>JGI24652J20063_1000461_pt1 | contig 9600 bp, 8 predicted proteins | sample MalvirmetagMSP97_FD_20063 | JGI IMG/M metagenome (IMG submission 20063) | reverse complement strand
TCAGCCATGCTCATTGCCTGTAGCGAGAGCGGCACTGACAACAACTCCAGCGTTACAGGCGATGTGCAAGCAATCCTGGCCGGTCTGGATCCCACTGTTGATCCGGAATCCACCACCTATCGTTCACTGGATAATCGGGCGCTGGACCTGGAAGTGTTTGCCGGCAAGAAGATTTTCGTCAATTTCTGGGCGACCTGGTGCGCCCCCTGTATTGAGGAAATACCTTCCATCAATCGTGCTGCCGACATGCTTGCGGCAGAAGATTATGTTTTCCTGTTTGCTTCCGATGAGGATATAGACACCATTTCCCTGTTTCTGGATGAGCGAGGCTTCGACGGCAATTTCATTAAGCTGAACCCCTTTTTCGCAGCCTACGGGATCAGTGCAGTTCCAAGCACCATTCTGGTCGATGAAAGCGGTGAGATCGTCCAGTCCTGGCTTGGAGCCTATGAATGGGACAGTCCGGAGATGATTGCTGAAATCCGCGACGCAAGCAATCCCTGAAAAATTCACCACTCAAGAAAAAGGCTTGCCGAAGCAAGCCTTTTTCTTCTCTCCTTTGCCTTGGTTTACTGCATGGATCGCAGCATCCAGGCGGTCTTCTCGTGCAGAACCATTCGGTCTGACACCAGTGAAATGGTTGATTCGTCTTCTGCTTCCTGAGCCAGCGGCAAAACTTCCCGGCAGGTTTTTACGACCTGCTCATGAGCCCGCGTGAGAGTCAGCAGCATTTCTGCAGCCTCTGGCACGCCATCCACTTCCTGTATCTGGGATAACCTGGCAAATTCCTTGTAGGTGCCAGGGGCATGAACACCCAGCGCACGAATACGCTCGGCTATCTCATCCACAGCGGTCGCCAGCTCGGTATATTGTTCTTCAAACATCAGATGCAGTTCCCTGAATTGCGGACCGGTAACATTCCAGTGGAAATTATGAGTCTGCAGATACAGGGTGTAGGAATCTGCCAGCAGTCGTTTCAGGCCCTCGGCTACCTTTTCCCGGTCTCCGGTTTTAATTCCTATATCAATGTTTGGCATATTCATTTCAATAATCATCCTTTGCTATTAATTTTCACTGTTAATACTAGCGCCTTTCCGGAAATCGGTATAATTGATTATTTTTATGGTATTAATAGGAAAAATAGATAGTAGTACTGACTGCGACAAGTGTTTGCAAGATTGACCTGAGGGGCCAGGATTGGTCTAATATGCGGCCTTCTACCTGGGTGCAGGCAGGCGCCAATGCAAGACACTCTGGCTTGTGTCTTGTGAGGGAATCCGCAAAGGATTCGACATAAACACAGTTTCACTTGTTTGGGGTGTAGCCAAGCGGTAAGGCAACGGACTCTGACTCCGTCATGCGTAGGTTCGAATCCTACCACCCCAGCCATTTCCCTCAGGCGAATTGAACTTTAACCTGTGTCCCCTTCCCTGACTCACTGTCAATTTCGATCTGCCAGCCAAAACGATCACAAATCCGTTTCACCAGATTCAAGCCCAGTCCGGTGCCGTCTTTTTTGGTGGTATAGCTGCGATCAAATACATGCGGCAAATCTGCTTTGGGAATCCCACTGCCGGTATCCCTGATAAGCAATTGAGCATTTTCCAGCACAATACAGATTTCTCCCTCTGCAGTATGCTCAATGGCGTTCCGGAGTATATTGCTGACCATGATTCTGACAATGCTGTCTGGCTGGGAAAGCTGCAGGTTTTCCTTTATATCCTGAGTCAAGCTGATGTGTTTTTCTTGCAACAGCCCTTCATTATCTTCACACAGTGACTCAATGATGTATTTCAGGTCAGCTTTCTCAGTCTGTTCAATCGTTGAGCTGTCTTCGCGTGAAAGAAACATGGTTGCTTCAATAAATGCATGCATCTCCCCACAGGCACGTTTGATGCGCGCCAAAGCCCGTTTTGATGCAGGGTTCTGCTCCTGCGCATCCAGTACATCAAGCGCACCCATCATTACTGACAGTGGGGTGCGTAATTCGTGGCTGGCTGCAGCCGTAAATGAGCGTTCCCGTTCAACGAACTGGTCCAGTCTTTCCAGATAACGGTCGAAGGCAGAGGCAATCAAGCCGATCTCATTGCCCTGATACTCGGCGGACAATCTCACGTTGCGTTGCTTTGGCTGAATACCCGAAACCCGTTCGGTCAGTGAAGTAACCGGCGCAAGCACTACTCTGGAAGCCTGCCATCCCATAAAATATGGCTGCCAGAGCAACAAATCCGATACCGTAGGCAAGCAGTTCAAGAGTACGGTGCTCCTGATTTTCCCACTCGGTAATATCATAGCTTAGAAATATCTTATCGCCATCGCGGTTTGCGACTTCAACCTGATAATAATTTTCACCGACAGTAATGCTGTGATGTGACCCCTCTTCAAGGCTGCGAAATTCTGCTGGCACGCTCGCGGTAGTTGAATCAAAGTAGAAAGTCCAGTTTTCAAATAATGCTGCCTCGGAAAAAGCGTCATTATCCAGTTGCTGCGACAATACCTGTAACTGATCACGGACCATGTCACCAAAGATTACGGCTTCCAGTTGTTGCTTGATAAGAATCACGCCACCGGCAAACAGGGTGCTGGTCAGGGTCACGATAACAACAAGGGCCAATATGAGTCTTGACCGTAAACTGGTCTTACTGATCATCATCTTCCCCTTCATCAAACAGCCGGTATCCCGCGCCATGAACAGTATGGAGCAGCTTTCTGGAGAAGGGTTTGTCGATGATATTTCGCAAACCATAGATATGTGTCCGCAATACATCATTATCCGGCAGCATATCTCCCCATATATGCCGCTCCAGTTCTTCCCGGCTGACTACCCGGTTGGAGTGCTGCATCAGGATTTCAAGCAGTCGTCGCTGGATCGGATTGAGTTCAAGCTGTTGATCTTCGCGCTCTGCTTTCAGTGTTTCAGGGTTATAACTCAATGATGCAACTTTATATATTCTGCCTGTCGGCTGGATCGTAGTCCGTTTGACCAGAGCCTGCAGGCGGACTTCAAGTTCCTTTACTGAAAAAGGTTTAACCAGGTAATCATCGGCTCCGGCACTGAAGCCTTCAAGTTTATCTTCAAGCTGATCCCTGGCAGTCAACATCAACACCGGTGTATTGATCTTGCCCCCCTGGCGTAATTTCCGACAAAGGGTAATGCCATCCATACCCGGCAACATAAGATCCAGAACAATCACATCATAAGTCTTGGTAATGGCCAGGTGCAGCCCTCCCAATCCATCTGCGGCAAAATCCAGGGTATGACCAAGCGGCTCAAGGTAATCGGCGATGTTTTCGGCAATATCCCGGTTATCTTCAATAATTAAAATATTCATGCAATCCGCATCAGCTTAAAACTTAATGAGAGATTCCTTAATTCTGGCATAACAAATATGCTTATGCCGTAGAAAAAATGTCAAAAATTTGTCAAATGCCTTTTTCACCGGCCAGGAACCCGTGAATTATTGACCAGGATCAATTTCATGCTATTTCTTTTGATTTTCGACAAAACACTTAACTAACTTTGACATTTTTTTGACAAGCACTCACTACAATGCCACCTGTCGATTCAAAGAAAAGGACTGCAAGGTGAGCATGAAACGAAAAATGACATTATCCTGTGGCAGCATATTAATGCTGCTTTTGACAGTGTCTGCTGTGCAGGCTGCACAGGGCGACCACGAAGCATTGCAAACCAGCTCCACTATCCTTTTTAGTGAAATATTCAACAGTGCCCTGGAAAATGCACCGGAAATACTGGAAAGGGATGTGCGTCAGCAACAGGTTAGCAGCTATGACGCCATTGCCGATAACTGGTTTAACGGACGCCCGCAGTTATCACTGAGTTACTACGATGACCGTACTTTTGATGATCGTGGTTATCGTGAAATTGAGTATGCGATCCAGTTACAACTCAAGCGCCCATCTGAATGGGGCAATGGCAGATTACTGAGTGACGCCTATTCCGAACAGTTCAGCACCTGGGAAAACTCACTGCGTCACTACATAGCCGGTCGCGTGAGAAATGTTCTGGCCAACATCAGTGAGGCTGAAGCTGCGCTGGCCCTCGAGCGTGAAGCAACACAGAATGCCGAAGACCTCGTCACTATAACCCGGCAGCTACTTGATTCCGGTGAACTTGCACGACTTGACCTGTTACAGGCTGAAAACCTCCTGCTCCAGCAACGCCGTACCGAGCTGGAAACTGAAGCACTGCTGGTTGATGCAGAGCGGGAATATGAAGTCCTGACCGGGATGCAAACCAGACCCGACTATCTGTACACGGAAACACTGAGCGCCCAGGAAGATATTTCTGTCATGCATCCTCAGCTTCTGTATCTGGCTTCTGACATAGAACTGGCGGAAGCCCGGTATCAATCAGCTTTGGCTTCTGCCAAAGGCAGTCCCGTTATCAGTCTGGGTAGCAGACGACAGCGCAGTGACGGCCTGATGCCCTATGAAGACAGCATTGCCCTGTCACTCAGTATTCCTTTTGGGGCCCGTAATGTTGTTAACAGCCAGGCCAGTTCGGTGCAGCGGGACAAGACAGACGCAGAAGTACTCTACCAGAATACCTGGCGCAATCTGAATCAGGCACTGCATGAAGTTGAGCATGAATTATTCATTACTGAAGAGAGCATCATTCTTGCTGAGCAGCAACTTGAACTCAGTGAACAACGCTGGCAGATGTCACGCACAGCTTTCACCCAGGGTGAAATCACTCTGACCCAGATCATTCTGGCTCTGCAGGAAGTCCTTGCCGCTCGCAAAGAAAGCGAACTTCTTGTCTTAAAGCGCGAGCGACTTATCACCGAATTTAACCAGACCATTGGAGTCATGCCATGAAACTGTTTAAAACTGTAAGCTTCTTCCTGCTGGGCAGCATTATGCTGATCCCTTCGCAGGCTCAGGAAATCATTCGCCTGAATGACACTGATATCGCAACACTCGGCATCATGCTCAGCCCGGTCAGGAATATTGACAACAGCATCGGTGACAGTTTCCCCGCAACTGTTGTCAATTCACCGATGACGACTTCCATGCTCAATATCCCCTATGCCGGAATTATACAAAGCTGGCTGGTCGAACCTGGGCAAAGTGTTGAACAGGGTGATGCCCTGGTCATCATCCAGAGCCAGGAATTACTGGGTTTGCAAAACGAGTGGAATGCAGCCCGTTATGAGCTTGAACAGTTTCAGTTTGAAATGGAAAAGGACCGGATATTGCTGGATCAGGGCATAATTTCAATGCAACGCCTGCGGCAGACACAACGTAATTTCCAGCAGGCACAAAGTGCCCTGCAGATTCTTGAATCCAGGCTGGCACTGGCAGGATTCACGACAGAATCCCTGGTGGCACTGGAACAAGATAATGCACAAGCGGGTAGCTATACCTTGCGCAGCCCGGCACAGGGTACTGTCGACCATTTGATGTATTCAGTCGGCTCCTATGCAGAAAGTAACACGCCCATAGCCAGTATCGGCAGTCAGCAACGCTGGATCAGTGCGGAAATTCCGGCGCGTGCCGCTACAAGACTATCTCCCGGGCAGGTGCTCAGGTTACAGGGGGGCAACACGCCTCTGACCCTGCGCCAGAAAGACAGTGAAATTGATACGCAATCCCAGACTGTGGGCATACTGGCCAGCTTCAATGCAACAACTGATTATATGGTTGGCCAGGTAGTGACACTGATTATTCCGCCGGATGAAAACGGCGTACACATTCCGGGTGATGCGGTAATCCACAATGGCAATGACACTGTCGTCTATGTACGCAACGCTGAAGGCTTTGAAGTGCGGTCTCTGCAATTGCGCCCTGCCGGTGCTGATTATGTTGCAGCCAGCGGTATTATTCCTGGTGAGCAGGTGGTCATTCGCGGCGGCGCTATCCTCAAAGGCATTCAGCTGGGACTCGGAGGCGAATAATGTTCACTCAACTTATCCAGTTTTCCCTGAGCCAGCGCCTGATGATCTGCCTGCTGGCAATCATACTGACCGGGTTTGGCGTGCGCGCCATGATGAATCTGCCGATTGATGCCTTTCCGGATATTTCTCCTACCCAGGTGAAAATCATTATCAAGGCACCCGGCATGACCCCGGAGGAAGTGGAAACTCTCATTACCCAACCAGTGGAAGTGGAACTGCTGGGCATCCCGCAACAGGATATTCTGCGCTCCATCACCAAATATGCCTTAAGCTCCATTACCCTGGATTTTGAAGAAGGTACCGATATTTACTGGGCGCGACAGCAGGTTGCAGAAAGGCTGAACAATGTCTGGGAAGATCTGCCTGCTGGAATCAGTGGCGGACTGGCGCCGATGAGTACGCCACTGGGGGATATGTTCATGTTCACCATCGAAAGTGAGGAGTTGAGCCTGGAAGAAAAACGCTTTCTGCTGGACTGGACAATCCGGCCTGCCCTGCGCACCGTGCCGGGAGTTGCTGATGTGAATTCGCTGGGTGGATTTGTAAAAACCTATGAGGTCATGCCGCGTCGGGAAATGATGGTGAGTCTGCAAATCAGTAATGAGGATATTATTGAAGCACTCAGCATGAATAACCAGAATGATGGTGCCGGCCGTATTGACCAGGGCGAGGAAGCCATTCTGGTTCGGGTCGCTGGCGCCATCGGTTCCTTCAGTGATATTGGTAATATCCAGGTTATCAATGCTGCCGGTGAGCATATTCCCCTGTCAGAAGTCGCGAGGATATCAACCGGTTCTCTCGAGCGTTATGGCAGTGTAACAGCCGATGGTACCGCCGAGGCCGTTCAGGGGCTGGTCATTGGTCTTCGCGGCGCCAATGCCAGAGAAGTTGTCGCCGGTGTTGAAAGCAAGCTGGAAGAATTACAGGCGACATTGCCGGAAGGGACCACAACACAGGTGTTTTATAACCGCAGTGTGCTGATCGAGGGTGCTGTGGGGACGGTAGGCAAAGCGCTGATTGAAGCCGTTGTCCTGGTCATCATTCTGCTGGGACTGTTTCTCGGCAATATCCGTGCTGCCCTCACTGTGGCAATCGTATTACCCATGTCCGCACTGGTGACTTTCATCATGATGAACAGCATGGGCATGTCCGCCAACCTCATGAGTCTGGGAGGACTGGTCATTGCCATCGGCATGCTGGTTGATGCCTCGATTGTGATTGTTGAAAACATCGTGTCATCCCTGGCCCAACGAACTGAAGGACAGAAATCCCTGCCCCTGTTGCATATCGTCTTCAGGGCAGTCAAGGATGTTGCCGTCCCGGTGACTTCCGGAATTCTGATTATCATCATTGTATTCCTGCCCCTGCTGACGCTGGAAGGGCTGGAAGGCAAACTGTTCGGCCCGGTGACCTTGACTATCGTGTTCGCCCTGATCGGTTCACTGGCCTTGTCCCTGACCCTGATTCCGGTAATCGCTTCCTTTGTAGTAAAAGCGGATGCCCATAAAGAACCCTGGCTGAGCCGTACCCTGCATAAAATTTATGGCCCATTACTGGACTGGAACCTGGCGAGACCGCAGTACCTGCTGGGTTTTGCCGCCGCATTACTGATTCTGACAGTCGCCCTGTTTCCCTACGTCGGCAAGACCTTTATGCCCACCATGGACGAAGGGGACATCATTATTCAGCTTGAGTCTGTACCTTCCATTAACCTCGAAACTACAACCCGTATGGTGCAACAGGTTGAACGTGCCATTATGGCGGAAGTTCCTGATGTTACCCGGGTAGTCTCCCGCAGCGGTTCGGATGAAATCGGTATGGACCCGATGGGCCTGAATGAAACCGATATGTTTTTGCAGTTAAAACCGACAGACCAGTGGCTGGCTGGCAGTAAAGAGGAACTTGAAGATCAATTACGCAATGTGCTGGCCCGTTTTTACGGGATCAATTTCGGTTTTACCCAGCCAATTGATATGCGCGTCTCGGAAATGCTTACCGGTTCCCGCGGCGATGTGGCAATCAAGCTGTTCGGCAATGATCTTGAGCAGCTTAATACTTATGCCCAGGAAATTGCTGCGACCATTGAAACCATTCCCGGCAGTATTGATACCGTGGCTACCATCAACGAAGGTGCGCAGTACCTGCAGATCAATGTTGACCGCTATCGTGCCGGACAACTGGGTATCAATGCAGAGGAATTGCAGACCCGCCTGCGTTCGGAAGTTGAAGGTCTGAATGTTGGCAATGTTATTGAAGGCGGAGCCCGGGTTCCGCTGGTAATACGCTACAATCGTTTACAGGGTGATGGCCTTGAATTGATGCGCAACAATTTTATCAATCTGCCCGATGGCACGGTTATTCCCCTCTCGGAAATCGCGCAAATTGAAAGAGTCGAAGGCCCGGTCAGTATAAACCGTGAATCCGGACAGCGCTTTGCCGTTATTCGTACCAATGTGGAAGATCGTGACCTGGTTGGTTTTGTCGACGAAGCCAGAAATGCTGTTAACAACTCGGTAGATCTGCCCGAAGGCTATACCGTTGAATGGGGAGGTGAATTTGAAAACCAGCAACGTGCTGCTGCCCGGCTTGGTCTGGTAATTCCGGTTGCGCTGGCCCTGATTGCATTCATTCTGTTTCTGACTTTCCGCTCAATCAAACAGACTCTCATCGTACTTTCGAATATCCCATTTGCCCTGACTGGTGGTGTGATTGCCCTGTGGCTTACCGGTGAATTCCTGTCGGTGCCGGCTTCCGTCGGGTTTATTGCACTGTTGGGGATTGCCGTACTTAATGGCGTGGTAATGATGTCCCATTTTAATCATCTGCTCGCCAAGGGCATGGAGATTTCCCAGGTTGTGCGTGAAGGGGCTATGCGCAGGCTGCGTCCGGTCATGATGACTGCCACTATCTGTGCCTTTGGACTGGTGCCCTTACTGCTGGCAACCGGTCCCGGTTCGGAAATTCAAAAACCATTGGCCATCGTAGTAATCGGCGGACTGATCAGCTCTACCCTGCTGACATTATTCCTGTTGCCAGTGATATACCGGCGTTTCCATCGCACACCACACATGAGGACAAGCTGATGCAGACTTTACTGGTGTTGAATATCAATCCGGAGCTGGAAGAAGAACTGGTAGATTACCTGCTGGCTCAGCCGAAGGTTTCCGGCTTTACGTCTTACCATGTACATGGTCATGGTGCTTTCCCGGACATGAGTCTTGCCGAGCAGGTTACTGGTCGGCGCAAGCGGATTCAGCTGGAAGTCATGCTTGATAAAGTCGATGTCAGTACCACCCTTGGCGGGCTCAAAACAAAAGTTGGAACCGATATTGTTTACTGGGAACAGGCTATTTCCAATTCAGGCAGGATAGACTGACTACGGATATAAAACCATCCACTATATCTGATAATCAATAAAATCCGGATCCTGTCGGGCCCGCTCATAACGCCGCTGCAGCAGACCCTGTATTGCCTGATGCTGGGACAGGAAAACCTGTCCGTTCAGATGTTCCAGAAAGGAAGTATTTTTCAGGCTGTCCATTACCGGGCCCTTTACTTCTGACAGATGAAAGCCAATACCCAGATCCTTCAGGTACTGATTCAGAGCCTCAAGAATTTCCAGCGCACTGACATCTATTTCATTGATTGCCGTACACATCAGGATAATATGTTTTAAATC
>JGI24652J20063_1000456_pt1 | contig 9643 bp, 10 predicted proteins | sample MalvirmetagMSP97_FD_20063 | JGI IMG/M metagenome (IMG submission 20063) | reverse complement strand
CCGAATCACCGCTTGCCCAACCTCTGAAGCTCCCCTGCGGAGCAGTCCTGCCGAACCGACTTGCTAAGGCTGCCATGACCGAGGGACTGGCAGACGATCAGCTTCACGCTACCCACCGCCATGAAACCCTTTACGGTCGCTGGTCCAATGGCGGGGCGGGGTTGCTGATTACCGGCAATGTGATGATTGATCAACGGGTGCTGGAGCGGCCGGGTAACGTGGCCATTGATCCGGCGCCGGCTGAAGGCGAGCCGGAGGGTATGGCGCAGTTGCGTGCCTGGGCCGAAGCGGGCACCCGCAATGGCAACCATCTGTGGATGCAGATTTCCCATGCCGGTCGGCAGTCGCCACGATACGTGACCACTCGTCCGATGGGGCCTTCGGCGGTGCAGCTATCGCTGATGGGCAACTATGCCCGCCCACGGGCACTCACGGAGCCGGAGATCCTCGATTTTATCGAGCGTTTTGCCAACGTCGCCCGGGTTGCTAAAGAGGCGGGCTTCACCGGCGTTCAGGTGCATGGGGCCCATGGGTATCTGTTGTCGTCTTTTCTGTCGCCGGTCACCAACCAGCGCACCGATTGCTGGGGTGGGTCGCTGGAAAATCGCGCCCGTTTCCTGATCGAGGTAGTGCGGGCGACGCGCGCTGCGGTGGGGCCGGAGTTTCCGGTGGCGGTAAAGCTGAATTCCGACGATTTCCGCAAAGGCGGCTTTACGCTCGACGAGTCTGTGAACGTGGTGCGCTGGCTCAATGAGGAGGGTATTGATCTGCTGGAGGTGTCTGGCGGCACCTACGAACAGCCGCGGCTGCTCGGGTACAGTGGTGATGCCGACACGGCGAGCGAGGGGCCGGCCATGCGGGAAAGCACTCGCAAGCGGGAGGCTTACTTCCTGGATTATGCCCAGACGATTCGAGAGGTGTGCGATTGCCCGCTGATGGTCACCGGTGGATTCCGTACGCGCACGTTGATGGAAGAGGCGATTGCCAGTAGCGAAACCGACGTGATTGGCCTTGGCCGGCCTCTCTGCACGGATCCCGATACGCCCAAAGATCTGCTTGATGGCCGCATCGATAAGACGGTTTGCTACGAAGATTACGTCAAACTTGCTCAACGAGGGTTTTTCTCACCAGCGAGTCCGCTGATGCCAATCAAAGTCATTAACGTGTTGGGCGGCCAGGCGTGGTACTACCAGCAGATTTTCCGGCTGGCGGATGGCGAAGAGGCTGATCCGGACCTGGGTATCCTCAAGGCCGTCGGGGCTTTTGTTAAGGATGAATTGAGCCGGTCCCGGCGGGTGAAGAAGGCCCGCCTTACCTAAAGATGATTCTCTGGATCGACCGGGGAATAAACCGGGTGATAAATTCGGCAGCGTAGGTCTGGGGTGTAACCAGGTATCGAGGCTTGGGTCGTGTCGCCTCTGCTGCCCTGACAATCTTTTTCGCGACGTCCGACGCACTGGCTGTAAAGGGCTTGATTCTGGCGCCTGGCGCGAGCGCTGCTTCCATTGCCTTGTACTTTTCCCGGTGCACGGCGCTGGCCTGGCCAAGCACGGGCTGCAACGCGGCCAGGGCATGCTCTCTGAACCGGGTCACCACGGGGCCCGGGAGCACCAGCGAGATACTTTCCAGGCTGTTGCTGCCCTGTTCATCAAACCAGAAACTCTCATGGGCCGTGTTCATCGCGGATTTGGCGGCACAGTAGGCGCCTTTCATTTTCTGGGGCGCGATGGAGAGAACGGAGCTAACCGCGATGACCCGCAAGGGTTTACCGTGCTGTTCGCAGAGCCCCAGGCAGACAGCAGCCAGCTTGATGGGGCCGAATACGTGGGTACTGAACTGCTTTTGCCACATGGGTTCGGAGAGATCGCGAAGCGCGCCGAATTGCCCGTAACCGGAGTTGTTGACCAGAATCACCCGCTCCGCTGCTGCAATTTCCGTGTCCAGAGCGCCCGCAAGCCCTTCGATCTGGTCAAAGGACTCTAGATCCAGCGCCAGCTCCAGATCGGCAGACTCGACACCAGCTGGCTGTCGGGACAGGGCGATCACCCTGTAGCCTTTCCGGGCAAAGAGGGCGCAGGCTTCACGGCCAATGCCGGCGCTGGCACCGGTTATCAGAGCGAGTTTGGTCATCGGATCAACCTCCAATCCTGCATCCGCAGCTGAAATTCACCAGCCTGTCGTCCGGAAACAAAAAGGCTGACCGAAGCCAGGTGCGAAAGATTCAGTGCTGCCTCATCGGTCAATGTTTTGCCGCGCCAGGTAGGGATGAAATCACTGAAGGGGAGTCGGATGCGGCTCCATTCTTCTGTACCTGGTGTGAATGCATGCTGGTACACAATGCTGCGCCGGTTGGTGCTGTTGCGAAGGCCGATCTTGTAGGTTTTTCCGTCGCCCCGAGCAAGAAGCTCGATACCGGTGTAGTCAGCTGCATCGAAAGGTTCCGGCAGGTCAGCTTTCACAGACGAAAATCCGCCGCCGTTGTCCAGTCGCACAGTGCCGTGAAAGACGCCAACGCCGCCCTCTGCAAGATCAACGGTGCCGTTAGACTGCCCGCCCATCACGCGGTCACCGAGGGGCTGCCAGGTTAACTGGCTTGCCTCTGAATGGAACGAGACAAGTATCGGGTTTTGCGTGGCGTTCCCGGAAATATCCCGGTTCTGCATAGAGTTACCTTCGATAGTTCAAAAACGTATTAAGTGTCGTTCGCCGCAATAGCTTACTGGCTATCCAGTACTTCCGCGGTCAGTGGATGGCGAGCTGGAAAACCATCATGCCCAGAAAGGCCAGTACAATCACAACACCAACTGAAGCCGGCTCCAGCTTTTTATTAGCATCCGGCAGAAGCTCGGCAAACACCATCCAGATCATAGCACCCGCAGCCAAACCAAGGCCGAAGGGAAGCATGGGTTTGAAGGTACTTACGAACAGGTAAGCGGGAATGGCCATCAATGGTTGCGGCAAGCTGCTGAAAATACTCCAGCCGGCGGCCTTGGTGACGGACATGCCTCTTGGCACCAGGATAAGTGCAATGGGTGTGCAGCTGTTTCTGTGTTCCGGGAATTATCGGTAACTACCGAGGAATCCTCGGTTATTGCCTGTTTTCCCAATAATCTGGCTCGCGATGAAGATTCATAACAGCAAGAATGAAAATGCTGTTCTTCTTTTCAACGTAAAGAACGCCATAGGGAAATCGTTTGACGAGTGAGCGACGAACAGGCTTTCGAATGAAGCTCCAGGCCTGGGGGAATTTGACAGCTCTGGCTACTGCTTGCTCGACTTGCTCGGCGAGATCTACTCCGAGGCCAGTTTGAATTGATTCGTAGTAATCGATTGCATCATTCAATTCCGCTTCCGCTGCGGGGTGAAAGGAATAATCCATTATTTCTGCAGCCTGCTCCGAATCTTTCTGAAAACCTCATCGCCGGGCACAGGATTCACCCTGCCGGAATCCAGGTCGTCCAGGCGGCACTTGGCAACTTCTACCCATTTTTCGTCAATACTGGCTTCGTTTGGGTTTAGGCTTTTCAATAATGACTCTATAACCAGCGCTCGTTCGTCGACGGGAAGAGCGCGAGCCTCGTCAATTAAATCCTGAAGGCGCATATTTTTTGCTCCAAGAGTGGTGAGGGGCCAAGTACGGTATCCATATTAACGCTTTATGAGTTATTTTGCTTCCCAGCCCATACGCAAATCCAAGAATAACCGTGGTACGCCCTTGAACGACTATCTCGACAAAATCCTGCGTGGCCAACCGATTAATTATGAAGCCTTCCTGAAAAAGCTTCCGGAGCAGTTTCGCCGGCGCCATCGGGACATGTTTGCCACAGAAAAGGTCCAGTCCAACCGATGGCTGGTCACGGTCCGGGATGAAACCGCTTTCGCGGAGCTGCAGAACGTCGCGGAGGCTCCCTTAAACAGAGTAGACGCCGCTAGAAAAGGTGACTCTCATCGCCATGGTACTGAGGTAAGTTTTCTTCTGGTTTACCATGGGGTATTGGCATCCAGCCGTCCGGATGTGGTTGTTATCAAGAGCGATTCTGTTGACATCGGTTTTCAGCGCGCCGGCTCCGTGCTGGTAATAGAAAACGAGCGTAACTTCTACCAATATCAGCAGATGCTGAAGTTTACCGGTGAGGCTCTTGGCTGGGCCTTGCATCTGGCGGACTGCGATGTGGTATTGGGCAGTGGTAACCGGGTGACCCGGCGCGCGATTCTCGACTGGTTGCAGGGCTATGAAGAAGTATTCTGCGCATTCGATTATGATGCGGGTGGTCTGCAAATGTTCTCGACGATCGCAGCCTCGCTCGGTGACAAAGCCACCTTTGTTCAGCCGCCCGACTGGCAGCCATGGCTGGGCCGGTTCCGCAAACTACCGGACACCACCGAACGATTCACAAGGGCGATTTCGTTGGCAGAGGGGCTTGGTTTTGTACCCCTGGCAGAGGCGTTTCGAGCTACCGGCAAATTTATGGAACAGGAGATGATTCTGGATGAGTGACTCCCAGGGGAGCCCAGGCAATTTCAATTTTGGTATTCGCCGTCTGGTGTTGGTGGATTCCGCCGGCTTCTGTTACGTGGAAATTCCGGTGGATAACCACGGCCTGATCCTGGGCCCGGGCAATCTGGGCAAGTCCAGTCTGCTGAATTCCCTGCGTCTGTTTCTGCTGCCGGAAAACAACTTCAAGAACAGTCGCAAGAAATTCGCGTTCCGCAATGCCAGTGCCGGCAGCTTCTACTCTAACGAGGAAAGCTACCAGCATTATTTCCCCAGTCAGTTCAGCTTCCTGATCATGGAAGCGGAGAACCCGGCGGGGGTGCATTGCCAGATTTTGTACCGGGACAGCGCCAGCCAGCTCAGTTATGCCCGCGCTTTCGTGCCGGTTGGTTACGACCAGCTGCGGCCGCTGTTCTGGAATGGCGATGGTGAGGACGGAATCGGCCAGGCGGTGCCGGAGCTGTCGTTCAGCCGTTTGTCCGAGGCGCTGAAAAAGTTCTCCAAAGATACCCGACTGGTCAATGAACCGGCCAAGCTTAAAAAGATGTTGTACAGCAGCGAGCTAATGAACGCCGATGCCGTACGCTATTCGGTGCTGCCCCTGGGTGAGTCCGACGAGCGCCGGGTGCAGTCGCTGCGCACGCTGATCCTGTTGCTGTTTGAAATGAAGGCAGACGATCAGGCCATGTCCAACGCGGTGGCCAGCATTATCGAGGCGGACAAGAAGTTTGCCGACGATGCCTTCGATTTCAATATCGATGAGTTTCTCAACCGGCACGATCAACTGAAGCAACAGCAAATCCAGCTTAATCAGATTGAAAAAGAGCGTTCACGGTTCGAGAAGCTGCAAAGGGATTATCAGGCCTACCAAACCCTGCTTCGCAGCCAGCACGATTTTGCGGCTTTCCGGGATGGCGTCACCCATGCCTTGCAGGATATTGGCGCCAGGCGTAAAGCCGCAGTAGAGGCGTTCAATGAACAGAACGAGACCCTGCGCCATGTGCTCCAGGCTCTGAAAAAACTGGAGCAGGACGCCAGTGGCCTGAAGGGCGAGATCCGTTCCGCCGACCGTCGCATCAAGCAGGCCGAGCAGAACCAGAAAGATGGCGATCTGCTGGTATCCCAGTACGGGGAGATGACCCTTCAGGAAATCGAGGACATCCAGAAAGAGGAACTCGATAGCAAGAAAGGGCACCTGGCTGCTCTCAAGAGTGCCGCCCAGGCGGAAATCCGGCTGGAGCAGATCCAGAAAAAGAAACAGGAACTTGAACGCAAGCTGGAATCCCTGAGGGAAAGAGAGAGCAAGCAACATTGGCAGTTGCAGAACCAGTTGGATGAGGCCACCGCGGCACCGCTGCGGGCCGTGGACCCCCGATTGGTGATGGCCAGCCCCGGTCAGGATCTGGACGCCGACAGCAAGGCGGCCATCGAAGCGTTTGCCCGGCTGTTCGTGCCCAATGACAAAGGCTTCGACTGGTTCGACGCCGAATATTCGGCCCAGCCGGCCCGGCAGACTGACTTCGCAGAGCAGCGCCGGCATATTGAAGGTGAGCTTCATGGCCTGGAAAAGGAGCGGGCGGAGCTGGCAGACACCGCCAACCAGGAACATGACCGGCCACGGTTGATCGAGCGCACGGAAAAAGAGATCCGCGCCATCGAAAAGGATCTGGATACCCTGAGCCGTTACCCGGCAGCGGCAACCACACTTAGGGACGCTACTGAGGAGAAGCAGGCGGCGGAGGAACAGCTGGCCAGGCTGGAAGAACAGGCCCGGCTGGAGCAGGAAAAGCAGGATGCGGTTCAGCAGAAGGCCGCCAAAGCCAGGGCCGAAAAAGAGCGTATCGAAGAGCGGGAACGGGAATTGGCGGGCCTCAGCAAAAGCGTCGGCACGGTGGAACATCGGTTCCCGCACCTCAGAGAGTTGGCGGCTGAGAAGCCGATAGACATCGAGACAGTTTCTACCGCCTCGTTTGATGACCTGGAAACTCAGTTGAACGACCTGGAGAAACGTCGCCGTGCCATCCTCGACTGTCTGAACCAGTTTGTGTTCTTGGGCATCCATTCAGACAGTGACGGTGAGCTACAAAAAGATAGTCCGACATCATCCGTTATCCGCGAAACGTTCAAAAGCCTCTCAGACCTGTTTGCCGGCATGGCCGAGCGCTGGAATGTGCTTGAGCAGCAGGTGGGCATCCACAATGAAACCGTGGCCAGCTACCGGCAGGCCCTGAAATCCAACCACGAGCACATTGCCCGTTTCGAGGCGCAACTGAACCGTGAGCTCGAAGGGGTGCGCATCAACGATCTGGTGGAAATCCGCGTGGATATTCATACCGATCCGAAATTCCGCAATCTGGTGGAAGAAGCGAACAACATCGACCCCTATGGCAACCAGCTGCAGTCGGACGCGTTTTATGACCGTTTGCGGGTGTTCGTGGCGGACTTTTTCGGGGAGGGCGGCAGCAAGCGCCTGACCATGGACAAGGTGATCACCGGCATTTCCTACAGAACCCGGAAGGAAAACGCCACAAGCCTCGACAAGAAGGGCCAGTCCACCTCCACCACGGCCCTGATCAATCTGGAACTGGTGTACCGGCTGCTGAAACGGGTGTTGTACCCGGGCGTTCAATTGTCGTTCCCCATGGTGCTGGATGAGCTGGCCAGCGTGGACATCAGCCAGATGCCCTCGCTGCTGGAGCGGTTACGCAAGCAGGGCTTCAACCTGTTCTCTGCCGCCACTCATAGCGCCAGCGCGGAAGTGATTTACCTGATCGGCCGACACCTGGAAGTAGGGCAGATGCGCACCGCGAAGCCTTACAGCCCGCAACGTACCCTGGTGTTCTGGGGTGGAGCGGAGGGCTTTACCAACGGCGAGGCCATGAGCCACTGGGCTGATCAGACCCAGGCTAGCCTGATGGAGCAGGTGGATGAGTAAACGGTTCAGCACCCTGGATACCACCCGGCTGCTGTTCGAGCACCCGAAGATCCTGTTCCGGATGATCGAACGGATGGACCGGAACGAAGCCCGGTATATCCGTGAGAGCGATCTGGTGGCCGAGGTGATGGACTATACCCGCACCCTTGGCAACGCCGACCGGGATCGGGTGCGTTTTGCGCTGAATACCGACAATCTGTTCCGCAGCGGCCTGGTGATCGACATCATCAAGGCCGAAGGTGAGCGGCGCCTGGTGTTTCAGGATGCCCTGATCAACCTGATGCGTGCCTGCAACGCGTCGCTGTACCAGGAACTGACGGATGCTCGGCTTCGCGGCCATCTTGTAACCCTTCGGGACGTGCGCAATCGGCTCGAGACCAGCTCTTTCAGCGACGCCGATCCGGACTACACCGAACTGAGGGATGATCTGAACGAGCGGGTGAGCCAGCTCATCGGTTTGCTGCGCCAGAATGTCCTGCGCATGCAGACCATCAGTGCGCAGCTTGCGGATCTCTCCGGCGACGCCAGCCGGGCGCCCCAGAAATTCCTTGAGTTCCGCCAGAACCTGTTTGAGCAGATCGTTACCCTGTACGAGCGCCACATCAAGCCGACCCTGGTGTTTTTGAACCCGGATACGCGGCTGCCGGATGGCAGCAACCTGTTCGAAACCCTGGAAGCGATGGTGCGGTTGCTGGAAAATCACGGCGATCACAGCCTGGCAGATCAGTTGTTCCGTTCCTCCATTAGTTTGAACGCCCTGTACAAACCCATTCAGGCGGTGGCCCAGGAGGTGGAGCACTTCCTGCGCAAGACGCGCCAGGGCATGGTCCAGTACAACGCCATGGAGCATTTCTACGGCAAGCTGCAGGAACTCAAGGGGGAAACCGAGACCCTCAGCCTGAAACGAAAATGGCTGGAAGGTGGAGACTTTGCCCGCAGCACCGGTTTTCTGATCGGCCTTCGGGCCCAGCAACGACCGAAACACTACGCCTTCGGTGAATCGTCCAGCTACTACCAGCTGTTGTTCAGCGAACTGGAGCTGCGCCTGAACGACCTCCGACGCAAGGCTGAAGTGCCGGTTCTGCAGCAAGTGGATGGCAGCGGACGCCATACCCGGATTGATGTCCAGCGTATCAACCAGCTCTATCAATGGCTGGAAACCCTGGAACTTCGGCCTACGACCGACCTGGTGCGTGAGCTGCACGGCCGCCTGGACGGCTTTATCCCCGGCTATCGCTTTCCGGACCTGCTGGCGGCGTTAAACCGGCTGGTAAACTCGCCCCCCGAGGGCTTGCAGGTTGTAACTACCAATCGCTTCCGAATCCTCGATCAGTCATCCGACAGTGAACAGTTTGTCTACCGAAAGCGTCGCCTGGAGCAACAGAATGTCTGAGTTTGAAGAAATCCTCCCGGCCCACAGCGCTGCCATCTACCGGGAATTCCAGGCCGGCCGGGTGATTGTGCGTGATGTGTGGGACAGCAACCGCTCGGAGTTGCGTGCCAATCCGCTCTACAATCTGCTGTATAACCATCTGTCCCACTTCCGGACCTTATACGAGCACCTGGGCAGCGAGCTGGTGTTCAACGAAACCGGCGCGTTTTTCTTCCTCAAGGAAAGCAGTGACGACGAGAATGAAGAGCACGACGAGAACGCCTTCCGCGTGCAGGTGATCCTACTTTTGATAGGGCGTTATTTCGCACGCAGCGGTCGGGATCTTGAATACCTTGGCCGGCCCGACGCCGGGCTGAACGAGCAAGACCTATCGGCCCTGGCGAGCGATGAGGAATACCAGGAGATCCTGAGGGCCGCACGGTTTGAGAAAGGCCTGCCGGAAGCCCTGGACTACCTCGATAAACGCCACCTCTTGTTTCGAGCCGGTGCAGGGCGGTGTTTCCTGAGTTCCGCCGGGCTGTATTTCCTGCAGGAGTTGGTTCGGGAGTTTGAACAGGGGTAGTGTTTTCCTGGTCAGAAGCTGGCCAGGAATTCTTCAACTTTGTTTGCCGGCATGGGCTTGGCATAGAGAAAACCCTGAGCGAGATCACAACCCAGTTCGGTGACCAATTGGGCCTGTTCATCCGTCTCAACNCCNTCGACCAGCACGCTTANGCCCAGNCTGTGGCCNACGGTAACCATTGCCTCCATGATGGCCATNTCGGCGCTGTTCTGCATCGCATGTTGNAGAAANCTCCTGTCGATTTTTATTCCGCAAACC
>JGI24652J20063_1000448_pt1 | contig 9712 bp, 9 predicted proteins | sample MalvirmetagMSP97_FD_20063 | JGI IMG/M metagenome (IMG submission 20063) | reverse complement strand
TGAAACCAGCTTGATTTTCTCGCGCATGATGCGGCTCCTTAAAATTTCTCGCCGCGGGCACGAAGATCGGCCAGCACAGCGTCAATGCCTTTTTTGTCGATGATGCGCATGCCCTTGGTGGATACGCGCAGCTTCACGAAACGCTTCTCGGACTCAACCCAGAAACGATGGTTCTGCAGATTCGGCAGAAAACGACGACGAGTGTGGTTCATCGCGTGGGAAACGTTGTTACCGGATACCGGACGCTTACCGGTAACCTGACAAACTCTGGACATACTTGCCTCCGACCTGAGCAATGGTCTCAATAATACGAATTCGTTTTTAATGCGTCTCTGGTTGCTAAGGAGCTATTACGCCCCCATTCGCGCCTCTAAACTGAACGCTGCTCGCCAGACGCCGCCAGAAAGGGACGCTTTTATACCAGAACTCACCCCCCAACGCAAAAAATTGTTGGGAATTTGGCCAGTTTTCCGGCATTGACGTGCACGGTTAACCATCGGGCTTTACAGCAGACCCCGTTCAGCGAGAGATACTACCTCACCATGGCCAACAACCATATGGTCAAGAACCCTGATATCCACCAGTCCGAGGGCCTCTTTCAAGCGGCGGGTGAGGGAAATGTCGGCCTGGCTCGGTTCGGCGACGCCCGACGGGTGGTTGTGAGCGAAAATCACCGCTGCTGCATTGTCCTCCAGAGCCTGTCGCACCACTTCCCGCGGATAGACGGCCGCGCCATCGATGGTGCCCCGGAACAACTCACGGTATTGAATAACGCGATGGCGATTGTCCAGAAACAGGCCTGCGAAAACCTCGTGCGGGTAGGTGCCGAGCCGACTGGTAAGAAAGCGGCGGGTATCTTCGGGAGAGCGCAGGGGATCACCCTGGCGCAATGGTTCATCCATGACCCGGCGCGCCATTTCCATGGCCGCCTGAACCTGGGCGTATTTGGCGGTTCCCAGACCTTTGACATCGCAGAACTGGCGACGGGAAGCCGTCAGCAACCCCCGAAGCCCGGAAAACTCCTCAATCAGGTGGCGAGCCAATGCCATGACCGGCATGCCGGTGGTGCCTGTGCGTAAAAACAGGGCGAGCAGTTCGGCGTCGGAGAGGGTTTGCGGTCCGTGGGCGAGCAGGCGTTCCCGTGGACGTTCGTCCGTGGGCCAGGCGGGGTCTGACATCGTGGCTTCCTTGCATTGGTTGTCTCCTGCCCTGGTGCTTCCTGCACCGCGATGGGCATCTCAGGGTTACAAAGGTTACTTTAAAAACTAACAATCGGTAAACGTATGCCGGGTCTGGCAGGCTGTCGCTGCGGCCTGAGCATGCTATCTTATAAGCCTTTCATTTTATGCGGAAACGGAGCCCCTATGGCCGCCAGACGAATCCTCCTGGGAGTAACCGGTGGTATCGCTGCCTATAAAAGTGCCGAGCTGGTTCGCCAGTTAAAGAAAGCGGGCCATGAGGTGAGGGTTGTTATGACCCGCGGGGCGGAAGCGTTCGTGGCACCACTGACCTTTCAGGCCCTCAGTGGCGAGCCCGTGAGGACGTCCTTGCTGGACCCTGAGGCGGAAGCTGGTATGGGGCATATTGAACTGGCCAAGTGGGCTGATCAGTTGGTCGTTGCGCCGGCGTCGGCCGATTTTATCGCCCGCCTTGCCCAGGGGATGGCCGACGATCTGTTAACCACCGTTTGTTGTGCAACCGAGGCGCCCATTGCCGTGGTGCCTGCGATGAATCAGGCAATGTGGAGCAATGGCCGTACCCAGAGAAATATCCGGCTGCTTGAAGAGGATCCCCAGATCGAATTATGGGGGCCGGCTCAGGGAGCGCAGGCCTGTGGTGATACCGGGCCAGGGAGAATGTTGGAGCCGGAGGACATTGTTGCGCTTGTCGATCACGGTCGCACAGGCGTGCTCGCTGGCAAGACGGTCGTGATTACTGCAGGCCCGACCCGAGAGCCTATCGACCCGGTGCGCTATATAAGCAATCACAGCTCCGGGAAAATGGGTTATGCCCTGGCCAGCGAGGCGCAGAAGGCAGGTGCCCGGGTGATTCTGGTCAGTGGTCCGGTAGCGCTTTCCGCGCCTAACGGTGTCGAGGTTCGTCCGGTGTTAACGGCCGAGGACATGTTGCAGGAAGCCTCAAACGCCGTGGATGAGGGCTGTGACCTGTTTATTGCGACAGCTGCGGTCGCCGATTACCGTCCGGAAACCTGTGCCGGAGACAAGATCAAGAAGTCCAGTGACGCCATGGTGCTCTCGCTGGTGCGCAATCCCGACACCCTGGCTACCATAGCCGGCCGCGACGATGCGCCTTTTAGCGTAGGTTTCGCGGCCGAAACCACCGATGTGGCGAGCTACGCCACCGACAAAATGCAACGCAAGAAACTGAACATGATCGTGGCCAACGATGTGTCTACGCCCGGGCTGGGCTTTAACAGCGACAACAATGCGGTGACCGTATTCTGGCCGGGTGGCCAGACGTCGATCGGTCCCGACAGCAAAACGAACATTGCCCGACAGCTTGTGGCGATGATAGGTGAACATCTTGGTCAGGCCGCCCGCTGACTCAGCGAAGCGCACCTGCACTACAATCGACAGGACCCCTCATGAGCAGGAAAAATCTTCAGGTACGTATTCTGGATGATCGCATTGGCAGCCAGATTCCCTTTCCCGAGTATGCCACCGAAGGCTCCGCAGGCCTTGATCTTCGGGCCTGTCTGGACGAGCCGCTGACCCTCGAGCCGGGCGATACCCAACTGATCAGGACAGGGTTGTCGATCCACATTGCCGATCCATCGCTGGCGGCCATGATCCTGCCCCGAAGCGGGCTCGGCCACAAGCACGGTATAGTGCTTGGCAACCTGGTGGGCTTGATTGATTCGGATTACCAGGGCGAGTTAATGGTGTCCTGCTGGAACCGGGGGCGCACCAGCTTTACCGTGGATGTGGGGGAGCGTCTGGCACAGTTGGTGCTGGTACCCGTTGTGCAGGCTGATTTTGAGGTGGTTTCGGAATTCGACGCCAGCGCCCGCGGTGAAGGCGGCTTTGGCTCCACCGGCACAAGGTGACCGGGAAGCCGGCCACGCAGAACATTGTGCCGGCGTCTATACTTTGCGGATAACTGCTTGTCCAGGACGATAAAATTACAACTGCAGGATGGACTATGAAGCTGGGTAAAAAGAAAGATGCCGACGCGTCCGTTGATGAAAAGCCGGCGAAGAAGGCGGTGAAGAAGGAAAAAACCAGTTCTTCGGGACCCAAACTGAAGAGACTCAATTCCGTGGCGGTGAGCCAGTCGCTGGTCGTGGTCCTTGCGGGGGTGATTGCCGTTGCCTTGCTTCATTTTCTGGTGGTTCAGCCGTCTGCAAAGGAACGCTTCGAGTCATTGAAAGTTCTGGAAGCGGATGCCGCCGCCCTTCGACTGAACCAGTATTTTGACCAGGTCCAGAAAAGCGTCAATGGTCTGGCGACGCAGCCCCATGTCGTTCAGGCCCTGAGCAGCCGGAACGAGATTCCGGCGACCGAGGTGCAGCTGGCGGATTCACTGCCCGGCATCGAGGCGGTGCATCTGTTTCCCTACCGTGACATTCCACGCACCTCCAGCAGTGAGGGCCTGCTGGGCTTCTCCGGGCTTGAGCTGGCCCGGCGCGCTGAAACCGGCCAGCGACTGTTTCCCGACGCGTTTCCACGGGATAACCGGTGGTTTGTCCAGATGGCAGCCCCGGTTCGCAATCCGACCAGCAATGCGGTCATCGGCAGCCTGCTGATTATCTTCGACTCCGGCCAGATCCAGCCGTTGCTGCAAGTGGTCAACTCCAGCCTCGGTGGTCAGCTCGCGCTGGTGCAGACCGTGTCCGGTTCATCCCGCACCGTGGTCAGTAACGGCAGCGGCTCCGGAAACGCGGAATCCCGCCGGCTTTCCAATCCGGACTGGACCGTAGCCTACACCCCTGCAAAATCGTCCGCAGCGCCGGTTGATACGGTAATGATCGCGCTTCTGGTCGGCGTGCCCGCGTTGATCGCTGCCATCATCGTCTGGGTACTGCTGGGCGGGGTCCAGAAGGGCTTGCGTCAGGATGTGACGGCCCTGATCCAGTGGGCGCACAAGGTGTTCGGCGGAGAGCGGGTAAAGCTGCCGACCTTCCGTTGGGATATGGTCGCCTCAACCGGTGAGGTGCTCTACCGTTTGTCACAGGTGGTTGATAAACGGGTCGCCAAGGCTGTAGAAACCGCCAAACCCAGGCCGGCCGGTTCCGGAAAGTCTGGCGGTGGTGCCGCCAAGGGCGGCGATGAGCCTTTGTTCCAGGACAAGGACATGCCCGATATCGACATGCTTGATGGCGATGAGGACGTTCTGGGCTTCGGCAGCGGCGATGATACCGTCTTTGGTTCCGGCGACACTCCGGACGTGGAAGAGGTGGCCCTGCCTCAAGTGGAGCTTTCCCAGGATATTTTCCGGGCCTATGACATTCGGGGTATTGTCGGCGAAACCCTGACCGCCGAGGGCGTTGAAGTCATCGGTCGGGCCATCGGTTCGGAGGCCCGGGAGCGCGGTGTCGACAGCCTTTGCATTGGTTATGACGGCCGCCATTCCAGCCCGGATTTGGCCGATGCCCTGGCACGCGGTGTCATGGCAGCCGGGTGCAACGTTATTCACGTGGGTGCCGTGCCCACACCGGTCCTCTATTTTGCCACCCACGAACTCCAGACTGGCTCTGGCGTTATGGTGACCGGCAGTCACAACCCGGCCAACTATAACGGCCTGAAAATCATGTTGGGTGGCGAAACCCTTTCAGGTGAGGCCATCCAGAAACTGTATCAGCGCATCCAGACCGGAGATTTTGCCAGCGGTCGGGGCAGCCAGAGCACCGAGGATGTGCGCCGTGCTTACCTGGACAGGATTGTTGGCGATATTGCGGTAGCGGCACCGCTCAAGGTGGTCGTCGATGCCGGCAATGGCATTGCCGGGGAGCTGGCACCCATGCTGATCGAGGAGCTGGGCTGCGAAGTGATTCCGCTCTACTGCGAGGTGGACGGTGACTTCCCGAATCACCATCCCGACCCAGGTAAGCCAGCGAATCTGGCGGATCTGATTGCCCGGGTTGAATCGGAAGGGGCCGATATCGGTTTGGCCTTCGACGGCGATGGTGACCGTCTCGGTGTAGTAACCAATTCCGGCAAGATTATCTGGCCGGACCGGCTGATGATGCTGTTCGCCCGGGATGTGGTTTCACGTAATCCGGGGGCTGATGTCCTTTACGATGTGAAGTGCAGCCGCAGGCTGGCCGGGGTGATTTCAGAAGCCGGGGGCCGACCGATCATGTGGAAAACCGGTCATTCCCTGATGAAGGCAAAAATGAAAGAAACTGGCGCCTTGCTGGCCGGGGAAATGAGTGGTCATATTTTCTTTGGCGAGCGCTGGTACGGGTTTGATGACGGTCTGTATTCTGCGGCCCGCCTGCTGGAAATTCTGGGCATTGAGGATCGTCACAGCGATGAAGTTTTCGAGGATTTCCCGGATGACATCAGTACGCCAGAGCTGAATGTCGAAGTGACTGAAAGTTCCAAGTTCGACATTATCAAACGCCTCGGCGAGTCCGGGGATTTCGGTGACGGCAATATCAGCACCATCGACGGCATCCGGGTGGACTACGCCGACGGCTGGGGGCTTTGCCGGGCATCAAACACCACACCGGTGCTGGTCTTACGCTTTGAAGCGGAGACCGACGAGGCACTGGAGCGTATCAAGTCTGTGTTCCGTGACCAGCTGCAGAAGGCAGCGCCGGATCTGGTGGCGGATTTCTGATTCGCAGTCACCGAGTTTCACAGGCAAGTTTCAATACAGGATCAACAAGGCAAAAACATGGCGCTGGATCGTGAAACAGCAATGCAGGTGGCTTCGGTACTTAGCCGGGGCCTGCCTTATATTCAGAGATTTACCGGCAAGACCGTGGTCATCAAGTACGGCGGTAACGCCATGGAAAACGAAGACCTGAAGAGCAGTTTTGCCCGCGATGTGGTGCTGATGAAACTTGTAGGCATCAACCCGATCGTTGTCCATGGCGGTGGCCCGCAGATCGGCGAGCTGCTGGAGCGTTTGAACATCCAGTCCCGATTCGTCAACGGCATGCGGGTAACCGATTCCGAAACCATGGATGTGGTGGAGATGGTGCTTGGTGGTCAGGTGAACAAGGAAATCGTGTCCCTGATTAATTCTCACGGTGGCATGGCCGTTGGGCTCACGGGGAAAGACGCCAATCTGATACGAGCCCGCAAGCTGGAGGTGGTCGACCGCTCTCCCGAACTGGAACGCCCGGAGATTATCGACATCGGCCATGTGGGCGAGGTCGCCAGTGTCAACGTGGATGTGATTGAGATGCTTACCCGCAGCAACCTGATTCCCGTGATTGCACCGATTGGCGTGGGACCGGATGGCGCCTCCTACAACATCAATGCGGATCTGGTGGCGGGTAAGGTGGCCGAGGCCATGAAGGCCGAGAAGCTGATGCTGCTGACCAACGTCTCCGGTCTCAAGAGCAAGGAAGACAAGGTGCTTACCGGGCTAACGGCCAAGCAGGTCAATGATCTCATTGAGGACGGCACCATTCATGGTGGCATGCTCCCCAAGATCCGTTGTGCACTGAGTGCCGTCGAAAACGGCGTGCGCACGTCCCATATTATCGACGGCAGGGTCGCTCATGCGTGTCTGTTGGAGATCTTCACTGATGAGGGTGTCGGCACCCTGATTTCCCGTAACTGACGGCACCCGACAAGGAGTCTCCGGATGAAGCGCCTGCTTGCGACGCTGGTAATACTGGTTCTGGTCGGCTTTGCCGCATTCAAGGCGGGGGTCTGGTGGCTGGCGGATCAGCGCATGGCCGAGGCGAGACAGGCGCTGGAGCCCCACGGTGTTCTGCACAGGGGCAGCATCAGTTCCGGCGTCGAGGGCCGGTTGGTTCTCAACGACGCCAGCTGGCAGGATTTCGAGCTCACCCAGCCTCTGGACATGGCGAGGGTGGAGCTTGATACCGGCTCACCTGTCAGCTTGCTCTCTGTCCTGTTCGACCCGGCTGGCATGCCGGAACAATGGACCTTGCGACTCGACGGCCTTGGCCTGACCCTCGACCCGACAATGCTTCGTAACTGGGTTACTGCAGAAGGCGCCAACAGCGAGGGCGATCCGGCCTTGTTTGCGCTTTCCTGCGCGCCAGATCCGCGCCAACAGCTGGGTAGTGGTGACCTGATCCGCATGGGCATCACAGCACTCGCCGGGGATGGCTTTGTGCGACAGACTCCGGGCAATCTCCATGCTGAGTTGAATACCGTCAGCACCGGCAGTCTGGAGCTGGACTGGCGTGATGCCCGAATCCGGATCCAGGATGCCGAGCTGACCGTTTCCGGTGGCGCCGAGCCGATGACGCTGACCTTGCGTGATGGTGGCCTGATGCGTCGCATCGCCGCCTATTGCGCCCGCGAAGCCGGTATCGAAACCGGAGAATGGGCCGGGCGCGCAGTGCAGGCGCTGTCTGCCGGGCTTGAGGCCCGGGGCCTGGCCGCCAGTGACCAGCTGAAAGCGTTGTACCGGCAGTGGCTGCTGGAGGGCGGTGAGCTCACGGTAGATGTGCAGCCGGCCCAGCCTCTGCTCGGAGTGCCTGTAAGAACGGCTGAAAACGAGGGTGCGGGCATGAGCTGGCCAGTTCGTTACAACGGTGCAGGCGTGCCGGACGTCTATCTGGCCGAGGCCGAGCCGGTTGTTCAGGAAACACCAGAGGTGGCCGTCGAGCCGGTGGTGCCACGGGAGGATCCTGAGACCGAAACCTGGTATCCGGCGAGTCTTGAAACCGCCGAACAATGGGTTGACCGGCAGGTCCGGGTAACGCTTTCCAACGAGAACGTGGTGGAAGGGCGTCTGGTGAGCGTCAGCGAACGCGAGCTGGAAGTGGCCCGGGTTATCGCTGGCGGTGAAGTCGCCTACCCGATGTTGATCCGGGCGATTACCAACTTTGAAGTCTGGCGGCGTGGCCGTGCACAATGATTCCAATGGGAATCTGAGAGGAAACTATGTCGCAGTCCGATAGCAAATCCGCAGTGGTGCCGGGCATTCGTGACATGCTTGCCCGTCTGATATCTCTGCCCTCAATCAGCAGCGCGTCGGCAAAATGGGATCATAGTAACGAGCCTGTGGTGCGAACCCTGGCAGAATGGCTCGAAGCCCTCGGGTTTTCCGTGGAAATCCTGGAAGTGCCAGGCATGCCCGGAAAATTCAACCTGATCGGAACCCTTGGCAGCGGCCCGGGCGGTCTTGTGTTGTCCGGCCATACCGATACAGTGCCCTTTGATGACAAACGCTGGCAGAGCGACCCCTTTACCCTGACCGAGCGGGACAATCGCTGGTACGGGCTGGGTACCTGCGACATGAAAGGCTTTTTCCCGTTGGCCATTGAAGCAGCCAGGGCCTTTGTGGACGAAGATCTCAAACAGCCCCTGATCATACTGGCCACCGCCGACGAAGAGAGCTCCATGGATGGCGCCCGGGCCCTGGCAGAAGCTGGCAAGCCCAAGGCCCGCTACGCGGTCATCGGCGAGCCAACCAGCCTGAAACCGGTGCGCATGCACAAGGGCATCATGATGGAGCGCCTGAAATTCGAGGGCCAGTCCGGTCATTCCTCCAATCCGGCCCTCGGGCCGCAACGCCATGGAAGGAATGCACGAAGCGCTCACCGAGTTGCTGGCACTCCGGTCAGGCTGGCAGGAAAAGTACCGGAACCCGAACTTCGAGGTACAGTTTCCAACCCTGAACCTTGGCTGCATCCACGGTGGTGACAATCCAAACCGTATCTGTGCCCAGTGCGAGCTGCACTTTGATCTGCGCCCGTTGCCGGGCATGAACATGGAAACCCTGCGCCAGGCCATCCTGAGCAAGGTTCAGCCGATCGCGGACCGCCGGGAACTGTCCCTGGAATTCGAGCCGCTCTTTGATGGCGTGCCACCGTTCGAAACTCCGGCCGATGCCGCTCTGGTCAAAGCCTGTGAAAAGCTTACTGGCCATACCGCTCACGCCGTTGCTTTCGCCACGGAAGCACCCTGGTTGCAGAAACTCGGCTTGGAAACCCTGGTTATGGGCCCTGGGTCTATCGATCAGGCGCACCAGCCCGATGAATTTATCGAGCTGTCCCAGCTTGATCCAACCGTTAAAATACTGCGAGGGCTGATTCGACAGTTCTGTCTCTGAGTGGCATGCAGGCACTTCCGACGTCTGCAGAGAGTCCTGGCGGGGAGGGTGAGCCAAAACCGTGGAGCGCCAGGGATGACGCGACCGAGCCCTACAGGGACGTATTTACGGGCGTGTTTTGGCTCACCCTCCTCGACAGGACTCGGCAAACTCCTCAAGATAAAGTACCTGCCTTTAGAAGATAACGAGAAACCAGGAGAAAGGTTTGAAATCAAACGACTGGCTGCATGGATTCCGCCATTCATCCCCTTACATCAACGCCCATCGCGGGCGGACGGTAGTATTGACCATTCCGGGGGATGCGATTGAACACGGGAATTTCATCAACATCATCCATGACATCGCGCTGCTGAGCAGCCTTGGTGTGCGGCTGGTCGTTGCCTTTGGTGCCCGCCCGCAAATCCAGACGCGGCTGGATGCTGCAGGAATCGAATCGTCGTTTTCAAAAGGTTTGCGGATTACGCCGCAAGAGCACCTCAGC
>JGI24652J20063_1000438_pt1 | contig 9846 bp, 10 predicted proteins | sample MalvirmetagMSP97_FD_20063 | JGI IMG/M metagenome (IMG submission 20063) | reverse complement strand
TAGCCCCCGAAACGCCGATCAACTTGATTCATGGAGACCCTGATGCGCTGGAGGCCATGAAGGATCACTTGCGTCAGAACACCCGGTTTGAGGTGGAGGTGGCAAGCTACCAATCCATTTTGCGTCTTTGATGTGAGACCGGGCAAATACCCGGGGTAATCCGGATATTTACGGCGAGGATTTCTAATAGGCCACCATTAACGTCAGTAGAGTTATCAGGGAGAGATCATGAACGGCTATTCCATTGAGGATTCACATCGAATCCAGCAGCGTGCTGCCCAATATCGGCAGCGTTACCCCCAGTTTGCCAACTGGGCAAAAGGGCGCGGGGTGATCGAACATACCGATTTGACCCAGGTGCGCGTGTTCGACCTGTGCCAGGAACTCGTGTGTGCCGGGCGTTATGACTCGCTCGACGATGCCCTGATTATTTTCGAGGCTGCAGACACCCTCACCAACGCGGCCATGTGGCTGGTAGCCCACATGACTTATGCCAGCAGAGTGGACCTGTCCGGACAGCCGCTGGCGGCGGATGACTTCAAGGAAAATCCCCAGGGGCATACCGGTGGTTCGCTGAACATGGTGCCTGCCTATCTTGGCTACACGGCCGCCAACGCGTTGGCGGGGCTGACCCGTAGCTGGCTGATGGGGCAGGGGCACTGTGTGGCGGCTATCGAAAGCGTCAACATACTGCTCGGCAATCTGCATCCAGAACAGCAGGATCGGTACACGCTCGACGAGGCGGGGCTGTCCCGGCTGGTGAGTGACTTTTACAGCTACGCCGTCACTCTCGATGGGACACCGGGGGTTCCCCTGGGCAGTCACGTCAACCCCCACACTGCCGGCGGGCTGATCGAGGGCGGATACCTGGGCTTTGCGGAACTGCAATACACCCATATGCCGCTGCCGGGGGAGCGTCTGGTCGCGTTTCTCAGTGATGGGGCATTTGAGGAGCAGCGGGGCAGCGACTGGGCAAGCCGCTGGTGGCGAGCCGAGGACTGTGGCCTGGTGACCCCGGTGATGATTGCTAACGGGCGCCGCATTGATCAACGGTCAACCATCTTTCTGCAAGGAGGCACGGACTGGTTCCGGCAGCACCTGGAGCTCAATGGTTTTTACCCCATACTCATTGATGGCCGCGACCCTGCGGCCTTTATCTGGGGCATCTTCGAGGCCGAATCGAGGCTTCAGGCGTGCAGCGAACAGGTCAGCGCCGGCCACATGAGGTACCCTGTAAAGCTCCCCTATCTGATTGCCGAGACGGTCAAAGGCTATGGTTTCTATGGTGCTGGCTCAAACGCGGCGCATGGTACCCCGCTTCCGGCAATACCGAGATTTGATGAGGTCTCGCGCAGGCACTTTAACGAATCCATTGCCCGTTTGTTTGTGCCCGAGATCGAGATTCACGGCGCCCGCGACGTGCTGGCAACTCACCGGGCAGACGATCGGCCTGCGGAAAAGGATCATCCGCTGAGCTGTCGTGACGTCAAGCTGCAAACTGTGCCCGAACCGGTCTGGTTGCAAACGGCGGTATCAGAGTCGCCCATGGTTGCGATTGATCGGCAGTTTGTTGCCCTTGTAAAGGCCAACCCGGCGCTTCGTATTCGCCTGGGGAACCCGGATGAATTGCGTAGTAATCAGATGAACCAGTCGCTTGACCTTCTGAAGCATCGCACCCTGACGCCCGAGCCCGGCCTTGCGGAATCCCTTCACGGCTCGGTAATCACAGCCCTGAATGAGGAGGCCGTTGTCAGCGCCGCTCTGGGTAATAAGGGAGGTATGAATCTGGTGGTGTCCTACGAAGCGTTTGCCATGAAAATGATTGGCGCTCTTCGGCAGGAAATTATTTTTGCGCGACACCAGAAAAGTCTCGGTCGGCCCGCCCGATGGTTATCCGTGCCGGTCATTGCGACGTCGCACCTCTGGGAAAACGGCAAGAACGAGCAGTCTCATCAGGACCCGGCCTTCGGCGAAGTCCTGATGGGAGAAATGAGTGACACTGCCCGCGTTGTCTATCCTCCCGACTGCAATAGTGCTGTGGCGTGCCTTAACGAGTGTTTTCGAACCCAGGGGCAGTTCTGGGCCATGACGGTTCCCAAGGCAAAACTGCCTGCCGTTTTTGACGGCCGTCAGGCTGTGCAATTGCTCCGGGATGGTGCCATCGCTCTTGGTGAAGCCGGTGATGTGCAGTTGATCGCTGTCGGCGCCTATCAACTCCGGGTTTGCCTTGAGGTTGCCGAAGCGCTGGCTCAGAGAGGGCTTTCGAGTGGTGTGGTCTGCCTTCTCGAGCCCGGTCGATTCCGGAGTCCCCGGGATCCAATCGAGTCAGGGCATCAGTCTGGTAGTTCTTACAGGGCCGAGCTGTTTCCTCACGATACAAAACTCAGAGTGTTCGTGTGCCATATGCGCCCAGAGGCCTTGCTGGGACTCTGCCGTCCTCTCGATCTCGGGCCCGACCGGACGCTGGCGTTTGGCTATGAAAACCATGGTGGCACCCTGGATACATCGGGGCTGCTGCAGGCCAACAAATGTGATGCCCATTCGATAGTGCAGGCGATCCTGTCAAAAAGTGGCTCCTCAGGCGCTGATAAGGCGACATTGTAGCGATGGAGCGCGAGGATCGATTTACAACAGTCTTTACGGGGAAAACTAAAGCGCTGGTCATCACCGTACTGATTCTCACACTAAAACAATCCGGGCGGCAACCGATGCAGCTAGCCGCCCCACATACAGGTCAATCATGCTATGAATGAATCGTTCAATCACGCTGGGGCCTGGGGCATCACACTGATCGTTATCGTTCTGGTGTCCTGGTTCTTTTACCGTTATTTCGCGCCGAAAAACTGGCGGGAATGGGCCGGCGCCGGGGTGGTGCAGGCCTTCATCATTGCGCTTTATGCAGAAATGTACGGCTTTCCGCTCACTATTTATCTGTTGGTGCGCTTTTTTGGCCTCGACAGTGAGTATGTCAGCGCCAGCCTGTGGTCGACCCTGGTAGGGCTGGGTGAAACCGGGATGTTGGTCTCAATGTTGCTCGGCTATGCGCTCGCGTTCACCGGGATCGGCCTCTTTATTCAGGGGTGGCGTCAGGTCCACAAGGCACGAGGTGAAAACCGTTTGGTGAAAGACGGCTTGTATGCGTATGTGCGGCATCCGCAATATACGGGGCTATTCATCGCTCTGTTTGGAGAAGGGGTGGTGCACTGGCCGACGTTATTCTCGGTCGGCCTTTTTCCGGTGATCGTGCTTGTCTACACATGGCTGGCTCGACGTGAGGAACGGCAGGTGCTCAAGGAGTTCGGTGAGGAGTACCGTGCCTACCAGCGGCAGGTGCCGATGTTCATCCCCCGCTGGGGGCGGTGGCGTCAGCTCGCCGCTGCGTCACGAAATAGTAGTGAAAATGATACGGTGTGACGCAGGTATTGGTTTTGCCGGTCGACTGGTTCGCATCAGGCTCGATTCCGTTGAGACGGCGTACAGGAGCGATCATTCCCGGGTGTCTGACTATACTGCGTGGCGCCCCCACATACGGTGCTGGCTCAATCTCATGATATCCGGCCATTGTAAAAACTGACTTGCATCAAGATAAGGGCGGCACGACTGACAATTTCAGTTTCGTTTCAGGTCAAGGGTGTCTAATTGTTCATGTTTTGGATCGATGGCTTTATTCGAAAGCCTTTTCCGGAACAGCTATATACGTCTCTTCATCTAACCCAGAAGGGTGCACCTATGAAAAAACTCCATTTTATCAAGCTGTCGCTTGCGGCCTCCGTACTCGCCAGCGGGACTGCAATCGCAAACGAAGATACTGAGTCAAAAATTGCCAACCTTGAGTCGCAGATGGCGGCACTGCGGGAGGATGTAAAGAGCAACAACCTCGATACGCTGTCCAAGCTGCACATGGCCGGATACGCCAACGTTGATGCCATAGCGGGCTCTGATCGACAGGAAGACGGTTTTACGGCAGCACGATTTGCGCCGATTTTCATTTTCAGTTTTCCGACAGGGTGCTGTTTGAAGGCGAACTTGAAATCGAGACGAATGCGGACGGTGAAACCGAAATCGCAGCAGAATATGCGACCATCGATCTCATGCTGAACGATTACATGGCGCTGGTGGCGGGCAAGTTCCTGAGTCCGATCGGCCAGTTCCGCCAGAATGTCCACCCAAGCTGGATCAACAAGCTGCCGACCGCGCCCGTGGGCTTTGGTCACGGGGGCGCAGCCCCGCTCTCCGACCTGGGCGTTCAGTTGCGTGGCGGCATTCCGCTGAGCGGGTCGATGCGCGCCAACTATGCGCTGTTCACCTCGAACGGTCCGACCCTTGTTGTTGATGCTGATCCCGGCGAAGAAGTGGAAATTGAACTGGAAACCGAGGCTGCCGCATCCAATGGCGATGGTAATTTCGTCTACGGTGGCCGAGTAGGGTTCCTGCCGGTGCCTGCGCTGGAGCTGGGCCTGTCCGGCGCCCTGGGCAAGATCGGAGTGGCCGAGGGGCACGATGTGTCTGACCTGGCGGCGGGAGAGCCGGACCGTGACTACACAGTCCTGGGTGCGGACGCCGTTTACAACCTTGACACCCTGCAGCTGCGCGGTGAATTCATCCAGCAGACCGTGGGAAGCGAAGCCAACAGCGCGGTTGCCGGTGGCGCGGTGACCGAAGAACTCGAATACACTGCCTGGTATGCGCAGGCGGCCTACCGGGTGCCGGATACCAAGTGGGAAGGCGTTGTCCGCATAGGTGACCTGGACACCCCGGGTGCCGATGCAAACCGCTCCCAGTGGTCTGCAGGGGTGAATTACCTGTTCGCAAACCACGTTATCATCAAGGCGGCCTACACCGTGGATGATTACGATGACAACGCTATCGACGATGACGAGCGCTTCAACATTCAGTTGGCTTACGGCTTTTAAGAGGGTATTAACATGAAACTAATGAACCGCAACCTCATCAGTAATGCTGCACTCATGGCTGCGCTTTTCTTCGGTGGCGCAGGTTCAGCCGCTGCCCAGGACGCCGACGATCCCATGGCGTTCGTCCGGGGCGCCCAGTCATGGGCCGACAACTGCGCACGGTGTCATAACATGCGCGACCCGGCCGAGTTCCGTGACGATTTCTGGGAGCCATCCGTGCTTCACATGCGTCTCAGAGCGGGCTTAACCGGGCAGGAAACAAGGGATATCCTGACCTTCCTCCAGAAAGCCAATGATCCGGCAGATAATAAGGGGGAGAATAAATGAAACGATCGTCTTTTCTGATCGCCAGCCTGGTCGCCGGGAGCTTTGCCTACTCAGGCGGAGCCGCGGCTCAGGCGGACAGCGTGGAAGCCGGCGAAAAGCTCTATAACTCCACCTGCGTTGCCTGCCATGGCGCAGACGGAAAGGGCAAGCTGCCCGGCGTTCCTGACTTCACAAAGAGCGATGGCCGGCTGACCAAGAGTGACGATGTATTGGTTACCAATATCATGGAGGGTTTCAAGAGCCCCGGCTCATCCATGGCGATGCCCGCCAAGGGTGGCATCAGCTCATTGACCAAGGAGCAGGCGGAGGCCATGGTTCTATACATGCGCCAGGCCTTTGCCAGCAATTAGTAGTTGAAGTAGGGCAACTCGAAACTCCTTGTTGCCCTACTTCTTAGCATGCGTCGTTATCGCAGAACAGCTCATACAGAACTTCTATGATCCGGCGCGCCTCCTCTCCCGCCAGGGAGTAGTGTATGGTCCGCGCTTCGCGGCGCGCAGATACCAGGCCGTCCTTGCGCAGCAGGGCGAGTTGCTGGGAGACGGCCGCCTGGCGCATCTCCAGTGCATCCGCAAGTTCGCTCACCGCCTGCTCGCCGTCGACCAGTTGGCAGAGGATCATCAGCCGGCTCCGCCCGGAGAGGGCCTTTAGCAGATTGGTGGCCTGATCCGCCGCTTCCGACATCTGATTTTTATTCATACATTCATAGCTCTGCAATCGTGAACATGTTAGGCTTGGTTCAGATGATCGGCTGCTCTTGGCCAGGTAGTCAAGTGTTGCCCGTCGTCGTCTGGCAGGCCCCGGCTCTCCATGGTCCGGCACGTGGCCATGCCAGGTATTGTGTACGGGTGCTTTCAGTGCAGCCAGCGCAGTGCGCAATCTGCTGAAAGTGCCGGAACGCGCTACTATAACAGGAGGGGCATATGTCTATCGACCGCCTTGTACTCGCCTTCGCAGGATCTTTCATTCTTGTAAGTCTGGCTCTCTCCCAGCTCCACTCGCCTCACTGGCTGTGGTTCACCGCGTTTGTGGGCGCCAACATGCTGCAGGCTGCCTTCAGCGGATTCTGCCCTCTGGCGAAGATCCTCAAGGCCCTGGGCAAGAAGCCCGGCGCCGCCTTCGATTGACGCACGGAGGCACTGTAAATGTCTGAAAACACCGAGAGTTCGTGGCTACAGTTCGCCACTGACCGTCCTCGACTGACCGTTTGGGCCATGGTGGTTGCCACGCTGGCGCTGGTGGCGCTGGCGGCGCTGCCAAGCGTCTGGCCCGAGCGGTTTGGTCTGCTTAATCCGCTGACCATCGATACCGACCCCGAGAACATGCTCTCTTCCGACGAACCCGTGCGCGTTTTCCACGACGACATGAAGGAGCAATTCTCGCTTTATGACATGGTCGTGGTGGGTGTGGTCAATGAAAGCAACCCTGACGGGGTATTCAATGTCGGTTCGCTGCGGCGCATCTATGAGCTGACGGAGTATGCCAGTACGCTCAGGTGGCCCGATCCGGACAACCCGGGCCGGCAGGAGGGCGTGGTCGAGGAGGATATGCTCGCGCTCTCGCGGGTCGACAACATTGAGCAAGAGGGGGTCGGCTCGGTTCGTTTCAGCTGGCTCATGCCAGAGCCGCCGGATACCCGCAACCAGGCGCTCGCTATTCTTGAGCGTGCGCAACGCATTCCGCTGTTCGACAATACCCTGGTCAGCGCCGATGGTAAGGCAGTCGCCCTTTACCTGCCGCTGACCAGCAAGGACATGAGTTACCGGGTCCGCGAAGCCCTGCTTGACAAAGTCGCTGGCTGGAAGGATACCGGCGATCAGGTCTACATCACCGGGCTGCCCGTGGCGGAGGACACCTTTGGTGTGCAGATGTTCTATCAGATGGCGATCTCGGCGCCACTGGCAATGCTGGTCATCTTCCTGGCGATGTGGTGGTTCTTCCGCCACATCCGGCTCATTACCTCGGCGATGATCGTGGCCATGGTGGCGGCCGCGAGCACCATGGCGCTGCTGGTGATCAGCGGCAGCACCGTCCACATCATGAGCTCGATGATCCCCGTATTCATCATGCCCATTGCGGTGCTGGACGCGGTGCATATCCTCTCGGAATTCTTCGACCGCTATCCCCTGCATCGTGACCGCCACCGGGCCATCCGGGAGGTTATGGGGATACTGTTCAAACCGATGCTGTTCACCACCCTGACGACGATGGCGGGGTTTGCCTCACTGGCACTCACCCCGATCCCGCCCGTTCAGGTGTTCGGCATCTTTATCGCGATTGGTGTGTTCCTGGCCTGGTTGTGCACGGTGACCTTCATTCCGGCTTACATCATGCTGATGCCGGAGCGGCGGCTCACCGGCTTCGGTCACGCCGCCGGGGACCCGGACCAGGATACGGTCATGGGGCGCTGGCTGCGTCGCCTCGGCGAGGGCGTGGTCAGCCACGCCAGGGCGGTGCTGGTGGTTACCATGGTCGTGGTGGTGGCCGCCGGTTATGGCATCAGCCAGATCCGCATCAACGATAACCCGGTCAAGTGGTTCGAGCCCGAGCACCCCATCCGGGTGGCAGACCGGGTGCTCAACGAACATTTCGGCGGCACCTACATGGCCTATCTGGCGCTGGTTCCGGAGGGGGATAACGCGGCCCAGGACAACCAGATCTTCAAACGCCCCGAAGTCCTGCGCTACATCGCCAGGTTGCAGCAGCGGCTGGGCGAGACCGGCGTGGTCGGCAAGTCCAACTCCGTCGCCGACCTGGTCAAAACCGTTCACCGCGAACTGCTGGGCGGCGATGCCGGAGCCTTTCGCATTCCGGACAGTCCGGCGGCGGTTGCGCAGACCCTGCTCACCTACCAGAATGGCCACCGCCCCCAGGATCTCTGGCACTTCGTTACCCCCGACTACCGCCGTGCCAGCATCTGGGTTCAGCTTACCAGTGGCGACAACCGGGATATGAGCCGGGTGGTTCAGGCGCTCGACGACTTCATCGCGGCCAACCCTCCGCCTGCGTCGATCCAGGCACGCTGGTTTGGTCTTAACTACATCAATGTGGTCTGGCAGGACAAAATGGTCAGCGGCATGGCCATGGCCCTGTTCGGCAGTTTCGTGGTCGTGCTCCTGCTGATGGCCTTATTGTTCCGCTCTTTGCTCTGGGGACTGTTGTGCATGATTCCCCTGACTGTGACCATCGGGGCCATCTACGGTCTGATCGGTATCATCGGCAAGAACTACGATATGCCGGTCGCCGTGCTGAGCGCCCTGAGTCTGGGACTCGCCGTGGACTACGCCATCCACTTCCTGGCCCGCGCCCGCGCCACCCAGGCTGAGACAGGCTCCTGGCGTCGCTCGGTGGCGCCGATGTTCGGCGAGCCGGCACGGGCGATAACCCGCAACGCCATCGTGCTTGGCGTTGGTTTCCTGCCGCTGCTGGCCGCACCGCTCGTGCCCTACCAGACGGTGGGGGTATTTATCGCGGCCATTCTGTTGACCGCCGGCCTGAGCACACTGCTGATCCTGCCGGCACTGGTAACCCTGCTGCAACGGTGGCTGTTTCCCGGTGCCCGCAGGGCCGTCCCGAATTCGCAAAAGCAAGAGGAAGGCGTGCAATGAGTAGATACTGGCTTGTTACCCTGTTCCAAAAGCTGGCCCTGGTGGTGATCGCGCTGGGCATCACGCCCATTGCCCTGGCCCAGGATGCCGGCGCTGCGCCCGAGGTGGAGCGCATTGTCAACCGTGCCAATATGGTCTCCTACTTTCAGGGGCGTGATGGCCGCGCCAGGGTCGCCATGAGCATCACCGACCGCCAGGGGCGTACCCGTAGTCGCGAACTCACCATTTTGCGGAGAGACGGTCCGGAGACAGATGCCGTTGAGGGGGGCGCCTATCTCGGCGAGCAGAAGTACTATGTCTATTTCCGACGACCGGCGGATGTGAGCCAGATGACGTTGCTGGTTTGGAAACACCAGGACCGGGACGACGACCGCTGGCTGTACCTGCCGGCGCTGGATCTGGTTAAGCGAATTGCCGCTTCCGACAAACGCACCAGCTTCGTCGGCTCGGATTTCTTCTACGAGGACATCTCCGGGCGCAGTATTGATGCCGACAGCCATGAGCTGATTGAAACCACGGATAACTACTACGTAGTGCGCAACAAACCCAAGAGGCCCGGGGAGGTTGAGTTCGCCTACTACGATGTCTATATCCACAAGCAGTCGTTCCTGCCGGTTCGCACCGAGTATGTCGACGACAGTGGCAACCTCTACCGGCGTTACACCGCGCTGGCGGTGGAGAAGGTGCAGGGTTACCCCACGGTCGTCAAGGCGAGGATGGAGAACCTGCGCAGCGGCGGCACCACGGAGCTGACCTACACTGGCATTGACTATGACCTGGGCCTGCCGGAAGACGTCTTCTCGGAGCGCTACCTGCGCCGGGCGCCAAAGGAGTACTTGCAGTGACCACCGGTGCACTGAGGGCAGGAGGGCGTGGATGAACACCAGAAGCCTGCTCTGGGGCATGTTGCTGGCGGGTATCGGTCTCGGTGTGGCGCCCGGGGCGCTATGGGCGGCCGCGCCCGAGCTGCCGGAGGGGCTGGGCGCGCCAGCCAGTGA
>JGI24652J20063_1000427_pt1 | contig 10046 bp, 6 predicted proteins | sample MalvirmetagMSP97_FD_20063 | JGI IMG/M metagenome (IMG submission 20063) | reverse complement strand
CAGACCGGCCCCGTCAGCTGCCGAACATAACGACACAACAACAGGAAAAGGTTCCACCCATGTTCAAGAAAACTCTAATAAGTCTTGCCGTGGCGTCTTCCGTTGGACTTACAGGCTGCTTTGATAGCGGCGAGACGGGGGCGAATGCTAATCCGGATTATCAGATCAGTAATCCAGAGCTGGATGGCAAAACCTGGCCGCTCTTTAACCCGGTAACTGGTGCCCTGCCCCTGCCTAACGACCTGATTTTCAGGTCGGACAACCCAGCAACAGAAATCAATGAGGCGGATGGTTCCTTCCAGGTTGCAGATTCTGCACCCCCTGTTACGACTGCCCTAAATCAATTGAGCGGCGCCTCCTCCATCGCGCCGGCCGTTGTTCAGTTCAATGGGCAAATCGATGCTGACTCCGTGGACTCCAGAGCCTTTATTCTGGCAAACCCTGAAGATCCGAGCAGCGTGATTCCTAACCCCAATCAAAACGTTTTCCTGATTGAGCTTGAGTACGCAGGTGGTGATCCTGTCCGTGGCCTCGGGGCTGGAGAATCTCCAACTATTCCGCTAGCGATAACCGCGCAGGTTGCAGCTGGCGCAGTGCCGCAAGATTTGAGCGGCAGGACTCAGGCCGAAGCAGGCGCTTACCTTTATGGTCTTACTCAGTCGCCTGAGTACGTTGCGGAAGTAGTGTCTCTAGACGGTTCCTCAGCAATTCGGGTTAACCCGACTAAACCACTGAGTCCTTTCAAGCGTTACCTCGTGGTAGTCACGAACGAAGTGCTTGATGTGAATGGCGATCCCATCGTGCAAGATCCTCTTTACCGTGATGTCGCCGATCCTGATAGAGTGCTTGGCAACCCCACTGCTTTGGCACCAGTTCGTCAAATTGTCGATAAATTCTGGGAAAAAGTTGCAGCAAGCTTTTTTGGGGTACCGAATCAGGCTAGACCTGACGATGCTCTTACCGAAAGCGATATTGCAATATCCTATAGCTTTACGACGTCCAACGATCAACGCGTCCTCCAATACATTGCTGATCCCAAAGCATTTTTCAAAGAAACCATTCTTGGGTCTGTAAGGTTCGAGGCAGTGTCAGATGCACGAGAAGGAGGAGAGACCGACTTCTTTGCCCTCAACACCATCGGAAATAACGCAGTAGCAGCCGCAGATGCTACTGCTGACGGCCAGGCCGATCAGTTGGTAGGAGCATTTACAGCGGCAGACCTTCTGCCAACACCCACGGATCAGAGCTCCACGGCTAGCTTTGGCCAGCCGCAGGACGTAACCCAGGTATCCGCGATAGCAAGTCAGTTCGTAGACTTTGGGGAAGTGAACCTCGTTCAAGGCACCATTAGTCTTCCCTATTACCTCGGAATTCCCACAGGCTCATCCGACGCGGAAGGCTCCGTTATCAACACTCAAAGCTGGACTGCCAATGCGAGTCTCGCAGCCGCCGCAGGCGATCAGTTAGGCGTTCAGCTCGCCCAATCGGATTCGACTGTTAGCGAAGTGGTTAACTACAGGTTCCCGTTCCCTGCTGAAACCGGGGAAGTGGAAGTACCCATCATGGTCCTCTATCCTGCAAACTATGACGGAAGCGGGAATCTTGAGACTGTCATGTACATGCATGGCATTACCACAGACCGCAGTACTGCTCTGACGTTCGGCAGTGCCCTGGCGAATTCGTCGCAAGTCGCGGTGGTGGTTATTGATCAGCCTGTGCATGGTGTGACTCCATTTGGCCTTGAAGAGCAACAGGTTTTGGCGGAGCAGCTTTTGACTTCAGGTCAAGCCGGAGGACTCCCTGAGTCACTCGCACCCAACGAAACAAACATTAATGCTGTCATCAGCGGGGAAATTGCTGTTGGCTTTTTGACCCAGACACTTATTTCGTTTGGTCAAACACCTGAGAATGCCGCGGCAATCGCACCTGGAGCCGTTGATGCAATTGCTGGCGGAGCAAGTTCTGCGGACGTTCTTGGTTTAGCTGACCCTGTCCAAGCAGCACAGCTGGACGCAGCGGTTCGATCTCTTCGATCGTTCGAGAATACAGTGGCTAATGCTGGTTCGACCGTACCTGGTATCGCCAAGACCGAGAATGAACGCCACTTTGATTTCACTGCAAGCGCTGCAAACACGCCGACGGCAATGACGGAAACCTCAGGCGAGTCTGGCAGCCTCTTCATCAACCTGACCAACTTCACTAACTCTCGTGACAAGAACCGTCAGGCGGTCGTAGACCTCCTCAATGTTCGAGCTTCACTGGGCGGACTGGACTTTGACGGGACAGAGGGTGCTGACCTGGATTCAAGCAGTGTCTATTTTGTGGGTCATTCTCTGGGAACCATAGTTGGCGCTCCATTCGTTGCGGTAGCGAACGAAAGCAGCAATCCTGCGGATGACATTGTCGCAGCTCAGCTACTGACACCGGGAGCCGGGATTGTCCGACTACTCGAAAACTCTCCAGCCTTTGCCCCCTCAATTCTCGGCGGCCTCCAGGCTGCGGCGGGGCTTGAGCAGGGTGATGCAGACTTGGAAACGTTCTTCAACGTATTCCAGGCAGCTCTGGATTCAGCAGATCCAATCAACTTTGCAGACAGCCTGAACCAATCGGGATCGAAAGTGCTGCTGTCACAGGTCAATGGCGATCAAGTCATTCCCAACGATGCGCTCGAAAACCCACTGGGCGATGCGTTTGACGCGTACCTTTCCGGTACAGAGCCGTTCGCTGAGCTGCTGAACGCAGTTGCTGTTACAAATGCCAATGAAGTTGACTTAGGCACCGGTACCTTTGGTGTTCCGCTGGCTAATGCGGCTATTACTCGCTACACAGAGGGGACTCACAGCACTCCTGTCTTGCCCCAAGGCGGCCCTCTCGATGTGCGTGTATTTAGCGAAATGGTTCGTCAAACTGCCACAGTCAATGCAACCGGAGGAGCAGCCGTCATCCTGAACTTCATGGATCAAGACCCGGATATTACGGAGATTGTCCAGCAGGATTAAAATCTCAAGCACTGAGGTAAGACAGGGTGGTCGAAAGACCACCCAGATTGCTGACGAACCCCGGTTTTCCCGGGGTTCGTTGCGTTTGGACGTTTTAAATTAAGTTGGCGATGGATCTTGCCCAATATTCCCGACCGGGTTGCCAACACTTCAGATAAGCCAGTTTCGGGGCCCATTTCTGACTTTGGTTCTGCAAGCCAGGTATCCCAAGGAATTTGAGCCATAAAAGATGCCCCAGGATCTCCGCGATCTTTCTGATATTCTGGACAGCGATAGGCCACGTTGATCTGTATCTCCCGCACTGGCTGACGCTCGCTACGGATACCAAACGGAAACCCCAGAAACAACATCTTGAACAGCACCATCGGATCCAGTGCCGGACGATCGTTGTTCGAGTAGTACAGGGGACGACTATTTGAGCATCGGGCAGCCTCTGAAAAGTCCATGCCCCACTTACAACAAACCCCCGCCGTAATGGCGAGGGTTTGTCAGCAATCTGAGCCGGAGCCCAAGCTCCGGCTTCAATACAAGAACACGCTAACTCATTGGGTGATCGTCAACTCACCTTGCGAAATCAGGTTTGCTTCAATATCACTTTGCTTGAAGATAATCGGGCGATAGTTCTTCATGGAGTACATCTCTGGCTGGTCGTTAAAGAAGTCAGACGACGAATCCGTAGACTGTGAATAACTGATCAAGCCATAGGCTTCCGGTCCGTTATCCGTGAACTCCAGCCCGAAATGCCAACTCGCACCTCGAGCCATTCGCCACCCCTCTCCGGCTGTTGCAGACAAACCGGCGGTATCGTCTATCACTTCAGGAGAAACGCGGGGGAAGCGAGTGTCTTCCCAGAAGTTGTCCGTTACAACACCGATCGCGTTGAATGCACCATCAATGGAACCGTCTCCACCATGCCACGGGAAGGAAGCCCCAAGATCACGCGGGGTTCCACCAGCGAGACTGCCACCCGGCAAACCCGGCAATGCTCCTCCAGAGGGTTGGTAGTACTGAACCGACCCAAGCGTTGCATCGTAGGCGATATTGACCTGGTCCAGTGTATTCAACCCGACTGCCAATGCCTGAAGCATCGAATCATCCGCTGTACCAGCGTTGGCCGAGGAAGGGGTTGATGGTGTTGCTACCGGGTCTTCCGGATCAAACGCTACTGTCAGATCCGAATTGAAAGCCCCCCGATAGTTTGCAATGAACATACGATAAACGTGGGCTCCAACACTATCGACGTTGTAAAGGCCATCCCAGCTCTGAAGGACACCGCAAGCCTGATCCACGCTGCGTGATCCACTACCTGGCAGATTAACAGGATCCACGCCAATGGCAGTGCAACGGTCACGAAGCTCGGCAAGGAACTGATCCGTATACCACGCTCGGTTGTTGTAGATCACGTTAATTAAATCAACAGCTCCAAACTTACCGTCCTGTCCAGCAGGCGTTGGTGCGTCGGGCGATACAGGGCCAGTAGACATCGGATTCTGCAACATAGTAATCCCCAACCGAGTCCTTGGTCCCAAGGGCGACTCTTCTGGACCGAACAGCGGGGAATACCCTGTGAGGAACTGAGCCGGATTGGTTGACCAGTAACTGTCATTGGAGTTCTGAACCCAATCTGTTCTCAACAGCTTGGGTTTATCTTCGTAGGGCACCAAACCATTACATTCGCCCTCTACCCAGTCATCGCGGGACGTGTCGCCGTCGAGAAGCGTCAACCCTGCGTTAAACAGTTGGTTGTAATCACTGTTAACTTTACGTTTGAAGTCGATGACTGCAAGAGTCGCATCTGAAAGATTTGGCACCGAGCTGCTGTCTATGTAGAACGCGTTACCCTGATCATCGGCGTAGGTGGAGTTGGTCCAGAGGGTGCTACCACAATTCTTGAAAACACTCTGGAACTCCGCCAGGTTCTTGGCGCGACTCATCTGCAACCACGTATCGAGCAAACGGACCGTACTTGCGTTAGCGTCACGATAGGTATAAGCCGTTCCATTTTCGCCCCATTTCGGCAAACCGCCTCTTGTCACGGCATTAGCGGAGACCATTGGGCCATACTCTGAGTAGTAGAAAGTCTTCTCCAGAACTACTGGAGTGGGAGATCCATCAAACACCTCAATCTGGAAGGTTTCGGAGGTAATCGGCTTTTCCTTTCCGTCTTTGATATAGGTGAACTTGTCTCCTGGCTTTAAAGTCAACTCGTAAAGTGTGAAACGACGGCTGGTGGTCACGGTATGAGACCATCCAAGATTCTCATTGAAATTAATCAGTGGTATCGCAGTGCCCAGCAGACCGGCTCCCATGGTGTCCAGGTAACCGGGTACAGTCATTTGAGTCTGATAAAGGCGTCTATGCCCCGTATAGGGGAAGTGTGGATTGGCCAAGAGTGCGCCTTTGCCGCTCTCAGTCATGTCACCACCGATACCCCAGGCGTTACTGGCAAGCCCCATGTCCTGGAAGTTCTCGATCTTGCCAGCGCTCTTTCTGGCGTTTTCTGCAACGAGGCGGAATTTCTCGTCCTCCAAATCGCTTTTCGCAACTACCGGATCTGGCAATGGTGATTCATCGAATGGCACCGCCAGGAAAATTGCACCTGTTGCAAACTGCGCACCGCTTGCATACTGGCCAACTACGCGATAATGCGCGAGAAGATCAACAGGGGTAATGCTCTTAACCCAAGGCTGACTTTGACATTCCTCTGGAAGGTCTGCAGGCGGTGTTTCCGCCACATATTTGTTGTAACCCGCCGAAAACCCTTCAATCAGAGCTTTCGATTCGGGGCTCAAGGTGGGGAATTCAGCTTCCGCACCACTTAGTATTTTCTGTGCCTTGTAACTGAAATCATTGATGACGTTGATATCGTCAGGCCCGGGACCAAAATACTTTGCCCTCTCACTCCGAGCCTTAACAATCGCCTCAGCCAACACACAGACATTGTCTTGCGCCTGCGCATAGCCGTGCCCAAACGCGGCAGATTTCAAGTTACCTGCGGTTATATGCGGCACTCCCCCAGTTGTCCGGCGAATGGTCGCCTCTAGCTGACCATCTGAGGGAAAGAGATTGGGATCCACCTCAGCCTGAGAGGGTCCAGAAGAGTCATTGTCGCTATCAAAACAACCCGCCAGCAAAGTACTGCCAAGCAGGGCGACGGTGAGACTGAGGGCATGTCTGCCACTCGGGATTTTCCTGAAATTCATAGTGTTGTCCTTGTAATTGTTCACTACGTTTTCACCGTTTCCGGTGACATGTATAAAACTAGCAGAGCCCTCCTTTTCAACCAGATAAAACTGAATACTTATTCACGTTTATTTTCAACTAAAGAAACTGTTCGTTATCAGCCCCAAGCATCTTCCCGATCCGGGACGTTTCCGACGGCGTTTTTTCAAACTTGATCGGAAATCCGATCTGCGGCTGCAGGGTGTCATCTCCCCTGTCAACGCCAATCACCATATTCCTGGCCTTCAGCTGTGGATGCTCGGCGGCCTCCGAAATGGTCAGAACCGGCTCCACGCAGGCATCCTGGTTGGCGAAAATCTCCTGCCAATCGGCCAGCGGTTTCGCGGCAATTTTTTCCTTGATGGCGGCTTTGAGTTGCTGCTGATGCTCGGGCTTCTGGCTCATGGCGAGGCTTTTCATGTCCGGAATCCCCAGGGTGTCGCAAAGGCGAGCGGAGAACTGGGGTTCGAGGCTTCCCACCGAGAGCCAGCGGCCGTCGCTGGTCTGGTAGTAGTCGTAGAATGAGCCGCCGTTGAGCAGCGCGCTCTCTGGCTTCTGCTCCTGGCCGCCGGCCAGGCACGCCGCCCCGGCCATGGCGTTCAGCGCAAAGGCCGCGTCGGTCATGCTGATATCGACAAACTGCCCTTCTCCGGTCTGCTGCCGATGGATTACAGCAGCCAGGATGCCCATAACCGCATGGTGGGAGCCGCCGGCCACATCCGCTATCTGGATACCCATGGGTGGCGGGCCGCCGTCGGCTCGGCCGCAGTGGCTGCTGACGCCTGCCAGGGAGAGATAATTGATGTCATGGCCTGCGCGGTCCCTGTAGGGGCCGGTCTGACCATAACCGGTAATGGAGCAGTAGATGAGGCGAGGGTTTACCGCCTTCAGGGCCTCATAGCCAATGCCAAGGCGGTCCATCACGCCCGGGCGAAACTGCTCAACAACCACATCGTAGTCCTTGACCAGTTCCAGAACTTTCTCCCGGCTACCTTCCTCTTTGAGGTTGAGTCCGAGAGACTTCTTGCCGCGGTTCAGGAAACCGTGAGCGGTGCTCACGCCGGCATCGTGGGGTGGCATTACCCGGGTCAGGTCCACTCGGTCCGGTGCTTCCACACGCAACACATCTGCCCCCATGTCTGCCAGCAGCATGGTGGCGTAGGGGCCCGGCAACAAGGTACTGAAATCCAGAACTTTCAGCGAAGTCAGAGGACCCGCCATGATGATCTCCTTTTTATTATCAGAGTTGTCCGAATAGCGTTTGTTTTCTTCATGCTGCCCGGTTTTGCCAACGGGGCCAACTGCCGGTTCCGTCATTCCGATTGACCGTTTCTACCAGACCATCACAACGGCTTCGGTTGCATTGTTCTGCCGGGGTTTTATGATGGGTTTCGTTTTTATGGAATGGCGAGCGTAATGTCCGATCTGACGGTTTCGAAGCACTTTGTTCAGGCTGCCCTCGTGGGTGCCAAGAGACTTGGTTTTGATACCCGCGAAATGCTTCGGGAGGCAGGAATCTCTCCCGATCTGTTACGTATCGAGATGGCCCGGGTCAGCAGTGACCAGTTCAGCCATCTGATGCAGGTGCTGTGGAACCGGATGGGGGATGAGTTCATGGGGCTGGGGCCCAGACGGGCCCGAACAGGGACCTTCGCAACCATGTGTGCGCTGGTAATTGACTGCCCCAACCTGGAATCCGTGTATCGGCAAGCCTTCCAGTTCTCCCGTCTGTTCGAGCCCATGGTGTCGATGGAACTGGAGGTTGGCGAGGACAAGGCTCAGCTGGTTGCCCGAATGGAGGGCGAGATCAACGACCCCAGTTTTTTCCTCCGGGAGAGCATTCTGGTGATATGGCACCGCCTGGGTAGCTGGCTGATCGGCCAACCCATCGAGCTGGAGAAGGCCGAATTCGATTACCCCCGGCCGGCCCATGGCGACGAATACCGGCACATCTTTCACTGCCCCCTGGCGTTCGAGTCCGACAAAATCGCTCTGACCTTCGACAAGCGTTTCCTGTCGGCGCCGGTCATCCGGGACAAGCCGGAGATGCGGCAGTTCCTGAAGACCTCCCCGGCAGACCTGCTGTCCCGCCCAGACGAGAGTAACACCTTCACGGGACGCATCCGGGCACTGATCGGAAGGGATTTGTCGAAGCCGTTGCCGGACTTTGAATGGATTGCTGCGGAACTGCACACCAGCCCGCAGACACTGCGTCGCCGGCTGAAGCAGGAAAATACCTCGTTCCAGGAAATCAAGGATTTGTTGCGCCGGGATATGGCGATTTACTACCTGAGCCGACAGGAACTTCCCATTAACGACATCGCCGCCAAGGTCGGTTTCACCGAGCCATCAACCTTCCACCGTGCCTTCAAGAAGTGGACCGGGGTGACGCCCGGCGCATACCGGGAAGGCGAGCGCGGCGACCTCTCCGATTGACTCAGGAACCCGAGGGGGCCTGAAGCGAACGGATCAGTTGCCCCAGCGTCTCGGCGATTTCCTGGGCCCGTTCCCGGTTTTCGGCCAGTTGAAGCAGGCGGGAGCCATCTCTGGGATCGTAGACCCAGCAGGTGGAGACCGCCGCTTCGCAACGCCATTCAACTCTGGGGTTAATGCCAAAAACCGACATTTGCTCCGTACTGCGCAGTATCCGGCCATCCTCGGCCCGTCGAATTTCCTGAACCTGTATCTGATCTTCCTGAGTGCCGACGCGATACTCGACATCTGCCGGCCGGTCCAGCCGGACCACCGCCTGATCGCGACGCCAGCCGGCCAGCTCCAGCAGGCTGTTGATATGAAGTGTCAAAGCCTCGCGGTCTGAATCGGCGAGGTAAAGCTTGCGCAGGGACTCAATCCGGCCCTCTCCTGCCGGTTCAATGACGGCCACCTGCTCACTCTCACCGGCGTTCTGTGGTGCCAGAGCGTTCTGCTTGCGGGTCTTCTCAATTGAGGTAATCAGCTGCAGGGATTCCTGGTAATGGGCTCCCTCAGTGCCGGCTCGGCTTACATAGGTTTCAAGCGCCGACTGGGCCTCGTTCAGGTGGCCAGACTGCAACATAACCCGGCCCCGGTAAAAGAAATAGTCGGCCGGCTTTTCGCCTTCCAGCTGCCGCAACCGATTCAGATACTCGGCAGCCTCCCCCCAGTTCTCGGCAACAACGGCCTCTTCGGTGGCCAGCATGAGCCTGCGGGTTTCGTGTTCAGGCGCCAGCGCCAGCGCCGGCCCCGCCAGGAGCATGGAAGCCAGGGCGGCCCCCAGGACAAAACAGCGACCTGTTCCAAATAATACTGCCATGGCATCTACTCCTGCTCGTTATCTGCACCAATCGCCTGCTCCTCAGAATCAGGCCGGTCGTCGTCCCCGGAATGAAGGAATTCGTCGGAATCGTCCACTTCCGCCTGATCCATGATCCCCTTGGGCAATTCTTTCTTGACCCGAACACCCAGCTCAACAAAGCGATTGGCCTGCGAGATCAGGTTACCCCGCCCGCGGGTCAGGGTGTTCATGGCCGAGTCGTAGGTTCCCTGGGCGGTATGCAACTGGGTGCCGAGGCGTTCCATCGCTTCCACGAACACCCTGAGTTTGTCATAAACCGCGCCTGCCCGCTCGGCGATTCGTCGGGCATTCTGGCTCTGACGCTCATAACGCCAGATGTTTTCGATTGTTCTCAATGTTGCCAACAAGGTTGTTGGAGTTACCACAATAATCTTTCGCTCAAAGGCTTCTGCGAAAAGGTTCTCGTCCTGTTGAAACGCCGCCACAAAGGCAGGCTCGATTGGCATGAACAAAAGCACGAAATCCGGCGAATGAAGGCCATGCAGTTGGCT
>JGI24652J20063_1000419_pt1 | contig 10251 bp, 9 predicted proteins | sample MalvirmetagMSP97_FD_20063 | JGI IMG/M metagenome (IMG submission 20063) | reverse complement strand
GAGGCATCAACGATGCTGATGGGAACTTCGCAATAGAGGTTGCGGCCATCGCGGGTAAAGATGGAATGTTCCCGCACGGCTATCTGCACATACAGATCTCCGGGAGGACCACCATCGACGCCCATCTCGCCTTCACCGGAAAGGCGAATGCGGTCACCGGTGTCAACGCCGGGCGGCACCTTGACCGACAGTGTTTTCTCTTCCTGAACCCTGCCCTGGCCGTGACAGGCCTTACAGGGGTTCTTGATGATCTGGCCGGAGCCCCGACAGGTCGGACAGGCCTGCTGTACGGTAAAGAAGCCCTGCTGCATGCGCACCTGCCCCATACCCTTACAGGTACTGCAGGTTTCCGGGCGGGAGCCTTTCTCGGCGCCGCTGCCGTCGCATACTTCACATTCGCGATGCCCCGGGATCTTGATCTGGACCGTCTTGCCTTTCACGGCCTCTTCCAGATCCAGCTCCAGGGTGTAGCGCAGGTCCGCACCCCGGGTGTTGCGGCCACGACCGCCGCCACCAAAGATGTCGCCGAATACATCGCCGAAGATATCCGAGAAGCTGGCACCGCCGCCTCCGAATCCGCCGCCACCGGCCTGGCCGTCAACGCCGGCGTGGCCGAACTGGTCGTAGGCAGCCCGCTTGGACGGCTCTGCCAGTACTTCGTAGGCTTCGCTGGCCTCCTTGAACTTGTTCTCGGCTTCGGTGTCGTCCGGGTTACGGTCGGGGTGGTACTTCATGGCGAGCTTTCGGTAGGCTCGCTTGATTTCCTTCTCGTCCGCGTCCCGGGAAATCCCGAGAATCTCGTAATAATCGCGCTTGGCCATGCTTTTAAAACCCTGTTTTTAAACGCGGAAAACGCGGGGATCTCCCCGCGTTTTCCAACTACCTGATGTACGTCAGATTTATCGCTTGTCGTCGTCTTTGACTTCTTCGAACTCAGCGTCGACAGCATCGTCAGACTTCTGGCCCTGGGCTTCTTCCTGCCCACCGGCCTGCTGGGTCTGATCCGCCTGATCTGCATACATCTTCTGGGCCAGCTCGGAAGAGACCTCGGTCAGCTTCTGAGTCTTGGCTTCGATGTCTTCCTTGTCGGAACCTTCCAGAGCGGTTTCGAGCTCCTTGATGGACGCTTCGATGGACTCTTTCTCGCTGTCGCTGACCTTGTCACCGGCTTCGTTCAATGTCTTGCGAACGGCGTGAACCATCGCGTCGCCCTGGTTGCGAACCTGGACAAGCTCTTCGAACTTGCGATCTTCCTCGGCGTTGGCCTCGGCGTCCTGAACCATCTTCTCGATTTCGTCATCGTTCAGACCGGAAGAGGCCTTGATCACGATCGACTGTTCTTTACCGGTCGCCTTGTCTTTGGCGGACACGTTCAGGATACCGTTGGCGTCGATATCGAAGGTAACTTCAATCTGCGGCACACCACGCGCTGCCGGCGGAATATCAGCCAGATCGAAACGGCCCAGCGATTTGTTCTGGGCAGCCTGCTTACGCTCACCCTGAACCACGTGGATGGTTACCGCGGTCTGGTTGTCGTCCGCTGTGGAGAACGTCTGCGACTTCTTGGTCGGAATCGTGGTGTTCTTGTCGATCAGCGGAGTTGCCACACCGCCCATGGTTTCAATACCCAGGGTCAGCGGGGTTACGTCCAGCAGCAGAACGTCCTTCACATCACCGGAGAGAACGGCCGCCTGGATGGCAGCACCCATCGCCACAGCTTCGTCCGGGTTAACGTCCTTGCGAGCTTCTTTGCCGAAGAACTCTTTCACTTTTTCCTGCACCAGCGGCATGCGGGTCTGACCGCCGACCAGGATAACCTCGTCGACTTCCCCTGCCTTCATGCCTGCGTCCTGCAGCGCCACTTTACACGGCTCGAGGCTGCGCTGAACCAGGTCTTCTACCAGAGATTCCAGCTTGGCACGGGTCAGTTTCACGTTCATGTGCTTGGGACCAGACGCGTCTGCGGTGATGTACGGCAGGTTAACGTCGGTCTGCTGGCTGCTGGAAAGCTCGATCTTGGCTTTCTCGCCCGCTTCCTTCAGACGCTGCATCGCCAGGGAATCGCCGCGCAGGTCGATACCGCTGTCTTTCTTGAACTGGTCTGCNAGGTACTCGATGATCTTCAGGTCGAAGTCTTCACCACCGAGGAAGGTGTCACCNTTGGTGGCCAGAACCTCGAACTGGTGCTCACCGTCAACATCGGCAATTTCGATGATGGACAGGTCAAAGGTACCACCGCCCAGGTCATATACCGCCACGGTACGATCGCCGCTCTTCTTGTCCAGGCCATAAGCCAGGGCTGCTGCGGTCGGCTCGTTGATAATCCGCTTCACTTCCAGACCGGCGATCTTGCCTGCATCTTTGGTAGCCTGACGCTGGCTGTCGTTGAAGTAGGCCGGAACAGTGATGACGGCTTCGGTCACTTTTTCGCCCAGGTAGTCTTCTGCAGTCTTCTTCATCTTCTTGAGAACTTCTGCAGACACCTGCGGCGGCGCCATTTTCTCGCCCTTCACTTCAACCCAGGCATCACCGTTGTCTGCCTTGGCAATCTTGTAGGGCACCATCTTGATGTCTTTCTGGACCACATCGTCTTCAAAACGACGACCGATCAGACGCTTGATGGCGTACAGGGTGTTGTTCGGGTTGGTAACCGCCTGGCGCTTGGCTGACTGGCCAACCAGGGTCTCACCATCGTCGGTGTAGGCGATGATGGACGGGGTGGTGCGATCACCCTCGGCGTTCTCGATTACCTTCACCTTGTCGCCATCCATGATGGCTACACAAGAGTTGGTCGTTCCCAGGTCGATACCGATAATCTTGCTCATTGAGTCACTCCAATTCTTCTGAATGCTTTCCAGGAGGCCATTTGCCTCCGCTTTCGCTATTTACTGGCTATATTGGCGCTTTAATCGGCTTTTCAAGCCTGCTCATCAATTTTTGGTGCATCTTCCGCTTTCGCGACCACCACCATGGCCGGCCGCACAACACGACCATTCAGCAGATACCCTTTCTGCACCACGGCTACTACGCTGTTCGGCTCGGCATCCGGCGCAGGCACCATGGACATGGCCTCGTGATGCTGGGGATCGAACGGTTCACCCACCGGGTTGATCTGCTCAACGTTGAATTTCTTCAGGCTGGACATGAAAAGACTCAGGGTCATTTCCACGCCTTCACGAATTGAGGCAACCAGTTCGCCGGACTCATCGTGCCCCTCGGTGCTCTCGACCGCCTTCTCAAGGCTGTCAGCTACCGGCAGCAGCTCCTTGACGAACTTTTCCAGGGCAAACTTGTGCGCCTTCTCAACGTCGATCTCGGCCCGACGGCGCACGTTCTGCATTTCCGCTTGGGAGCGCAGCATCTGCTCCTGGAATTCCTGAACCTGAGCCTGGAGCGCTTCCACTTCGGAGGTTTCGTTGTCGCCGGCTTCGCCTTCAGCGGCCTGGGCCTCCTCTTTCGCAGCCTCGAGGGCTTCGTTCAGTTCCTCGTGCTCGTTGCGGTTCTCGTCAGTGCTCATGGCTACTCCTGCTTCATCTAAAGCGGCCCGCTGTCAGTGGCCGGTTAAACATGGGCTCCGGCCGCCTCGAGCCGGAAAATGTCGTTGCGAACGGATATGGGGCCCGCTCTCCAGGTTTCAACCACCAAAGCCTGCAATCCTGAAGAAAATACCTGCCTCAGGTTTGCAAACCACAAAAACCCTGTATATATTCACAGTCACTGTATACATCCACAGTGTTTTGCCGGTTTCAGGAACAACGCGGAGGTTATCTGCATGCTGACTCAACTTACGGTTTCCAATTACGCCATCGCTGAACGGGTGGAACTCCAGTTCAGCAAGGGCATGACCGCATTGACCGGCGAGACCGGCGCCGGAAAATCCATCGTTCTGGACGCCCTCGGCCTGGCCATGGGTGGCAGAGCCGATGCCGGCGCCGTCCGGCATGGCGCCAAACGCGCCGACATCACAGCGACCTTCGACGTATCCGGCATTCCCGAGGCAACCGAATGGTTGGCAGAACACGAGCTGGATGACGACAACGATTGCATCCTGCGCCGGGTCATCAGCAAGGATGGCCGCTCCCGCGCCTACATCAATGGCCAACCCTGCCCCCTGAACCACCTCAAGGAATTGGGCGGTGTGTTAATGGATATTCACAGCCAGCATCAGCACCAGTCTCTTTTGCGCAAGGAAACCCACCGCAAGCTGGTGGACGAGTTCGCCGGCGTTGAAACCCTGGCCGCTGAAACACGGGAAGCCTGGAAATCCTGGAACCAGATCCGCCAGCGGCTGACCGAACGCCAGCAGAATGCCGATGAAGCAGAGGCNAAACTCCAGCTNTTGCGGTATCAGGTGGAAGAACTGGATCGTCTGGCCCTGGAAGNGGGCGAGCAGGAAAANCTGGAACAGGAGCAGGCGCAGCTCAGCCAGGCGGATACGGTTCTGCACAACAGCCATCAGGCCGCCCTNCTTTGCACCGAAGATGAAACCAGCGCAGTGGATCTGGTGCGCCAGGCGTTACAGCAGCTGGAGCAGCTTCCGGTGGATGTTCCCGCACTGGCAGACACGATCCAGATGCTGAACGAAGCCCAGATCCAGATCAGTGAGGCCGGCGACAACCTTCGCCANTTCGTCGAGGACTACGAGGCCGATCCGGCTCGACTGGCGGAAGTGGAAGAACGGCTGAGCGCCATCTACCAGATGGCCCGCAAACACCGGATCACACCGGAAGAATTACCGGAACTGCATCAGCGCCTGAGTGCCGAGCTGGCCGAGCTGGACGGTGGCGAGGGCAGCCTGAAGCAGCTGGCCGCAGAGCTGGACAGCCAGCGCGGACGCTTCGATGCGCTGGCCGCGGAGCTGTCAGAGGCCCGTGCCAGGGCCGCCGCCGAACTGGATCAGCGGGTCGCAGCGGAGCTCGCCCAGTTAAGCATGCCCAACATGCAGTTCATTACACACCTGAACCGCAGCAACGGTGGGGAGCCGGCGCCCCACGGACTGGAAGAGATTGAATTCCTGGTCAGCGCCAACCCGGGGCAGCCTGCGCGGCCACTGGCCAAAGTAGCCTCCGGCGGCGAACTGTCGCGGATCAGCCTTGCCATCCAGGTGGTGGTTGCCCAGACATCAACCACACCCACACTGGTCTTCGATGAAGTGGATGTCGGCATTGGCGGCGGCACGGCCGAGGTGGTTGGCCGACTGTTACGGACTCTTGGCGGCAACGGGCAGGTGCTCTGCGTCACCCACCTGCCGCAAGTGGCGGCCCAGTGTCATCAGCACCTGTTTGTCAGCAAGTTCACCGAGCAGGATGCCACCTTCTCGAAAATCGAGACGCTGGACGATCAGGGCAGAATCAGTGAAGTGGCGAGAATGCTGGGAGGCGTGGACATGACCGAACATACGATCGCTCATGCCAGGGAAATGTTTTCAAAGGGGCAGGCAACCCATCACTGAGCCGCGAGCAACCATCCACTACCCCTCTCGATCCTGAGAGCTGTTGGGGCGGGCCAAAAACCCGCTCCTTTTTTCGTTCCTTCAGCCAACGACCCGAGCCGGGCTCAGGACTTGATCGGCTTTACGTACAGAATCAGGCTGTGGTCGACGATTTCGTAACCGTGCTCTTCGGCAATCTTCTTTTGTCGCTCTTCAATGACCTCGTCGACAAACTCGACTACCTCACCCGTCTGGGTGCACACCATATGGTCGTGGTGGTCGTCGCCAGCCATCTCGAACACGGCATGGCCGCCCTCAAAATTATGGCGCAGTACCAGCCCTGCTGCTTCAAACTGCGTCAGCACCCGGTAGACTGTTGCCAGCCCCACGTCATCGCCTTGCTCCAGAAGCTTCTTGTATACATCTTCGGCACTGAGGTGATGCTCCTCCGCGGTCTCCAGAATATTGAAGATTTTGACCCGCGGCAGAGTCACTTTCAGACCGACTTTTCGTAATTCGGCGTTTTCGGATGACATGTTACTATTCACTCTTTGGTGTGCCTCACGGCTTCCGGTATGATGAAGCCGCCATTGAACGGTTAACCCGTGTCACACCTGCCTCTGGCAGGCGATTTCAAGATAGAGGATTTCCCCCGGCGATGCAAAAGCTCACAGCTCTCATTCTCACTTTCGTTCTATCCGGTTGCGTTTTCCCGGGCGTCTACAAAATCAACGTCCAGCAGGGAAACATCGTTACCGATGAGGAGCTGACGCAACTGACCGAGGGCATGCCACGCAGCCAGGTGCACGCAGTGATGGGAACACCGCTCATGCTCAACCCGGTTGACCCCTCCCGCGAATACTACGTGTACACCTTCCAGAGAGAAGGCGGGGACATCCAGGAACAGCGAATCATCGTGTACTACGAAGAAGACCAGTACGCCTATTACGAGGCACAACTGCTGGAAGAAACGCCGGCCTACTGAGCCTGATCTTTCTTTTTCGCCCGATTCAGTCGCGCCTGCTTCGGATCGATCTTCAGCGGGCGATACAGTTCCACCCGGTCACCTTCACGCAGTTCGTGGGCGGCCGGGTCCTTGATCACCTTCCCGAACACGCCCATATCAATCGTATCCGGATCGATCTCCGGAAAAATATCGCTGATCCCGGACAGCTTGGCCGCTTCCAGCGCGGTCGTGCCCTCGGGCACATTTACCGGCACAATTTCCTGCCGGTCAGGCCGGGCATAGGCCACTTCCACCTGAATCATGCACCCTCCTTCCGGTAAAGCTCATCAGCGCGCCGGCAAAAGGCATCCACCATCGTATTGGCCGCCTGACTGAATACCGGCCCGAAGGTCATCCTTGAAAGCGATCCGGAGAACTCGAACTCCAGGGTCAGGATCACCTTGCAGGCGTTCTCATCCAGGGATTTGAAATGCCAGCGACCGGTCAGGTTGCGAAAAGGGCCATCCACCAGGTTCATCTCGATCGCCTCCGGCATCAGCAACTGATTCCGGGTCGTAAGCGTATGCCGCACCCCACCCTTGGCAATTTCAAGCGACGCTGTCACCTGCTCGGGCTGGCGCTCATGAATCTCCGCGCCAGCGCACCAGGGGAGAAACTCCGGGTAACGGGCGATGTCATTCACCAGGTGAAACATGCGCTCGGCGGAGTGCATAACCAAAGCTGTTTTATCAATCTGATGGGGCATTGGAACCGGTTGTCCTGCTTGCAAACACGCTGTGAAAAGGTTGCAGACTTCTGGAAAGGAAGAGAGCCTCAATCACACGCTATCATAAAGGATATCGTCCTGTTTTGGGGCTTTTTCGCCTGACTTACCACCATTTTCCTTCACCTCCGGCGACTTCTGATCTGACGCGGGCGCTGTCTTCTCGGCCTCGGCGGCTTTCTCCTCCGGCTCGGCCGGCGTAGCGGCAAAAGGCCGATCTCTCGCTGGCACTTCCCCGTCTTCCGAGACCATGGCAGCAGGCTGATCGCACCAGGCTGCAACATTGCCGTTGCTGCACAGGTTAGCCAGTGAAAAGGCCGTGTACTGAATCCCTATCCAGGCAACCACGAGGGGCAGCACCAGGCGCATCACCCAGAACCAGATGCCGGCGAACAGTTTTGGCGTTGCGCCGAGCATGGTACCCGAAAGGTGCCGGGTCAGGCACCAGCCGGTAAACAGCGCAATCAAGATGGCCACGAGCGGAATCAGCAGGCCACCGGTGATCAACTCCAGCCAGCGGAACATGGTGGCGCCGCCCATCCGCTCCTCGGCCCAGACATTAAACGACAGCAGAGACGCGAGCCCCGCCAGCCACACCGACAGACCAATCAGCAGCACCGACAGTGCCCTGGGCGCCCCGGTCCACTCACGGAACCAGCCCACGATGGGCTCCAGCAGATTCAGGGATGTGGTCCAGACAATCAGCACCACCAGCAGAAAAACAGCGGCGATCACGAACTGGCTCGCGGGCAGCTGGGCCAGCGTGACCGGCATGGAAACAAAGAGCAGGCTGAAGCCCCGTTCACCGTCAAAGCTGTTGCCGTCTGTTGCGATCGCGAAGATCATCAGGCCAGCCAGGATCGCCACCAGGGTATCCATCAGCACCACGGCCAGAATCGAACGCTTCAGACGGGTTTGAGGCGTGGTGTACGAGCCCAGTATCGCCCAGACACCCATACCGAGCCCGAGCGTAAAAAAGGCATGAAACAATGCGGCTTTCAGGCTTTCCCAGGAAAGGTCCTCGGGATGCATGGCCAGAATATGGTTGATGGCCCCGTCGATCCGACCATGCCAGGCAGCCAGGGCGAACAGCACGAGCATCAGCACCAGGGCGCCCGGCACAACCACTCTCAGGGCCCTTTCCAGCCCCCTCACTACGCCTTGCGCCGAGACCCAGAGCACCAGTAGCAGAAAGAAGATATGCCAGCCCATGAATACCCGGTACTGCCTGGGGTCGGACACCAGCCCCGCCAGAATCCCGGTTGCCTCTGCCTCACCGGCGCCGGAGAAACGGCCAAGTGCGCCGAAGAACACGTAAGCCAGAGCAATGGATCCGAAGACTGCCGTAAAAGAGAGCACCAGAAAGGCGGCCAGTATGCTGAGCCGGCCAACCGCCATCCAGGCCCGGGACTGCCTGGCACTGCGAATNANCCCGTCCATNGCCANNACAATGCCGTGNCGGGAATACCGNCCAACAGCCGCTTCAGTCACCATCAGTGGCAGGGTCACCAGCAGCAGACAGGCGAGGTAAAGCAGGATGAACAAGCCACCACCATGCAGACTGGCCAGATAAGGGAACTGCCACAGGTTGGCAAGACCCACGGTAGCGCCCACCGCGGCCCAGAAGAAGGTTGATTTTCGGGTAAAGGACCCGATATGTGTCTGATACGGCGTAGGCATTCGCGTCCCTGAGGCCACCTAACAGGTCGGGGAGAAAGTCTGGGCCAGTATTGTAGCTGAAGGATCCCGTCGCGCACGAACCGGACACCGCCACAACGCCGAATTCGTGACCGGTCCGCCACTGTTGGGCTACAATGCGCCTTTTTCCGGCTGCAGCAACGCCGGCCCGTTCATTCGTCCGACCCCGGATTCATTGATTCATGAGCAAGAAAAAACCCGGAACGCCGAGCAATACCATTGCGCTGAACAAAAAGGCGAAGCACGAGTATCACATTGAGGAACGCTTTGAAGCGGGTCTCTCCCTGCTGGGCTGGGAAGTGAAGTCCCTGCGTGCGGGCAAGGCCCAGCTGGTGGACGCCTATGTGCTGCTCAAGGACGGCGAAGCCTGGTTGCTCGGCTCTCACATTACCCCGTTGATTGCGGCGTCCACCCACGTGATCGCAGACCCCACGCGCACCCGCAAGCTGCTGCTGCACGCCAAGGAAATTGCCAAGATCGTTGGCAAGGTCAACCAGGCCGGCTACACCTGCATTCCGCTGGCGTTGTACTGGAAAAACAACAAGGTCAAATGCGAAATCGCCCTGGTAAAAGGCAAGAAGCTGTTCGACAAGCGCGCCACCGAGAAAGAACGCGACTGGAACCGCCAGAAGCAACGCATCCTGCGCGAAACCAACGTTTGATCCTGCCCGCCACCAATTAACAAATACCTGACGCCGGTCATGGCCGGCGTGAACGGGTATGTCGCATACTCACTCTCTTTGTTCAGAATTCCATCGGGCCTATACTCGGGAACTCTGGTGCATGGCAAAGGGAGCCGCTTATGTCACCCAAACAGATACCAATGTCCGCCGTAGACCGCGCCTGGCTACGCATGGACTCGCCCCAGAACCCCATGATGATCTGCGGGGTATGGACACTGGAACGCCCCGTATCGATGAACCGCCTCAGGCACACGCTCGAGGAGCGGTTTCTCTGCTTCAACCGCTTCCGGCAACGGGTGATCGACACTGGCGACCGGGCGTACTGGCAGGACGATCCCCTGTTCGACCTGGACAACCATCTGCACCGCATCGCCCTGCCGGGCAAGGCCGATAAGGCAGAGCTCCAGAAGCTGGTCAGTGACATGAACAGCACGTCGCTGGATTTCCGGCAACCGCTCTGGCAAATGCACTACATCGACAATTACGGGGACGGCGGCGCGCTACTCATCCGCATTCACCACTGCATCGCCGATGGCATCTCGCTGGTTCGTGTGATGCTGTCACTGACCGACAAAACGCCGGAACCCCGGCTGGGCAAAGTGGCCCGCAAGCGTCGCTCCAAACCCGGCAGGAAATCGGCCATCCAGAACTTTCTGCACCGTGCCGTGGACAGCGCGCAGACAGCCACCAACCAAGCCAGACTGTTTAT
>JGI24652J20063_1000412_pt1 | contig 10418 bp, 10 predicted proteins | sample MalvirmetagMSP97_FD_20063 | JGI IMG/M metagenome (IMG submission 20063) | reverse complement strand
TGAACAACTCAGGCGATTATGGTATTCCTGACTAAAACAATCAACTATTCGGACTTTCCACCATCGTCCGCACCGCTGGGCTCCCCTGCCGAATCGCCAGCGGAAGCCTGCTTTTCACCGCACACGGCGGCTTTGGAATCCTGGGATAGCAACCCTACCGGCTCCCGCTGATGCACCAGATTTCCGTTTACAGACGCCCCCATCGCCATTTCAATGAGGTTGTAGTAAACGCTTCCATTGATAGAGGCTTTTTCCGCCAGTTCAAGATGTGCCGAGGCGTAGACATCACCATTCACGGTTCCGTTGATAATGACGTGCGGCGCATTGATATCACCCGTCACTTCGCCAACTTCTGAAATCCTCAGTACCGCGTCGGTGCCCTCATCGGCAACGACCTTGCCACGAATCCGGCCATCCACGTGAAGCCCACCGCTGAAATGCACATCGCCTTCAACCGTCGTACGGGAAGAGATCAGGGTGTCAAAATGGCCCGTGGGCCGGCGCGGCTTCTGCTTTTTCTTGCCAAGCATGTCAGTTCTCCGTTAAATCGTCCCAGTTAAAGGTGCGCTCGGCTTGCGAGGATTTTTTTCCCTCTGCCTGGGCAACCACCTGGATCTCAAGCGGTTCAAATTGTTCCGGCAGTTTCAGGGAGCCTTCGACATCCTGAAAGTACCGGAAACGGAATTTCACACCGAGATCGGCTATGTCCTCCGAGAGATCACGCAAGGCGATGACCTCTTTTTCCTCATCCCGCAAACCAATGACATTGACTGCCACCACACCGGAAATGTAGCTCTTGTTGTTGCCGACCTGGGTCAGCACCAACTTGAAGTCATAACTGTCCTGATTGCGAGCCCGAACCAGTGAAAAGCTGTCTACCTGAAGCCCCTTGCTGGTTTCCGACGGAGCCATGATGTTTTTATAGAAAGTCAGGTCCGATTGCAGTGACACAATGCGGGTTTCCAGATCCACAATGGTTTTTCGCGCCTGGTTCAGGGCCTGCTCGTCAATCGCCTGCCCACGCTCAAGGTTGATCAGCTGCTGCCGGGCCTTGCGATAATCATCCCGGAGCTTCTCGACCTCGTTTTCCAGCACCTGGTTCGACTCCTCGGCACTGGAAAAACGGAACCCGCCCTGGGCGAGCCCAGCGGCATACCCCACGACCGCAGCTACCACGGTAAAAACCAGAAGGATGGCGGTTCTGCGCAGGCGATAACCCGGTCGATGCCGGATGACCACATACTCTTCAGCCGGCTTTCGCTGTTCGCTCACAATCTTCCCTTGGGTATCAAGGCAAAAGCGCCGGGGCCTCAAGCCCCATGGTTTCTTTCAGGCCAAACATGATGTTCATATTCTGGACCGCCTGCCCGGCTGCACCTTTAACCAGGTTATCAATGACGGAAGAAACAATAACAACGTTGCTCTGTTCCTGCCTGTGCAGTGCCATGCGACACTGGTTCGCCCCACGCACGCTCCGGGTTTCCGGATGGCTGCCGAAAGGCATCACATCGACAAAAGGCTCGTCATCAAAACGCTGCTCGAACAGGGCCTGGAGCCGATCAAAGTCCGCCGGATTCTTCAGCTCGGCGTAGAGCGTCGCCTCGATGCCGCGGATCATCGGAATCAGGTGGGGCACGAACGTCACACCCACATCCCCGCCAGCAGCACCGCACAAACCCTGGCGGATTTCGGGCAGATGACGGTGCCCCGAGGCGCCGTAGGCCTTGAAGCTTTCACCGATCTCCCCGTGGAGCATGCCGATCTTGCCCTGCCTGCCCGCGCCGCTGGCGCCGGATTTGGCGTCGGCGATCAGGCGCTTTGGATCCACCAGTCCCTGCTCCAGCAACGGGAGGAATCCCAGCTGAACTGCAGTCGGATAGCAACCCGGATTAGCCACCAGTTGAGCAGTGCGGATTTCATCGCGCACCACTTCCGGCAAACCGTAAACCGCCTTCTCCGCCCACTCCGGGCTCTCATGGGCCATACCATACCAGTTGGCCCAGACATCCAGATCTTTAAGACGGAAATCGGCGGACAGATCCACTACACGTACGCCGGCGGACATCAGTTCCGGCACCATCCTCATGGCCACGCCATGGGGCGTGGCGAAGAACACCAGATCGCAGGCCCCAAGCACATTGACGTCCGGCTCTGAGAACGCGAGGTCGTAATGGCCTCGCAAATTGGGGTACATCTCCGCAACCGGCATACCCGCCTCGGAACGGGAGGTAATGCAACTGACCGAAACTTCAGGGTGAACCGCAAGAATTCTCAGCAGTTCCACACCGGTGTAGCCGGTGCCACCAACGATGCCTACTTTAATCACCATTTTCTCCAGCGACGTCGTATCAGAATTAAGAGCTTTAACGCCGTAGTCTACCATGATAAACCAATGACTTATTGCAGCCCTCAGGGCGACCGTTACAATGTTGTCAGAATCCTTCTGGCAGTCCATTCAAATCCACCGGAACTCTGGCCTCATGCAGAAAATCTGGCACCAGATTACCGAGCATCTGATTCCTGTTTTCCGGCGCCGACTCTCCGGTGTTGATGCTTTGCCGCAACTGGCGGTGCTTGGCCTGCTGTCCGGTTTGATAACCGGGGGCGTGATCCTGGTTTTTCGGCTGGCTATCGAATGGCCGCTCGAGCATTTCCTGCCCGGGGATGGCTCCGAATCCTTCGAACAACTGGACCTGATTACCCGCGGGCTCCTGCCCCTGGCTGGCGCCCTCGGTCTGGGGCTGCTGATGCATCGTCTGGCCACCCATGACCGCAAGGTCGGGATTGTGCATGTGATGGAGCGCCTGAACTACCACCAGGGCTACATTTCCATGCGCAGCGCGATCGTGCAGTTCATCTCGGGCGTTGCCACCGTGGTCAGTGGTCAGTCGGCGGGTCGTGAGGGGCCTGCCGTGCACCTGGGAGCGGCTTTTTCCAGCCTGATGGGCCAGTGGATGCGGCTTCCGAACAACAGCATCCGGACACTGGTGGCCTGCGGTTGTGCGGCCGCCATTTCAGCCTCTTTCAACACGCCGATCTCCGGCGTCATCTTCGCCATGGAAGTGGTGATGATGGAATACACCATTGCGGGTTTTACACCGATTATCCTGGCCTCTGTCAGCGCTGCCATCGTTACTCAGGCGGTCTATGGCACAGAGCCGGCCTTTAACGTGCCGGCGCTGACCATGAACTCGCTAACGGAAATCCCCTGGATACTCGCCATAGCGGTGATTATCGGCATTTCGGCCGCGCTGTTTATCCAGCTGGTTGACACTATGGGCAAGCATCACCACCGCCCAGTGCTGTTGCGCATCACGTTTGCGGGTCTTCTGATGGTGCCATTTGCCATTTTTATTCCGGAAACCATGGGTATCGGTTACGACACCGTCAACGAAACCATTAACGGCGAACTCGGGTTCTGGCTCCTGCTCGGAGCCGGGGCCGCCAAACTGGTGATTACATCGCTCTCCATCGGGCTGGGCATGCCAAGTGGCGTGATCGGCCCCACCCTGTTTATGGGGGCAACCCTGGGCGGCGCCATGGGGCTGATTGGCGCCCAGATCATGCCGGAGCAGGCTTCCTCTGTTGGCTTCTACGCCATGCTCGGCATGGGAGCCATGATGGGCGCCGTACTGCAGGCGCCACTCGCCGCCCTGATGGCATTGATGGAGCTCACGCGTAACCCCAACATCATCCTCCCGGGCATGCTGATCATCACCACCTCGAGCCTGGTGACCAGCGAGGCGTTCGGAAAGAGGTCACTGTTCCTGACCATTCTCAAGAACCAGGGGCTTAGCTATCAGAATTCCCCGGTGATTCAGGCGCTGCGGCGGGTATCGGTTGGCGCAATCATGGATCGCAGTATATTGCGCACCGAACGGCACCTGACAGTAGAAGAAGCGCGGAAAGTACTGAAATCCGAGCCGAAGTGGCTGGTGGTTGAGGGCAGCAGCGGGCCGACCGCCCTGTTGCCGGCGGTGGATCTCGCCCGATATCTGGAGGACACCGAAAAGCTGGTGTCCGAGGAAGAGATCGAACCGCCCGAGTCCATTGACCTGATGGACATACCTGCGAACCGTCGCGACGTGGCCCCCGTGCAATATCAGGCCACCCTCGAGGAGGCATTAAACGAGTTCGATGCAACCAATGCCGAGGCCCTTTACGTACAACGTCACGTGGCGCCAATGATCCAGCGGGTATACGGCGTGGTGCTGAAAGCCGATATCGAGAGTTACTACCAATACCGACGGAGCTGACGAATGCTGTGGGTGAAAGCCTTCCATATTATTTCACTGGTGTGCTGGTTCGCCGGCATTTTCTATCTGCCCAGACTGTTCGTCTACCACGCGGCCTGCGAGGACGAGCCCGGTCGTGAGCGCTTCAAGATCATGGAACGCAAGCTTTACCGGGGCATTACCACCCCTTCAATGGTCGCCACCGTCGTCTTCGGTGTCTGGCTGATCAGTTACAATGCCTCCGGCTATTTCAGCCAGGGCTGGATGCATGCCAAGCTGTTTCTGGTGGCCATTCTGATCGTTTACCATTTTTATTGCGGGCACCTTGTAAAGGTCTTCCGGGACGACCGGAACACCAGAAGCCACGTGTTCTACCGNTGGTTCAACGAACTGCCGGTGCTGATTCTTCTGGCCGTTGTTATCCTGGCTGTTGTCAAACCGTTTTGAGGAGCTGAGTCATCAAACGCTACACCCGACCACAGGTTCTGATTCTTTCCGGCCTTGATCCGTCCGGCGGCGCCGGCATTCAGGCCGACATCCAGGCCGTCACCTCCCTTGGCTGCCATCCCTTGCCGGTTCTTACCTGCCTCACCGTGCAGGACACCCGTAACGTGTATGGCGCCGAGCCCGTATCGGCAGACCTGATCCGAAAACAACTCCAGTGTCTCGCCGATGATTCCCCGATTCATGCCATCAAAACCGGTGCCCTGGGCAATGCTGCGGTGGTGGATGTGCTCGTGGATTTCATCCGTGAACATCCGGGCATTCCCGTGATTACCGACCCGGTGATCAAAGCCGCAGGGGGCGGTGATCTAGCCGACGACGAACTGGTCAGCGCGATGAAGGAGAAGCTCTTTCCNGTGGCCGAAATGATCACGCCCAATGGCGTCGAACTGGCCATGCTCGGCAACAGTGAAGACGCCGATCAGGCCGCCGACAATCTGCTGAAGGGCGGCTGCGAATCCGTGCTGGCCACTGGTGGACACGGCACCGGCATTCACATTATCAACACGCTCTATAACCACGCCCCGGAGCCCATGCGCTGGGAAATTGAACGAATCGGTGGTGAGTACCATGGCACCGGCTGCACCCTGGCAGCGGCCATTTCTGCCGGCAGGGCCTCCGGGCTGTCGCCCCGAGCCGCCATTTCCCAGGCCCAGAACTACGTTCATCGCGCCATACTCCACGCCCTGGAAGTCGGTAAAGGCCAGCCGGTGCCGGATCGAGGTATTCTGTGGGAGCGATGAGTAAAGGGCTGCGCCCGGGGCTCTACGCCATTACCGACAGCGTACTGACACCACCCGAAACACTGATCGAATCGGTTGAGGCTGCGCTTCGGGGCGGCGCGGTCATGGTACAATATCGCGAAAAGAGCGCGCCGATGGCTGAACGGATTTCCCAGGCGGTCAGTTTGCAGGCTGTATGCCGAAATGCGGGCGTTCCGTTGCTGATCAACGACGATCCCGATCTCGCAAAACGGGTCGGGGCTGCCGGCGTACACATGGGTCAGACGGACGGCTCAGTGGCAGCGGCCCGCCGCCTTCTCGGTGATGAGGCCATAATCGGCATAACCTGTCACGCCGATCTCGCACTTGCACAGGCTGCTCTGGGGGCGGGCGCGGACTATCTGGCGTTCGGGCGATTTTATACGTCGTCGACCAAACCCGGCGCCCCGGCAGCGCCTCCCGGTGTCCTGACCGACGCGAAGCGTTTCGGCCTCCCGATCACCGCCATCGGCGGGGTAACCACAGACAACGGCGAACCTCTTATCCGTGCCGGGGCCGACATGCTCGCCGTGGTAGGCGGCCTTTTTGGCGGCGACACACATGACATTGAGATGCGAGCCAAAGCGTTCGAGCGCCTGTTCGCAAGCCATCATCCACTTTTTTCACTTCCGGAATAACAGGAGCCCAGATCCATGACGCACTCCGAAACCCTGTTCGAGCAGGCCCAGAAATACATCCCCGGTGGCGTGAATTCTCCGGTCCGGGCCTTTCGAGGCGTTGGCGGCACGCCGATTTTCTTCAAGCACGCCCAGGGCGCCTATCTTTACGACGAAGACGATCAGCGCTACATCGATTACATCGGCTCCTGGGGCCCCATGATTCTTGGCCACGGTGACCAACGCATCAAAGACGCCCTGCATGCGCAGGTTGATCTGGGCGTTGGCTATGGTGCGCCGACCGCCCTCGAAACCGAGATGGCCAAGAAAGTGTGTGAACTGGTGCCATCCATCGAACTGGTCCGCATGGTGAATTCGGGTACCGAGGCCACCATGAGCACTGTCCGCCTGGCGAGGGGCTACACCGGTCGCGACAAGATCGTGAAGTTCGAGGGCTGCTACCACGGCCACGTGGATTCACTGCTGGTCAAAGCAGGCTCCGGCGCCCTCACCCTGGGCGTGCCGAATTCCCCGGGCATCCCCGCCAGCCTGGCTGAGCACACCATCACGCTGACCTACAACGACATGGACAGCGTTCGCGAATGCTTCCGGGAGATGGGCGACCAGATCGCCGCGATTATCGTAGAGCCGGTCGCTGGCAATATGAACTGCATTCCACCGGTCCCCGGCTTCCTCGAGGGGTTGCGGGAAGTGTGCGACGAGCACGGCACCGTGCTGATCTTTGACGAAGTAATGACCGGGTTCCGGGTTTCCCTCGGCGGCGCGCAGGGGCTGTATGGCGTAACCCCGGACCTCACCGCACTGGGCAAAGTGATTGGTGGCGGACTTCCGGTCGGCGCCTTTGGCGGCAAACGGGAAATCATGGAACAGATCTCACCATTGGGACCGGTTTACCAGGCAGGCACCCTGAGCGGTAACCCCCTGGCCATGTGCGCCGGCCTGACGACACTGAACGCAATCTCCGAGCCCGGTTTCCACGACCGGCTGACCGAGAAAACCAATGCCGTTCGCGACGGCCTGAAAGAAGCCGCTGACGCCACTGGCATCCCGTTGACGGTCCAGAGTGCCGGGGCCATGTTCGGATTCTTCTTCACCGAGGAAAGCTCTGTTACCCGCTTTGACCAGGTGATGGGCTGTGATGTCGAACGCTTCAAGAAGTTCTTCCAGGGCATGCTTAAAGAAGGCGTATATCTGGCACCATCCGCCTTTGAGGCTGGCTTTACGACAGCGGCACTGTCCGAACAGGACATCGCCGATACGGTAGCGGCGGCCAAAAAGGTCATGGCCACGCTCTGATATTTCCGCTGTCCCCATCGCTGCCCCGCAGGTCGGAACATGTCCTGCGGGGCCACCGATGTGATGGGCATCACAGTTCCACGGCGAACACACCTGCCTGGCCTCTTGTGCCGTTGACTTACCATCCAACCTGATCAAATGTTGATCTAATCTCTACCGAGATGCTCTGACGGCACCAATCTAACAAACACAAAAATCAAGTCAGCGCACGGAAGCACTCGGTCTGCTTACAGGCAGATGCAGTACGAGCAGGAAGTCTCTGGAGCAACCCGTTAGGTTGAGCCGCAGTTTGAATAACAAACACAACATCAAACTGTAGGAACGACAATGAAACTCTGGATCCAAGCAATGGCCCTGGCCCTGACTGTGGCCTGGTCGGCCCCCTCCGCCGCCTGGTGGTGGGACTCTACCCCTTCAAACTATACGGATACTCGCTACCCGGTTGTGCTGGTGCATGGCATGTTCGGCTTTGATTCCATTGCCGGCGTGGACTACTGGTACGGCGTCGCCGAGGATCTCCGCAAATACGGCGCTGATGTCTACACCACTCAGGTGCCCGCCCTGGACAGCACCATTGCTCGCGGTGAAGCGCTTCTGCCGCAGGTACAGGCGATCGCCGCGGTGCACGGCAAGGTCAATCTGATTGGCCACAGCCACGGGGGCCCCACGGCCCGTTACATCGCCAGGGTGCGGCCGGATCTGGTCGCCTCAGTGACGTCCGTCGGCTCGCCCCATAAAGGCTCGCCGGTCGCCGACCTTATCTACGGCTCCCCTGCCGAAAGCCTGGCGGCCAGTCTGGGGAATGCATTGGGTGGGCTTATCGATCTGCTGTCCGGTGGCGGTTATAACCAGGACCTGCGGTCAAGCCTGGAATCCCTCACCACCCAAGGCAGCGCCGAATTCAACAACTTCGCCCCTGCCGGGATTCCAACCACTTCTTGCGGTGAAGGTGCCTACTCGGCAAATGGCGTCCGCTTCTACTCCTGGGGTGGCACCGGTGTTCTGACCAACGTACTGGATCCGTCCGACGCGTTGTTGGGCACAACCAGCCTCGCCTTCGGCTTCAGCCAGAACGACGGTCTGGTAGGCCGCTGCAGCAGCCGGTTTGGCAAGGTTATCCGGGATAATTACTTCATGAACCATCTGGATGAAGTGAATCAGGCGTTGGGCCTGCACAGCCTCTTCGAAACTGATCCAAAAGCGGTTTTCAAGCAACACGCCAACCGCCTGAGAAACGCAGGACTGTAACGGGTAGCCGGCCTTCTGGCTTTGACTTGCAGAGCTAGAAGGCCCCTTCCAGGGTGAACATCAGCGTCTGGCGCTGATAGTCATACTGCGACAGACTGCTTCTGTTATCCCGAACCAGCCACTCCCCCCGGACCAGCCAACGGCTGTCCAGAGACTTCTCCGCCAGCAATCCGATCTCCAGACGGTTATCTGTTCTGCGACCGCTCTCGCCTTCCCCGGACACCAACTGATGGGCGTCCCGGTATCGACTGTGGCGAACAGAGCCAGTTGTTCCGAATACGATATCTGGCCGCCAGCGGTAGCGACCGGCAAACTCCAGTGTGTGGTGGGTAGGTGAGACACTGATAAACTCACTGGTTGTTTGCAGATCCCGCCGGTCATTGATTTCCAGTGAGTAGTCGCCGTCCAATCGCCAGGGTCCCAGGTACTTCCGCGCATGAACGCGTGCCCGATACCACTGTCCGTCATAGGCCTCGAAGCCTGAACCACCATTCACGGTAGCCGCCGCCAGGGCGATTCCACATTGATCCGGGGCTACGGGTAGCGAACACGCACGCCAACGATAAAACCCCTCGATGCCGTATCGGGTTTCAAGGGATTCGCTGCCAAACCAGGACTTCACCAACGACACCAGAGCGCCGCGTTCACCTGCAGCGAGGGTCTCAGACCAGGCCAGTCGTCCCTGCAACACCTGAGTGTCGTATTCGTCATCGGACGGATGTTCCCGGGAATAGGCGGCAGCATCGAGGGCAAGCCGTGAGCGGGTACCGACTGGCCGCTCGTAGGTTCCGGCAGCCAGCGCTTCGAGGAACACCCCACCTTCACTCGACGCCGTATCCTCGGGCAGGCCGGCAATATTGGAATCGTAACCGCCAGAGATACCCAGATAGCCGCGAATAGAGGGCTGGCGGGCCAACCGGGGCGATCCACCATCCAGTTTATTCAGTTGCGCCCGGGCCAGTGTCCGGATTTTATCCGGAGCGCTCTCGGCCGAGGCCTGCTCGAACCAGCGACGGGCTTCGGCAGACTCCTCCGTGGCAAGCGCGACCAGACCGAGGTTATAACGCGCCAGGGCACTATTGGAGCCGTCGAGCAAGGAACGGAAGGCAGATTCAGCGGCGCCGTAATCGCCCAGCTGGTAGCAAACAACACCGAGGTTATAGAAAAGCGAGGGAGATCTCAGGCCAGCATCAACGGCTCTCTGGAAGCGCTGTTTCGCGGCGTTCAGGTCTCCTGCTTCAAAGGCTTCGACGCCGGCACGGAAATCCTCCATGCCGGCTTCCGTTTCAGCCGCCTGAAGAATCATCGTGGGCATTAACAACAGGATCAGGGACAGGGCGCGCCAAAATACCAGCAAACAGGTTTCTCCGGATTAATCCACGCGGGGCAGGACCGGTTATATATCCGGTTTCAGCGATCCAGCCCTGGTGCATCCGGCAGCTCTGGGCGTTCCGGGCGCTCCGGTAACTCAGGCTTACCCTTGATCAGCTCCCGGGATTGCCTGGCTTTTTCGGACATGGACTCACCAAACTCGCGCCCCCTTTCTCGGGCTTCACTCGCCGCATCCAGCCCTCGAGAGCCAGACTCACCCGGATTCTCGGGTTTTTCGATAGCGCGGGGCAACTCGATTTCCCGCACGACCGAATCGGTGAGTTCTGCGTCGTCAGTCACCATGCGCATGGTAACATCCAGATCATCATTAGCCAGTGTTGTCGCCGGGACCCAAAACCCCAACA
>JGI24652J20063_1000388_pt1 | contig 10677 bp, 10 predicted proteins | sample MalvirmetagMSP97_FD_20063 | JGI IMG/M metagenome (IMG submission 20063) | reverse complement strand
TGTTTGACAAATATACGGAGCAGGTCACTCGTCATTTACCTGTCCCTATGATGTCTATGGCTGGCGTAAAGGCCAACCAGCGAGTGCTGGATATTGGCACTGGTACTGGGGTCGTAGCGCTGGAAGTTGCCCGCAAGCTTGGTGACGAGGGCCAGGTTGTCGGTATTGATCTTTCCGATGGCATGCTGGCCACGGCAAACGAAAAGGCAGATAAGGAGGGGCTGGCCGCAAAGGCGGAATTCCTGAAAATGGATGCCGAGGCGCTTGAGTTTGATGCCAACTCGTTCGACAGTGTTCTTTCCCTTTACGCTCTGCGTCACTTTCCCAATCCCGAAAAGGCGGTTGCCGAGATGCACCGTGTCCTCAAACCTGGAGGCAAAGCGGTAATCGCGGTTGGCAGCCGCCCTGAGTTGTTGTCCAAAGATGGCATGGTTGCCGTGGTCCGAAAAATCGGAAGCGTTATCAGGCGATTTACAGGGCGGGAGCTGGCTGCCTGCCAATTCCTGGATGAGTTGGTCAACAAGCATATTCCTGAGAACGCAAATAGCGAGACGGCAGAGTGGACCGGGCACCGCCACGGATTTACCGGCTCCGTCAGAGACCTGCTGAGGGATGCAGGGTTTACCGACATCAACAGCATTTGGCGAGGACAATACTCCGCTTTCCACTCGCCCGAGGCGTTCTGGGAGTTACAAATGACTTTTTCCAGCCTTGCCCGTAAACGAATAGGGCAGGCGGAGGAACCAGCGATAGATGCGTTGAAAAAAGAATTTATATCGACTTGCGAAGCTGTTTTGGCAAGGAAGGGGAGGCTGGTTTACCAGTCAGGGGCGGCCATTATTTCAGCGGTTAAGCCCTGACGTAACCACCACGGTAGTGCAGAGAAGCAATATAATCCGGGAAGATTAAAAAATGAGCTCAACAGGTAGCAAAGTTCGCTGTGCAATCATCGGTGGTGGGCCTGCGGGCCTTACCGCCGCTCTGGAGTTATCCAGGGCAGGAGTCGAGCCAATTGTCTTCGAGATGGACCGGCAGGTCGGCGGGATATCAAGGACGGTTGATTACAAGGGCTATCGCTTCGACATTGGGGGCCACCGTTTTTTTACCAAGGTAGACAGGGTTCATAACTGGTGGATGGATATTCTTTCTGAAGAATTTCTGGTTCGACCACGCTTGTCCCGGATCTATTACCAGGGCAAGTTTTTCGATTACCCGTTAAAGCCCATGAACGCACTGCTTAACGTGGGTTTCTTTGAGTCCGTCCTGGTTGGCCTCAGTTACGTTAAAGCCCAGGCGTTCCCTTCCCGTGAAGAGAAAAACCTTGAACAGTGGGTTACCAACCGCTTTGGCAAGCGACTGTTCGAGATGTTCTTCAAGACCTACACCGAGAAGGTGTGGGGCATGAAGTGCACTGAAATTGGGGCAGATTGGGCTGCGCAACGAATCAAGAATCTGAATCTGGGCAAAGCGGCTCTTTCCATGCTCGCCCCCAAGCTTCTGACCGGCAAAAATCAGATCACGACACTGATCGAAGAATTCTATTATCCCAGGCTTGGACCTGGCCAGATGTGGGAACGGGTCACCGACATGCTGGAAGAAAGGGGGCACCCGGTGCACCTGGAGCATTGGGTGAAAACGATACATCGTGATGGAGAACGGGTCACTGGCATTACGGTTGTTGACGTCAACGGCAAAGAAGAGCGTTTCGATGCTGACCATGTCATCTCCACCATGCCGGTGAGGGAACTGCTTAATGCGATGGACCCGCCGCCGCCCGCAGCCTCTCTGGAGGCGGCCAATCGGCTCAGGTACCGCGATTTTTTGACGGTTGGGCTGGTCGTTGAATCGACGGAGCTGTTCCCTGACAACTGGATTTATATCCACTCCCCGGATGTTAAAGTTGGCCGTATACAGAATTTTGGCAACTGGAGTCCCTATATGATTCCGGACAAATCAACCAGTTGCATTGGCCTTGAATACTTTGTCCAGGAAGGCGATGAACTATGGACCGCCAGCGACGAAGAGCTCATTGAACTTGGCAAAAAGGAAACTGCCAGGCTGGGTTTGATTGACGCCGACAAGGTCATCGACGGTGTGGTCATACGCGTGCCAAAGGCTTATCCCGTCTATGACCATGGTTATAAAGAAAATATCGATAGCATTCGTGAGTACGTAGACCAGATTCCGAATCTTCACCTGATTGGTCGCAATGGCCAGCATCGTTACAACAACCAGGATCACTCGATGGTGACTGCCATGTACGCGGCAGAGAATATTCTTGGCGCTAATCACGATGTTTGGGATGTCAATGTGGAAGAGGAATATCACGAGGAGGCGGGAGCCAAGAAGAGTCACGGTGCGAGCGGTGAGCGTCTGGTTCCACAGCGAGTTCAGGATGCATCACCCATTGAGCTTTTGAATGACGTCTTTGCAAAGTATGATCCCGTCGCTCTGGGCGGAGCCATTGGCGTGATGATCGGGTTTGCAGTGTTCCTGACGACGGCGATTCTGCTTGTGCAAGGAGGCGAAAATGTTGGGGAGACACTAGCATTGTTAGGCAATTATTTTCCTGGATACGACATTAGCTGGGCTGGTTCCCTCGTAGGCTCGTTTTGGGGTGGTGCTTTCGGTTTCGTTATTGGTTTTGTCACGGCTGTGGCGATCAATGTGACGGTTTCGATTCATCTTGGGAAACTTCTTCGGCGTCTTGGAGTGCTTGAAGGATCGCTGGGCTAATTATCAGACAAGGATAGAGGTGCTGATTCATGAATAAAGAACATTTTTCGGATGACGAATGGAAAATTATCGGCCGGGCCATTGCCCGTCTGCGCGCATCGGTAATGGCGGTAACGTTTGGAATTATCGGAGGCCTCGTCCTGTTCATGGCAACGGCTTGGCTATTGATTATTGGTCCGACGGGTGGGTCTGAACACGTTGGACCAACCCTGGGTCTGCTGTCGAATTTCTTTCCTGGTTACAGTGTTACATGGTCGGGATCTGTGGTCGGGTTATTTTACGGCGCACTAAGTGGCGCTGTTGCCGGCTTTTTGCTGGCGTTCATTTATAATCTGATTGTGGCGTTCCGGACCCGTTAAGCGATAAGCACTGAATACGCAACGAACTGCCCTCAGGCAGTCTCTGAGTCCGTCAGGGACCGAGAGTCCCTGGCGCGTCGAAAACGTAGAAAACCCGATATCTGAACCGCAACGATAACTGAGGATATTGCGAGCAGTAGCATGGTGTAAGCGCCGATCCGTTTCTCAAGTAACTGATAGACCAGACCGTGAGCAGGGATAGCGAGCACTAGCACGTAGGCCAGGCGGTGCCATTTTTTCCATGAAGACGCACCCATGATGCGGATGGAGCGGTTATTGGACAGGCAAAGAAGCGCGATCATTATCAGCGCACTGATCAACCCGATATAATTGGTCAGCCCGAACGGATCGGTTCTGAAGGGAAGGACGTGCGATTCATCCGGCGGGTAGATAAAATACTGGATAAGCCTGCCCTTGAAATGGACTTGCAATCCGGTGATGGTGTGTGCAAGGGCCAGTATACCGGACCAGATACCCAGATCCCGCCTCAGAAGGCTTGACAGCGGATTGCGCCTGGAGCGTATCAGGTTCACCGGCCCGATAGACAGGGTAACAGCGAAGTAGAGAAGGCTTGTGTAAGCGGTGCCAATCGAGAGCGCCTGCATAAGTGGTTTGTCGGGTAGCAGTTGGCAAAAGGCATAAATCAGGATGAGTGCCACTGTGAATAGCAACAAATGCCTTGCCCATCTCCTGTAATCCATTGGCCCGCCTGTCATTGATGTCTGGGTTTCTAAAGTGAAATCCGGGGAGATTATACTATCCGGGCATGTGTATCAGAAGCAGAAAAAGTCTCTGTTGTGTTCACCCGGAGCTTACTGACATGTTGATAAAGCTCACAACGCAGAACAATAAAAACGAAAATCATGTCTGTTCCGAAAAATCGGTCCGCGTTAAATTTTCAGGATTCCTTCGACTGGTAACAATCGCATCCGTCCTGATTTCCGGTGCCTGCTTCGCCGCTTCTTTGGAAACCGGTTCCGGGAAGATGGATGTGCCTGTCACCGTGCGAATAGACAACGCCATCGAATACCAGGAAATAGCCGGATTTGGCGCGACAACCCTTGCCGGGATCATGCTGACGGAAAACGGGCTGCGCGACATGCTGGGCGCAACGTTAAGGCACCAGGCCATCAAGGCGGTCTACCATGACGTGGGCCTGACGCTTGGCAGCCTGGAGTTGTGGCTGGAGCCGGCCAACGACAACGACGACCCCATGCTGATCAACAAGGATGGCTTTCAGTGGGAAACATCGAACGCGATGCATGATCTGCTTGTACGTCCTGCAAGAGTCTATGGCTTCAGCAATTATTCGCTTGGCCTGAAGATAGACATGCGGCGGGAATTGCGCTGGATGGGTGAGCTGCGTGAAAGAGATTACAGTCGCTATCTTCAGGAAGCCGCCGAATACGTAGCCGCCGGTGTTGTACACTGGCAGGAAATAACCGGGGCCGCCCCCCGGTTTATTACACTGTTTAACGAACCATTGAGCGGTAACCGGGAACTGCGTGGCGGCTCGAAGCATGAAATAGTCGATATTATCAAATCCGCTGGCGAACGGTTGCGCGCGGAGGGGTTTGCACGCACGAGATTCATTGTTCCCGCTGAAGAGACCGTTGCCAAATCCATCGATACAATCGAGTCCGTCCTTGCCGATGAAGACGCGCGCTCCTATATCGGTGCGTTGGCTTATCACGCTTATCCCTATGATTCTGCTTACTCCAGTGTCCGGCGTATTTTGCAGACATCAGGGAGAGGGCTGCCGGATCACGATGAGATACGGATTCGCCAGCGGCTTTATGAACTTGCCGCCGGTTATGATATTCCGGTGTGGATGACAGAGACCTCCGAGGGTCCGGGCCGGGCCGATTATCCTTTTGGATCAGCGGAAAACCTGCGGGCACGCGCCAACCATATTCATGATGAACTGGTTTATGCCAATGCATCAGCCTATTTTGCGATGTACGACATGTGGGACAGGCAAAGCCACGATGCGCATTTCAAAGACAGAGGCATCGATTTTTTTAGTCAATCCAGTCATATCGTGCTCATCGACCAGAAAACATCTGAAATCCATATAAGCGGAATCGGGTTTGCCATTGGCCACTTTGCCCGCTGGATTACGCCAGGTTCGTTGCGGATTGATGCCGTATCAGACAATAAACTCGTCAAGGTGATAGCATTTCGCTCTGACAGGCAGAACGAGCTGGCTGTGGTAGTCGTCAATAACTCGAATTTCGAGGCCGAGATAGATTTTGCTATGGAAAATATGGCCTTGCAAGGTACTGTAAAAGGAGAATATTCGGACAGGTCAAACCGCTGGAAACAACTTCCAGCCCTCACGCCTTCAGATAACGCCAGCTTCAGGTTAACCGTCGGTCCAACAAGCGTGACCTCCTTGTCCGCAACCCTTATTAATCCGGGTTAGCCACCGTGAAATGATCGATCAGTTCTGCGCGCACTGCATCGTCCAATGGGGGCAGAACCATCGATGTCCCGGGCGCAACTGCCTGGGGGTCGCGGAGGAAAGCGTCGAGCCTCGCCTCATCCCAGACACCATCGAGTGCCGCCAGCGCCGGCGAATAACTGAAGCCGGGCACAGTGGCGATTTCGCGACCGATTAGACCGACCAGCGACGGCCCTGCGGGGACGCCAAACGCCGGCGCATGACAACCTTCGCAGTACCGGCCAAACGCTGACATTTTGGCGCCAGTGCGCAGTTCCAGCAACACGCCGCGGTCGACCCACGCAACGATGCTCCCATCTGGCAACTCCGCCAGATCGCGCAGCCGTTCACCCAGGAACATCGCTTCGGAATAGACGATCCGGCCCCCCACGGGGCGCAGCCGGTAAAGCCTGTTGGTTCGCAGAGTAGCCAAAAGCAGATCGCCCTTCCAACGCGCAAACATCGGCCCCGTCACTTCGATTATGGCCGAGGTAGCGACCGACGGCACAAAGCTAAGTGCAGGTTCGGCGAAGCCGCGATGGTTAAAGCCATCGACATCGAGAGGCCAACTGGTGGACCCGTAGTTGGTGCCGTAGGTCACCAGCGGCCAGCCGTAATTTGCGCCCTCGCGAATCAAGTTAATCTCGTCACCGCCCTGCGGCCCGTGCTCGGACGACCAGACCCGTCCGTTCTGCGCGACCACGAGCCCTTGCGGATTGCGGTGGCCGATGCTGACGATCCGTGCAGCGCCGGTGTCGGGTTCGATCCGCCAGATTTTGCCATATGCGTTATCCTCCTCTGCCTGTGCAAATGGCATTGAGCCGTCGAGTCCGCTGAATCCCGCATCGCCCAGCGTCAGCAACAACACGCCGTCTGGCGCCCATGCAAGCCGTCCGCCGGTTTCGCTGTCGTCAAATTGTCCCTCCGCAGTCAGGCAGGGCGCGGAGTCATAAAGCGTCGTCCAGGCGTTCGCAGCTCGTGGAAAGGATTCCGCATCCCAATCCAGTGTAAGAACCGACACCCGCATTGTGTAGCAACGCTCTGTCGAGGACCATGCCTGATGCGCTGCAAACAGCCGCGTGGGTCTGGCGCCGGGCGCGAATATCACATCGGTCAGCCGCAGTCGTGGCGCACTTGCGGGATCGTCAAAGTCTGCTAAGTAGGCGGCGCGGTCGGCAGGTGCAGGCAAGTCGAGCTGAAGTGCCGTTCGCCCGCTCAGACCTTCAGTCCCTGCAAACCACTGAAAGCTCCCGTCGCCACCAGCCAGCAACAGCCCATCCGGCAACACCGCCAATGCGCCACCATCCGCCGCAGGTATTGCCACCAGCCCCTCAAAACGCCGCAACTCTAGCGGATAAAGCGCGCTCGACATGGTGGTCATTGGATCGTTGCGCGAGGTATTACGCGTTATGTCAATCAACAGTGCCGCGGTGCCTGCCAGCGCCGAAACCGCGAGCACGGTCAGCCGCCCGCGCCACCCTAAATAGGGGGCCAGGGCCGCAAGCGCCGCCAGAACAAGACTTGCGAACAGCACCGGCACTGCGGAAGCAAGCCCAAGTTTGCGAAGACCCATATACCCTGCGGCCATCGCCAGCAGAGTCATGGCCACCCAAAGACCAAGCAACAGGTTCGGTCGGGGCGTTGCGGCGATGATCACCAAAGATAACGCAAGATAAAAGCCGATGACATAGCCCACCGGAAGCCATAAATCGGACGGAGCCCGACCAACCCCAAGCGCAACCGCCACCAGTACGCTAAGTGCAATCGTCACTACGCCATGCCAACTTCCCCACCTCAACACTTCAAATAGGGTGCCCGAAGGACGCAGTTTGGTGCCACCAATTTGAACCAAATCGATAATCCTATCTCTACGGGCATTTCCCATTTGAAGGTAAGCGCCGGTTTCACTCACCCACAGAGTAATTCCACGGCATTAGTTCGTCCAGCCTGTCGGACTTAAGGCTGATCTACTGTGCCGGTGGGCTTTTCAATCAATCCGCAGTGATTACCGACGCTTGCGCCAGGGTTACGGTGCTTTTCAATCAATTTACCCAGTTTGCCAGGCGTATCGCCGGCACGTTTTCAAACTTTTTCGTGTTGTTCGTAACAACTACCAACCCCTGGATAACAATATCCACTTGTTTCACGGTGTCCGGGTAGGCTACGGGGTTTGGGAGTCGCAATGCCTGACTCTTGTTGCTTTTAAAGATGCTTGCTCGTTCCACGATTTGGGCCTCTCGGCGTAAAGACCTTTTTTATTTGTGGGGTGCGGCTATAATTAACACATGCATACAGTGTATGAGGTTAATACCATGACCGCCGAGCCAGATACCACTATCAACGTCAACTCGCAGGACCTGCAGGCTCTGGGGAATGCGGGCATCAATAAAGCGGACATTGAGCAGATGCTCCATGCGCTGGCGACCGATCTCCGGTCCGGGAACGAAGCAGCCGTTCACGATCAGGCCAATGGCCTCACGGCCGCTGAGATTGAGATTCTCCGGGAGGGCGGCGCCTACGGCCTTGATGACACATCCCCCGGCGCCTTGGCGAGGTCCCGGCGCCTCGCGGTCATGCGGCTCCAACTGGAATTCAGGCAGTTGCAGCGTGACTCGCTGTACGCCTCAGCTGTGGCCGAGCTGCTAGGTATCTCAGCTGCCAGGGTGCGGCAACTCACCAACCCGGGCAACCCGGGGCTGTACAGTTTCAAAGGGGCCCGGAGCAAAGCGTGGTTTCCACGCTGGCAGTTTGTCGAGAGCTCCGTAATCCCCAATCTGCGACTGGTACTCCAGACCCTCAGCCCCCAGGCACACCCGGTCACAGTTCAGCAGTTCATGACGCAGGTGAACAACGACCTATGGAGCTCCGAACTGGAAGAAAACCTGTCTCCCCGTGACTGGCTGATCGCTGGATACCCGGCTGAGCCTGTCCTGAGCCTGATCAGGGATATCTGATGGCAAAGTTTCCAGAGCCGCCAGATGTCGACGCACTGAAAAGCATCCCGCCTCAAACCGTCAATCTGAAGGCCGGGGAGAAGATCTTTCGGGTATTTCGCACCGAAGGGCCGTATCCGGTGTCATGGAATACCTTCCGGTATTTCGGTCCCACGTCGTCCCGTTTCGACCACCATTTGCGAAACAAAGTTGGCCAGCCGGGTAATGGTGAGCGAGGAGTCCTCTACGGCGCCATCGGCCCCCGGGCCATCCCTACTTGCCTGGCTGAGTTCTTCCAGGGAACCCGGAAGATCAATCGAAAGGACGGGGTACCTGTTCTGAGTGCTTTTGCTCTCACCGCGCCACTGACCTTGCTGGATTTACGCGGTTCCTTCGCAACCCAGATCGGCGCCAGCATGGCGATCAACACCGGGCCACGACCCCGGGCCCAGCGTTGGGCTCAGCGGCTATATGAGGCGTACCCCCGGGCGCATGGGATCATCTATCCCTCGTCCATGCATGCCAATGAGCCTGCAATTACCTTGTGGGAGCGTAGCACGGCCTTCATGCCCCGCCACCCACTGGTCCATCGTCTGCTGTCTGATCCGGCCCTGAAACGCGTGATTCTCGAAACCGCTGACGCTATAGGCTACCCGGTGGTCGACCCCTGACCTGAACACTGCTTTCAGGGGCTCAGAAGATTAGCGGATTGCCCAGACGGGGCACACTAGCAGCCTGTCGGACTTAAGGCTGATCTCTACTGTACCGGTGGGCTTTTCAATCAATCTACCCAGTTTGCCAGGCGTATCGCCGGCACGTTTTCAAACTGTTTTGTGTTGTTCGTAACAACCACCAACCCCTTTGAACGGGCGTGTCCTGCGATCATTTCATCGTAGGGACCAATCGGTCGCCCCGTCTTTCTGAGTTCGGCCCGCAGTTGCCCGGTATGCGCTGCCGCATCGTTGTCGTAAGGCAACACGTCCAGGCGGGCAGCAAACCCCTCTATGTCTCGCAGGTTACGATCTACAGCCGCTGATGCTTCCGCGCCGTAGATCAACTCCATCAACGTGACTGCTGAAATGCACATCTGTCCATCATGTGCCCTGAAGGCCTCGCGAACCTCCTGCGGCCGGTTCTTGATGGTGTAGATCGCGATGTTCGTGTCGAGCATGTACTTCAGCATCAAAGGGTCTCACGCTCCTGGTGTTCTGGCTGATCACGACTTGCCATGAAGTCATCAGATACACCTTCTCCGTCAAACCAGAAATCCCAGGATTCACTAGCAGGAGTGATAATCCGGGCTCGTCCCTCGATAACAATATCCACTTGTTTCACGGTGTCCGGGTAGGCTACGGGTTTTGGGAGCCGCAATGCCTGACTCTTGTTGCTTTTAAAGATGCTTGCTCGTTCCACGATTTAGGCCTCTCGGTGTAGGTACGTGCGGTATATCCCAGACTAATTTCTGGGTAGGGATATGTCAAGGGTATATCCCCGCTTGGTGCAGAGTGACAGGTTTGGAGGCGAGAACCATACCCGTGACATCTGTTCGTCTCCATTGCATTATCTATACGCTCGATCATATTTCCCTGAGAACCCTTCTTGATACGGCTTCAAGCCCGGTTCATTCGTTCCAGGGGCCGAGTTCGAGTCAAAAAATCAATCCTTATACAATTTTAGATGGGCAGGGAAGACTCAAGATGGATCCGCTGGTGTCAGTGATCACTCCCGCATACAACAGTGTGAAATTTATTCGAGAAACCGTTGATTCTGTTCTCAATCAGACCTATCCCGCCATTGAATACATTGTCGTGGATGACGGATCACAGGACGGAACCTACGAAATACTTCGTCAGTATGAGTCCGAAGAAAGAATCAGTGTCCTTTCTCACGAGAACCGCTCTAATAAGGGGCAGTCTGCTTCGTTGAATCTCGGGTTAAAGACTTGCCAGGGAAAGTATGTCGTAATATTGGACAGTGACGATTTCCTTGATAGAGACAAAATCCGTCAGCAAGTGGGTTTCATGGAGGGAAGGCAGGAGTTTGGTGCGGTTTACGGTCAGGCACAGGTTGTTTCTGAGGACGGCAATCCGCTGTACAAACTGCCGGAGGATAATCACACTGAAACCTCTGACCCGAACAATCTGCTACTGGATTGCTACATACCATCCCCCGGTGCCCTTTTGTTCAGGAAAAGCGTTCTCGACAA
>JGI24652J20063_1000375_pt1 | contig 10927 bp, 10 predicted proteins | sample MalvirmetagMSP97_FD_20063 | JGI IMG/M metagenome (IMG submission 20063) | reverse complement strand
ACCTGGCAACTGTAGGCATGCGTTTCGCATTTGGTGCACCGCCACCGCCACCACCACCACCGCCTCCGCCACCACCACCTCCTCCGCCACCACCACCTCCACCACCGCCTCCGCCACCGCCGCCACCACCGACGACGACGACGGATGCCCCTGAAGTTGTGTGCTCCAGCCTCAACCAGGAATTCGTGGTGTATTTCGAGTGGGATCGTGCGGATCTGACGAGCCAGGCGGCTGCCGTTATCGACCAAGCGGTCGCTAACATTAATGGCGAAGCCGGTTGTGCACCGAACACTGTTTCGATCGCAGGCCACACGGATACGTCCGGTGCAAGCGCATACAACCAGCGCCTGTCCCAGCGTCGTGCTGACATCGTGGCAAGTGCGCTCGCTTCCCGTGGTATCGATTCGTCGATCATCACCGAAGAAGCCAAGGGCGAAACGGATCTTGCAAAAGCGACCCGCGATGGTGTTCGTGAGCCTCTGAACCGTCGTTCGGAAGTTGTGATCACTGTTCAGTAGTCACTGACACTTTCATCAAACGGCCCGGCAGTTATCTGCCGGGCCGTTTTTGTATGGGGCCGTGTTGATCCCACTTGCCGGGCCTAGTTTCCTGTGAAACCAAGAGACCATGGATACATTGCAATCACTCAGCCGCGAAGATGAAGCCGCGCGTGAGCGTCTCAATAGCGCGAGCGAAGACATGGTGCAGCGCACCTGTAGTTGGTCTGACATCAATACGGGTAGCTGGAACACAGCAGGTCTTAAAAGCTTCGCGCCTGTTCTGGCCGGAGCATTTTCAGAACTGCAGGCCCATATTGATGTCATCGAAACTGAGGGTTTCGAAGCCGTGGCCGATAGCGGCAAGACGGAAGTTCAAATGACAGGACCTGTCATTGAAGTCACCGCGCGGCCAGAAGCTGACCTACAGGTCATTATGTCCGGGCACTATGACACGGTGTTTCCGGAAGACACTTTCGAGGGGGTGACCGACTTGGGGGACGGGCGTCTCAATGGTCCCGGCATGGCGGACATGAAGGGTGGCCTGTGCGTGATGTTGGAAGCGCTGAAAGCGTTTGAAGCCGGATCTTTGCGAGACCGACTAGGATACAAGATCGTTCTGACGCCGGATGAAGAAATCGGAAATTTTGCGAGTGCTGAATATCTGACCCGGGCCGCCAAGTCCGGTGCGATGATCGGTATGACGTATGAACCCGCCATGGAGACCGGCGCCATGTCGGGCGGCCGCAAGGGGTCGGCTGTTTTTGACATCGTGCTGCACGGTAAAGCGGCGCATGCTGGCCGCGCGAAAGAAGAGGGGCGCAGCGCGATAGAGGCAGCAGCCGAATTGGTGCTCGGGCTGGAGGCGATGAATGGCACACGCGACGGTGTTACCCTGAATGTCGGCTCAATTGACGGTGGGTCCGCCGTCAATATCGTGCCAGATCTCGCAGTTGTTCGGTTTGGCGCGCGCGCGCCGGATGCAGAGAGTGCTGAGTGGACGACGTCTGAAGTTCGCAGGCTGTTTGAACGTGCGATCGCGCGCGATGGCATCAGCGGTCATCTTCACGGGGGCTTTTACCGTCCTCCAAAACCCAGAAATGCCGCGCAGCAGGCTCTGTTCGATGCGGTACATGCGACTGGGCAGGCAATCGGCCTCGAACTGGAATTTGTCGATACGGGGGGCGTGTGCGAGGGCAACAATATCTTTGCTGCTGGCGTCCCAAATGTCGATACTCTCGGAGTTCGCGGTGGTCGCATTCATTCCAATGAAGAATATGTGGTAACGGATAGTTTTGCTGAGCGGGCGACGCTGTCAGCGCTTTTGTTGAATCGACTCGCAGATGGCCGTCTGGATGCACGCCGGATCAAATCACTCATGGGTCAGTAAAATGTCTACACCCTATGTCATGCGCCCGTCGAAGCTGGAGGATCTGCCAGCTCTGATGGAACTTGCTGAACTGTCAGGCCCAGGGTTTACCAGCCTACCAGTCGACGAGAGTATTCTGGAAAAGAGACTCTCAAAGTCCGAGAAGGCGTTTGCAGGGCGTCTGGACCGGATCGAGTATGGAAAGTACCTCCTGATGATGGAGGATGCCGACACGGGCGAGGTGGTCGGATGTTCAGCGGTAAAAGCTGGGACAGGAATTGACCAGCCTTTCTTCAACTATCGGATCATCACACTGTCTCAAGCCAGCCAAGCTGCTGGCAATATGCGGTTCGACATGGATGCACTGGTGCTGACAAATGAATATGTTGGGTATACGGAAGTTGGTACGCTATTTCTGAAAGCAAATCATCGCGGGGGTGGGGCAGGTCGTCTTGCTGCGCAATCACGCTATTTGTTGATGGCAACCGACCCCGCGCGTTTCGGGACCAATGTGCTCGCGGAACTCCGCGGCGTGATTGATCAGAATGGTGTTTCGCCTTTCTGGGAGTGCCTTGGTCGTCATTTCTTTCGTATGGACTTTGACGAGGCTGACCGCTTGTCTGCGACCACGGACAATCAGTTCATCTGTGACTTGATGCCGAAATACCCAATTTACGTGGACCTGTTGCCGCCAGAGGCACGTGAGGTAATTGGGCGGTGCCATTCTGAAGGCGTAGGCGCGTACAAGCTCTTGCAGTGGGAAGGCTTCGAATTCGACCGCACCGTAGACATATTTGATGGTGGACCATTGGTCGCCACGCAGAAGCGACACTTGCGGACGATACGTGAGAGCCAGGAGGTGCGTCTGGAGGTGTCAAATGATGCAGGGGCACCAGAATTCAAGCAAGGACTGGTTTCGACCGACGAGTTGCCCGACTTTCGCGTGTGCCAGGCTGCCATTGCAATGCGCGACGATCAGACTGTGGTCACGACTGCAGACACTTTTGAAAAGCTTCAGATCAAGCCTGGAGCAAGAACCCGAATCTGGGTGAGGAGTTAGTGATGAACGACGCCGTCTGGATTGACGGGAGCTGGAGGCGTGGAAGCGGAGACGTATTCCAGAATTACTGTCCAGCAACTGGTGGTGTGGCTTGGGAAGGTGCTTCCGCGACGGCCGATGACGTACATGATGCCATAGAAAGCGCACGCCGTGCATTTCACGGATGGTCTAGAATGCCGCAAAGCGAGCGCACAGCAATCCTTGAGGCTTATGCGGACGAGATTGGCAAGCGCACCGATGCGATTGCCGAGGCCATCAGCAAGGATATGGGTAAGGCCCTCTGGGAGTCGCGCGGTGAAGCTGCGACTATGAAGGCCAAGGTGGCTGTTTCGATTGCAGCTCAGGTGGAGCGCGCAGGCGGGAAAGTCCAGGAAGCTGCATTTGGTTCCATGCACCTGACTCACCGTGCGCACGGGGTAATGGCAGTATACGGTCCATTCAATTTTCCCGGGCATTTGCCGAATGGACATATTGTGCCCGCGCTTTTGGCCGGCAACACTTGCGTGTTCAAACCTTCCGAACTTGCGCCCAGCGTCGCAGCCATCATGGCGGATGCATTTGCTGCGGCAGGACTGCCCGCTGGCGTGCTAAACATAGTTCAGGGTGGTCGTGAGACGGGCGGAGCGTTGTTGAACGCTGATATCAACGGATTGTTATTTACGGGTTCTGCCAATACGGGCGTGTTCTTTCACAAACATTTTGCGGGTCGCCCTGAAGTCATTCTTGCGCTTGAGATGGGTGGGAATAATCCCTTGATCATATGGGACCCCGCAGACGTGGACGCCGCCGCTGACATCGCGGCTCAGTCTGCTTTTCTTACGACTGGACAGCGGTGTTCCTGTGCGCGCCGGGTGATCTTGCCGGAAGGGGCGTTCGGGGACGCTGTGATTGAGGCCATTGTAGCCCGTGCCAAGGAGTTAAAAATCGGAGCGTGGGATGAAGACGATATCTTCATGGGGCCACTCGTTTCCGAGCAAGCCGCCACAAATGCAGTCGAATTCCAGATGATGCTGTCCAAGAAAGGTGGGAAAAGCCTGCGCCGCCTGAAACGGATGGATCGGGGCGGCGGTTTTGTGACTGCAGGTGTGATTGACGTCACGAATGCCACGGACATTCCGGATGAAGAATTGTTTGGTCCATTGATGCAGATTATTCGTGTACCCGACTTCAATAGTGCTCTGGAACGTGCAAATGCAACACGCTACGGCCTGTCAGGCGGATTAATCAGCGACGATGATGCGCTGTGGATCCAGGCGCATTCGGAAATGCGGGCAGGTTTACTCAATCGGAATCGCCCGACTGCCGGTGCCAGCGGCGCGATGCCTTTTGGTGGGCCCGGTCTCTCAGGAAATTTCCGTCCGGGTGCCTACTATGCTGCAGATTACAGTGCCTGGCCACAAGCCAGCCAGGTATCTCAGACTGCCACGCGGATGACCGCGCAAGGTTTCCCAAAGTAGAACAGAACGAAGGATTGTGAGCGTGGCGCACGAAGTAAACTTCGACGGACTGATCGGACCCAGTCATAATTACGGAGGTCTGTCTGACGGAAATCTTGCGAGCGCGGCGAATGCGGGTGATATAGCCAATCCGCGAGAGGCCGCCTTGCAGGGTCTGGAAAAGATGCGGATGCTGATCGCACACGGTCTTGTTCAGGGTGTGCTTCCGCCTCTGCCACGACCGAACTTTGATCTTCTCGTCTCGGCGGGCTTCGGAGGAACGGATGCTCAGATCATTGAAGCGGCTTCGAGAACGGCGCCCGGACTGCTGAAGGCAGCGTATTCAGCCTCGAGCATGTGGACCGCCAATGCCGCAACTGTCTCGCCTTCGGCAGATACGAGAGACGGCCGATTGCATCTGACGACGGCGAACTTGTCGACCATGCTGCACCGCGCGCAGGAACATCCGGACACGACCGCGAGTCTGATCTCGATCTTTTCAAATGATGAGAAGTTTGCGGTCCATGGTGCGCTTCCCATGCATCCAGATTTTTCGGATGAAGGCGCAGCCAATCATGTCCGCCTATGTTCGTCTCATGGGGAAGAGGGGGTAGAACTATTCGTCTATGGCCGCGAAGCAGGTGAAAGTACGATCGGGTTCCCATCGCGTCAGTCAAAGTTGGCGAGTGAATCGGTCGCCCGTGGGCACGGGCTCAAATCCAAGCGTTGTGTCTTCATTCGGCAGTCCCGTGCGGCAATCGACGCCGGAGCGTTCCACAATGATGTCGTATCGGTCGGTGCGTTGGATACACTGTTCTTCCATGAACTTGCATTCGAGGACAGAAATGGCGCGCTGGATGCTATTCGACGCGCGTCTTCCGGCCTGTTTGACTTCAAGCCCGTGATGGTTCCACTTGCAGAAGTACCCATTGAGGACGCCATTCGCGCCTATCTATTCAATTCTCAGCTCTTGAAGATGCCCGAAGAAGATCGCCTCGTGCTGGTCGCGCCTACAGAAACGGAAAATACTGAATCGACGCGCGCCTATTGCGAACGCCTTGTCGAAAGCAATGGACCAATCGGGAAGGTTATCTACGCCGACGTCCGACAATCCATGCGGAATGGCGGCGGTCCAGCCTGTCTCAGACTTCGGGTTGTCATGACCGATGGTGAGATCGATGCCTGTCACCAGGGCGTGTTGATGGATGAGGAAACCATCGACGAGTTGCAGGAGGTTGTCCGACGAACTTATCGGGACCGTTTGGCCCCTGCGGATCTGGCCGATCCCTTGTTCGCAAATGAGTGTCGAGAAGCCCGGGAGGCCTTGTTGGGTGTGCTTGATCTGGAAGGGCTCTGCTAGTGATCCGAGTTTATGAGTATTGGCGGTCTTCGGCGTCCTATCGGCTGCGAATTGCGCTGAATCTGAAGGGCGCCTCATACGAGACCATTCAGGTGAACATCGCTCCGGGTGCAGATGAGCAGCTTGGTGACGCTTATCGTGGAGTGAATCCGCAAATGCGCGTGCCGGCCATTGAGGTCAATGGGCAAATCATCGGCCAGTCCATGGCAATACTGGAGTGGATCGAAGAAGCATTGCCGGGACCATCCCTTCTGCCGACAGATCCGATCGAGCGTCTCGAGGCCCGCGCATTTGCCGACACGATTGCCTGCGACATCCACCCATTGAACAACTTGTCGGTGTTAAAAGAGTTGAGGGTCAATTATGGCGCTGATGATGCGGGTGTACGCGCATGGTATCATGACTGGATCCGGCGGGGCTTCGATGCCCTGGAATTGCAGGTCGCAAAGTGGGCGCCGAAAGCCTTTCTCTTTGGCGAAACGCCCGGGCTCGCGGAAATCACGCTCATTCCGCAGATTTACAATGCCCAGCGATACGACATGAATTTGTCAGCATATCCGGCCTTGATGGCAATGGCGGAGAAGTGCCTGGCATTGCCAGCCTTCAAGAAGGCTGTTCCTGTAAAGCCTGAAGCCTAGTTCTCTTCACCATCGCGTTCATCATCGGTCTCACCGGGACGGCGAATGTCGACGATCTCGACCTCCTCGAAGTCACCGAGAGGCTCTGCCATCTTGCCGACATTCTCGTCGAGCCAGGTTGGAAATGTCGCAATGAGGTCGCCTCCGGGTGTATCTTCGCTAGTCAGAATCCATAGACCTTTTTCCTTGTGCGCCGGCACGACAATTTGGCAACTCGCCGCATCGTTCAGGCGATCGCTGCAATAGGGAAGCGGTTCATCGACAGATGCAGGTTCGCCTGAAACAGCCAACGGGGGAATTCCATCCTTGGTGTCTGAAATGGACAGAAAACCGCCGAAGCGTTCCCGCAGGGACGAGTCTTGTTCCAGGCGGGCAAGGATAGATTCCGGCAATGGGCGGTCATGAGCAATGACCAAAGCACGACCACGATTGTCGCGTCGGAGATAGGACTCGAAAGCGCGGGTCAGGTCGTCATGAGTCGCATTGTCTCGATAGAGGGGGGCATAGACCTCACCAATCAATCCGAGGGGGTCTTTCAGTGACTGGGCCTGACGACGCCCTCTGAGTTCACGTTTCTGCAATTCCGATTGCGTGGTGCCCTTGAGGGCCGAATCTTCACTGACGAGGAACACGTCGACACCCCAACCATCCACCCAGACAGGGGCCGTCTCCTCCACCGGGAGGGCAGACCAGCTTGAATCCTCTGCATATTTCAGAGGATCCAGTTCGAGTTGAGGGCGCGGCGAGATGAAGGTGTTCCAAACCCAAGGACCAGCGCCAATGGCCAGCACTGCCGCAATTGCGATCAATACAGTGAAACGTTTCATCTGCTATTCCTGATATGAAGTTTGTTCTGTGTGAAACAGGTCAGTCGGTCTGCAGGCCAGAATAGCCCGGTTGATCGACAGACAACTGGTCAATTGTGGTGGTTTTGAGGTGTTCCAACAAACCAGGTGTGGTCAGATCCATGTCGCCGCGTTGCAGCAGGGTGCAAAGCTGTTCATTCAGGTCGCGAGCGGATGCGGTGGCGTCTGCATCGAGTAGAGCCGCAAGTCGTTGCCGCTCGGCTGCTTCAGCGCTTGGCCGGATATCCAATTCTCTGAGAACAGTCGCGAGAACATTCGAGGCGACCCGCGCATGAAAAGCTGCGTGCCCCGTCAATGAGGGCATGGCGGTTTCGTCAATAAAGGCTTTCACCGCCGTGATCATCTCTTTCTGGGAAGGCGCGTCGTGCATTAATCAGGTCCTTTTCTCGAGCAGATTGATCAAATCAATCTCGGTTTCGGACACGCGTCGCCCAATGGCCGCACGTTCCACGCTTGGATCGGCGCCAGACCGGAAGGCTTCGTACATGATCATGCACATGATGCCCCATTTCAGACTTCCGAGGATTTCCCACCAGTCGATCTCCTCGGTGGAAAAAGTACGACCGCCCGCAGTCTGATAAGTCTTCAACAGCTCATCCAGGTCTCCAAAACCGCCAACGCGGCTCTTTGAATAACCAAAGCGCCATGAATTGACGCAGAGCCAGGCAATGTCTTCGCGGGGATCACCAAGATGAGCGAGTTCCCAATCCAGTACGGCGGCAAGCCCCGTCTCATCGACGATCAGATTTCCAAGTCGGAAATCGCCATGTACGAGAACCGGGGGGACCGCGTCCGGTCGATTCGATTTCAGCCAGGCAATGGCAAGCTCGAATACCGGGCGAGGAAGGTTGAAGTCGCGATAGATGGTTTCGTATTTCGCAAGTTGGTCCAGGCCGCCACTCTTGGGCAAATCCGGCAAAGCTTCCGGAGGAATTTGGTGAATGGCGGCGAGCGCTTGGCCACACTGCTCTGTCAGTCTTCCGCGAGCGGCCGAGTAGATGTCATCTCGCAAAATCTTGCGGGCGATGGTCTGTCCCGGAATACGGTTCATCAGGAACGCTTCGCCAATATCGCTGTCAGGCTCGAATACCTGAACCACTCTCGGAGCAGGAACCTCTCCCTCAGCACAGGAGAGCAACTTCGCCTCCGTGCCCAAGCCGATGGCTTCGGAATTGCGGGCAACGCTGACACCGCCCGGTACGCGGCGCAAAATCAGGTCGACAACTTTGCCGCCCTGTTCAACATCCAGGCTCCAGGTCTCTTGACTGGCACCTCCTGACAGGCGAACCAGCCGTTCAACGGTCGCGTCAGCGCCGTAAAATTGCCCGGCCCATGCCTGTAAACCCTTTAGAATCTGATCTTGGCTACCCATCTTGTCACAATTGCGCGGAACACCCATCCCGCCAAGGCGTAACGCCAAGTCACCCCTGACCGGACGCCGAAGGAAACTATTGATGCCGAAGTCGAAAAAGAGAGATTACGGACTTCTTCCTACGGAGCCGCCCCCACGAGTCAGCCTGTTCGGCTGGCTCAGGGGACGCTTCTTTGCAGGCATGTTCATCGCCTTGCCAGTCGTCGTGACATTTCTGATTCTGCAATTCTTGATCAGTGAAATCGACAAGCGCGTTGTGCCCTTACTGCCGGCGGCACTGAAACCTGAAACTTATCTGAATTACGCAGTTCCCGGTTTTGGACTGATCGTGCTCGTCGTGTTTCTTACCGTGCTGGGCGGCATTGCGACGAATCTCATCGGTCGTTCCGTCATCAGTCTGGCTGATCGCATTCTGACCCGTGTTCCCTTCGTCCGTTCGGTCTATTCGGCGTTCAAGCAACTGGTTGAAGTCTTTGCGAGTAACAATACCGAACAGTTCAGCGAGTGTGTTCTGATCGAGTACCCGAAGAAGGGCACCTGGTGTCTTGGGTTCGTGTCGAGCCCTGCGAAGGGCGAGCTGAAAACGGTTCTTGGGCCCGCATTCATTGGAGTATTCGTGCCGACGACTCCGAATCCCACGTCGGGCTTCTTGATGTATGTGGAATCGAGCGAAGTCGTACGCCTCGACATGACGGTTGAGGAGGGCGCTAAAATGATCCTTTCGGCCGGTCTGGTGGTTCCCGAGCATCTGCCGATCAAAGAGGGCGATGCACCATCGACTCAATCTACTCCGTCGCCGGAGCCTGAATCCGGGGCGTAAGGAGTTCCCGAACGAGCCGAAGTGCCTGGCCCCGTTCACCAGAAAGCTGGGGATCGCGACTTACGATGGCTTCGGCGTCCTTTTTTGCGATTTCGAGCAGCGGGGCGTGTCGCGCTAGATCGAGTACCCGATAATCTGTGGCCCCAGCCTGTTTCAAGCCCAGCATATCGCCGGGGCCACGAAGTTTGAAATCCGCTTCAGCAATTTCAAACCCGTCCTCTGTGCGCCGGAGCGTGTCGAGCCGCTCATGCGCTGTTTCGCCCAAAGGCGGCCTGTAGAGCAACAGGCAATAGGACGGACGATCACCCCGACCGACGCGACCTCGCAACTGATGGAGTTGGGCGAGGCCAAACCCCTCTGCGCGCTCGATCACCATGATCGTGGCTTCTGGCACATCGACGCCTACTTCGATCACCGTTGTTGCGACCAATAACCTGGTACGTCCTGCGCGGAAATCTTCCAGTGCGGCGTCTTTCTCTGCAGGCTTGAGGCGACCATGGACGAGCCCCACAGGCACATTCAATTGGTCGGTCAGAGCCGCATGACGGCCAACGGCAGTGGAGTCATCGTCGTCGACATCAACCTTGGGGCATACCCAGAAAGCGCGCTCGCCCCGACGCATCGCCCGACTCACGGCATCTACTACCTCATCCATGCGTGTGTCTGGGATCGCGCGGGTTTCGACGGGGACGCGGCCGGGTGGCTTTTCATCCAGTATCGACACGTCAAGATCTCCGTGAACCGCCTGTGCCAAGGTTCGAGGGATCGGTGTCGCGCTCATGACAAGCATGTGCGGACTGAGGGCCTTTCCAGCGAGGCGCATGCGGTCAGCCACGCCAAAGCGGTGCTGTTCGTCGACGATGACGAGACCCAGATTGCGGAATGCGACGGACTGCTGGAAGAGGGCTTGGGTGCCAGAAACGACGTGGATGCTCCCGTCGGCCAGTCCCATCAATATGCTTTCGCGCGTCGATGCCTTGTCTCGCCCCGTCAACGCGGCGACGGTGTAACCTAGCGGTGACAGAAGTCGATCCATGGTTTCATATTGCTGACGGGCCAAGACTTCCGTGGGAGACATGAATGCCGTCTGGAAACCAGCGCTCGCAGCTTGAACCGCGGCCATGGCACTGACCAGCGTTTTGCCCGCGCCAACATCACCCTGAAGCATCCTGCGCATGGGGGAGGTGGACGACATGTCGGCGCCGATCTGTTCGAATGCACGCGTCTGGGCGCCGGTCGGCTTGTAGGGGAGCGCGCGCAAGAGTGCTTGGTGAGATTCAGCACTCACCGGGACAGAGGGCGCCGCTCTTTTGGCGCGGCTTGCGCGAGCCAGCGCAAATGCTGATTCACGCGCAAGCGCTTCGTCATATGCCAATCGCTCGCGCGCCCTTTCAAACAGTTTGGGATCATACTCTATCGGTGCATGAAGGCAACTCAGGGCCGCTTTGAAGCTCAACCAACCTCGCGCCTTGACCAAGTCGGGATCCGCCCATTCCGGTAAATCATCGG
>JGI24652J20063_1000373_pt1 | contig 10965 bp, 8 predicted proteins | sample MalvirmetagMSP97_FD_20063 | JGI IMG/M metagenome (IMG submission 20063) | reverse complement strand
CCAGCTCATCCATGGTGTCCTGATCTATTCGGCTACCGGCCTCAATATTTATTTGGCCCGCGAGCGGGCTGCCCGGTGCTACCGGGAAGGGGTCAGAGCTGGCTTCACCGCCCCCACCTCCGCAGCCGGTCAAAAAGGCTATGCCGGCGGTCAACAGAAGGTGTCTGCAGCGATTTTGAATAATCATTTGAATAGGAACCACCCAAAATTCAGGACAAGTGAGAATAGCTTATAGTCACTTGCCGGCTGTGTCAGTTTCTGTTCAAACTACGTTTCCTCTTGTATTCCAGATGCAAAAAAGCCGCCCGAAGTTTCCCTCAGGCGGCCCTCTTTATCGCACTTCAACATTACAACGCGTAGAACAGCATCGGCACAAAGGCAACGAACAACAGTGTGGGGCCCATCACGGCCAGGGGCAGCAGCAGCCGCTCATAGCGATGCCAGAAGGAACCTGTGCGCTCTGCCGCCAGCACTTCGGTCTCGCCCACCACCTGTCGGGTGAGCAGGTGGTTCAGCGCCACTGGCGGACTCAGGTAGCCGAGCTCGAATGCCACCAGGCACACAATCCAGAAGTGCAGCGGATCAATACCCAGCTGGATCGCCGGCTGGGCAATGGTCGCCGACACCAGGATTACCGCGCCCCACCACCTGGCGGGTGAGCAGGTGGTTCAGCGCCACTGGCGGGCTCAGGTAACCGAGCTCAAATGCCACCAGACACACAATCCAGAAGTGCAGCGGATCAATACCCAGCTGGATCGCCGGCTGGGCAATGGTCGCCGACACCAGGATTACCGCGCCGAACGGGTCCATGACCATGCCTATAACTGTGAGCATCACGACGATCACCAGCATGGCGATCCAGGGACTGGTCAGGTCCTCCGGGAAGAGCGCGTGAACAATATCCGAGCGTTCCAGGATACCGCCGAGGCAGATCGAAAACCCAATAAGCGCAAGCAGAGCTCCGATGTGCACCGCTGAATCGCTGGCAGCGGCGGAGCTTCGGCTCCAGAATGCCTGAGAGCGTGTCTGGCCCTGCTCCTCACTGTTTCGGCCGGAATCCAGGAGTACCAGGGCAAGCATAACCAATGGCAGGATCAACGGGGCACTGTACTCGTTGAACTTCAAGCCCAGAACAACCCAGATCGACAGGATAACCAGAGCCGCCACTGCAACATAAGGCAGCAGGGCCCGGCTTTCCGAAAGAGCCGCACGGAAGGCGCCGGGCGCCGGACGGGGCTTCCAGTTTCCCTGGGTCTTGCAGACAATCAGTGAAAACAGCGTTGCCGACATGATGAAGACCCAGAAGCCCCAGCTGTACATCTCCGTGGTCGTCACTTCCTTATTGAGAGCCGCGACGACAACAATCAGCAGGCATGGGTTGAGGACCACCCCGAGGCTTCCCGACATGGCAGTCGTTGCCAGGGAAAGCTGCCGCCCTGCCCCGGCCCGGCGCAGCTCGTCATAGACAACACCACCCACGGCCAGGATGAAAATGCCCGATGCGCCGGTGAACGCGGTCGGAAACGCCGTTGCGAAGATGATCACCGAAGCCAGCATCGGCGCTGGCAGATTAAAAGGTTTGATGAGATTGAGCAGGAGCTCGGGAATCCTGGTCTGCTTCAGCATCATGCCCACCAGCACATAAAGGCCGATATTGATGAACATGGATGACAGATTGGACATCATTCCAAAGTAGATCGCCAGGCCCGAGGCATACCCGTCTACCAGGAAGAAATAACTCATGGCGATCAGGCCCATGGCACAGTACAGAGGAATCACCAGACCGGACGAGGCGGCAAGACCGCCGGGGCGGATACGTTCCGGGACGTTCAGGAAACGCACTGCATTGATCACCATAAAGAGGCCGAAGACCCCGCCCCAGGCATATTGAAGGCTCATCGTACCCTCCGAACCCGGCGACGTGGCCAGCTTGCCCAGGTAAGCGTTCAGCGACAGCACCATCAGACCATTAACCACAAACTGCACACCCTGGCTCAGCCGCCATTCAGCTCGATTGCGGGGCAGGCGCAACGCTATGTGGTCCGTGTCCAGCGCAGCGATTGCCGCAGCCATCGCGAACATCGCAATGAACAGGTACTTGGTTAGCTCAATGTTCTCGAGCAGGAAGTCCGCAAGTCCCTGCTCTACCGTCTTGAACGCCCCTAGGGCTGGCGTAGCGTGGGCCAGGTTCTGTTCATAGACGTCGTATTGCTGCTGGCAGAGTTCCAGATTGCTCTGTAGCGATTTGCGGATGGCATCGGGATTGGGCGGTGAGCTGAACAGGTCATCGGGGTCGGGCTTGTAATTGGCCACCCGGCGAGCCACTTCGGCATCAACATCCATTTCCAACTGACAGGACGGCTCTGTCGCCTCGGGATTCAGCAGATAATAGTTCGGCCAGGTCTGTTCTCCGACCCAGAGCAACCGGGAATGGAGCGAGTTGCCCATCCCCAGCAGCAGGGTAAACAGCAGGAGAAGCAGCAGAACCGCCCCGTAAATGCGATGTACGGGGTAGAGGGTCCGTGCTGCCGGAGCGGTAATTGCTCGCCAGTTCATGATGGTTCCGCCCCGTTATTCGCGGTTGGCCGCGGTGCACTCGGCTGCTGCGGGGTTACTTGCACAGCGGATCTTGCTGAGCAGCCCCATCATTTTCGGGTGATACACATCCGGCGCCCCGTTCAGGCCATCGCGCATCTCGATCCGGTTCTCCCGGAACATCTCCTGATAGCCGCGGATGTCTTTTTCAGGAATGCGCACCCATTTTTCTTCGGGAATGGCTGCTTCCTGGCCTTCAATCAGCCCCATGGCCTGAGGAAACATATTCCAGGCAACTTCACGGGCTTTCTGGGCTGTGTCGTCGTCCAGCACGTCATCACGGGCAACCATCTGAAGCGTCAGCTGTGCCAGCGGATAGTCCACAACCCCACCGCTTTCGCCGATGCCCTTATAGAGTTCCAGAGCTTCGTAAGCAAAGGCCGGCGCATAGGCGGTATCCACCGAACCGTTGTTAAATTTGCCGGCGAAGTTGGTGATGTCAGAGGGCACGACCGTGGCCTTGACGAAGTTCACCATGTGAATCGCGTCTTTCTGATAGTCGAGGGTTGCCATTCGCTTGCCCGCCAGCTCGCCGGCAGTATCAATACTGCGATCATTTACAAACAGGTAACCGGCACCCACCGGTATGATGCCGAGCACTTCGTAACCGTTATCCTTCATCAATGGCGCGGCTTTCGGCTGCGCCAGCGTGGCCAACAAGGTTTTCAGGTTGTCGTAGGTGGGCAGCGCTCCCACAGCGCTGATGCTGCCCGTGAACTTGTTGAATGGACGAATCCGGATGTCTGTGGCGGCAACGGCATCGCATTGTCCGGCGTTAAAATCACCGATCGCCACGCCCTCATCGGTGTAGGGTTTCAGCTCGAAATCCACGCCGTGGCCCTTCATCTCTAGCGCATAGTCTTTGACGAAGTTGTAGAAGTCGCCATTGGCGCCGATTACATCGAACACGCACATGGAAACAGACTGTGCCGATGCCAGCGGAGCGGCGGCCACAAGGGCCATGGCAGCGAGGGATTTGCGGATCATATCGACCTCCGGGTCATTCTTGTGTTTGTCAGTTTTCAGAGGATGTCGGCAACCTGCCTTAGAGCAGGTCGTCCAGATTCATGGTTTCGACGTTTTCGGTTTGCCGCTCAGGGCTCATCCTGCCGAAGAAGGATTGCGGCGTCCGGTAGCCGTAATTGGCGGTCCAGTGTTTGTCAGAAGAGAAGCGCACCACGCCCGCCGCGACTTCATCCACCAGACGATACTCGTCCCAGACCTCCATAGTTGCATCGGCCGCGGCGAAACTGGCGATGGCTTGCTCAAGCTTTTCCGGGCGACCAAAGGTTTCGGCGGCGACCGCTTGAAGCGCGTGCGGAACCCGCATGCCTTTCTCAACCCCCAGTTCCCGGCTGTGCTCAAGCACCTGCCAGGGGTCCGGCGCCAGAGCCGGACGGGTGTCGGGCAGCAGCAGCCAGACCAGGGCCCGGATGGCGTTTGGCATACCACCCCACTTTTCATTGTCCAGACAGGTAGCGGCACGCTCGGCCTGGGGAGCGATATTCCTGGGGACTCCGGCCATGGCGCCGGAATTGGCATCGTTTACGATTGCCTGCATACCGGTCAGCAAGCCCAGCAGGAAGGTGATTTCGTCCTGTTCGGTGAACAGAAAGGGGCACTCGAGGGGTTCAGCAGCGGGATCGAACTCGTAGGCGGCCATTGCTCGCTTAAAGGAGGCATACCGACGTTTCGCGGTCAGCGCATTCAATCGCTTTGCCACTTCCCTGGCGTCCTTTGCCGCTTCCACATCTCCCTCATAATCCGCTCTGAGATAGGCGAGCTCAGCCTCCCAGGCCTTGTACTCCGCACAATTGCCTGCCAGAAGCATCAACAGGGAGCCGGTGGTGTCAGGTGCATCGGTGACCCGCGAGAAGGAATAGAGCAGCGGATCCACGCCCTCGCCCAGCGCACACGCCATCTGGGTGTCGGACATCTGCAACACGTAGGGCGTGGCTTCGCCCTCCGAATAATTGGAGAGCACAACGCCGGTGGTGGTGTAGATGGGGTTGGCCGAGCAACCTGTGAGTATGGCAACGGCTGCCAGCGAGAGAGCCTTGAGGCGAGCCGCAAAGACATGCGGTCCGAGCTTTGCCAGAGAGGAGATCATATTTCACCCTGCATCACGTTGTTTTTGTTTGCCCGATCTGAACTCGGTTTTTGTCAACGGGTGCAAGAATGCGGTGAAAACTGTCCTACAAAAATGGCTCGAATGCCGATTTTGTTATGCCGATCGGGCCAATGGCCCGGAAGGAAAGGAATTTGCCAGAATATTATTGATATAAAACAATGACTTTTGAAAACGCCAATCCGCTTACAGAGCCATCATTGCCATTACCTGATCGGTCAGGCCATCCAGTGTCAGCCCTCCCCGCTCCGGTTTGTACCAGGTTACGGTCCAGCTGAGAGCGCCGGTCAACATCCTTCGAACAACGAAGGGATCCGCCTCCAGCGCGCCCTCGCGCTTCAATGATTCCAGCACATCCAGCCACAGTTTCTCGTAGATGTCCCGAAGTTCCAGCACTTCGCCCTGGGACGGGGCCGACAGACTCCGCCATTCAAATACCAGGACTGCCATCGCTTCGCCGGTCTGGCCATTGATAGATTCAAGTTCCGCGCGGATCAGTCCACGAAGCTTCTGCCTGCTGGTATCGGCGGCCTCCAGAGCCGCCTGCATGAGCGCGGTGTTCAGCCGGATGGTTTCTACCATCACTGCCTTGAGGATCTCTTCCTTGGTTCGAAAGTGGTGGAACAGGCTGCCGGACTGAATACCCACGGCAGCGGCAAGGTCACGAACTGTAGTGCGCTCGTAGCCTTTTTCCCGGAACAGCCGAGCCGCCTCAGTGAGCAGACGGCCGCGAGCGCCTTCGGGGTCTGACACAAGGTTTTCTGCGATCAGGGACTGGAGGATCTGGTTCTGGCTCACTACGGCTACTCGGTTGGCATAAGAGGCCTTTAATTCTACCTGAAACATGCCTGTTTACAAACCAAGCGCTTGCTTGGTATTGTCATCTCCATCGTGTGGCAAAACCGCCACCGCTCCCATTTTCAATCAGCAATCATTTACAGGGCACAGGAAGATGGCTGAATCCCCCAACACTGTTCGCATCGGATGCTCCGCCGCCTTCTGGGGCGACACGGAAACGGCTGCCGCGCAGCTGGTCCACAAGGGCAATATCGACTATCTGGTAGCCGATTATCTGGCCGAAATCACCATGTCGATCATGGCGGGCCAGAAAATGAAGGACCCATCCCAGGGGTATGCGCGGGATTTCGTACAGACGGTCATGGGCCCCTTGCTCGGTGACATCAAGGAAAAGGGCATTCGGGTGCTGGCCAACGCCGGCGGCGTCAACCCGGTGGCCTGTCGTGACGCCCTTCAGGCTCTCTGTGAAAAAGCCGGCGTGGACATGAAGATCGCCCTGGTTCTGGGCGACGACCTTCTGATGAAAAAGAAAAATCTCGCAGATATGGGCGTCAAGGAGATGGGTTCCGGCCAACCGATGCCCGCAATGATGGTCAGCCTGAATGCCTATCTGGGAGCGCCAGGTCTGGTTGCGGCTCTGGAACAGGGCGCGGACATCGTTATTACCGGCCGGGTGGCAGACAGTGCCCTGGTATTGGCACCGCTGGTGCACGAGTTCGGCTGGAGCTGGCAAGACTACGACAAACTGGCGCAGGGCAGCCTGGCCGGGCATCTGCTCGAGTGCGGTGCCCAGGCCACCGGCGGCAACTTCACCGACTGGGAAGCGGTAGCTGGCGGCTACGCCAACATGGGATTCCCGATAGCCGAAGTGAGTGCCAACGGCGACTTTTTTATCACCAAGCCCGAAGACACCGGCGGGCTGGTTAGTCGTGGCACAGTTGCGGAACAGCTGGTCTACGAAATCGGTGACCCAAGGGCCTACCTGCTGCCTGACGTTACCTGCGATTTCACAGGTGTAGAGCTGGAGGAAACCGGTAAAGACCGTGTACAGGTGCGGGGCGCACGGGGGCTACCACCCACCGACAGTTACAAGGTATCGGGCACCTGGCCGGATGGTTTCAAGTGCACGGTTACCTTCCTGCTGGCAGGCATGAATGCCAGGGCCAAGGCCCAGACTGTCGCACAGGCCATTCTGGCCAAGACCTCACGCATGTTCAGCGAACGTGGCCTGCCTGATTACAGCGAAACCAGTATTGAGCTTCTGGGTACGGAAACGACCTACGGTGCTCATGGCCGTGGCGAGGATTGCCGCGAAGTAGTGGTCAAGATCAGCACCGCCCATCCCAAGAAAGAGGCCCTTGTACTGTTTTCCCGCGAGATTGCCCAGGCAGCCACGGGGATGGCACCGGGAATCACCGGGATTGTGGGTGGCCGGCCGACCGTGTGGCCGAAGATCCGGTTGTATTCATGCCTGGTGCCGAAAACGGAAGTTGATGTGTCCGTGGATCTGGGCGGCGAGCGGCAAACCGTTGGAGTCGAAACCAGCGGCGGTTTCGATAACAGCGACCTCCAGCCCCAGTCGTTCACACACGAGACAGACGAAACGGACACCACTGTGCCGCTGGTGAAGCTTGCCTGGGCCCGCAGCGGTGACAAGGGCGACCACACCAACATTGGCGTGATCGCCCGCAAACCGGAATTTCTGCCGTTCATTGAAACCGCGCTGACGGAAGCGGCGGTTGCGGACTGGATGGCCCATACCCTGAATCCGGAAACCGGCCGGGTGACCCGCTGGGCCATGCCCGGGCTGAAGGCCATCAATTTCCTGCTGGAGCACAGCCTTGGCGGCGGTGGCGTGGCCAGCCTGCGGATTGATCCACAAGGGAAGGCGTTTGCGCAGCAGCTATTGGAGTTTCCGGTGCCTGTTCCTTCTGGTCTGGTTAAAGATTGATTTATTGGTGCATGCACTCTGGTTGATAGCGCGTTCCGGGACACGCCGTGAATACATCCATGTAGGCTTGATCGCAGCATCCTTGCTGCTCACAGTCCCGAAACGCGCTACCAACCAGAGCGCCCGAACTTTGAAAGGGTCTTCGTTACTATGAGCTATCAGTCTGTGTTTCATCCCGACTTGTTTAAGGGCCAGGTGTATATTGTTACCGGCGGCGGTTCTGGTATTGGCCGGTGTACGGCCCATGAACTCGCTGCCCTGGGCGCACGGGTTGCCCTGGTCGGCCGCAAGGCCGAGAAAGTGGAATCTGTGAAAGCAGAGATCACCGAGGACGGCGGCATTGCGTCCGCCCATGTCTGTGATATCCGTGAAGAGGACTCGGTCAAGGCCACGGTGAAGGCGATCATTGCCGAACACGGAGGCCTGAATGGTTTGGTGAACAATGCCGGCGGGCAGTTCCAGGCGCCGCTGACCGGGATCAACCAGAAGGGCTGGGAGACGGTGGTTCGAACCAATCTGACCGGCGGCTTCCTGATGGCACGGGAATCCTACACCCAGGCGCTGTCAAAAACCGGGGGCGCTATTGTAAATATCGTGGCCGATATGTGGGGTGGTATGCCCGGCATGGGACACTCCGGCGCCGCCAGGGCCGGCATGGTGAACTTTACCCAGACAGCCGCCGTTGAGTGGGGCGCGTCCGGGGTTCGTGTAAACGCAGTCGCTCCGGGCTGGATTGCCTCCAGTGGCATGGATAACTACCCCGAACACATGAAGCAGTGGATTCGCAGCCTTGGTGATAACGTCCCGATCAAACGCATGGGCACCGAATCCGAAGTCAGCTCGGCCATCTGTTTTTTACTCAGCCCTGGCGCAGCGTTTATCAGCGGGGATTGTCTGCGGATCGACGGCGGTGCGTCACAGGGAGGTCGGGTCTGGCCGCTACCGAAAGCCAAGAACAACGAACCCTACAACGGCTTTCACCGGGCCATCACCCCGAAAGTTCTGAGCGACGACTGAGGAGCCGACCATGCAGGTACTTGAATCCACGGTAAGCTCCACGTCCGAGGACTTCCGCACCAACGCCGAAGCCATGGACGCCCACATCACCACGTTCCGGGACGTTGAGCAAAAGGTTCTGGATTTGGCGGAAGCCGCCCGGGAGAAGTTCATCAAACGGGGCAAGCTGCTCCCGAGGGACCGTATTAACCGGTTGCTGGACCGCGGCACGCCCTTTCTGGAACTCTGCTCCCTGGCAGGCTACAAGATGCACGACGACAAGGACGGCAGCCTCGCCGGCGGCGGGATCATCGCCGGTATCGGTTATGTGAGCGGCATCCGCTGTCTGGTGGTGGCCAGCAACAGCGCCATCAAAGGCGGCACCATTACCCCTGCCGGCCTGGACAAGACGCTGCGCCTGCAGCAGATCGCCATGGAAAACAAGCTGCCGGTGGTATCCCTTTCCGAGAGCGGCGGCGCCAACCTGAACTACGCCACTGATATTTTCGTGCTCGGCGCCCGGGGCTTTGCCAATCAGGCGCGGATGTCGGCTGCGGGCATTCCCCAGGTCACCGTAGTTCACGGCAATGCCACTGCCGGCGGCGCCTACCAGCCGGGTCTGTCCGACTACGTGATCGTGGTGCGCGAACAAGCCAAGATGTTCCTGGCCGGCCCACCACTGCTGAAGGCAGCAACCGGCGAAGTTGCCACCGATGAGGAACTTGGCGGCGCGGAGATGCATGCGACCGTGGCAGGAACGGCAGAGTACCTGGCCGAAGACGACGCCGACGGCATCCGCCAGGCCAGAAACATCCTCGAAGCCCTGCCCTGGAACGAGCAGCTGCCACCCCGGCGCGAACTTCAATGGGAGGAACCGCTCTACCCGGCCGAGGAGCTGTTGGGTGTCATCCCGGCGGATTCCAAAAAGCCCTACGATGTGCGCGAAATCCTCGCCCGCATTGCCGACGGTTCAAAGTTCATGGACTTCAAGAACGAGTTCGACGACCAGACCGTCTGCGGCACCATCCGAATTGAAGGTCATTCAGTCGGCATCATCGGCAACAACGGCCCGATCACCCCGGCTGGATCCGCCAAGGCCGCCCAGTTCATCCAGCTCTGCGACCAGGCCGGAACGCCCCTTTTGTTCCTGCACAACACCACCGGTTTCATGGTGGGCACTCACTCAGAGCAGAACGGCATCATCAAACACGGCTCGAAAATGATCCAGGCTGTGGCCAATTGTCGAGTGCCAAAGGTCGCAATTGTCATCGGCGGTTCCTATGGTGCAGGTAACTACGCCATGTGCGGCCGTGGCCTGGACCCGAGGTTCATCTTTGCCTGGCCCAACAGCCGAACCGCAGTTATGGGGCCGGCGCAGGCAGGCAAGGTGATGCGTATCGTAGCCGAAGACAAGCAGCGCCGCGGGGGAATGGAGCCGGATCCGAAGACACTGGATTTTCTGGAGCAGGCCACAGCGAAGAAACTGGAGGAAGGCTCAACGGCGCTGTTCGGAACGGCCAGATTGTGGGATGACGGGCTAATCGACCCGCGGGATACGCGGCGCGTTCTGTCCCTGGTTCTGGACGTTTGCCGGGAAGCCGAGGCTCGGCAGTTGCGGCCCAATACCTTTGGTGTGGCCCGCCTGTAGGCCTTCGAGCTTTGGGGCTGGAACCGGGGCGGAGGGCTTCCCAAAAAACGCCCGTAAATACGTCCCTGTAGGGCTCGGTCGCGCCATCCCTGGCGCTCCACGTTTTTGGGAAGCCCTCCGCCCCGGTTCGGGTCAACCACGAGTTATCGTTTTGGAAGAACAAAACTGCCAGCAGGCAGCATCAAATTTACAGACATAGGCAGGTGGGTGGGGCCGCTTCCAGAAAATGTCGGCGGCCAAGGATGGCCGACGCCAAGCGCACATGGATGTGCTCGTAGCGGTTTTCTGGAAGCGGCCCCACCCACCTGCCACCCAAGCTAAAGAACGTGCACCTAACAAAATAAGGCACGAACTCTCTAAAAGCAGGAGAACAAGAACGTGAAATTCACAGCCGAACACGAAGCCCTTCGAAAAACCGTCCGCGATTTCGTCGAGAAGGAAATCAACCCCCATTGCGACGAATGGGAAGCCGCCGGGGAATTCCCGATTCATGAACTGTTCAAAAAGCTCGGAAACCTCGGAATCCTGGGTATCCAGAAGCCCGAAGAATACGGCGGTATGGGGCTGGATTACAGCTACAACCTCGTGGCTGCGGAAGAGCTTGGCATGGCCCATTGTGGTGGTGTGCCGCTGGCCATCGGGGTCCAGACCGATATGTGTACTCCTGCCATTTCCCGGTTTGGTTCCGATGAACTCAAACGCAGTTTCCTCGCTCCGGCCATTGCCGGCGACATGGTGGGATGTATTGGCGTCAGTGAAGTTGGCGCGGGTTCGGATGTGGCGGGGATGAAAACCACCGCCAGGAAAGACGGCGACGACTACATCATCAACGGCTCCAAGATGTGGATC
>JGI24652J20063_1000370_pt1 | contig 11065 bp, 10 predicted proteins | sample MalvirmetagMSP97_FD_20063 | JGI IMG/M metagenome (IMG submission 20063) | reverse complement strand
CACCGTGCAGCTCATCAAAATCCTCAAACATGGACTCGATGTAGTCCAGTGTGTAAGGCCTGCGGGGATGACGGGCCAGTCGGGCGACGTCCCAGGGCTTGAGATCGGAGAAAATGCTCTCGGTCAGGCTGACGCTCTTCTTCTTCAGCCGGGTGATCTCGTCGGTGATATTGATGTCGGTGTCGTTGCCAACCATCCGAAGCTCTTCAATCTTGGCTTCCAGGTCGGCGATTGGCTGTTCGAAATCCAGATAGTTAGGGTTCATGATGTTCCATCATTTTTTGCCAGGCGGGAAAATGCTCCGCCAAACCAGAATTTACACAAAGATAGCAGCGCCCGGTCAGTGGCTAAAGCGGACATTGGTATGAGTCCGCTATCTGACAAACTTTTAATTTTCAGCTTACTCAATCATAGACCAGTTCTACCGACTGGTCGCCTACCAGGTAACGGAGCTCCAGTAGCAGGTTGTCATCCGGCTGCACACGCCAGGACTCACCCAACTCGATCCGGGTCGATGCCTCGGGGCTGCTGTACTCTATCCAGACCGGGCTACCCTCACACCGGAACGGCCTGAGTGTGGTGTCCAGTTTCTCCAGCAGGCCGTTTTGTAGCTGATCGGCGTGCAGATTCAGCTTCAATCCACGGCTGAATTGCTGGCGAGCGCTCGCCACATCCATCACCGAGCTCACCCGCATTTTCATCTGACCGGAATAGTCGTCGTGGCTCACCTGACCTTCCACCACAATCACCTGGTCAGATTGCAACAGCTCCCGATTTTCAAAGAAGGCTTCCGAGAACAGGGTCGCCTCTATCCGCGCGCTCCTGTCATCCAGCGTAATGAAACACATGGTGGAACCGGTGCGGGTTTTCATGGTGCGCTGGGCAACCACCAACCCGGCGACGCGCTGGGGTGACTTGTTCGGCTTCAGATCGGCGATGGAGGACCGGACAAACCGCCGAACCTCTTTCTCGTATTCATCAAACGGGTGGCCGGTGAGGTAAAGCCCCAGGGTATCTTTCTCCCCTTTCAGCCGCTGTTTTTCGGGCCACTCGCGCATGCCGGCCACGTCCTCGTAGGGATCGCCACCATCACCGGCCTCGAGCATTTCGCCGAACATATCCATCATGCCGACGGACTCGTTACGGGATTGCTGGCCGGCCTGCTGCACGGCCTTATCGATGCTGGCCATCAACTGAGCCCGGCTGGCGCCAAGCTTGTCCATGGCGCCGCACCGGATCAGCGCTTCCATGGCGCGCTTGTTGACCTTTTTCAGGTCAATGCGTCGGCAAAAATCGAAAATATCCTGATAGGGCTCGCCATCGCCACGACCTTCCACGATGCTCTGAATCGGGCCCTCGCCCAGGCCTTTGATAGCACCGAGGCCATACACAATCTGGCCTTCGTCGTTGACGGTAAAGGTGTATTCCGAACGGCTGACGTCTGGCACCAGAAGATCCAGTTTCATGTTCCGGCACTCTTCTACCAGCGTGACCACCTTGTCGGTGTTCTGCATATCGGCAGTCAGTACCGCGGCCATGAATTCTGCCGGGTAATGGGCTTTCAGCCAGAGTGTCTGGTAGGACACCAGTGCATAGGCGGCGGAGTGGGATTTGTTGAAGCCGTAGCCGGCAAACTTCTCTACCAGGTCAAAGATGTTTTCGGCCAGGGTCGTGTTGATCCCGTTCTGCTCACAGCCATCCAGGAAAAACTGCTTCTGCTTGGCCATTTCCTCGGGCTTTTTCTTACCCATGGCGCGCCGCAGCATGTCCGCATTACCAAGGGTATAACCGGCCATCACCTGGGCGATCTGCATGACCTGCTCCTGGTACAGGATAACCCCGTAGGTGGGCTCCAGAACCGGCTTCAGGCCTTCATACTGGTAATCCGGATGCGGGAAGGACATGGGTTGGCGGCCGTGCTTACGGTCGATAAAGTCGTCCACCATGCCCGATTGCAGCGGCCCCGGCCGGAACAGGGCCACGAGGGCGATCATGTCTTCCAGTGAGTCTGGCTGCAGACGGCGAATCAGGTCCTTCATGCCCCGGGATTCCAGCTGAAACACCGCCGTGGTTTCCGCTTTCTTGAGCATGTCGAACGAGGGCACGTCATCCAGCGGAATCTCGTTGATGTCGAGCGGCTGCATGCCCTTCTTTTCCCGGCGTGGATTGATCATGTTCAGCGCCCACTTGATGATCGTGAGCGTCCGCAGGCCCAGGAAGTCGAACTTCACCAGCCCGGCGTCTTCCACGTCGCCCTTGTCNAACTGGGTCACCAGGCTTCCGCCCTCGTCGTCGCAGTACAGGGGCGAAAAATCGGTGATCTTGGTNGGCGCGATCACCACGCCGCCGGCGTGTTTACCGGCGTTCCTGCACACNCCCTCGAGCTTCAGGGCCATTTCCCAGATTTCCTGGGCTTCCTCGTCGTTCTCNAGAAACTCGACCAGCTGTGGCTCCTGCTCCAGAGCCTTCTCNAGGGTCATGCCCGGCTCGAACGGNATCATTTTNGACAGCTTGTCGGCCANGCCNTAGGATTTGCCCTGNACCCGGGCAACATCCCGCACAACCGCCTTCGCGGCCATGGTGCCGAAGGTAATNATCTGCGACACCGCCTCTCGTCCGTATTTCTGGGCGGTGTATTCGATCACCCGGTCCCGGCCCTCCATGCANAAGTCGACGTCAAAGTCGGGCATGGAAACCCGTTCCGGGTTCAGGAACCGCTCGAACAGCANGTCATANTCTAGTGGATCCAGGTCAGTNATCAGCTGGGCGTAGGCCACCAGCGAGCCGGCACCGGAACCCCGGCCTGGCCCCACGGGCACACCGTTGTTCTTGGCCCACTTGATGAAGTCCATCACGATCAGGAAGTAGCCCGGGAACCCCATCTGGATGATGATATCCAGCTCGAAGTTCAGGCGCTTGTAGTAGGCCTCGCGTTTGGCATCGTATTCCGGATCGTCCTTGCTGAGGGTCTTGGCCAGCCGCTCTTCCAGCCCCTCCTCGGAGACCTTCCGGAAATAGTCGTCCATGGTCATGCCATCGGGAATCGGGTAATTGGGCAGGAAATACTCACCCATCCGAACCTTCACCGAGCAGCGCCGGGCAATCTCCACGGTGTTCTCGATTGCTTCTGGAATGTCGCTGAACAGCTCGATCATCTCATCGGCGCTGCGCAGGTACTGCTGGTCACTGAAGCGGCGATCACGGCGCGGATCATCCAGGGTACGACTCTCACCGATACAGACCCTGGCCTCGTGAGCCTCAAAGTCTTCCGCCTCCAGGAAGTGCACATCGTTAGTGGCAACCACCGGAAGGCCAAGAGCACCGGCCAGCTCAACACTCAGGTGCAGGCAGTCTTCGTCTCCTGGACGACCGGTGCGCTGTAACTCGAGGTAGTAGCTATCCGGGTACAAATCCATCCAGTAACGGGCGCGCTCGCGGGCCAATTCCGTTTTGCCCGCCATCAAAGCCTTGCCCACATCGCCCATTCTCGAACCAGAGAGCGCAATCAAACCGTTCGGCCGAGCCTCAAGCCATTTGCGCTGGATGATCGGCTTGCCAAACCGCTGCCCCTCGGTATACCCCAGGGAAATGATTTCGGTGAGGTTGAGATAACCGTCGTTATCTCGCGCCAACAGCGTGATGCGGAACGGATTCTCGGGCTCGTCGGGATTTTCCAGCCACAGATCGGCGCCAATGATGGGTTTGACGCCCGCGCCCATGGCCGCCTTGTAAAAGCGAACCAGCGAGCACATGTTGGATTGCTCGGTAAGGCCAACAGCCGGCATGCCCAGCTCGGCAACGCGCTTTATCAGCGGTTTAACCCTGACCAGGCCATCCACCATGGAGTATTCGGAATGGACGCGGAGGTGTACAAAAGTCTGCGACATAACGTCAGGTTATTCCTGCTGTGTAATTCAGTTGGGGCGGCCGGCTCAACCGCCGATCACGGCCCGGAGTTCTTCTTCGGTCTGGGGTCCAAAACGGGTCTCGACCAGATCGCCGCCCGGATTAACCAGAAAAGTGGCAGGCAGCGCGACCGGTAACTTCCAGCCGAACCCCGGCCCTGGATCGTCCGCCAGCATGGTAAATTCAATCCCCATACGCTCGCCCAGTTCGACCAATGCGTCGCCCCGCACCCCATCAAAATTGACGGCTAGTACGGTAATGTCGGGCGCCTTGTCCAGCTCATTGAGCTCGGGAATTTCTTCGAGGCACGGTTTGCACCATTCCGCCCAGTAGTTAACCAACACCCACTGGCCGCGCAAGGTGTCCCAGTTCAGTTTTGTGCCTTCTGCCCGCTCAAGCTCGATTTTCTGGCAGCCGGACATCGCCAGAATGAGCAGCGCCACGGCCAGAACATGCAGGCCGGAACGCCTACGGACAGAATCAGGGTACTGCACTGGAAAACCTCCTGTTAGACTACCGGCCACAGAAATCGTGGACTCCATTCAGACAATCAGGCACGAAGATGACAGAACCCACCCGGATTTTCCACAACCCTCGCTGCTCGAAATCCCGCCAAACCCTTGAACTGCTTACCGAACGGGGAATTGAGCCAGAGATTATACGCTACCTGGAAACACCACCGACAGAGCAGGAGCTCAAGGATATCCTGAACGCACTGGATCTTCGCCCCCGCGAACTGATGCGCACGAAAGAAAAAGAGTATAAAGAACAGGGCCTGAACAGCCCCGACCTGAGCGACGAACAACTCATCGCCGCGATGGTAGCAACACCGAAACTGATTGAACGACCGATTGTGACCGCCAACGGCAAAGCAGCACTTGGCCGGCCACCGGAAAACGTTCTCTCGATCCTGTAACGCCCAACAATCTCCTCCAGCCAGATCAGAAGGATCTCTGAAGATGTCCGATCAATTGCCCTATGTTCTCGTGCTATTTTACAGCCGCACAGGCCAGACTGCGGAGCTGGCCAGCCAGATTGGTCGTGGCGTGGCCCGGGTAACAGGCATGGAAGCGAGGTTGCGGGCGGTACCGCCGGTTTCACCGGACACGGAAGCGTCCCTGCCCGCAGTTCCGGACTCTGGAGCGCCTTACGCCAGCAAATCCGATCTCGCAAATTGCGCCGGTCTGGCCATCGGCAGCCCCACCCGCTTTGGCAACATGGCAGCGCCCCTGAAGCATTTCCTCGACACGACCGGCGACCTCTGGCTGAGCGGAACCCTGGAAGGCAAACCGGCGGGCGCGTTTACCTCTACCGGCAGCCTCCATGGCGGGCAGGAAACGACTCTCATGACCATGATGATGCCGCTGCTGCATCATGGCATGGTGGTCTGTGGTCTCCCCTACTCGGAGAAGAGTCTCGGCGAAACGGACACCGGTGGCACACCCTACGGCCCTACCCACTGGGCCGGAACCGGCGAACAGCAACCCCTGAGCACGCATGAGAAAGCCCTGTGCCAGGCCTTCGGCGAACGTCTGGCGCGACTGGCGCTGAAACTCGCTGACTGATACGCGACCGGGCGCAGGACGTACTTTGCTTTACACTTACCGACTCCGGAACACACTATGCTGAACAACCCGAAGGCCCGCATCACTGTGCGGGCGACGATCGCCCTTTACATCGGCGTGCTTGCCACCCTGCTGATTACCACGTTCTACCCGGCTCCCGTCGAGGGTGTTTCAATACCCCTGATGCTGGCGGTGAAACTGGTCCCGCTTCTGCCCTTTGCGGTCACGGTCTTTCGCGGTCACAATCGGGGCTATATCTGGATGTCCTTCGTGGTGATCTTCTACTTCACTCAGGCCGTTGTTTCGGCATGGCTGAGCGAAGGCGCCCCGGGGCCGGTCATTTTGACGGTACTGACCTTCCTGTTGTTCACTGTTGCCATGATTCACCTGAAGGTGAACCGGCCGGTGGCAGACGGAAACACACCCTGAAGACCTGGAACTGACCCTCTATGGCTGACACAAGCAACTCCGGAACGGTGCAGCGGCCACCCGCGCCGCCCAGAAGTACCCTGACCCTGAGAGATGTTTGCACCGCGCTTGTTACCAGCGGGGAAATCAGCCAGGAAGACGCAGAGCGGGTGTTGTCGGCCAACCTGGGCGCGGCAACCGGCGACGGACAGAAAGGCAGGCGCCACCCGCTGGAACTGGTGGCGATTGCCGCGCTGACCAGCCAGAAGAGCGGTCGTACCCTGGATCTGGATCGGCTGACTCACTGGCTGGCCGACTGGGCGGGGCAACCCTATTACCATATTGATCCCCTCAAGATCGACACACCCGCCATTGCCCGGGTGATGTCTTACGCCTTTGCGCAGCGCCATGGCATCCTGGCCGTTGAGATCGGCGCCGATGAGGTGCTGATCGCCAGCGCAGAACCTTTCAAGAGCGATTGGGTGCAGAACCTTCAACAGGCCGTTCGCAAGGATATCCGGCGCGTTGTCGCCAATCCCGAGGATATCCGCCGGTACACCGTGGAGTTCTACCAGCTCGCCAATTCCGTCAGCAAGGCCAGCGGCAGCCAGGGCCCGGGTGTTGCCGGCAACCAGAATTTCGAGCAGCTGCTCGATCTTGGCGCCAGCGAACATCCGGACGCCAATGACCAGCACGTCGTCAAGATTGTCGATTGGTTGCTCCAGTACGCCTTCGACCAGCGCGCCTCGGATATTCACATAGAGCCCCGCCGCACGGTCACCCAGGTCCGGTTCCGGATCGACGGCGTTCTGCACAACGTTTATGAGTTCCCCGAGCATGTGGGCGTGGCGGTGACCAGTCGCCTCAAGATCCTCGGTCGCCTGAATGTGGCGGAAAAACGCCGCCCCCAGGACGGTCGTATCAAGACCCGCAAACCCGACAACCGGGAGGTGGAACTGCGTCTGGCCACCATGCCGACTGCCTTTGGCGAAAAGATGGTCATGCGGATCTTTGATCCAGACGTGCTTTTGAAGTCCTACGAGCAACTGGGATTCGGCAAGGAAGACCGCCAGCGCTGGCAGGAAATCACATCCCGCCCACACGGCATCGTCCTTGTCACCGGGCCCACTGGTTCCGGCAAGACCACGACCCTGTATTCGACCCTGAAACAGATTGCATCGCCCGAGCTAAACGTCTGCACCATCGAGGATCCCATCGAAATGGTGGAGCCGGCGTTCAACCAGATGCAGGTTCAGACCAATATCGACCTGACCTTTGCAGCCGGCGTAAGGGCGCTGCTGCGTCAGGACCCGGATATCATCATGATCGGCGAGATCCGCGACCTGGAAACGGCGGAAATGGCCGTGCAGGCTGCCCTGACAGGCCACCTGGTGCTATCGACCCTGCATACCAATGACGCCCCGAGTGCGATCACCCGAATGATGGAACTGGGCATTCCGCCTTACCTGATTCGGGCAACGGTACTGGGCGTGATGGCACAACGGCTTGCCCGAACTCTGTGCCCCCATTGCAAGGCGCCCGGGCCCGCGGACGAACAGGCGTGGCAGACCCTCACCCGGCCCTGGAAATCGCCGGTTCCAAAGCAGTTCTATCAGCCCGTGGGTTGCCTGGAATGCCGGAACACAGGGTATCTTGGCCGCGCAGGGGTTTATGAAATTATGACGCTGTCTGGCGCATTGCTACGACAGATCACCGATCATTGCGAGCTGGAGCAGCTCAGGCTGGATGCCTACAAGGAAGGCATGAAATCCCTGCGCTTGAGTGGTGCACAGAAAGTGGCCGCCGGCCAGACAACGGTGGAAGAGATTCTGAGGGTGACGCCGGAAAGCCAGCGCTGAATGAGGGTCAGGCTCCCGGGCGCAATCCGCACTGGCCCAGTAATTCCTGCCAGGCTTTGGTGTGGGCCATCATGGCCACGTCCAGTTCCCGCCACAGGCTGGCCTCGGCGCTCTGTGAGAGATGCCGCTCATACCAGCCGGCGAAACTTTCTGGCATGACCGCCCGCTGCATTTCCGCCAACTGCTCGAACGGCTCGATGAGCGCCACCCGTCCCTGGGTCACAGTGCTCATATAGGGTTGGATCTTTTCGATATAAACACTGAAAAACATACTCTGAACAATATCCGACTGGTTGTTCGGCTGGCCGTTAATACACAGAGGCTTGCCCTCAATTCTCTGCCTGAGCAATGCCGTCCCGTCCTTCAGCCTTGCAGTCAGAAGAAGCGCGCTGTTGATCAACTGACCGGCGCGGTATTCTGCCTGCCAGCGCTGATGAACGTCGCCGGCAAAGTCGAGGGAAACCGCCAGATCTTCAGAGTACAAACGGGCCACTGCTGCGTTCAGGCTGTCGATATCAAGGGCGAGATCAGACACCGGATTGCCCTCTGGCGCGACGGGATAGTCACCCTTGGCCAGGGTAAACAGTTTTTCGATTTCTTCGACGCCCCAGGTGGCATTCCAGATAGCAATGGGCAGGGATTCAAGCTTGCTGTCGATACCACCGGCAAGCTCTTCGGCAAATTCTTCATCTTCTATATCCGGCAGACAGTCCCTGGCCGCTTCGATAAACCGGATTTCATAACGAAGGCGGTTCAGGGGTTGCATAACCCGCCCCATCACCGAGTTTTTCTCACCAACAACGTACTGGAGTTCACAGCCGTAGAGCGATAGAAAATCGAGCATTCCCATGTCCAGTTCGGGCATGGTCAGCACACGGTCACGGCGGCGGGGAAGCTGGCTGGCGGAGGGAATGTCAGAAAACTCGGGATCGGCTTCCAACACGCGGGCCACCCGCTCCACATACTCGTCCATCATGGGACGCGCATCCGAGAACGGGTCGCAACCGGCAAGAAGCACGGCGAGAACCGGCGCAAAGATTCTGCAAATTCCGGTTCCGGGCATTCATTCCTCCTGCGATGGCGTTAAAAAGCCCTGGGCCTAGCGCTTTTGCAGCAGGGTATCGACCTCCGCAAAATCACGGGCAACGAAACGTTCGGTTTCCGGCAGATCTCCCTCGCGAACAAGCCAGGCAGTTTGCATGCCGGCTTCCTCGGCTGCCTCCAGTTCGGCTTCCACATCAGACAGGAACAGCACCGTGCAGGCCTCGACGCCCAACTCAGACAGAATATTCCGGTATGAAACGGTCTCTTTCTTGCCACCGATGCGGGTATCGAAATAGCCCGAGAAAAACGGCGTAAAATCGCCTTCCGTGGTAAAACCGAAAATCAGCTTCTGGGCTTTCACCGAACCTGATGAATATACGAACAAACGCAGCCCCCGATCATGCCAGCGTTGAAGGTAGTCGGCTGCGTCAGCATAGATGTGCCCTTTCAGCTCTCCCTGCTGATAGCCCTGCTCCCAGACCATGCCCTGCAGCGTCTTAAGAGAGGTTTCCTTGCGGTCTTCCCTGATCCAGGTTTCAAGCACTTGGATCAGCCCTTCGACATCCTCACGCGCAACGCCTGAAACCTCGGCCACTGCGTCCAGTTGCTCAGACACAGCCGAGCTGTCCTGATGCTGGTCACGGACAAAACGCGGCAGGTGCTCGCTGGCATAGGGAAACAGGACATCGTGCACAAACGAAATAGAGCTGGTGGTGCCTTCGATATCCGTGAGCACAACCCGGATCATTCGGCCGCTCCTGCCAGCGCCTCATAGCGAGGCAGGCGACCGGCGATGTCTTCACCGGTAAAGTCCGCCACCCAGCCCTCGGGGTTGGTGAACAGGCGAATGCAGGTAAACGCAGGTTCCGGGCCCATATCAAACCAGTGGCGAGTGCCATCGGGCACACTGATCAGATCGTTTTTCTGGCACAGCACGGCGAAAACCTCGTTGCCGAAGTGCAGGTAAAACAGGCCCTGGCCACGGACAAAGAAACGAACTTCGTCTTCACTGTGGGTGTGCTCATCCAGGAACTTTTTACGGAACGCGTCTTTCTGCGGATTGTCCGGGTTCAGGCTGATCACATCCGCGGTCTGAAAACCACATTCGTGCTTCAGTTTCGAGACTTCCTCGCTGTAGGCCTCAAGGATGTCTTCCTGGGAGGCGTCAGCCGGCAGATCTTTCGTTGGCCACTGCTCATAGCGCACACCGTGGCGGGCCAGAAGCTCCCGTATTTCTTCAGGATTCCCGGTCACTTTGCGTGCCTTTTCGGGCTGGCTCTGGTCGAAAATACTCAGGGTAGTCATGGGCGAACCCTCATGGTTTCAAGCTCACATTCAAACAGGAATTCAAAGGCCTCGACATGGCGCAGGCAATCGGCCATGGTTTTGCCCCAGGTGTACAGGCCATGGCCACGAATCAGGTAGCCTGGCTGTTCCGGATGCTCCCGGAACCATTCGCGAGTGTGCTCCGCCAACGCGTCGATGTCCTGGGTGTTGTCGAACACCGGAACCGTCAGGACTGATTCGTGGGTCTCAACGCCGGTAAACGCCTTCTGCAGCTCATAGCCTTCCAGCGCCAGTGGCTGGCCGGGCTCAAGCAGACGACTGAGCACCGTTGCCTTCACCGAGTGGGTATGCAGAACCGCGCCCACCTCGGGAAAGACCTCATACAGCACCGTATGCAGCCTTGTTTCTGCAGAGGAGCGACAGTCGCTCTGTACCGGCCGGCCGGCCAGATCGACCACCATGACATCACCCGCCCCCAGCTGCCCCTTGTGACGGCCTGAAACAGTAATGGCGATGTGTTCGGCATCAATGCGGGCAGAATAGTTGCTGCTCGTTGCGGGCGACCAACCCTGCTGGTACAGGAATCGACCGGCTTGCACAATCGCATCCGCGGCTACAGCGTATCGGGTTACATCAAACACGAGTTCTCTCCCGGGTTTCAGAGCGCTTGGAACACTCCCATGGGCGCCATTATAGGGACGAACCAGCTCCTCGCAAATGATGCCGTGCGGCAATCAGATCGGCGACAATGGAGACAGCAATTTCTGCCGGTGTCTTGCTCGGAATATCAACACCAATGGGAGCTCGCAGGCGTTCGAGTGCCTCTTTTTCAAGCCCCAGAGATGCCAATCGTTCCCGCCGGGCTTCCGAAGTTCTTTTCGACCCCATTGCGCCTATGTAAAAGGCACTGGAGTGAAGAGCTGCAAGCAACCCCATATCGTCGATGCGCGGATCATGGGCGAGGGCCAGAATACCGGACCAGGCGTCGCCAAACTG
>JGI24652J20063_1000366_pt1 | contig 11144 bp, 10 predicted proteins | sample MalvirmetagMSP97_FD_20063 | JGI IMG/M metagenome (IMG submission 20063) | reverse complement strand
GTTCACACAGCGAATCAGGGTGGATTTGCCGGAGCCGCTGGCGCCGATAATAACCACCACTTCGCCCTGTTCAACGGTAAGGTCAATATCTTTGAGGACATGCAGTTTCCCGAAGTACTTGTTCATGCCCTTCATTTTTACAATCTGAGTCATGGGTAACGTTCCTTCAGACAGAAGCCAGTCCGCGGCGCTCAACGAAGCGGAGAATGATGGACAGGGACAGGGTGATGGCCAGGTAGAGGATCGCGACCACAAAATACACCTCGAAGGCGGTAAAGGTGTTGGCAATATAGATCTGGCCCTGGCGGACCAGCTCGCCGACGCCGATCACCGAGAACAGGGATGTGTCCTTGATGCTGACAATGGCCTGGTTACCCAGCGGCGGAATCATGCGACGGAACGCCTGNGGCCACACGACAGACCAGAAGGTCTGGGTTCGGGACAGCCCCAGAGAAAGCCCGGCTTCGGTCTGGCCCTTGTCGATGGACTGAACGCCACCCCGGACCACCTCGGATATGTAGGCGCCGGAGTTCAAAGCGATGGCCGCGATGCCGGCCGTCAAGGGATCAATTGGACCGCCAATCAGGTCCGGCAGGCCGTAGAAAATAAAGAGGACCTGAACCAGGATCGGAGTGCCACGAAAGATTTCGATGTAGGCGGTGGCCGGCCACCGCAGGAACCACTTCTTGTTGATGCTCAGCAGGCCAAAGAAAATGCCCAGAGCAAAACCGATCAGAAGACCGCCGAAGGAGATCAGCAGGGTGTAGGGGATCCCTTTTATCAGAAAAGGGATAGAGTCGATGGCTGCCTGCCAGTCGAACTGAAACTGGAATTCCACAATGAGAGTCTCCGCAGAGTTTTGGAGTCACGAAGTGCCGGGGCAGTGAAGCCCCGGCAAAGGGAATCAGACCTCTGGGGTCCGGGAGCCCTTACATGCCCTCGGGCATGGGGCCAAACCATTTTTCGTAGATGGTTTTGTAAGTGCCATCTTCCTTCATTGCGGCAAGGGCGTCGTTTACATCATCAACCCATTCACTGCCATTCTTGAGGGCAATACCATACTGCTGGCCTTCATACAGCGGGCCGACGGTTGTCACCTTGCCTTCACCTTTGGTGCGGGCAAAGTAGCCTACGTTTGGCGCATCGTAGAACACTGCATCAATGGCACGGGACATCAGCGCCATGTACATATCAGAGCTGCCCGGGTAGGGGGTTACACCGTCATCGGCGTCAAGGTTCTTGACCAGGTAGTCATAACTGGTGCTACCAATCTTGGTGCCGATTTTCTTGCCTTCGAGGTCGTCGAATTCGCTAACGTCGTCATTACCCTCGCGAACGAGGATTCGCAGACCCGAGTCGTAGTACGGGTCGGAGAAATCGACGATTTCTTCACGCTCTTCAGTAATCGTGATGCCGGCAATGGCAATGTCGACGTTGCCGGTTTGCAGGGCGGGGATGATGCCGTTGAAGTCCATGGTGTTGAGGTCAATTTCGAAACCTGCACGGTCGGCTACCTCGCGGATGATCTCCATATCGAAACCGATCATCTCACCGGTTTCCTGGTCCATCATTTCAAACGGAACGAAACTCGGGTCAGTGACGACGCGCAGGGTTTCTGCGCTGACGGTTCCTGCAGCAACGGTCAGTGCCAGACTGGCGCTTAGGGTCTTCAGCCACTTCGTGCTCATACATTCTCCTTTTCTTTCTTATGAGGCTCCATTTGCCCGGTAAGGCAAGCCGGACCAATCACTGCTGTTGACTGCGATCTCCGGGGAGCGTTGATGGAACTGCATCACATACACTTTAGACTATTACGCAGATGAGCACAGGAAATCAAATGCTTGGCACGGGGGCGGCGGTCGGCAAGGGGTGTCGGATTACGGTGCGGAGGACCGTAATCCGACGGCAATGAACTACATCAAAAAGCAATCTTCTCCCGCTCACTGATGCCCAGGTTCTTCCAGATGCTGATACTGGGTTCCACCTGGTTCAGGGTATAGAAATGCAATCCCGGCGCGCCGGCCTTCAACAGCTTCTCGCACATCTCGGTGACCACTTCCTCACCGAACTTGCGGATGGAATCGCTGTCGTCGCCGTAGGCTTCGAGCTGTTTGCGAATCCAGCGAGGAATTTCCGCGCCGCACATGTCCGAGAAACGAACCAGGTTGGAGAAATTGACGATGGGCATGATGCCCGGNACCACCGGAATGGTAACGCCCATTTTCTCCAGCCGGTCGATGAAGTAGAAGTAGCTGTCTGCATTAAAGAAGTACTGGGTGATGGCGCTGTTGGCACCGGCCTGAACCTTGCGGGCAAAGTTCTTCAGATCTTCTTCGGCGTTGCGGGCCTGAGGATGAAACTCAGGGTACGCGGCTACTTCCAGGTTAAANNTATCGCCGCTGTGCTCNCGGATAAACTCCACCAGCTCGTTGGCNTAGCGCAGCTCACCGGCGGCNCCCATACCNGAGGGCATGTCGCCCCGNAGGGCGACAATCCGGTTGATTCCGTGCTCCCGGTACANATCCAGNAGCTCNCCGATTTCCTGGCGGGTGCCCCCGACGCAGGAAAGNTGAGGTGCCGTGGAAATGCCCTGGCTATGCAGGTTGAGCACGGTCTCGATGGTGCGGTCCCGGGTGGAACCACCGGCGCCGAAGGTGACGGAGAAAAAGTCCGGATTCACCTCGGCCAGCTGGTTGCGCACGTTCTGCAGCTTTTCCTTGCCCTGGTCGGTCTTGGGCGGGAAAAACTCAAAGCTGAAACGACGCTTGAACTGTTTCTGGGATTGCATCTGTTTACCCGATCAGTACTTGTAGCTTTCTGGCTTGTACGGGCCTTCGACCGGTACACCGATGTATTTNGCCTGCTCCGGNGTCATCTTGGTGATNACNCCACCAAAGCCTTCCACCATGGCCCGNGCCACTTCCTCNTCCAGGTGCTTGGGCAGAACCTGAACGTATACGCCTTTCTCGCGGGCATCTTCCGGCAGATCGGCGAACTTGCGCTCGAACAGGTACATCTGGGCCAGAACCTGGTTGGCAAAGGAGCCATCCATGATCCGTGACGGGTGACCGGTGGCGTTGCCCAGGTTCACCAGGCGGCCTTCGGACAGCAGGATCAGGTGGTCGTTGGTGGCCTTGTCACGGTACACAACGTGCACCTGCGGCTTCACCTCGTCCCATTCCCAGTTCTTGCGCATGTAGGCGGTATCGATCTCGTTGTCGAAGTGACCGATGTTGCACACCACGGCACCGCTTTTCAGGGCTTTGAGCATGTGCGCGTCGCACACGTTCATGTTGCCGGTGGTGGTGACCAGCAGATCGGTGTTCTGCAGCAGGTCGCGGTTCACGGCAGACTCGGTACCGGTGTTCACGCCGTCAATGTACGGAGACACAACTTCGAATCCGTCCATGCAGGCTTGCATGGCACAGATGGGGTCGGCCTCGGTCACTTTTACAATCATGCCTTCCTGGCGCAGGGAAGCAGCAGAGCCCTTGCCTACATCACCATAGCCAATCACCAGGGCTTTCTTGCCTGCCATCAGGTGGTCGGTAGCGCGCTTGATGGCGTCATTCAGGCTGTGGCGACAACCGTATTTGTTGTCGTTCTTGGCCTTGGTGACCGCGTCGTTCACGTTGATGGCCGGCACCTTCAAAGTGCCCTCGCGCAGCATTTCCTGCAGACGATGCACACCGGTGGTGGTTTCTTCGGTCACGCCGTGGCAGTTAGCCAGGATTTCCGGGTACTTCTCATGGAGCAGGGCGGTCAGATCGCCGCCGTCGTCCAGAATCATGTTCGGTTCCCAGCCGTCTACATCGGCTCCGACTGTACGCTCCAGGCACCAGTCGTACTCTTCGTCGGTTTCGCCCTTCCAGGCAAACACGGGAATGCCCTGCGCGGCGATGGCGGCCGCGGCCTGGTCCTGGGTGGAGAAGATGTTGCACGAGGACCAGCGCACGTTCGCACCCAGTTCAATCAGCGTCTCGATCAACACGGCGGTCTGGATGGTCATGTGGATACAGCCCATCACATTGGCGCCTTTCAGCGGCTGCTCGGCTTTGTATTTCTCGCGGAGCTTCATCAGGGCCGGCATTTCGCCTTCAGCGATGTTGATTTCCTTGCGGCCCCAGCCGGCCAGGGAAATATCGCGAACTTTGTAGTCGTCAAAGCTGTTCAGCTTTTCTGCGGGAGTGCTCATGGTGTTCTCCTGTCAGTTCAATCAGTTTGGCTTGGGCGTATGCCTGATGACATACGCCCGAAATCGGTTTAGATACCAGCCGCATCTTTCAGGGCCGCGGCGCGATCGGTCTTCTCCCACGGGAAGGCGGTAAAGGTTTTGCCGCCAACCGTCATTTCATAGGGGTCGCGACCGAAGTGGCCGTAGGCGGCTGTTGCCCGATACATCGGATGCAGCAGGTCAAGCATGTTGGTAATCGCATACGGGCGCAGATCGAAGTTCTGGCGCACCAGTTCAATGATCTTGTCGTCGCTGATCTTGCCGGTTCCGAAGGTGTTCAGGGAGATCGACGTCGGTTGGGCTACGCCGATGGCGTAGGACACCTGGATCTCGCACTTGTCGGCCAGGCCGGCGGCGACGATGTTCTTGGCTACGTAACGGCCGGCGTAAGCGGCAGAGCGGTCAACCTTGGACGGATCCTTACCGGAGAACGCACCACCACCGTGGCGCGCCATACCGCCGTAGGTGTCGACGATGATCTTGCGGCCGGTCAGGCCACAGTCACCAACGGGGCCACCGATCACGAACTTGCCGGTCGGGTTGATGTGGAATTGAGTGTCCTTGTGCAGCAGCTCGGGCGGCAAGGCGTGCTTGACGATCAGTTCCATCACCGCTTCTTTCAGGTCTTCCTGGGTCACGTCTTCATCGTGCTGGGTGGACAGAACCACGGCGTCGATACCGGCAACCCGGCCGTTTTCGTAGCGGCAGGTCACCTGGCTCTTGGCGTCCGGGCGCAGCCACGGCAGCAGGCCGCTCTTGCGGGCTTCGGCCTGGCGCTGAACCAGACGGTGAGAGAAGGTGATTGGCGCCGGCATCAGTACATCGGTTTCGTTGCTGGCATAGCCGAACATCAGGCCCTGGTCGCCGGCGCCCTGGTCTTCCGGCTTCTGGCGGTCGACGCCCTGGGCAATATCGACGGACTGCTTGCCGATAATGTTGATGATGCCGCAGGTGTCGCCGTCGTAGCCCACTTTCGAGGAGGTGTAGCCGATGTCCTTGATGACACCGCGCACCAGGTCTTCCAGATCCACCCAGGCGCTGGTGGTGATCTCACCGCCAACGATGGCCACACCGGTTTTTACCATGGTCTCGCAGGCAACGCGGGCATGGGGATCGTCGGTCAGGATGGCATCCAGCACGGCATCAGAGATCTGGTCTGCCAGTTTGTCCGGATGGCCTTCAGAGACCGATTCGGAAGTGAAGATGTTGTAGTCAGCCATAGCGCATGCTCCTCTGTGAGCGATTCAAATTCAGGCCGGTAAGCGGTTTTCTTAAAGCGCTTTCCGGTATCCGGTTTGTTGGTCTGTGTGAGGATACGTAAAACTACGTATCCGTATATCAAAATTTGTTGATATTGCGATCCAGGTCGTCAAATCTGACCGCTGTGTTTCCAGAATTCCCGAACCTGGATCTGGAACCCGTTCCGCAAGCCGATAAACAGCTGTTCTCCGGCAACCAGGCCGGCGTCCGCGGCCCAGGTGGTAAGCTCTTCCGGCTCAAACCCGAGCCAGAGATCACCGCAGTTTGCTTTTGCCCAGTCCTGGTCGTGACTGCACAGGTCGCTGATTACGAAGCAGCCGCCGTTGTTCATCAACGCCGCGGCATCAAGGAAGATGTCAGCGGGGCTGGGCACGTGATGCAGAACCATATTCGCAACGACCAGGTCGAAGGCGTCGCCCCTGGCCAGCAGGGTGTCGGTAACACCTTCTATCAGGTCGATGTTGTTCAGCCGTTCGTCAATGCAGGTGCGGGTGGCCTTGGCCAGCATGTCCCGGCTGTTATCCAGGGCAACCACATGCCCACAAAGCTCTGCCAGAACCGGTAGGAAGGCACCCTCGCCGGGGCCGATTTCCAGTGCGGCCTGCCATTGATGTTTGCGGGACCGTTTGCGGATCATTTCCGCGACCGGCTCTGCGTAAAGATCAAAAGCGGCGATCAGTTCCTGCTGCTCGCGGAACTGCTCTGCATGCCGGGCGAAGAAAGCCTGGGACTGGTCTGCGCGCTGAGTGCGAATGGCCTCAATGCGCTCCTGCAGATGTGGTGGCAGTGGCACCCGGTCTACCGCTTCAAATATCTGTCGGATGGTCTGGTCGGTTGGCTTGTCGCTGTCCAGGTGCAGCGGGCGGCGATAGAAAATCGCATTGCCTTCACGCTGGGGCTCAAGCAGACCAGCCTTGTTCATTACCTTCAGGTGGTGGCTCATACCGGACTGGCGCATATCAAACAACTGGCTGAGCTCCAGAACTCCGAACGTATCCCGTCTCAACACACGCAGAATCTCCAGCCGCAACGGATCCCCGCCCGCTTTGAAGATCGGGGCCAGTGCGTCCACGGAGGACAGGTTGTCGGCGTATGTGTTCATGGATGTCATGGAAACGAAGTGTAGGGGGCTTCGGGTGGTCAATCAATAGGCATATCAAAAAATTTTGATATAGATTTATCGTTCTTTGAAATCAGACCTTTCGGAAATCCACAGGCAAACAATCGTGAAACAGGCACATGCCGATTTGCCCCGGCACACACTAATCGGCGAAAATACGCGCCTCATTTTGATCGCCCTTTAATCACTACGAATTCTTTTCCTGCAAAACACTGGAGAAACGTCAATGCCGTCTCGTAAAGATCTCGCCAACGCCATTCGCGCGCTGAGCATGGATGCGGTTCAGAAAGCCAAGTCCGGCCACCCGGGTGCGCCCATGGGTATGGCGGATATCGCCGAGGTTCTGTGGAACGATTACCTGAGCCACAACCCGGCCAACCCTCAGTGGGCCAACCGGGACCGCTTCGTGCTGTCCAACGGTCACGGCTCCATGCTGCAGTACTCCCTGCTGCACCTGAGCGGTTACGACGTTTCCATCGAAGACATCAAGAACTTCCGTCAGTTGCACTCCAAGACGCCGGGCCACCCCGAGTACGGCTACACCCCGGGTATCGAAACCACCACCGGCCCCCTGGGCCAGGGTATTGCCAACGCCGTTGGTTTCGCCATTGCCGAGAAGTCCCTGGCAGCGCAGTTCAACCGTCCGGGCCACGAGATCGTTGACCACTACACCTACGCGTTCCTCGGCGACGGCTGCCTGATGGAAGGCATCTCTCACGAAGTTGCCTCCCTGGCAGGCACCCTCGGCCTCGGCAAGCTTGTGTTCTTCTATGACGACAACGGCATCTCCATCGATGGCGAAGTGGATGGCTGGTTTACTGATAACACCCCGCAGCGTTTCGAGTCCTACGGCTGGCAGGTGATTCCCGCAGTCGACGGCCATGATGCTGACGCCATTCGCGCCGCGATCGAAGCCGCCCGTGCCAACACCGAACAGCCCACGCTGATCTGCTGCAAGACCATCATCGGCTTCGGTTCCCCGAACAAACAGGGCAAGGAAAGCTGCCACGGTGCTCCCCCTGGGTGACGACGAAATCACCCTGACCCGCGAGCAGTTGGGCTGGCAGTACGGTCCGTTCGAAATTCCGGCCGACATCGCCAGTGCCTGGAATGCCCGTGAAAAAGGTGCTGCTGCCCAGTCCGAGTGGGAGCAGAAGTTTGCCGCCTACGAAAAAGCGGAGCCGGAACTGGCGGCTGAGTTCAAGCGCCGCATGGCTGGCGACCTGCCCGCCGACTTTGCCGAGAAGGCCCAGGCTTACATCCAGGAATGCCAGGACAAGGCCGAGACTGTGGCTTCCCGCAAGGCGTCCCAGAACACTCTGAACGCTTACGGCCCGCTGCTGCCGGAACTGATGGGCGGCTCTGCCGACCTGGCCGGTTCCAACCTGACTATCTGGTCCGACACCAAGGGTCTGACCAAGGAAGATGCCAGCGGTAACTACATCTATTACGGTGTCCGTGAATTCGGCATGGCTGCGATCATGAACGGCATCGCCCTGCACGGCGGTTTCGTGCCCTACGGCGCGACCTTCCTGATCTTCATGGAATATTGCCGCAACGCCGTGCGCATGGCTGCGCTGATGAAGCAGCGTTCCATCTTCGTGTTCACCCACGACTCCATCGGCCTGGGTGAAGATGGCCCGACTCACCAGCCTATCGAGCAGATGGCCAGTCTGCGCACCACNCCCAACATGAGCATGTGGCGTCCGGCGGATACTGTTGAATCCGCAGTGGCCTGGAAAGCAGCTCTTGAGCGCACCGATGGCCCGACCGCCATGGTCTTCTCCCGTCAGGGGCTGCCGGCACAGCCGCGCGATGCCCAACAGCTGGCGGACGTAGCCAAGGGCGCCTATATCCTGTCAGACAGCGAAGGCACGCCGGACCTGATCCTGATTGCCACCGGCTCCGAAGTCGGCCTGGCGCAGGATGCGGCTGCCCAGCTTCGTGATCAGGGCAAGAACGTGCGCGTGGTTTCCATGCCGTCCACGGACGTGTTCGATGCCCAGAGCGCCGAGTACAAGCAGCAGGTCCTGCCGCTGGATGTCACCAACCGCATCGCCATTGAAGCCGGCATTGCCGATTACTGGTACAAGTACGTTGGCCTGGACGGTCGCATCATCGGCATGACCACCTTTGGTGAGTCCGCCCCGGCCGGTGAGCTGTTCAAGGAATTCGGCTTTACCGTCGACAATGTCCTGGAAGTGGCTGCTGAGCTTCTGGACGCCTGATGACGGACTCTGCGCCTTTTCGTGTCGCCATCAACGGGTACGGCCGAATCGGCCAGTGCGTGTTGCGTGCGCTTTATGAAAACGGCTTCCGCGATCACCTTCAGGTGGTCGCGATCAACGAGTTGTCGGATATCGACACCATTGCCCACCTGACCCGATACGATTCCACCCACGGGCGTTTCCAGGGTGACATTTCGGTATCGGGTCAGGACCTGATGGTCAATGGCGATGCCATCCGCGTGTTGAGTCACGCTGACCCGGCAGAGCTGCCCTGGCGCCTGCTTGATGTCGATCTGGTACTGGAATGTTCCGGCGCCTTCTCGGATCGTGCTACGGCCGAGAAGCACATCGATTCCGGGGCCAGACGCCTGCTCTTCTCGCAGCCGGCCGAGTCCGATGTGGACCGCACCGTTGTCTACGGGGTCAACCACGCTGATCTCACACCGGAAGACGTGATCGTTGCAGCCGCCTCCTGCACCACCAACTGCCTGGTGCCTGTGATCAAGGTGCTGGACGACGCCTTTGGCGTGCAGCAGGGCAGTACCACCACGATTCACGCGGCCATGAATGACCAGCCGGTTATCGATGCCTACCACCACCAGGATTTGCGACGAACCCGCAGCGCCCTGCACAACATCGTTCCGGTGGAAACCGGTCTTGCGAAAGGTATTGAGCGGTTGCTGCCGAGCATGGAAGGCAAGTTCAGTTCGGTCGCCATGCGGGTGCCGACCATGAATGTCTCCGCCATCGACATGGTGGTGAACGTGGGCAAAGCCACCAACGTGGCAGCGGTGAACAACCTGTTAGAAGAGGCCGCCAACGGCCCGTTAAAGAGCATACTCGGCTATACCGACGAACTGCTGGCCAGCTCCGACTTCAACCACGACGCCCACTCCGGCGTGGTGGATGGCGGCCAGACCCGGGTCACCGGGGGCACCATGGTGAAAGTGCTGTGTTGGTTCGATAATGAGTGGGGGTTCGCGAACCGGATGCTCGATGTCAGCAAAAGCTGGTTAACCAAACATTCTTAATCTGAAATTTTGTTGAAGGGACGAACGTTATGGCCATCAAGAGAATGACCGACCTTAACCTCGCCGGTAAGCGAGTGCTGATCCGCGAAGATTTGAACGTGCCGGTCAAGGACGGCAAAGTCTCCAGCGACGCCCGCATCCGCGCCTCACTGCCCACCATCAAGGCTGCTAAAGACGCCGGCGCCAAAGTCATGCTGATGTCCCACCTGGGCCGCCCGGAAGAAGGCGTGTACGACGAAGCCTCCTCCATGAAGCCTGTCGCCGACCACCTGACCAAAGTACTGGGCCAGGAAGTTCGCCTGATCAAGGATTACCTGGATGGCGTTGAAGTGGCCGATGGCGAAGTCGTCCTGTTCGAGAACGTCCGCTTCAACAAAGGCGAAAAGAAAGACAACGAAGACCTCGCAAAGAAGTACGCGGCATTGTGCGACGTCTACGTAATGGACGCCTTCGGCACTGCTCACCGCGCCCAGGCCTCCACCCACGGCGTAGCCAAATTCGCCCCCGAGGCCTGCGCCGGCCCGCTGCTGGCGGCCGAACTCGAAGCCCTGGGCAAAGCCCTGGATAACCCGGCCAAGCCAGTGGTGGCCATTGTTGGCGGCTCCAAAGTCTCCACCAAACTGGACGTGCTCAACGCCCTGGAAAAGGTTTGCGACTCCATCATCGTGGGCGGCGGCATCGCCAACACCTTCCTGGCGGCCGCTGGTCACCCGGTTGGCAAATCCCTGTGCGAACACGACCTGATCGACACCGCCAAAGAAATCGCCAGCCGCGTTGAAATCCCGCTGCCGGTCGACGTGGTGGTTGCCAGCGAATTCGCAGAAACCGCCACCGCAACCACCAAGAACATCGCCGACGTCAGCGACGACGACATGATCCTCGACGTAGGCCCGGAAACCGCCGGCAAGTTCGCCGACGTACTGAAGAACGCCAAAACCATCCTCTGGAACGGCCCGGTTGGTGTTTTCGAATTCGACCAGTTCGGCAACGGCACCAAAGCTCTGGCCGAAGCCATCGCCGAAAGCGACGCCTTCTCCCTCGCTGGCGGTGGTGACACCGTCGCCGCCGTTGACAAGTACGGCGTTGCTGACAAAATCTCGTATATCTCCACCGGTGGTGGCGCGTTCCTCGAGTTCGTCGAAGGCAAGACCCTGCCGGCGGTAGCCGTATTGGAAGAACGCGGCGCGTAACGAGTTACTGAAAGAATCCAACTATCCCCAAAGTCCAAATGAAGGAGACGACCCATGGCCCTGATTTCGATGCGGCAAATG
>JGI24652J20063_1000344_pt1 | contig 11630 bp, 9 predicted proteins | sample MalvirmetagMSP97_FD_20063 | JGI IMG/M metagenome (IMG submission 20063) | reverse complement strand
ATGTCCGGAAGCCGGCACTGGTAATGTAGACATAGTCGAGCTTCTCCGACTTCTGGTTCTTCTGGACGTAAGTCAAACCGCCATAAGAGCCATCCGCCAGCACGTGTCGATTGACCAGAACCGAACCGCCCAGATCCCAGTTCCATTCGGAATAATCAGCCGGCTGGCCGAGCTCTGCGTCTGCCTGACTTGGTTCGCCGTACCAGCGCGTCCCCACCAAATCCGCCAGCATACCGAAATCCGCCGCGAAAGCGCTTTCCTCACTGATAGGTACGCTGGTCGAAACCGACTCTCCGTCTGGCATGGGCCCTGTCGTACATGCCCCGAGCATGAACGTCGACACGATGCCCGCGATCCAAAACCCCCTCATATCGTCCTCCCAGTCCCTAATAGGCCTGAGCATACTCATAAGGTGGAAATGAAAAAGGGTCACGCGGCATGAGGCCTTTGGAACCGCGCGGGTTCCTGTAGTCGCCTGTCAGGATTTCGAAGTGGATATGAATAGCGGTCGCATTGCCGCTGGCCCCCATGAAGCCAACGGGCTGGCCGAAGCCAATTGTTGCGCCCTTGGTAACGCCCGGCTGGATATAGGCGAGGTGAGCGTAACGCGTGTAAACACCCTTGCCATGATCGATCAGCACCATGTTGCCATACCCTGTCGAGACACGGGACTCGATGATTTTGCCCGGTGCACTGGCGTAAATCGTCCCCGCCGGGCGAGACTGCAGGTCGATACCATCGTGTCGCCTGCCAAAGCGCTGGCCAAAGCCTGACGTGAGACAGACATCATTTGCCGGCGCGGCGGCAAGCGGTATGCCGTTCACCACCACGATCGGCTTGTAGTTCACGACCCAGCCATCCTTGTCCACGATCGGCGAATTGGAGACCCGGATCCCGTAACAAGCTCGCAAATAGGCGTTCGGAGCGAAGGGTCCCTGCTCTGCCACAGTGCCCACGGGCGCCGCACCGACAGACGCGTCAGGGGTTTCTGCCGGCGGATAGTGTATCTTCACCGGCGCTGGCGACGCACAAGCAGCCAGCAATAAGGCGGCAGACAGGAAAGGCAATCGGGTCATGGGCCCTCTTTATACCCCCCGACCGGTTAACATCAGGCAACCACGCGCCCGCGCTTCGCCCCCTGTTCAATCTCTTTCTTCAGGTCTTTGCAATAAAGATTGAAATCGACCTGCATCCGATGACGCGGACTGTCATAGAAATGGCCAAGATGCTGCTGTTCATCTTCTTTTGTAATCCGCTCCATCTCCTGGATTGACGGAAACGCATATTCGCCGTTCAGCGCTGCGCCGACCAGTTTGGATTGTTGCTCGGCGAAGTTCACGAGCGTGGGCAATGGCTGCGCCAGGCCGAGGAAAAAAGATGGTCTCACGTCCCGGTTTCACCATACGCTTGTAAAGCGGGAACACGTTTTCCTTTGGGGTCAGATCGTCCTGCTTCAGGAACGGGAACGTCACATTGTAGCCTGTCGCCCAGACAATCGCATCGATCTTCTCCCGTGTCCCATCTGTGAAGACCACACCGTCTCCATCAAGACGTTCGATACCCGGCTTGGGGCATATGTCCCCACATCCGACACGCGTCAGGAATTCACCGGATACGGATGGATGCCCATCGAGCGGCTCATGGTCCGGCTTTGGTAGGCCATAATCCTCCATCATGCCGATAGTCTTCTTGATCTTCTTGCGCGCCAACGCACGCCCAATCCCCGATGGCAACCAGCCTGGCAACACGGCCTTGTCGGCCGGCTGTCCATCCATGTATTTCGGCAAGACCCAGACACCTCGACGCATGGATATAAACAGGCGCTCGGTCAGGGGACGCTGGGAAAGCTCCGACGAGATATCCATGGCCGAATTCCCGCCGCCAACAATCATGGCGCGCTTGCCCCGGAAGTCATATGGCTCGAACGGATCCGTATAATTGTGCGAATGTACCTGATAACCATCGAACGACCCCGGATATTCCGGCATGCGCGGATCCCAGTGATGTCCGTTCGCCACGATAACGGCGTCATATTCGCGGCTTTCACCGGTTGATAGCGTCACTTTCCATCGATTGCCGGGCAAGTCCGCGACATCGGTCACCGCCGTGTTGAACGTGATTGTTTCGCGCAACCCAAAATGATCGACATAGTCGTGGAAGTATTGAAGCAGTTGGGAATGGTGGGGGAAATCCGGCCAATCCTCAGGAACCGGATAATCCTCAAAGGCAAGGCGCCACTTCGACGTATCGATATGGAGAGACTGATAGCAAGACGAAGCGCCGTTCGGGTTTTTGTAATACCAATTGCCGCCGATATTGTCCGACATCTCGAAACAATCATACGGGATGTCATAATCCTTCAGACGCTTGGCCATCGTGAAGCCGGAGCACCCTGCCCCAATGATACAAACCTTGGGCTTCGTCACGCCATCAAATGCCATCTCATCTTCCTCCACATGAGCTCTTTGTTTTGCTCTATCGCCAATGATGTTATCCGGGCAGAACGACTCGTCAAACGAATGAGGACCATTATGAGCGATGACGCCGCGTCATCTCCCGCGCCTTGGGAGGTCATGAACGAAAACATAGACATGATCAGTGGCGGTATCCCGTGGGGACGCCGCATGGCGTTCCGGTTTACCCGTATTGAGAAAGGTCATGTCTGGGGCCTGCAGCCCTGGAAAGAACGCCTGGTGGGTGATCCGGACACCGGCGTGATTCATGGCGGCGTCCTGACCGCATTTCTTGACAATTTGTGCGGTACGGCCGCCAGCTCTGCCCTGCCCAAACCGCGTTTCGTGGCGACACTGGACTTGCGTCTCGACTATATGCGCCCGGCTGACAAGGGACGCGACATTATTGGCGAAGCCGAATGCTATCACGTGACGCGGAACATCTGCTTCACCCGCGCTTGGGCCTATCATGAGAGCCGCGACAAGGTGATTGCCACCGCCGCAGGTGCATTCGCCATCAACAAACCGCGCTCGGTTGACAGCATGAGGACGATGTAGTGGCGAATGACATGGATACGACTGAACAGACGCGCGCCGATGAAGTCCGCGCCTTCATTGCTCGCACCCCCCTCGCCCAGGAAATGGGCTTGAGATGCGAAGTCATGGGCGACGAAATGACCATGATCATGCCGTATCAGGAAAAGCTGATTGGCAATTTCATGATCAAGGCCATTCACGGCGGTGCCATCGCCGCCTTTCTGGAACTGACATCGCAGGCACAAGTGTTTCTGGTTACCGAGCATCTTGAGCGTCCGCCGCGGCCTATCAATCTGACGATCGACTATCTCCGCCAAGGCCACGCCAAAGACCTCTACGCCCGCGCAGAAATCACCAAGATGGGGCGGCGCATGTGTTCGGTCCGCGCAGAGGCGTGGCAGGATGAACGCGCCAAGCCGGTTACGACTCTGATGGCGCATTTCATGGTATCAGGGGACTAGAGCCCCGACTGAATGCAGGTGATCACATGAAACGAAGCTTGCTTGGACTTCTTGCGCTGGCTGGCTGCACATCAACCGGTCCAGTCGAACCAGGTCCGCCCGCGCACCCTTTAGCGTGGATTACAGGCTGTTGGATCAGCGAAAGCGGAACATCAAAGGAAGTCTGGTCAATTCCGGAAGCGGGCTATCTTTTCGGCTATGCGGTGACATTGGGTGATGGCGGCGTGAGCTTTTTTGAGCAGATGCGCATCAAACCCGGCCCGCTCTACGTGCTCAATGTCTATCCGGCGGGCGTTGGCCCGTCGAAATTCGTGGAAAGCCTGCAGGGGGACCAGTCGGTTACTTTCATCAACAGCGCACACGACTATCCGCAGCTAATTCACTACCAACGCGAGGGCGACACTCTGAAAGCGCATATTGCGCTGGAAGACGGGTCCAACCGGCGAGACTTTTCCTATCAGGCCTGCAACGACTGACACCGGCCCTCTGGGCTTGTTTTGGGCTTTTCTTCATGTTTTCAGCCTAGTGTGCACCCCTGGACGATGGGGAGTCAGCACGCGGTGCAACCTGAAAATACATCGCTACGCTCTCGGCTCTCGTCACTGCTGCCGATAGGGACTTTTCTGCTCATTGCCATAGGTCTGCTGGCTGGCGACGCCGTTAATGGCAGCACGGTTCAGGATATTGACGACATCGCCCGGCGGCTGCAAATCGCCGACCTGCTGCGCGATGGTGAGTGGCATGATTTGACGTGGCCCTTCCTGGCCATGCCGGAGTCGTACGTCTCACCTTGGTCGCGTCTGGTTGATCTACCATATGTGCTGGTCACTTGGCTATTCCATCCCGCTTTTGGACAGGACGCGGCGTTCGAGATAGCTCGTTTTGTCGTTCCACTGCTCTGGCTCATCGCATATGCGTGGCTGGCCGTGCGGCTGATCCGGGAGATCCTTGGGGAGCAGCCAAGCCTGCCGCAGATTGGCGCTACGGCGGTCGCCTCCCTGTTTGCCGTAATCGAGTTCATGCCAAACCGGGTCGACCATCACAATGTGCAGATCGTCCTGCTGCTTGCGCTCTGCCTCGGGATCGTGTCGAAACATCGGTTTGCAGGCATTCTCGTCGGCGTCGCAAGCGTCCTCTCCATCGCTGTCGGCCTCGAGTGCGCGCCCTACATTACGCTCGCCCTTGCAGGAGTAGCTATCCACGCGGCCCTCGCACCAAATTCAACCATGGTGGCGAGGTTGAGCCTCACTGGATGGTCATTGTTGGCATTCACCCTGCCCGCCGGGCTGCTCCTGACCGGCGGGGCACTTTTCCAGACGCAGTGCGATGCCCTGTCAGCCCCTTGGGCCAGCGCCTTGATAGCGGCTGGAGTCGTAGCTGCGGGNGCGCCTATCATCTGGAAACGTCTTGGCCTGCACAGCCCGACCGCGCGACTAGGAGTGCTCGTGGCAGGTGCGCTTGTTGTTCTGGGCGTTCTGTGGACGGCGTTTCCCGAATGCCATGCAGGCCCCTACACCATGATCAATGAGACTGCCCATACTTACTGGATCTCGAATGTCATCCAGGAAAAGGGACCTGCGAGTGCCTTCGCACGTGGCGAGAACCTACTCGTGCTCATCTTCATGGTTCTACTGGCGCTCACACTCGGCGCATGGATGAACCCCAAGACTTACCGGTCTCCCGTTCTGATCCTACTGCTGATAGCTACGCTGGGCACACTGCTCACAGCCTGGCAAATGCGAAACTTCAAATTTCCCGCCGCGCTCCTGCCCCTCTTCCTCCCCCTGTTCATCGAGAGGGTAAGGGAGAATGGGGGCGCACGAAGAGCCATCGCGGTCTTGTTGCCGCCCGCGCTCCTGCTGGCCAGCTTCGCCCTGCTCATCAAACCAACAGGCCGGGCGCTCACCTTGATCGATTACATGGAGGGCGATGCATGCCGGGATGCCGATCTCTCCAGCCTGGAGACGTTACCGGCCTCTAGGATCATGGCACCGCTCGGCCTGTCTCTCACGCTGGCGGAATACATCTCCGACACAGGCTCCCCACACAAGATTGCCGCGATGCCGTTTCACAGAGCCTCCCCAGGCATCGAACGCGTCTTCCAGACCTTTGCGTTGACAAACCCGGAGCTGCGCACGCAAGCGCTTGCACCTTATAGCTATGTAGCGATTTGCACCCTGCCTGAGACGAGCGCTGATCCGAGCGCGGCCCTTCTCTATGCGACCCTGAGTTCCAGCAAGGGCTGGCCGGGTCTTGTAGAAGTCTCACCAATAACCGGGTCACGTCTGAGACTTCTCGAGATTGATCACGATACGGTCGAATAATCTCGCGCTACTCGCCCAATCGTTCAACGGCGGCAGGTTCTCCATCGAACAAAGATACATATTGCTGCTTCACGGACTCACGGAACACTGATTGAGGAATTGTGACATGATAGGATCCTTCCGCATATGAGCCGATGTCATAGGGGGCAAAGTGAACTGCATACCCGCCGAACCTGCCGGGCAGAGTCGATGGCACGAAGTTCACTTCCCCCGCCAGAACCATGTCAGCGCTAACCAGCTCCATCGCCTCGCTCCTGAAACGCTCAAGGTCTGATACATTTCCGCTCTTCTTGACTTTTTGCCGGGCTATTTCCGTCCATACTTCATTCATGTGCGTCTGAATGGCAGCCTGCGGTTCACGAAGAAAACTGCTGAGCCGCATCGGTTCGCCAGTCGCTCCGTTATAGAGCCGTCCAGCGGTGAAGTAATTTCCATGTGCGCCGCCAGTGAACGTATAATGGAAGCCTTCGAGGCTCACAACATTTCCACTCTCAGCTACGATATCCCAATTGATCCGTAGGCCATAGGCTCGGAAGTAATCCGGGTCTGCCGCTTTGTAGGCTTGGGCGTCTTCCGACATCGCCTCGATCCGGATTTGTGCATTCTCTACCAGATCCATGCCAATGGCTGGCGCCTTGGAGAACACGGCCTCATCAATTGTGACCTCAGCCTTGAGAAACTCATCATCGACGATGATCTCGCGGGGAAGTTCGTCTACCGAAGCAATTGTCGCTACATCAATCGCGGTGTCTTCTTCACCTGCCTCGTCAACCTCACTTGACGTTTCACTCACGTCCGACAAGTCCCGAACCTGTTTCTGACACCCAGCCGCCAGCAAAAGCGCCCCCGTCAACGCAATCAAGGCAAGTCTCTTCATGCAAAACTCCGTTATAGGCTGAGCAACTCAGCGTCCCCGCCCTGTGCCGTAATGTTCACCGTCAGGGTGCGCTCAGTTGCGAAACGATGCAAGTAGTGCGGGCCACCGGCCTTCGGGCCGGTGCCAGACAAGCCATCTCCCCCAAAAGGCTGTACACCCACAACAGCCCCCGTCATTGACCGGTTCACATACGTATTGCCAACAGGATAGGCGTCGCGCACCTCCTGCTGAAAGCTTTCGAGCCGCGAATGAACGCCCAGTGTCAGTCCGTATCCCTTGCCTCTCATCATTGCGCCAACTTCAGCAATGTCATCCGGATCGTACCGCAGTACATGAAGGATCGGGCCGAACTTCTCCTCAGTTATCTGGTCGATGGAACTCAGCTCAATCAGCGCGGGACCAAACCCATAGCCCGTTTCGCCGATCCGGCCGGGCAACAATTGGTGCAACACCTTAGCCTCGTCCTTCATCATCTGGACATAGGCCTGAAGGGAAGCGCGGGACTCTGCATCGATCACGGGACCCAAATCGGTGTTTGGCTGACCGGGGTCACCGATGTTGAGCTCGTCCATCGCACCGATCAAGCCTTCGATCAGATGGTCTGCAGTCTCGTTCGGCAGGAACACGATCCGAAGCGCGGAACAACGCTGGCCCGCTGACCCAAAGGCGGAGTCAATAACATCATCTATGACTTGCTCTCTCAGCGCCGTTGTATCGACGAACATGCTGTTCAAACCGCCTGTTTCGGCGATCAGCGGTGTAATCGGACCGTCGCGGTCCGCCAGTGTCTTGTTGATGATCCGGGCTGTCGTCGTCCCGCCGGTGAAGCATACGCCGGATACACGAAGGTCTCCGATCAGCTTGGCGCCAACCGATTCCCCCCCGCCCGGCAATAGATGCAAGGCGTCACCTGGCAACCCGACCTTCTGGAACAGTTTCACCGCCTCGAACGCAATCAGGGGCGTCTGTTCTGCCGGCTTTGCCACCACCGTGTTACCCGCAGCCAATGCCGCGGAAACTTGACCCGTGAAAATAGCCAGCGGGAAGTTCCATGGACTGATGCAACAAAATACACCGCGGCCGTGCAGGGAGATGTGATTGGTTTCGCCAGTCGGCCCGGGTAATTTCTGCAGTGTCGTGAATTCCGCTTCCGCCTGCATGGCGTAGTAGCGACAAAAATCGACTGCTTCCCGGACTTCCGCAATACCATCCGCCAACGTCTTGCCGGCTTCGCGAGCCATCAGCGCGATCAGCCGTTCGGCATTTTCCTCAAGCGCGTCGCCCATGGCACGCAGATGTTTCGCTCGCTCCGCGCCGCCGAGCTCATCCCAGCCGGGCTGAAACCGGGTCGCCGCTGTCAGTGCCCGGTCGATATCGTCATCCTGCGCTTCCCGGCAGCTGCCAAGAACGGTCTCGGTATCAAACGGCACGCGGATCATCTCTCCACCACCTGTGACCGCTTTGCCAGACACGATAGGTCCAGCCGCAATCGAAGGGCTGTCCCGGAAACTCTTGATCGCGGCGGCCATCTCATCGCGCACACTGCGCTGGCTGAGGTCGAGACCGGTGGAGTTGCGACGTTCAGCGCCATACAGCCGTGGCGGCGTCGGGATGCGCGGGTGACGTCGGGGACCGACCTCCACCTTGACGATGGGATCCGCCACAACCTGTTCAGGCGGCACGTCCGGATCAAGGAAGGAGTGTACAAAGCTTGTATTCGCGCCATTTTCCAGCAGGCGTCGCACCAGATATGGAAGCAAGTCTTTGTGCGCACCGACAGGTGCATAGACCCGTACGCGGCGGCCTAGACCGGCAGCCCCATAGAGCGCCTCTCCCATACCATGCAAGCGCTGGAACTCGAATGTCGAGTTCCCAATCTCATCAGCGAGCATCTCGATCGCGGCAACCGAGTGCGCATTGTGCGTGGCAAATTGCGGGTAGATGGCATCCTTGGCTTCCAGCATCTTGCGCGCGCAGGCCAGATAGTTGAAGTCGGTCCCGGCCTTTGTGGTGAAGACCGGGAAGTTCGGATAGCCCTCGACGTGGGCATGCTTGATTTCGCTGTCCCAGTATGCGCCCTTCACGAGCCGCACCATGAAACGATGGCCTGTCTGCTCGGCGAGATCTTTCAGCCGGTCGATCACATCACCTGCGCGCTTCTGGTAAGCCTGAACAGCCAGCCCCAGCCCGTTCCAGTTCCTCAGCGAAGGTTCCCGCGCGAGCCGATCAAGAATCTGCAAGCTGAGCACCAGCCGGTCAGCTTCCTCCGCATCAAGACAGAGGTTGATATTGGCTTTCGCTGCGCGTTCACATAGCTCCAGCACGGACGGATACATTTCATCCATGATCCGCGCTCGGTTTACCGCTTCGTAGCGCGGGTGAAGCGCTGACATTTTCACCGATACGCCATTACCTTGTTCCGGCGCGGTGGATTTATCCTTTTCGGCGGCAACGCCATCAATCGCGTGCTGGTAAGCTTTCAGGTAACGCGCGGCATCTTCGGCGGTGCGGGCCCCTTCCCCGAGCATGTCGAAGCTGAAATGCGCTGCATCCCCTGCCTTGACCATTCTGCGTCCGCGCTTCTGGGCATCCTTCACGGTCCGTCCGAGAACAAACTGTTCACCCATGATGCGCATGGCCTGCATCATGGCAGCGCGGATGACCGGTTCACCGCTTTCGCGGATCAGGCCCTGAATAAACTTCGCGGGTCCTTTCTTCAGGCTTGCAGGCACACCAATTACTTGCCCGGTCAGCATCAACCCCCAGGTGGAGGCATTTACCAGCCAGGATTCGGACTGTCCTTGGTGCGCGCTCCAGTCGCCGGAGCGGATTTTCTCTGCAATCAACTCATCGCGCGTTTCGGCGTCGGGCACCCTCAGCAGCGCCTCGGCCAGACACATCAAGGCCAGACCTTCTGCATTCGACAGACCAAACTCCTCAAGGAAGCTTTCCATCATGCCCTTATCGCGGCCACGCGCACGGGCGGTCTCGACCAGTTCCAGCGCTCGACGCATGGTTGCCTGGCGCAAGTCATCGGATAGTGGTGTCTGTTTGAGCAGATCCTCCAGCAAGGCCTCCTCATCCGCAAACTTAATCTGGTCGAGTGCATGCCAGTCAATTTTTTCAAGCGCGAGCGTGTCAGCCATATGGGTACTGGTCCGGTAAGTGTGAGCCTGTAGGCGTAGGAGCAATTATCAGCCTGAATGTGGTGCAAACGGGTTAGTCCTGCCCCGATCTGCACCAATTCCGAATTATCTATATCTTTTCACATGACCCGATGCGAGAGAAGTTCAACGCATCCCGGCCTCTTTACGCAGTGCACCAACACGGCCACATTGGCGCGGGACTGGCTGAGGCTGTTGAAGGAGCGCTCATGCGCATCATGCTCGTTACGGACGCCTGGGATCCTCAGGTTAATGGCGTCGTGCGCACAATGAAGCGCGTGATCGAAGAAACCGAGGCTATGGGCCATGTCTGGGAGATTGTTCATCCCGGCCAGGGGTTTCGAACCATGCCACTGCCGACCTATCCGGAAATCAAGCTGGCCCTGTTCGCCCGGCGCAGGATTGAAGATCGGTTCCACGAATTCGAGCCTGACGCTATCCATATCGCTACCGAAGGCACCCTCGGCATGGCCGGGCGCGCCATGTGCCTCATGGTGAAACACCCCTTTTCGACCGCCTATCATACACGATTTCCAGAATATGTTTCAGCGCGACTACCGGTCCCCACCCGGGCTGGATACTCCTTTGTGCGCTGGTTCCACAAATATTCCGGAAAGGTCATGGTACCGACCCCCTCCATGGTGAAGGAGCTGGAGGCCCAGCGCTTCATCAATCTCGTCGCCTGGAGCCGGGGTGTGGACACCAACATGTTCACCCCGGAGCGCCGCATCGAGGAAGGTCAGCCGGGCGACCCGTTTGAGGGCCTGCCACGCCCGATTTTCCTGAATGTCGGCCGCGTCGCCGTGGAAAAAAACATCGAAGCCTTTGCCGAACTGGACTTGCCGGGCACGAAAGTGATCATTGGCGATGGCCCGCAGCGCGAGGAATTGCAGAAGCGCTATAAAGACGTCGTCTTCCTGGGCGCAAAGTTCAATGAAGAACTCGCGACCTGCTATGCTGGCGCAGATGTCTTTGTCTTTCCGAGCATGACGGACACATTCGGACTTGTTGTTCTGGAAGCCATGGCGTCCGGCACACCGGTTGCGGCCTATGATGCGACCGGTCCGCGCGATGTTATCCCGGGCTCCGATGCCGGGACGATTACACCTGCTGGCGGCAATCTTGCCGAAGGCGCTGTCGCCTGTCTCTCGCTCAGCCGCGCCACGTGCCGCGCCTATGCCGAGACCTATAGCTGGCGCGCCTGCGCCGAAGCCTTCATCGAGAATTTGCAGCCGCTGCCAGCCCCCGCCCGCAAGCGGTTCTGGCAAAAGATCAGGCTGCGCCGCCGGAAGAAGCCAACCTTGCCCAGCCTATAGCTATTCGCGGGCAACCCTTGTCTCGAGCTGTCGGGCCACCTCCTGCTCGGCAATGCGTAATTCATCCGGTAACGGGATCAGGCCCTTTTCGAGCAGATAGCCATCCGGCCCCATGGCGCGGTCTGATACAAATTCCTGAACGAATTCGGTCAGGCCCGGTACGAGCGGGATATTCTGGTTCTTCACATAGATGTACATGCTGCGCGACAAGCCATACTCGCCTGACGCGATGGCCTCGAAGGTCACCGGTACGCCATCCAGATGCGCCGCCTTCACGCGATCTCCATTCTGCTCGAGAAAAGAATAGCCTAGCACGCCCACAGCCGTTGGTGTCTTGATCAGCGACTGGATGATCGCCGTATCATTTTCACCAAGGTCGATCCACGCACCATCGGTACGAATCGTATGCGTGCGCAGCCGGAAGGCTGCCGGGTCAGCCTGCTTCAACGCCACCAATTCCGGCAAGGCAAGCGCGCCTTGCTCCATGCCGAGTTCGGT
>JGI24652J20063_1000343_pt1 | contig 11731 bp, 6 predicted proteins | sample MalvirmetagMSP97_FD_20063 | JGI IMG/M metagenome (IMG submission 20063) | reverse complement strand
CGGGATACGCTGTAAATACGTCCCTGTACGCTCGACAAAATCATCCATGATTTTGACGATCCCGGACCGCCCGCCCCGAAGTCCTCGATCAGGCACCTGACGTGTATTCATTTCTCAAGCGATTGTTTGATAAAAGGATTCTGCCAACATGGCTCAATACGTCTATACCATGAACCGGGTGGGCAAAGTGGTCCCGCCCAAGCGCGAGATTCTGAAAGACATCTCGTTGAGCTTCTTCCCCGGCGCCAAGATCGGCGTACTGGGCCTCAACGGTGCCGGTAAATCCACCCTGCTCCGCATTATGGCGGGCGTGGATCAGGATTACATCGGTGAAGCCCGCCCGCAGCCCGGTATCAACGTGGGTTATCTGCCCCAGGAGCCGGAGCTGGACGAAGACAAAACCGTCAAGGAAATCGTCGATGAAGCGGTTTCCGGTGTGCATGACGCCCTGGCCGAACTGGACCAGGTGTACGCCGCCTACGCCGAACCGGATGCCGACTTCGACGCCCTGGCCAAGAAGCAGGGCGAGCTGGAGGCCTACATCCAGGCCACTGACGGCCACGATATTGAGCGCAAGATGGAAGTTGCCGCGGACGCACTGCGTCTTCCACCATGGGATCAGAAAGTCAGCGTTCTTTCCGGTGGTGAGCGTCGCCGGGTAGCCCTGTGCCGTCTACTGCTGTCCGGCCCTGACATGCTGCTGCTCGATGAGCCCACCAACCATCTGGATGCCGAATCCGTGGCCTGGCTCGAGCGCTTCCTCCACGACTACGAAGGCACCGTGGTTGCCATCACCCACGACCGCTACTTCCTCGACAACGTCGCCGGCTGGATCCTGGAACTGGACCGTGGCCATGGCATTCCATTCGAAGGTAACTACAGCCAGTGGCTGGAGAACAAGGAAAAGCGTCTGGAGATGGAATCCAAGCAGGAAGCCTCTCACCAGAAAGCCATCAAGCAGGAACTGGAATGGGTGCGCAGTAATGCCAAGGGCCGTCAATCCAAGAGCAAGGCCCGTCTGGCCCGTTTCGAGGAGATGAGTTCCCAGGAGTTCCAGAAACGTAACGAAACCAACGAGCTTTACATTCCACCCGGACCCCGTCTGGGCAACAAGGTGATCGAGGTTGACGGCATCAGCAAGTCCTTCGGTGACCGCCTGCTGTATGAAGACGTGTCCTTCAGCGTGCCGCCCGGCGCCATCGTGGGCATTATCGGTGGTAACGGTGCCGGTAAATCCACTCTGTTCAAGATGATTGCCGGTTTCGACAAGCCGGATTCTGGCGACATCACCGTCGGGGAAACCGTGGAACTGGCCTACGTGGACCAGATGCGCGATCTGGATGGCAGCAAAACCGTCTGGGAGGAACTCTCCGACGGCAACGACATCATCAAGGTCGGCAACTACGAAACCCCTTCTCGGGCCTACGTTGGCCGCTTCAATTTCAAGGGCAGCGACCAGCAGAAGCGGGTTGGCGACCTGTCCGGCGGTGAGCGCAACCGCCTGCACCTGGCCAAGCTGCTGAAACAGGGCGGCAACGTGCTGCTGCTCGATGAGCCGACCAACGATCTGGACGTGGAAACCCTCCGGGCCCTGGAAGAAGCCCTGCTGAACTTCCCGGGCTCTGCCCTGGTGATCTCACACGATCGCTGGTTCCTCGACCGCGTAGCGAGCCATATTCTGGCGTTCGAAGATGATGGCGAAGTGGTGTACTTCGAAGGCAACTTCACCGAGTACGACGAGGACTTCAAGAAGCGCAAGGGTGATTCTGCGATGCAGCCGCAGCGCATGAAGTACAAGAAGCTGGCCTGATGGCGAAAACCAGAACCGCCTACGTCTGCACCGAATGCGGTGCAGACTATTCCAAATGGCAGGGCCAGTGCACGGCCTGCCAGGCCTGGAACACCATCAGCGAAGTCCGCGGCGTCAGCAGCAACAGCAAAGGCGCCCGCGGTGGCCGCTTTGCGGGCTTTGCCGGCAGCCTGTCCGAGGTCCAGAGCCTGGATGATGTCAGCCTGGCAGAGCAGCCCCGTATCAGCTCCGGCATGCAGGAGTTTGATCGGGTTCTGGGCGGAGGCCTCGTCGAGGGCTCGGCTGTTCTGATGGGCGGCCACCCGGGCGCGGGCAAGAGCACCCTTCTACTCCAGGCCGTCTGCCATCTGGCTGCCAGCGTCCCCGCTTTGTACGTCACCGGTGAGGAATCCCTCCAGCAGGTGGCCATGCGCGCCAAACGGCTCGGCCTTCCGACCAAAGACCTGAAGATGCTGTCTGAAACCAGTGTCGAACGAGTCATGCAGGTCGCCGAGGCAGAAAAACCCCGGATTCTGGTGGTAGACAGTATTCAGGTGATGCACATGGCAGATATCGAGTCCGCCCCTGGCAGTGTCTCTCAGGTACGGGAAAGCGCCGCCTACCTCACCCGTTTCGCCAAGCAGACCGGCACCATCCTGTTTCTGGTCGGCCATGTCACCAAAGATGGCAGCCTGGCCGGCCCGAAGGTTCTGGAACACATGATTGACTGTTCGATCCTGCTGGAAGGCTCCAGCGACAGCCGTTATCGAACCCTTCGGGGGATCAAGAACCGGTTTGGTGCGGTGAACGAGTTGGGCGTGTTCGCCATGCTGGAACAGGGGCTAAAGGAAGTGAAGAACCCCAGCGCGATCTTCCTGAACCGCGGCGAAGACGCAGCCCCGGGAAGCGTGGTGATGGTTGTCTGGGAAGGCACCCGCCCGATGCTCGTGGAGATCCAGGCCCTGGTGGATATGGCTCAGGGCGGCTACCCCAGACGGGTCGCAGTTGGCCTCGATCAGAACCGACTGGCCATGCTCCTTGCAGTGTTGCACCGCCATGGCGGCATGCACGTCTCCGACCAGGACGTGTTCGTCAATGTGGTTGGTGGCGTGAAGGTGAACGAAACCAGCGCCGACCTGGCCCTTCTGGCCGCCATCGTCTCCTCCTTCCGAGACCGCGCCCTACCCCAGGACCTGGTGATCTTCGGCGAAGTCGGCCTCTCCGGGGAAATCCGCCCGGTGCCCAGCGGCCAGGAACGCATCTATGAAGCCGCCAAACACGGTTTCACCCGGGCCCTGGTGCCAAAATCCAATGCTCCACGCAAGACCATCGACGGCATGAAGGTGATTCCCGTTACCAAACTGAGTGATGCGCTTACTGCCCTCGAAGAACTCTAAGCCTGAGTTTTCTGGAGTCGACGGCCACTCTGTTATCGGTATTTCCAAAAACCGCTACGAGCACATCCATGTGCGCTTGTCCTCGGCCATCCTTGGCCTCCGACATTTTTGGAAATACCGATAACAGACTGTCCTGCAAACGAAGTTGCAAGACTCGGACTTCAAACGGCTTTAATCAATCAGATGTGCAAACTCTCTTTCCAACAGCGCCTGGTCGCCCAGGTTCAGTTCCACTAGGCGTTTAAGGTGCGTGGCGCTATCAAGGTCAATGTACTGACATTTGAAGCCCAGCCGGTGCGGTTCCACGTGCCTCAACTCAACAGCCATGACAATACCAGCCTCATGGTCGTTCAAATGGACAATCACCTCACAGGGCTGCTTTAACGGGACCTGCCAACCCTCCGGCCGCTTGACCAGAACACCTTTCAGCGAAATATCCAGCACCTCCGTCGTCCAGACAGATTCCTGACAATGGAGTTCACAGGGCGCATCGAATTCGATCCGGTGGAACCGGCGTTTTTCGGGATTCTTGGGGGGCAAGTGGCTACTCCTGTTTACCGGTCTTGTTTCACCTGACTATAGACCGGACAGGAGATTGCATCCAGAGGATTTTGGGGAAACGGGTATAGCTCTGAAGTTGGTCTCGGGCCGTGGTGGGGCCCTTTCCAAAAATGTCGGAGGCCAAGGATGGCCGAGGACAAGCGCACATGGATGTGCTCGTAGCGGTTTTTGGAAAGGGCCCCACCACGGCCCAGCCCGCATGGTCAGCAGGCTGGGTGAAAACCAACTCCAATACTCAGCGATGATACTCGGGGCTAAGTTCCACCACGGCCTCGATGAACGCCTTGGCATGCTCCGGATCGACATCCGGCGTAATCCCGTGGCCAAGATTGAAGATATGGCCAGTACCGGAACCAAAGCGCCGGAGGATATCGGCCACTTCCTGGCGAATCCGCTCAGGTGGCGCATACAGCATTGCCGGATCCATATTGCCCTGAAGGGCCACCCGGTCACCAATGCGGGCCCGGGCATTGCCAATATCCGTGGTCCAGTCGAGGCCGACGGCATCGGCACCGGAACCGGCAATGGATTCCAACCACTGACCGCCGTTCTTGGTGAACAGAATCACCGGCACCCTGCGACCATCGTTCTCGCGAATCAGGCCGTCGACGATCTTATTCATGTAGCGAAGGGAGAACTCCTCATAGGCCCAGCTGCTCAAAACGCCACCCCAGGTATCGAAAATCTGGACAGCCTGGGCACCAGCCTTGATCTGGCCGTTGAGGTAATCAATGACCGCATCCGCCAGATGATCCAGCAAGCGGTGCATAACCTCCGGCTGACCATACATGAGTTTCTTGGCCTCCCGGAAATCCTTGGAGGAGCCACCCTCAATCATGTAAGTCGCCAGGGTCCACGGGCTGCCGGAGAAACCGATCAGGGGAACGCTGCCGTTCAGGGCACCCCTGATGGTAGAAACCGCGTTCATAACGTAGTCCAGATCCACCTCGGCGTTGATCTTCGGCAAAGCCGCAACATCGGCTTCGGAGCGGATCGTGTTCCGGAATTTCGGGCCTTCACCGGTCTCGAAGTACAGACCAAGACCCAGAGCGTCCGGAATCGTCAGGATGTCTGAAAACAGGATCGCCGCGTCCAGTGGGAAACGTTCCAGAGGCTGCAGAGTTACCTCGCAGGCCAACGGCGTGTTCTTGCACAAGCTGAGAAAGTCGCCGGCTTTTGCCCTGGTCGCACGGTACTCCGGCAGGTATCGCCCTGCCTGTCGCATCATCCAAACCGGTGTGCGGTCCACGGGCTGGCGCATCAGGGCGCGCAGGAAACGATCATTCTTCAACTCGGTCATAGAAAATCCAGCGTGTTCTGTACAAAGGGGAAAATTGGATGGAGGCCATAATACCCGGTTTGCGGGAATAAAAAAGGGCGGCTTTCCCTTAGGAAACCGCCCTTCTCATCAGGATCAACCGTGCAATCAGATATCCAGGTAATCCATGATGCCTTCGGCAGCCTGACGGCCTTCCCAGATAGCGGTTACGACCAGATCCGAACCGCGGACCATGTCCCCGCCCGCAAAGATTTTCTCGTTGCTGGTCTGGAACATGAACTCTGCGCCTTCCGGAGCAGTTACCCGGCCCGAATCGTCGGTATTCACTTTCAGCTCATCGAACCAGTCGGCCGGGCTCGGACGGAAACCGAAGGCGACCAGAACCGCGTCCGCAGGAATAACCTCCTCGCTACCCGGGACCACTTCCGGACGGCGACGACCATTTTCGTCCGGATCGCCCAGACGGGTCTGAACCACCTTCACACCCTCAACCCGGTCTTCACCAATAATGGCGATGGGCTGACGATTGAAGAGGAACTTAACGCCCTCTTCCTTGGCGTTGGCCACTTCCCGGCGAGAACCCGGCATGTTGGCTTCGTCCCGGCGGTAGGCACAGGTGACGCTCTCGGCCTGCTGACGGATCGAGGTGCGGTTGCAGTCCATGGCCGTATCGCCGCCACCGAGGACAACAACCCGCTTGCCTTTCATGTCAATGAAGTCTGCTTCGTCTTTCTCGAAGCCGAGACGACGGTTGACGTTCGAAACGAGGAACGGCAGTGCATCGTACACGCCCGGCAGGTTCTCACCCGGGAAACCTCCCTTCATGTAGGTGTAGGTGCCCATGCCCATGAAAACGGCATCGTACTCGTCAATGATCTCCTGCAGCTGAACGTCCTTGCCCACCTCGGTAGACAGGCGGAATTCCACGCCCATCTCCTCGAACACCTTGCGGCGACGGGTCATAACGGATTTTTCCAGCTTGAACTCGGGAATGCCGAAGGTCAGCAGGCCACCGATTTCCGGATAGATATCGAATACAACCGGCTTGACGCCATTGCGAACCAGAACGTCCGCGCAGCCCAGACCCGCAGGCCCAGCGCCGATGACTGCAACCTTCTTGTCTGTCCACTTCACGGCGGACATATCCGGTTTCCAGCCCAGGGCAAAGGCGGTGTCGGTAATGTACTTCTCGACAGACCCGATGGTAACCGCACCGTACCCGTCGTTCAGCGTGCAGGCACCTTCACACAGGCGATCCTGCGGACAAACCCGGCCGCAAACTTCAGGCAGGGAGTTGGTCTGGTGACACAACTCGACGGCCCGCATGATATTGCCTTCGGAAACCAGCTTGAGCCAGTTCGGAATATAGTTGTGAACCGGGCACTTCCACTCGCAATAGGGGTTACCACACTCAAGACAGCGATGGGACTGGGACGCCGCGTTATCTGCTGTGAAGGGGTGGTAAATTTCACCAAACTCTTTCTTCCGCTTCTTGGCCGGGACCTTTTTCGGGTCGACACGTCCAACCTCGACAAACTGGAAGTCATTACTCAGTCGTTCTTTCATCTGGATGCTCTCATCAACTCGATTTCGACAAGGGCGGCAGCCAGGCTGCTCGCCCCAAACCCTCTCAGCCTCTTATTCCGGACGCGCCCGGGTGCTGGCCAGCAGACTGCGCAGATTCGCAGCCTTGGGTTTCACCAGCCAGAAGCGGCCAATGTAGTCGTCGAAATTCTCAAGAATGTGCTCTGCCCACTCACTGCCGGTTTCCGAGATATGCTCCCGGATTACACCACGCAGGTGATTGCGGTAGGACTCCATGTCCTCGCTGGAAATCCGCTGAATTTCCACCAGCTCGTGGTTGTATTTGTCCACGAACGTGTTGTTGATATCCATGACGTAAGCAAAGCCACCGGTCATACCAGCACCGAAGTTGTGGCCAGTAGAGCCCAGCACCGTCACCAGACCACCGGTCATGTATTCACAGCAATGGTCTCCGGCGCCTTCCACAACGGCATGGGCACCGGAATTACGAACTGCAAATCGCTCACCCGCGGTTCCGGCAGCAAAGAGTTTGCCGCCGGTTGCGCCGTAGAGACAGGTATTGCCGACGATAGAGGTTTCCTGAGTCTTGAACGCGCTGCCGCGGGGCGGCTTCACAACCAGCTTGCCACCGGTCATGCCCTTACCCACGTAGTCGTTGGCATCCCCTTCAAGGATCAGGTTGAGACCACCCACGTTCCAGACACCAAAACTCTGGCCAGCGGTACCGGTCAGGTCCAGGGTGATCGGTGCATCCACCATACCCTGGTTACCATGGATCTGGGCGATTTCGCCAGAGAGGCGGGCGCCAATAGAGCGATCACAGTTGGTGACTCGATAGGACCACGCGCCTCCACTCTTCTCTTTGATCGCCGCAGCGGTATCCTGAACCATCTGTTCCGCGAGCCTGCCCTCATCGAACGGGTGATTCCGTTCGACCTGACAGGTCTGCGGCTTGTCCGCAGGAATATGGTCGTTAGACAGCAGGCGACTCAGATCCAGCTTCTTCTGACGCTCGGTATCACCGGGCAGGCGCTCCAGCAGGTCAACGCGACCCACAAGCTCTCCCAGGGTACGCACGCCCAGTTTGGCCATCCACTCCCGGGTCTCTTCGGCCACGAAGCGGAAGAAATTCATCGCCATTTCCACCGTGCCCTTGAAGTGCTCTTCACGGAGGTGGTCGTTCTGGGTAGCCACACCGGTCGCGCAGTTGTTCAGGTGACAGATACGCAGGTATTTGCAGCCCAGCGCCACCATCGGGGTGGTACCGAAACCGAAGCTCTCGGCACCAAGGATCGCGCCTTTTACCACGTCCAGACCTGTTTTCAGGCCGCCATCAGTCTGCAGGCGAATCTTGCCACGCAGGTCATTGGCTCGCAGCGCCTGCTGGGTTTCGGTAAGCCCCAGCTCCCAGGGAGAACCGGCGTAGCGGATCGACGTCAGCGGGCTCGCCGCTGTACCGCCATCGTACCCGGACACCGTGATCAGGTCGGCGTACGCCTTAGCCACACCTGCGGCAATCGTACCGACGCCGGGCTCAGAGACCAGCTTCACAGACACCAGAGCCTGCGGATTGACCTGTTTGAGGTCGAAAATCAGCTGGGCCAGATCCTCGATGGAATAGATATCGTGATGCGGCGGCGGTGAAATCAGCGTTACGCCCGGGACCGAATAACGCAGGCGGGCGATCAGTTCATTGACCTTGCCACCGGGCAACTGGCCGCCTTCGCCCGGCTTGGCACCTTGGGCCACCTTGATCTGCATGACATCCGCACTACGCAGATATTCGGCTGTAACGCCAAAACGTCCGGACGCGATCTGTTTGATTTTCGAGCGTTTTTCAGTGCCATAGCGAGCGGGATCTTCACCGCCCTCGCCCGAATTAGACCGGCTGCCCAGGGTATTCATGGCCACCGCCAAGGCTTCGTGGGCCTCGGGTGACAGGGCACCAAGTGACATACCGGCCGAATCAAAGCGGGGGAAGATGTTTTCAACCGGCTCTACTTCCGAAATATCAATCGGCTTGATGTCTTTCCGGAAGACAAGAAGGTCACGGAGCGTCGCAACCGGACGCTCGTTAACCAGACCCGCGTATTCCTTGTAGTGGCCATAGTCGCCGCTGGTCACCGCCTCCTGGAGCTTACCGACCACATCCGGGTTAAAGGCATGATACTCCTGGCCATGGACGTACTTCAGAAGACCGCCCTGAATGATGGGCTTGCGCGGCTTCCAGGCCACGGACGCCAATTGCTCCTGGTCCTGCTGGAAATCGTAGAACCCGGCACCCTGGATTCGGCTGGGCACACCCTTGAAGCACAGGTCAACGACATCATCGGCCAGACCGACCGCCTCAAACAGCTGGGCGCCACGATAGGAAGTGATGGTGGAAATTCCCATCTTCGACAGTATCTTCAGCAACCCTTTGTTGATGCCCTTCCGGTAGTTATTCTTGGCATCAATCGGATCCATCAGCAGTTCGCCGGTACGGATCAGGTCGTTCAGAACCTGGTAAGCCAGGTACGGATAGACCGCTGTTGCACCAAAACCGAAGAGCACGGCGAAATGATGGGGATCGCGAGCCCAACCGGTTTCAACAACGATGTTGGAATCGCAACGCAGTCCTTTCTTGACCAGATGGTGGTGGACCGCACCGGTTGCCATCAGGGCATTGACCGGCAGTTCACCTTCCTTCAAATCTTTGTCGGTGAGGATCAGCAGCACCTTACCATCCCGGACGGCCTGTTCCGCTTCCTCACAAACCTGGCGAATCGCCTGCTCCAATCCCTGTTCCGGGCGGTAGCTCATGGAAATACGCGCGACCTCGAAACCCGGGCGCTCATTGTTGGCAATCTTGAGGAACTTGGCAGGCGACAGAACCGGTGTCGTCAGAATAATGCGGTCTGCGTGATCGGCGGTTTCCTCGAATACGTTGCGCTCGGCACCCAGACAGGTCTCCAGGGACATGACAATCGACTCACGCAGAGGGTCAATCGCCGGGTTGGTCACCTGGGCGAACTTCTGCCGGAAGTAGTCCGCCACGTGGCGTACCTTGCTCGAGAGCACGGCCATTGGGGTATCGTCGCCCATGGATCCAACCGCTTCCTGGCCGTTCTCCGCAAGCGGACGCAATACCTGGTCACGCTCTTCGAAGGAGACCATGAACATCTTCTGGTGCACCAGAAGCTCGTCGGAATCCATCAGCCTGAAATCCGGGGTGTCCTGATTCAGAGTGGTCTCGACGCGGAGAGCGTTTTCCCGCAGCCAGCGCTTGTAAGGCTGAGCGGTCTTGAGACGCTGATCAATGTCCTTGGTGTGCAGGACTTCACCGGACTCTGTGTCGATCGCCAGCATCTGACCCGGTCCGACACGGCCTTTGGCTACCACATCGTCCGGCTGATAACCGTAAGTTCCGATCTCTGAGGCCAGCGTGATGAAATCATCCTTGGTGATGACCCACCGGGCCGGGCGCAGACCATTCCGGTCGAGCATACAGACGGCATAGCGGCCGTCCGACATGACCAGACCGGCAGGACCATCCCAAGGCTCCATGTGCATGGAGTTGTACTCGTAAAACGCACGCAGCTCTGAATCCATGCTGTCGACATTCTGCCAGGCTGGCGGAATCATCATGCGGACCGCGCGGAACAGGTCAACACCGCCGGCAAGCAGCACTTCCAGCATGTTGTCCATGCTTGAGGAGTCAGAACCGGTGAGGTTCACCAGAGGCTGCAGGGTCTGCAGATCTGGCAATTCCGGAGAGCTGAACTTGGCGGCCCGGGCGATGGCCCAGTTACGGTTGCCGTCGATGGTGTTGATCTCACCGTTGTGAGCCAGATACCGGAACGGCTGGGCCAGCGGCCAGCGTGGCATGGTGTTGGTGGAGAACCGCTGATGGAAAACACAGATGGCGGTCTCGAGATCGGGGTCACCCAGATCCTTGTAGAAGTTGGCCAGATCTGCCGGCATCATCAGGCCTTTATAGGCCAGGGTGCGGTGTGACAGGCTACAGATGTAGAACTCGGGATCGTCGACCATATCGCTTTCGGCGTGGCGACGACCCACGAACAGACTGATCGCAAAATCACGCTCCGCCTTGCCACCAGGCACCACGAAGACCTGCTCGATACGGGGCAGGCAATCAAGCGCCATAGGACCGAGACAGCTGTCATCGACTGGCACTTCGCGCCAGCCGAGAATCTCCAGGCCCTGCTCGGTCAACCGTTTCTCGATGGCCGCACGACCAGCCGAGGCCTTGGCTTCGTCGGGGTTCAGGAAGACCTGGCCGACAGCAAAAAGATCACCCGGCTCCTTACCAAACGATGCCTTGGCGGCTTTTTTCAGAAAGCCATCCGGGCTCTGGATCAGAAGGCCACAACCATCGCCGGTCTTTCCGTCTGCAGCGATACCACCTCGGTGGGTCATGCAGGTCAGAGACTCGATGGCAGTTTGCAACAACTTGTGGCTGGCCTCGCCCTTCATGTGGGCAATCAGACCGAATCCGCAGTTGTCCCTGAATTCATCGGGATGATACAAACCTGTCATCATAAGCGTTCTCTCGCGTAGAAATGCTTTTCAATCAAAGAGTTAATTGGCGCACAGCCAAACAACCACCCTTCGACACTGAAAATGGGGGCTGGCTATTTTACACACGTAGAAATACGTACTCAAATCGGCGTGACGTTATTGTGGGAAGCCGAAACCGGGATTACCAGTCGACAAGGTTATGGAACAACGAGTTAGCGCCGAAACAGCGGCGCTATAAATTGTCGACCGGACGCACCCAGGGTGACCTGGAAGCCAGCTCCTCTGGCAAACCAGCTGCCGCGGCATTTGCCGCCTCCCGGGTAGGAAACTCCCCATAGAATACCATAAACCAGGGCTGGCCTTGCCTTTCCCCGCGGGTGTAGACCAGATCACCAAGCTGTGAATAGCGGGAAATAACGTTCAGAGCAGTCTGTTCGAGATTGCCGGCCACCAGTTGAATGGTCCAGCCTCCACGCGCCCGAACCTGATCAATCGCCGAAAAATACGCCGGGTTTGCCGGAGTGAAGCTCGGCGCGGCCTCTGGCTCTGGCTCTGGCTCTGGCTCTGGCTCTGGCTCTGGCTCTGGCTCTGGCTCTGGCTCTGGCTCTGGCTCTGGCTCTGGCTCTGGCTCTGGCTCTG
>JGI24652J20063_1000323_pt1 | contig 12275 bp, 8 predicted proteins | sample MalvirmetagMSP97_FD_20063 | JGI IMG/M metagenome (IMG submission 20063) | reverse complement strand
GCGTCGCGCGTGACGGCATGCGGGGGTGGGAACAGTGCATTCAGCCCTTCGAAGACGCCGGAAAGGCGTGTGCGGACAATGCCGATTGCATTGGCCAGTGCCGTCTCAGCCTCGGCGACGACATGCCAGAAGCCGGCAAGCCTGTTACGGGCAAGTGCCAAGCGACTGACAGCCCCTTCGGATGCTATGCCACCGTCGAAAATGGACGCGCGACACCGGCGCTCTGCGTAGACTAGATTACACCGGAAGAAGGTGCGCCTGCGCTTCGTCGCGATGCTTCTTGAGATATTTCATGAAAGGTGTGCCGCCGGTGCCCACATCCGGATCATTGCCGGCGCCGCCCTTTGATTGCTTGTTGATATAGCTGGCCGCATATTCCAGATGGCGCGTGCGGAACCGTGCGAGTTTCATCACACTCTCATTGTAGAGTTCGGTCAGGGCCTTGTTGCCTGCGCCCTCGATGAAGGCGCGCAGCGAACTGTTCGCGCGCAAATCCTCGATGAAGCGGCGATGAGTGGGCGGACGATAGGCATGCAACTCGTCAAGGAATGTGCGCAAGGGGTCTGCCGCGTGTCCGACGCTGAGCAGCGCATCCATGGCTGGCACGATGGAGGATTGAGAGCCGGTCTGCCCGCGGAAGGCCTGCGGCGCGCCAAGGGTTTCAGCAACGCCTTCATAGACAAGGCCATCGCCAAGGGCGGGATTGTCCTTCCAGCCATGAATCCAGGGGCGGACGCGGTGGAAATAGACATAGGGGTCACACTGGTCCGGCATGCGGTCGAAGATGGCATTGATATCGTCCCATGCCGTGGACATCGCTCTGAGGCTTGATTCGATACGGGCTTCATCGGCTGCCTGCAAATGGTCGATCAGCTGGGTCGCCTCTTCAAGCAATTCGCCCGCCCGCGCCTCGATCGCGACATGGACAAGGATGAACCAGGCTTCGTCGAGGCCGCCGTCGAAATGCTGGATTGTATAGATATTGGAAAGATCAATCGGGCCAGCCGGGTCGAACCGGCCCCAGTTTTCCAGCGTATAGCTGGAATAGGGCAACAGCGGCGGCTGGCCGATGGCTTTTCCGATCTGCCAGATCGGCACGGCAAGACAGGCGGGCAGGGATTTCGGTGCCTCCGGTTCGCCCCAGACATAGGACTGGACCATGAAGCTGTAATGCAGCATGGCGATGCGCTGTTCGGCCTCGGTCGCGGTGGCGAGAAAGTCGGTCAGGTCGAGCTGGGGCAGGGATTCGAGATGGGCGCGGACGCGGCCTGTCGGCAGGATGCGCGGCAAGGCCAGCGCGACATCGCGAACCGGATGAAGAAATTCCGGCAGGGTCACATTGGCTGGATCGAAAGATGACAGGAAACCCCGGTCGCGGCTGAGGCCATAATCTGCAAGCTTCATGATGTGCTTCCTCCCAAAAGCATTTTTATTTCATTTGAAACTAACTCTGCTTTCGCCGGATTGGCCAGACCATATTCTGCGAAAAGCTCGCACATTGCAGGGATTTTCAGGAGGGGACTTCACAAAGGCTCGCGACTCCCTTATTGGGCCAAAAAGGGAGCTCCCCACATGAAAATCCGGCAAGCCATTACCTTCGACGACGTGCTGCTCCAGCCCGGGGCCAGCGAGGTCATGCCCGCTGACGTCAACGTCTCCACCTTCCTGACCAAAGCCATTCCGCTGAACATTCCGCTGATCTCGGCGGCGATGGACACGGTGACCGAGGCACGCCTGGCGATTGCCATGGCGCAGTCCGGCGGTATCGGCGTGATCCACCGCAATCTCTCAATCGAACAGCAGGCCGGTGAAGTGGCCATGGTGAAGAAATATGAGAGCGGCGTGGTGATGAACCCCGTCACGATCTCGCCGAGTGCGAGCCTTGGCGATCTGGTCGAGCTGAAACAGCGCACGGGCTTTTCCGGCGTGCCGGTCGTGGACAAGAGCGGCAGGGTGGTCGGCATTATCACCAATCGCGATACGCGCTTTGCCGATGACGTCTCGGAATCGGTGGCGAACCTGATGACGAAGGATGTCGTGACCGTGAAAATGGACACGCCGAACGACGAAGCCCGGCGCCTGTTGCACAAGCATCGGATCGAGCGTCTGGTCATCGTGGATGACGATAATCGCTGCGTCGGCCTGCTGACCGTGAAAGACATGGACAAGGCGGCCGTGAACCCGAACGCCGCCAAGGACGCCGCCGGTCGCTTGCGCGTCGCGGCGGCCTCGACCGTGGGCGATGCCGGGTTCGAGCGCACCGAAGCTCTGATCGCGGCGGGCGTGGATTGTGTCATCATTGACACCGCGCATGGCCATTCGATCTCTGTCGCGCAGGCGGTTGAGCGGGCGAAGAAGATATCCAATTCCGTCCAGATCATTGCCGGGAACGTGGCGACCGCCGAGGCGACCAAGGCGCTGATCGATGCGGGCGCGGATGCGGTGAAGGTCGGCATCGGGCCGGGCTCGATCTGTACGACGCGGATTGTGGCCGGGGTTGGCGTGCCGCAACTAACTGCAATTGAAGCGTGCGCGAATGCGGCGCAGGCGAGCGGCGTGCCGGTGATTGCCGATGGCGGCATCAAATTCTCGGGCGACTTTGCCAAGGCGCTCGCCGCCGGGGCCTCGACCGCGATGATGGGCTCGATGTTCGCTGGCACCGAGGAAGCGCCCGGCGAAGTGTTCCTCTACCAGGGTCGTTCGTACAAGGCCTATCGCGGCATGGGCAGCCTCGGCGCAATGGCGCGCGGCTCGGCCGACCGTTATTTCCAGAAGGATGCGGCGCAGGAGAAGCTGGTGCCGGAAGGCATTGAAGGCCAGGTGCCGTTCAAGGGCCCGCTCGGTCCGATCATTCACCAGATGGTTGGCGGCCTGCGCGCGGCGATGGGCTATGTCGGCGCCAAGACGATCGACGAGCTGCACGAGAAGGCCGAATTCGTCCAGATCACCGGCGCGGGCCTTCAGGAAAGCCACGTCCACGACGTGCAGATGACGCGGGAAAGCCCGAATTATTCGCTGAGCCGGGGGTAGGCCGATTGGGCGGGCTTGTTGCGAGTCGGGCCTCGTCCTTCGACTTCGCTCAGGATGAGACCCTCATTGAACCAATGGGTCCCGCCACATAGCTTCCATTTGCGGTGAGCCTTCTCCGACCTCGAACAGTTTCATGCGTTCGAAGCCGTGGCTTATATAGAAGCCGGAATTGGCGGGGTTCGAGTTTTCCAGATAGCAGGGCAGGCCCGCGCGGTCGGCGGCGTCCAGCATGGGGCGCAATATCGTCTTGCCAAGGCCTTTGCCACGCGCAGCCTTCCGTGTGCCGATTGTGAAGAGGTAGAGGTGGCGTTCGGTCGGATGATATTTCTGCATGATCTCGCCGGCCTTCAGCGCCCGTTTCACGGTGCCTTTTGATCCTTTGCTGAGAAGCGAAAGGACCAGCCGGAAGGTCTGGAGTGATGTCAGCCCATGCCGCGTTTCGGACAAGGCCCACATCGTGGCGGCATCATCGCCAATCTGGTGGCAGATACCTTCTGGAAGATACATGTCTCGCGCCAGCTGTCGGAAGGTCGCCCGGATGGCGGCGTCGGTGCCGAATATCCAGCGATTGATGGGATCTTCGGAAAATGCTTCAGCCGTGATGTCGCCGATCTGTCGCCAGTCAGCCGGGCTTGCAGTCGTCACCTGCGGTGGCAGGTCCAGTTTGAGCATCAATTACCTCTCCAGCCACGCTATCCAGCCACTATTTACGGGACTTGGCCAGACCGCGCCCTAGCTTGAACTGTAATTGATACAGGGAATCGGCATGAGGGACAGGATCGCAATCATCGGAGCAGGATTGGCCGGTCTCGCCGCCGGACGGGCATTGGCGGAGACGGGTATAACACCGGTCATATTCGAGAAGAGCCGCGGACTGGGCGGTCGTCTGGCGACGCGTCGCACGGATTTCGGGCCGATTGACCATGGTGCACCTGGGGTTCCAGCCAGCGTGCCGGGCGGCGGTGAGGTTTGGCACAGCGCACCGGTCGAGATGCGCCAGACGGGGCTGCCCGGCATCAGCGCGCTCGCCCGAGCGATGTCTGGCGGACTGGATATTCGCAAATCAGTGGAAGTTCAGCCGCTGATCCGCGCGGAAAACGGCTGGAGGCTGAGCGACCAGCAGGGCGTAGGTCTGGGTGTCTTTGACCGGGTGATCGTGACGGCTCCGCCCATACAGGCTGCGACGCTCACTGCGGCGGATGCCACGCTATCAGCGCAGATCACCAAAGCAGACATGTCGCCGCTCTGGACGCTGTTGATGGCCTTTGTAGACCCGACCGGGCTGGAGCAGGAGGTTCTCACGCTCGGCGGCGGGCTTGCAAAAGCGATCCCCATGCTGGCGAAGCCGGGCCAGACGGGCCTAGAACGCTGGACAGTGCATGCGAGCCCGGATTGGAGCGCAGAGAATCTGGAACTGGAAAAGGATGACGCGGCGGCTCGGTTGCTGAAAGCCGTCCGGGAGCAGGTGGATTTGCCCGGCGAACCTGACTACCTGGCCGCCCATCGCTGTCGGTATGCACGCGTGCGCACGCCCCTCGGGATGCCATTTGCCGCGAGTGCCGATGGACGGCTGATCGTCGGCGGAGATTGGGCGCTCGGACGGCTCGCGAGTGATGCGGTCGAGAGCGGCCGCGCCATGGCGGCGCATGTGATTCAGGCCGCCGGTTAAGCTATTGCCGGTTTCCCTTGCCCATTTTGCGGGGTAACAGGGCGGTTTGCAGAGACTTGAGGGGCAATTCCCATGCGCAATGGCGGACGCATCGCAGCGGCAATAGACGTGCTGAACGACGTGCTGACCCGGCACCAGCCGGTGAAATCGGCTGCGCGGGACTGGGGCAAGCGCGCGCGTTATGCCGGATCGAAAGACCGGGCATGGGTCAGCGGCCTCGTGCTGGACGCGCTGCGCAAGCGCAATTCGATTGTGCATGCGATGGGCGATGACAGTCCGCGCGGCCTGATCCTCGGCGCGTTGGCACATGCCTGGGGCTGGAATATCAAGGAAATCGACTCGGCCATGGATGAAGACCATGCGCCCGCCAAGCTGACCCTGCAGGAGCGCGAGCGCCTCGTCATGGCCCCGGACCCGGTCGCGCCGCCGCATGTACAAGGCGACTATCCCGAATGGATGGCGCCCATGATGGCGCGTGTGTTCGGCGAGGAAGCCGCTGTCGAGGCACAGGCAATGGCCGTGCGCGCCGATGTGGACCTCCGCGTCAACACGCTGAAAGTGGATGCCGAGAAAGCGTCCCAGCCGCTGCGCAGCGCGAAAGCCGAAGCATCGCCGCTATTGCTCAACGCGTTCAACATTCCCGCCCGCGACCCGAGCGAGCGCGAAGCCTCTCTGGAGAGCATTCCGGCCTATTCCAAGGGCTGGGTCGAAGTGCAGGATGCGGGCAGCCAGATCGCGTCTGCAGCGGCGAATGCCCAGCCGGGCGAGCAAGTCATGGATTATTGCGCAGGGGGTGGCGGCAAGACGCTGGCCATGGCCGCGCAGATGCAGGGTAAAGGCCAGATATTTGCCTATGACATTGACGGGCGGCGTCTGTCGGCGCTGATCCCGCGCCTCAAACGTTCCGGCGCACACAATGTGCAACTGGTGCATCCGAGCGAGCCGACTCAGCTGGAAGACCTATCCGATCAGATGGACCTTGTTTTCGTGGACGCGCCCTGCACGGGGACCGGCACATGGCGTCGGCGTCCGGACGCCAAGTGGCGGCTGAAAGAACGCCAGCTGGAAAAGCGCATGGGCGAGCAGGACGAGATCCTTGCGGCCGCGAGCGCCTATGTGAAGCCGGGCGGACGGCTGCTCTATGCGACTTGCTCTTTCCTGATGGAAGAAGACGAAGACCGCGTGGCGAAGTTCCTGGCGGCGCATTCCGAGTTTTCCGAGGAAGACGCGGCAGAGTCTGCCATTGCTTCCGGTCTGCTGACCGAAGAGGGCGCAGCGCTCGTGCGCAAATATCGCGGCCCCACCGGCAGTGTGCGCCTGACGCCGCGCCGGGCCGGCACGGATGGATTCTTCTTTGCGGTCTTGCGGCGGGCCTAGGTCAGCTCTCGCTGAAACTGTCGATCGCCCCCAGCAAGGTGGCGACTTCGCGCCGTTCCTGGTCGCTCAGTTCGGGCCGCCAGACGTCAAACAGGAGCACGATGCGAGTCTCGTCCGCTTCGTTCTTCGCTTCATGCTCGATCGTGTCGTCGAAGATGACCATGCGCCCTTCTTGCCAGTGATGCGTCTCACTGCCGACGCGTAGCCAGGCCGGGCCGGGCACGATCAGCGGCAGGTGACAGATCAGCCGCGTGTTCACCATGCCATTGTGCGGCGGGATGTGCGCGCCGGGCTTCAGGACCGAAAACAGGACGGATGGGCACTTGCCGTCTGCAAAATCAAGCGGGACGCGTTCCAGCGCGGCCGTGGTGATCGGGCAACGGGTGCAGTTGGCTTCGATCTTCTGCCCGTCTTTCCAGAGATAGAAGGCGCTCCAGTCTGTATTGTCGAGCAGGTGATGATGGTCCTGTCCGCCAAGATGGCCTGCGCCGCGCTCGATATAGGGACGGAAGCTCGCCTGGTCCTCGGCGAGGACGGTGCGGAGTTCGGCCTGTATGTCAGGGGTTCTGTCTTCCATATCCTGCACCCAGTCGAACTGAGCCGTGTCGTAGAACTGGATCTGGGGCAGGCCGGGGAAATAATAGCGGCGCGGTTCCTGGAGATAGACGGGCTGGCGTCCAAGCAGGATGTCGAGGGACTGGTTGAACCGGGCCGAGCGCTCGGTAGGCGGGATCAGACCGTCCAGCCGGGCGGCATAGTCCGAGGCATAATCGGCGAGCCGGGTCTGGGCGCGCCGCAGGCCGGCCTGAACCGTAGCGGGAAGGTTCGGCATCTGGCCGGCGAGGGCGAGTGCGGCGCGATACCCGTCACTGGCGGCCTGGATATTGCCGCCCGAATGGCTGACATCGCCGAGCAGGAGCAGGCTGCCAAGATCGTTCGGGGATTGTGCCAGCACGGTGTGCAGCGTGTCGGCGGCCCCGTTCCAGTCTCCGGCGCGGGCCCGGTCGAGGGCTGCCTGTTTCAACTGGCTGAGTGAAGTCGTGTCAGTCATGACCTGATCGTCGTCCAGTTTCGGGCGCAGCGTCAATAGTGACGCGGGAACCGCCCGTAGCCTGTGGACGAATCCCTCAAGCTCGGCTATCGGGCGCCATGACTGAGCAGAGACACGAACGCGCCCTCATCGTCGATTTCGGCAGCCAGGTGACGCAACTGATCGCACGACGCCTGCGCGAGAGCGGCGTTTATTGTGAAATCCACCCTTTCAACAAGGTCGATGCGGCGTTTCTCGGCGAGTATGATCCGCAGGCCGTGATCCTGTCGGGCGGACCTTCCAGCGTGACATGGGACGACAGCCCGCGCGCCGATGATGCGATTTTTGAACTCGGCGTGCCGGTGCTTGGCATCTGTTACGGCCAGCAGGTCATGATGCAGCAACTGGGCGGCAAGGTCGAAAGCGGCACGAGCCGTGAATTCGGCCGGGCTTTCATCGAGAAGGTCGTGGACGACCCGATCCTGTCAGACCTGTTCCATTCGGGTGACAGCGAACAAGTCTGGATGAGCCATGGCGACCATGTTGCCGAGATGGCGCCGGGCTTTGGCGTAATCGCGAAATCGCCGGGCGCGCCCTATGCGATCATTTCAGACCCGGAACGCAAATTCTACGGCACGCAATTCCATCCGGAAGTCGTGCACACGGTGCATGGGCGTGAATTGCTGCGCAATTTCACGCATGGCGTCGCGGGCCTGAAGGGCGACTGGACAATGGCAGCCTACCGGGCCGAAGCCATCGAGAAGATCCGTGAGCAGGTCGGCAAGGGCCGGGTGATCTGTGGCCTGTCGGGCGGGGTGGATTCCTCGGTTGCGGCCGTGCTGATCCATGAAGCCATCGGTGACCAGCTGACCTGTGTGTATGTTGACCACGGATTGATGCGGCAGGGCGAGAGCGAGCAGGTGGTGACCCTGTTCCGCGAGCATTACAACATTCCGCTGGTGCATGTGGACGCATCGGACCTGTTCCTCGGCAAGCTGGAAGGCGTCTCGGACCCCGAACGCAAGCGCAAGATCATTGGCGGCCTGTTCATCGACGTGTTCGACGAGGAAGCCAAGAAGATCGGTGGCGCGGATTTCCTCGCGCAGGGCACGCTCTATCCGGACGTGATCGAAAGCGTCTCGGCCATTGGCGGGCCGAGCGTGACGATCAAGAGCCACCACAATGTTGGCGGCCTTCCGGAACGCATGAACATGAAACTGGTCGAGCCGCTGCGTGAGTTGTTCAAGGATGAAGTGCGCGCGCTGGGCCGTGAGTTGGGCTTGCCGGAAAGCTTTATCGGGCGGCACCCATTCCCCGGACCGGGTCTCGCGATCCGCATTCCCGGCGAGATCACGCGCGAGAAGGCCGACACGCTGCGCAAGGCGGACGCGATCTATATCGACGAGATCCGCAAGGCGGGACTGTACGACGAAATCTGGCAGGCCTTCAGCGTTTTGCTGCCGGTCAACACGGTCGGCGTGATGGGGGACGAACGCACCTATGAGGCTGTGCTGGCCCTGCGCGCGGTGACCTCGACCGATGGTATGACGGCGGACTATTATCCGTACGAGCACGACTTCCTCGGCCGCGTCGCAACCCGCATCATCAATGAGGTAAAAGGCGTCAACCGCGTCGTCTATGACGTGACCAGCAAGCCGCCCGGCACGATCGAGTGGGAATGATTCCACGTCTCTCGCGGGCTATCGCGAACAATCAATAAATGCAATAAAAACAATGGGTTGATGCCAATTATCGTTCGGTGTCTATCGCCTTCTATCGGGGTCCAACGGGACATCCTGACGGTATCGCCTGACGGTATACAAATCTCCTCTACCTGCCTAAAGTCAAAATACCGTCAGCCCTTTTTGGCGGCCTGACGGTATTTTTTCGGCGTAATGCATTGAAAAACAAGCGTTTACTTGTCGAAAAATGGCCATTTTGGCCTGACGGTATTTTGGGTGGAAAGGAGGCATTCTATGCTGACGGATATTGCTATCAAGTCATTGAAACCGAAGGAAAAAATATACAAAGTTGCGGACCGTGATGGCCTGTACGTCGCAGTGACGCCTGCAGGCAGCAAGATTTTTCGATACGACTACCGTGTGAATGGCCGCCGGGAGACTCTCACCATCGGGCGCTATGGGCGGTATGGCATCTCATTGGCAGTTGCTCGCGAGCGACTAATTGATGCGAAGAAGCAGGTGGACGAAGGCATCTCACCGGCCAAAGAGAAAAAGCGGGCAAAAGGAAAAGCCAAAGCAGAAGGGACCTTCGGAGAGCTTGCTCAGCGCTGGCTCGCTGAGAGCGAGATGTCGGACTCGACCCGCGACATGCGTCGTCACATCGTCGATCGTGACCTGATCCCCGCGCTGGGCAATTATACGCTGCGCGAAGTAGCGAGCGACGATGTCCGTCAGCTCTGCGACAAGATCAAGAAGCGGGGCGCGCCTTCAACGGCGCTCCACGCTCGTGAGTTCATCAAGCTCATCTACGCCTTCGCCAACCTGCACGGTATCCGCGTCGAGAATCCCGCAGAAGAGGTCGATCCCCGTTCGATCGCGCGCGTCAGGCCCCGCGACCGCTCCCTGACGCCGCTGGAGATCCGGGTCCTCTACCGCGTCCTTGAAGAGATTACCGCCAATCCGACGCTGAAGCTTGGCGTGAAATTCATCCTGCTGACGATGAAGCGCAAGACTGAGGTGGCCCATGCGACCTGGGACGAGGTCAGTTTCCAGGATGCGGTCTGGACCATCCCAAAGAAGCGGATGAAGACGGGCCTCGATCACAATGTCTACCTCTCGAACCAGGCGCTCGACATTCTGGTGGCGCTGAAAACCTGCGCAGGCGGATCAAAATACGTCTTCCCGTCGCGCTATGACACCTTCCGCCCGATCTCGAATGCGACCTTCAACCGGATCACCGACAGCGCGCATAAGCTGGCGAGTGAGATGGAGCTCCCGCTTGAGCCGTTCACGGTTCATGACCTGCGGCGTACCGGATCGACGCTGCTCAATGAGCTCGGCTTCAATCGCGACTGGATCGAGAAGAGCCTCGCCCATGAGGACCGGCGTTCATCGCGCGGGGTCTACAACAAGGCAGAATACGCAGACCAGCGCCGCCACATGATGCAGGAATGGGCCGACATGATCGACGCCTGGGCCGCCGGCGAAAGCCGCAAGCCGAACATCATCCCGGAAAGCATGGCGGTCTACGCGGCTGATCCGAGGGTGGGATTCAAATAGAGGAGGTGATTTGTCCGATTTGGGCCAACTGTCAGGTTTCGCGGCGTATTTGTTTACCTTTGGAGTCGGCCCACAATCGAACTTGACCTAAAGAACGGGCATGATACCCGTTCTCCAATTTTAATTGGGTACGATACCCATTCCGAGGGAGTAGCCCACTGCGATACGTTCCGACACAAGTGGCGTCCGAACTTACCGGCCTTTCGACGGATAAACTTCGCGAGTGGACCAGTAGGCGTGCGCTGATACCAGCCGATGTCCGACCAAAGAAGAAGGGGTCACCTGCCAAATTCACTTGGCAGACGATTCTAGTGTTGAGAATTGCTGTGCTTCTGCGTGAGAGATTCCATCTTGAACTGCAAGCGCATAGAACATCGTTTATCAATTTGCGGTCGGATTTGCGAAAGCGATCCTTCATTACTTTGTGGGGACATCGGGTGGCTATAGCCCCGGACCAGTGGATGATCCTCGATGAGGAAGCCCCCATAGCACAAGATGATGCTCTACTGATCCGCCTTGATCCACACTTGCACGTGCTGCGAACTGGATTTGCGCTCCCTGATGTCACCGCAGGCCGCGGACAACTCGACCTCTTTTCTCTGCCAAACCTGCACCGCGCTGACGGCTCGAACGCGCCAGGCAAAGCAGCTGAATCTAGCCGGAGGCGTTCTGCATGAGGGCTGGCGGAAATCTGCCAAAGTCGATTTGGCAAACTCCTTTGTCAGACTTATTCGTTCCTGGTATGTTCTCGCTTGGCGAGACTTCGGATGAGCAATAGCTATGAGCGCGGAATCGATGCAGAAGTGGCTAGATAGGCTCGGCTACAATGCCGAACCTGCCGTCTTGCATCGTCGCGGCGATGACGTTCCCGAAACTCATCCATATGCACTTGAACTCAAGACCCTCCTGAGACCGGAAGGCCCCATACGTGCTCACGCCGTCTTTGACGTGGAGGGGGTGCCTACAGTCGTATTCGTAGGAGATGATGGAGATCCTCTTTCGTCTCAAGCGCTCGACGAAATCCGCAAACGTGTCTGGAATCAAAATCTTGCTACTATAGTTATTGAAATTAAAGGCGACACAGCCCTAGCTCTGCCTGCCCGAAAGCTGCGCAACGCAGGCCAACGGCTTATCCTTGACGACGCCCGACCGGACGGTCCTTTCTCTGCGCTCGACATAGCCTCTGCCAATGTCTCACGGCGCGTTCCCAACTGGTTCGATGTAAAGGCGCGAGTCGACCGAAAGTTGCTCGCGAACCTCTCTGTTGTCGTCTCACAGCTTGCCGATCAGGGACTCTCGGGAGCATCGAAGGATCACGATCGCCGTCATCTGGCCGAGCTGCTTATGGGCCAGATTCTGTTCCTCTCCTATTTGGAACATCGCGAGATTGTCGGCGCCACTTACCGCGATCGCCGGCAAGTCTCTCAACTCCATCATCTGATCGACGAGAAAGATCGGGCTGGACTTAGAAGACTGATTGACGCACTTCGATCGGATTTCAATGGCGACTTCATGGGGGATGATCGCCACGATCCTTGGACCAAACTCTCGGATAACGGCTTCAACCTGATCAATCGCTTTCTACAGCGGACTGATATGCGAACCGGCCAAGGTGATTTTTGGAACTACGATTTTAGTTATATTCCGGTCGAGTTACTTTCTGGTCTCTACGAGTCTTTCTTATCGGATGAACAGCAGGCTAAGGACGGCGCGTATTACACGCCACGTCACCTTGCAATGCTCGCGGTCGACCAGGCGTTCACAAATTCATCCGACCCACTCTCTGAAACGATTTTTGACGGTGCGTGCGGCTCCGGCATCCTCCTGACCACGGCCTATCGTCGGCTGATCGCGCTGTCAGAAGCACGGGAAGGGCGTCAACTGAGTTTCCGCGAACGCGCAGACCTGCTCCGAGGTCGTATCTTTG
>JGI24652J20063_1000305_pt1 | contig 12987 bp, 12 predicted proteins | sample MalvirmetagMSP97_FD_20063 | JGI IMG/M metagenome (IMG submission 20063) | reverse complement strand
CTGCCAATCACTAGATAGTCCGTTTCATAATCCATTAGTTTTCCCTCCATTGTTCTATTGATCGTGGTTCTGGGATTGTTGGCAGAGATGCCGTGTATTAGGAAAGGTTGCGGCTTATGATCTGCCGCTGAGATCGACCTGATACAAATGCTTTTAAGAAGCTGTTCCATGCTCTCGGGGTTTGGCTTCCGAGAGGCTGCACTTATTGTGCAGATAAAAACTGTTGCTTATGCTAATTACTATGTGCTTTTTTTGATCAGTCGCATAATCATAAAACGGCATAAGCCCTAGTTCTAAAGAACTGGAATGGAGTTTTCGAGGTATAGGATGCCATCCGAAGGGGATAAATTTTTCGACTCTGCGGAGAGGAGATTGGTGCTGATAGGGCGCAGCGCGGATGTTCGCTTTTGTTTAAAAGCGCAGGCGAACGGTCTAGTACAGTGAATATGGCCGTTCGTGTACCTGACAAGACGGGCCTTTCAATCTCCGCAGAGGGTCTTACCATCTCCGGCGCCCCACGCAGTATTTTCCCGTGTGGATTCGGCCGTAGCTCGACCGACCATTTTAGTACAGCCGTCTGACTGAGCAGCTTTACTATGAGGCAGCTCCTTGCTCCCACTTTTTGATGAGGCTGCGTATTTTCTGTAGCCCCCGTCTGTTCTCCATTAGCGATATCGGGGCTTGGTTGCCCAAGACCGTAATCGGCGAAGAAAGCCATTGTTCAGCAGCCGCTCTATTACCTTCGAAAAGCTCAAAAATCTCACGATAAACCTGCTCCCTCAGTTCAGCCACAACTTCCTCTTCATTCACATCAGCCATTCCAGCCACCCATCGTTTACACGCTACCCCCCTTCCAAGACGCTAGCCCGACCAATGCGTGCGAAAAACACATCTTCACGTCGACACAGATTAGGGAGGATTGTCTAGGCTGATCTGTATCGAACGATGTTTTCTTGAGAAAGGATAACACTCTATGTGCATCCGACGCCGTATTACATACCCGACCTCCTACAACGACCTAATCGACGCGCTTACCTCATTTAGGGATAGTCGAAGAGCCTACCTGGCTGCCCTCAAATATGATCATTTTGAGGTGCTGGTAACTTCTGAGACGACGCTGACCGGCTTTTGCCCAAAACACCGTATTCGATTTGAAACCAGTGGACTCCACCTTTTCACCAAATCAAAGATCTCATCGTGTCGGGTGTGCGATTGGGAGAATGGTTTCAGGAGAACCGAGCCGTGGACTGAGGATCGCGTTGAGCGGTTGCTGTGTTCGGTTAAATCCACCTGGTCACTGGTTCGAGAGAATCCGAAACAAAACCGGATTCTAGTAATGCAGGATCGGTTGACCCTCGTATGCGAATTCAAGGATCGAGAGGGGCACCGGTGTGTGGGGCCTCAGGGGAAACCGACCGTGCAATCACTGAGAAATCTGCAATCACTTACAACACGCCCTGATCACGTGATGTGTCAGGGGTCAGTGTGTGATCAAAAAAAGAGGGGAAAATCATGCCGAGTAGGACAGCACTCCATGGAGAAACGACTTTTCGATCGGGCGAGCGCCTGGAAGATTCTGCCGAATGGCGCATTAAAAATATCCGACGACTGGGTAGCGGAACATAAGCCCTGTGGTGTTCAGGTCATTTGCGGAGGTGGCACATTGGCAAAAAAAGAGCCTAATTGCCCACTCTGTACGAGTTTTCGCTCTAACATTCGGCTGCATCGACCTCACGTGGACGCGCCCAGGATTCTGCACGCAATCACTGAGGGCTGTGTCGAATGGGCCTCGGCTTCGGACGTTCCTTCGAGAATCCATCATGGGGTTCCACTTCCCGTGCGGTGCGTGGTCTGTGATACATCATATTCACCACAGCTGCACGAACTGAACTATGCGTTCCACGGGTGCCCGACGTGTAAGAAAATCGCAAATGAGAGCAACGCGACTATCCTGTTTTCGGAGATTAATTCATTAACCACCACAAAGGGCGGCAATTTCCAACGCCGGATACAGGCCGCGCTGGATGCCCGGGCGCATATAGAGAAACGCGGAGGGCGCCTTGCGCCAGATGCGGTGTACCAAAATAGTTCCACGCGGATTCATTTTTTGTGTCCACATAATCATGAAGCAGCTGTGTCGCTCGACAAACTACGTGAGGGGGGGTGGTGCCAACACTGCCATGACCTAAAAAAGTCTCTCCCAGAGGCCATCGGCCGGGCGGTTCTCGAAATTATTCTTGGTGAGCCGATGCCGAAAGCTCACCCGCCCTGGCTTAAAGGCTTGGAACTCGACGGACTGAATCTATCTGAGACGACTGCATACGAACATCAAGGCGGATTTCACAAAGAACGCGTCGATTTCTACCATAAAACCGAAGCGGACTTTCAAGATCAGCAAGACCGCGATGCCCGGAAACGCGCTATTCTCGGAGCACAGAATGTCGATCTGATTATCGTGTGGGAATTGAATCCCGGATGGCCAGTTGATCGCATGTTTGATCACGTTGAAAACGCGATTCTGGCGGCGGGCCTTGAGGTGCCGGCTTATGATCGAAGCCTTCTCGATCTCGCATTTCTCTACAGGGCGCACGAGATGCGCCAGACGTTACTCGATAAAATAAAGAAGCGTGGTGGTGAGCTTGTCTCGGAGTATATCGGGTTAACGTCGCGCGTATCCGTTCAGTGTGGGCATTCGGAACATCCCGAATGGCCCACATCGCCACTATCCATAATTTATCAGGACACTTGGTGCCAAGCCTGCGCGGCAGAGCGCTTAGCAAGGCAAAAACTAGCCGACTCCCAGGCAGAATTTGAGCGGTGGCTGGGCGAACACCACACCGTAAGGGTCGAGCTCACCGGCGACAAGTATCAAAACGCGACGGTAAAGCATCGATTTTTCTGCGATCACTGCGAACAGCCCAACAATTTGAGTCTTCGACAGATAAAAAGCCGCGAAAAAGACGCCCAGTTCGATGGCCGATGGTGTTCCTTTTGCAGGCGAAGAATCTCCGCACAGCGGAAGCTTACAACCAATCAGGTATTTCTCGTGAAGTGCATAAAAAAAGCTGAGCGGTTGTGCAAAGTCGTTGGCTTCGCCATCGTCGCTGAGCCCTCCAAAGCATCCGGAAGCTTCGAATTACAGTGCCAGAAAAATGCTTCTCATCACGCGAAGCGGTCAATTTATCAATTGGAGCAACTTGCGAAAAAAGTTAACACATCACCGGCGTACGTTGCCTGCGATCAGTGCCGGGGTGATCACCGGAAAAAAACCCGTGATGCCCAACTGCTCGCAGCCGATCTGGGGGGAGAGTTTCTCGATGCAGAATTTTCCTCGGTTAGAGCACCGCATCGATGGCGGTTTGATGACGTGGAGATCACCCGAAGCTACGATGGGTTGCACAGCATTCGGCGGAGCCGAATTAAGCAAGGTTTGGCGCTCCCTTGCGTCTACCAGCCCAGGCAGAACAGGCACTGGACATGGGAACAAGCAGACGCATTGGGCAGGCTGTTGGGCCTCCGCCTTAAGCCCGGTCAGACTATCCGCGGCATCCATAAGCAATATGAGTGGGAAGCCTCGGAAAAGCCCCTGACCCTCAATTGCATCGAAATGCGGGCCCGGAAAAAGTTCGGGAAAGAGGCGGTCAAACGGATTCGGCAAGGACTATATCGTCCCGTATAACATATCTGTGATTCCGACTGCTCAGAGCTCATAGCGAATTAGTACACTTTAGTAATCGTTCCCACTAAATCAGTAAACTTCACTACTAAACAGAACTAAAGAGCTGGTATGGAGATCTCAACCTTTTGAGTGTTTATTTAAACGCCCCAATATAAAGGCCCATTAACACGTCGGTGACTCTGACCTGCCCCCTTGCTCGGTTTAGTTTTGCTAGGATCCGTGAGTGGCATTGGTCGCAAAGCGATCATTCAGATTTGGGGATAACGCCCAGCTCACGTGCTGGAGTTCCCCCGATACGCATGACACAACCCAGCCACTTATGGGGAATGTCCGCCGTAACGGGGTAGAACCCAGCTGGGTAAATTTCATAAGATCTTCAATGGCGTTAGTGGGAGGTTTTGATGGTTGTCGGGACGGGACTCAAAGGCATAGGGAAACGCCAGCGAGAGCTCCAACTGTGGTAATTACTTCATTTTTGGCATGGTGCGTAGTCGGAAGGGATAACTTTCATAGTATTCCTTCGAGAGCTCTTTGCTCTGAACTGCGTGGCTACCGCATTCAACACACTTCATCGCGTCCAGTTGTTCCATGAGCACGTGACAGCGATTACAGATATAACCCTTGGAGACACCGCGTCGGTGCAGCCCCTCGGCAATTTCCAAATTTCTGTCAAATCTACGAGCTTCCGCCTCTGCCTCCCATTGTTCGGCCTCAAGCTTATCAAGTATTGCCTTAGCGTCCTGCGTCTCGATCATTTCGGCTTCGCGCTTAATTGCCCGTCGCCGGGCCTCGCTCTGCTGCTTGGCTCTGGTTTCTGCACCCTGGTATTCGAGATACCGGGCATGGGGCCTGTTTGAGATTATGGTGAACCGATACCCCTCACCGGTCTCAGTCAGAAGGCTATATGGCCAGTCACAAAGCCGACGAAGGTACTGCAACATTAGAAAATAGGGCGTTTTGATGGCCTGATTCTCTGATTCGGTCAAGAACCAGACGCCAGTATCCGCGTACCAAGTACCACGCTTCCGACCCTTTTTCTTCCCTTCCAGCTTCATGGTTGCAAGCCGATCCATCCACTTGATGTAACCGAATCGGGATCTCACTGCGTCAACAACGGCCCGCACCGTCAGATGATGGCCAACCGGCGCGTTGATGATGAAATGCTCCAAGACGAACATTTGCCAGAGCGAGTAATGACACCTGACGATCCAATCCCCTTTGAGGCGAACTCCCGTGCCGAAGGGCAATCGGTCCGGTAAAGCGTGGCCTGCGGTATGAAGCCTCGCATGCTCTTGCCTGATGGCTGGGGCGCATTTCTCTTCCATTTGCTGGTGGAGCTTTGTCTGAGCCTCCTCACTTTGCATTCGAAACGCCTTCTCCACGTCGGGGGCATAGAGCTCTCGTTGGCGCTCTTTGTTTTCTTCGTAGCGAAGCTTTTCCAGCTCACGCTTCTCTCTAGCCTCACGTTCGGCCACGAACTTGGCCTTGGCCGCAGGTAGCCGGTCTTCGAGGCGTTTCCGTGCGGCGTGCACTCGCGGCAGGTCGTCGTAAAGCGAACAGCGGTACCAGTGTCGGGGTGCGGTGCGAAGAACGATTTCTCGCAGCGCATCCAGATCCCGAACCTCTTCTGGGGATACCGTGGCCAGGTCAATCTCCATAAGGTTGTCGAGTGCTCCGGCCTTAGGCTCGCCAACTTCGTGGGACACCTTAATTTCGATATAGACCGTTGAGCCGTTTTTTAGGTTGGCGGTGAGGTCCGGACGCCAGATCTCGGCCATTTGCTCCGAAACCACATCAATCAATTCCGTTCTGTGGGGTTCGAACACAAGGTCTTCCGAGATGTATACGTCCTCGGCCACGTGGGCTCGGAAATGGAAGGATTTCGAGGGAAGCCAGACGCAGGCGGCGTCTTCAAGGATTTGCTTACCCATCCGGTGAAGCGCGGTTTCGTAGCCACCAGGGCACTCCTTCGCTCGATGGTGAGAAAAGTAGTTTCGCTTCACTTTGGGTCGATTTGCGATCAGGGGGGACTGGCACGACGGGCAATGGCAGCCGCAGGCCTTGCCTTGGTCAACTTCGTCCGGTGTGTACAGGCGACCGTTCTTCTCACCAAACGGAACTCTGAGATCTCCATATCCCGCCATCGCCCCTCCATCGTCGTTGCAGCCGGAGAATGTTTCTATTTCGAGGTTATCGCTGCGTTCAGCTTTTTCATCAGCGCATAGCCTTTATCCTTCAGAAACCATAGTTTAGCTTTTTAGTCCACCGGCTCTAGCTCAACCTTGAACGAATTCAGTCCTTGCGTGCCAGCTTCGACTAATCGATCGGAGTACCGCAGCTGTCTCTCTGCAGTTGTGGGTTCCATCAGCGATACCGGGACGTAATTGCTTGGTCAAAACGTGACTTAATGCATTGTGGAATTCGGCCGGTCAACAATCTAATTTCACAGGTATTTATCTGTGAATAAGGCAATCAGTCAGACCAGCTCGTCAATGGGGGAGAGACGCGCAGTCGCCGAAACCATAGACCTCTTCCAGGTCGCCACTCAACCACTGAAGCTGTCTTTTTCCGACGGCAAAATCGCCACAAATAAAGACACACACGGCGATCTGCACATTCATGTCCAGATGCAACGTGGCTAAAACTGGATCAGGCTCGATGTATACCAGAACTCGGAGGAGCCTGAGCGCCTTCTCGCGACTCTCGATTGCGATACCGGCGCCCGCTTGCTGATGGATAGTTCGAGGATACTGCACTAAGCGCTCCGGACCAGCCCCAATCACACACCTATGTTTGGGGCTCTTTGCCTAGAAGAGCTCCAACAACTACGGAACTATGCCCAGCTGAATTTGCTGAATAAAACGCCGTAGCCGACCAATATCCTCGGGAGTCTCCAGCAAACTCTCCGGTGACACGTTACCCAGAAACGGTCGGGCTCGTCCCATCCAATCCCGAGCCATCGCCTCATCGCCTTCAAATAGCTCAAGAACTTTCTGCCACACTTCACCTTTGAGCTCAGACAGCTCCGGCTCAACATTGCCCGAGATCTCACTGTCATTTATCGGCATAACGAGTGACTCCACCAATCGTTTTTCACCTTACAGACTGGTTGCTGTTGATACCCTGCTTTGGATGCTATGAACCAAGTGCACTTTCCAAATTTCCTGTGCCAGTCCTCGTCAAGAATTTTACCTTACGCAGCCCACCCTATGCCTACCATGTCTTGGCGGAGCGAGATCGGACTACCGAGACATCCCTGGGACGACCTCCTGCAGAGGCCGGAGCCATTCCTACCTGTCTTAACCAATTAGGATCTCGACCCTGGGCCTCCAACAGGATTCGAAGGGAACTGCGATAATCCCGCATCGTGGACGGACTGCACCAGTGCTCCAATAACCAACGAACGTGCTTCTGTTGAATCTGTTGCTTTCTTCTTACTTCTGGGAATCGAGTCTCGACGGCAGCCACCATTTTTTCGATGCGACTGATATGACGACGGCGGACCCTTTCAGAGCCGTCGCCAGCTTTAATTCGCCGATACACGCCGGAGAGATTCATCGCTCAGCCTCCTCTCCCGGACGATCCGAACGATGTCGCTTTCCAATATATGCTGATGAGACTGTGGGACGTTTGTGACCGCCCGATTTACCCACAACTTCCCGACCTCTGAGGTCTGCCCCTCTATCGAATGGCCCAGACTGTTTCAGTGGAGCTGGCTGGCCGCTTTCTCGTTCATACAGCTCAATGAAATTCTCTGCTCGCAGCTCTTTAGGGCTTTTGATTCCAACTTGCTTGAGCACTTTGCGGATAGGCGGGGCGTGCCGCGCTAGAAACTCCTTCAATGAGCTGTTGGTGTCGATCAGGCACGTGCCAGTATCGGAAATCGTATGAATCGCATAATCAAGGGCCTGCCACTGTACGCTCTCAACCGGAATCCACCGGTCCTCCGACACAAAACCGCCTTTGGTTCCCTCCGAGATCCAAACCCCACGATACATTTCCGCCTCTGACCTCATCCGATGCAGATCAGCCAGCGCCGCTTCCCGTAGCCGCATACCAAATGCGCGCCACAGCAGAATGAGGGCAGCTCCGCGATAGTATTCCGCTTTTTCTGCTAATCGTACCGCTTCGATGACTTTGTCCCAGGATGCCATCGGCAGAACGGTTCGGATGTAAGTTCTTTTTCCCACTGCATCTGATGGTGACAGCCGAATCTCTTTGTCCAGACGAATTGCTCGCATCACCGTATTTACCGTCGAGATCAGATTCTGCGCATACGCGACTTCCATGCTTCCCGTTGCAACAACCGCTGCCAAATGTTCCGCGTACGCCACAGCATGAGCACTGGTAATGTCCCGGAGGTCTCGAATCGGCGGGTCGAGTTTCGACAGCCACACGAGCACGAGCTTGAACCTGGCATGGTGGGTATACCGCGTATAAAAATGGCTGTCTCCGCCATAAGCCTGTGCTAAAGCTACTTTTGCGGCATATGCCGGCTGGTGGCCTAACCCAAAGTTTCGTTGCTTGCGATTCCGTTTCAGTTGCCTGCTTTTCTTCATTCGATAATTCCTTACAGTAAGTTTTCTCCTTCAAAAAGTGCAGCATGGTTGTGTGGCAAACCCTCAGCGTATGGGGGCAGGACCGCTCGGTTCTCCACACTCGTAGGCCCTGTCCCCGTATAGCTGAGTCAGTTTTAACCATTTCCAGATCATGGCTCCGGGCCTCCGTTTGCGCTGCTGCAAGCGCGATTGAATTGTCCTCATGAACCAGCGAAACCATTTCTGGCCGGGGCGGGCTTCATGTCGTCAACATGACTCGTGAGGAGTGGGTACCACATTCAGTGGTGGGGTTAGAGCAAGAACGAAAATTGAGCGATGACGGTGATGACGCACCGCTGATCATGGGAGTGATCCACCCGGCCCGATAGGTTTCGTTCGGGGTTTCGTCGCTTGCTGAGTTGGAAACAGCTCTCTGTGCCTGATTCCAGGCGGTGAGCTCTTACCAAACCTAGTGCATCTCAATGTTTTAAGGTCATACAACCAGAACGGAAAAATCGAGATATGTTTGCTGTTAATGTCGCCAAGCCGGCGTTTTTAGGGGTGAGCTTCAGGAGCTCATTAGGAAGGGACTTCTGGATCCGATTAACAGATCGGATCGCTGTGCTGTTTTATTTCATCGAGCCCCAGCTAGGCGCGTCAGAGGCAGTGCCTCAATACCAAACCATTGTTGAAGATCTCTTCATTGATGTCCAGCGGAGTAAACGCAATATATTTGCGTTTAGCCGACCATTGGCTTTGGGGAATGAACGGCAGTCATCGGCTCAAGTGGACTCCAAGTGGACTCCAAATGGACTTTCGAAAGCTCTTGGTCAAAGCCCTACCGGGGCTCTAATTCGATTAGTCAACTTGGAGTCCACTTCGAGTCCACTTGCCAGGCGAGAAGCTATGAATCAGCTGCGGGTATTATCTCTGGCCTATTCGTAGATGATTCTATAGTTCTTGAATGCAATCTTTGGCTGGAACTCGCCAACGACTCTGACGGACGCGTTTGCCGGTATCTGACTGGAACCTTGCTGATAGGCTGCTGAAGCTGTCCCTGGAAACCACTCAATGCCGAGCCTATCAAGTGCCTCGTGGGCGACCTGCTCGAATCCGCCGGGCGCATCTAGCATCAGCTGATTCGTAAGTCTGTTGGTTCTGACTCTGGCCAAGAGGCCTTCGCCAATTGGCCAGAGAACATTCAACTCGACGAGCTGAACCAAGGCGCGCTCGATCTCATCCCGATCGGCAAGGTCGCAGAAATCGTCCGCACGGTAAACACAGGAGGCTGCAGACTGCACGTTTTGGATAATCTTCGTCTGCAAATCAGCCATTTGGACTCCCTTTTTTGGCCGAAAGGCCCGTCGACGCTCATTATATGATCACAGTAAACCTGAGCGGCTCAAGGAACTCGATAAAACCTATGAGATTGATCGTAAACATAGATCTCTTTATAACGACCATCTCGTTGACGCCGCATTTCTGACAGACATTGGATCAGCTCATCGCGTTCTGGTTCGCCTACAAAAGGTGAGAACAGTCCTACCAGAAGAACACCAGCTCCGTTCTTTTTATAGATATTCCCGATCGATGTGCTCGCGTACTTTTTTTCGACTACGGACTGAACAACGTCAGAAAAGCGAGCGTCGGGATCTCTAATAGCCTTCCGCTGTGTTGGGATATGTGCCGTGTCGTCAGCGGCATATGAAGTTAGGCTTCTGGCAAAGTCTGGACCAATGAAAGCATCGGTAATTTCGAGCCAAGTAAGTTGGTTATCCACTTCAACTACAGCATCTGGGGGATCAGGATGACTTATAACAGCCAGCGCTCTGCCTGCATCTTCAAGGTGCTTTTTGAAGGAGCCGATTACACCCCTCTCATGTGCACCCTTAATCTCACGTCTCTTCATAAATAATCTTAAAACGCTGACGATTAATGGACTAATTCGGTAATCAATCCGCTCGAATTATTGCCGTGACTGCCGACTCAGAAACCTTAATTTTGTCGCCATGAGACCAGCTTTCGTATTCCCATTGAGGATCAGGACCAATCCCAACCAATTCACCGCGAACCATGCCAGAAGAACATTCTGCCACGAGGATGTAAAAATCCGTGGATTCCCCGGCGCGCACTGTCACTGTGTCATGTGGCTTCGGAGGTCCTTGGTTTGATTTGGCATCGTTACCAATAAACATTCTTCCGAACTTCGGGGGAAGTGGGTTTTCGAACTCCTTGTACATGACACACTCCTTATGCAAGTTAGTGGGAGTATCTTAGTGACAACGTTGAGCGTCGGCGGGGTCGGAAACTTACCCCATATTGCTGAAGGTGCCCAACGCTTGGTCGAGTATGAAGTATGCGTCATCACTTTTTTTCAGAATTGCACATCCAACCCCGTGATTACACCAGTAATTCTGACTTCCCAGAACAGCTAAGTCTTGATTAGCGGGAACCAGGATTATCGATAACGAAGGCTCAGCCTGCCCGCATCGCAGAGAGTCCCGGTAAATGTGGGCGGAAGACATGGAGTCCAGAATTCGGCTTTTACTCGCTGTGTATTTGCTATCGAGGCAGATAAACCTCTTCTGTTCGCCATCCACAATTTCCAGCAGAATATCTGGACGCCGCTCCTTAGAAACTGAAAAGTACCCGTACCGGTTTGGTGTCTCAAGGGACGGACAAGTCATCTGGAAAAAGAGAGTTATTCGCTTCGAGCCCGATTGGCCCCAGAGAATCAGATCTGCAGATACCGGGGTCTGCTCCAATTGCCACTCATAATCCGGGTATCGGGATTGAAGAGCCTCCGCGAACGCCACAAAACACCAAACCTCATATATTTCCCATGTGGGCGCAAGGTAGTGCTGCTCATCGCCCCCCATATCCGAGAGGCCCTGACGCAAAAGTCGGATACCAGCCCGATAGGTCATGTTGTAGTGCGGATGGCCGGAAACGGCATTGAGATCCGCAACCCCTCGTTTCTCGACGCTCGCACTCGCAAAGGGCTCGCCCCGTTCAATTCGCCCCAACTTTTTGTCTACGGATTTTAAAAAACGAATACGCCGAGGCAACCGCTCCTTTAGGTCGGTTTCCGTTTCAGATCCTGACACCCTCAAGTCTCGAAGCTCTGAAAGCATGAATCGCGCAAGCCTGCGCACTTCGATCAACTGGCGCGCCATCAGCCGGTTAGCTGGGTTATCCATGGATGGTTCGTGAAAGGGAACGTCCAGATTGCATTGCTCAGGAGCAACAAGTGGTTCAGCGGCAAGGTCTCCGGATAATGCTGAAAGCAAGGCGGCGTTCGCTGTCAGGCGCTGTACCGTAATTCCATCAATCCTTTTGGCCATATGAAGCGGCATCTGTTCACGGCGACTGCTCAGTCGAACAATAGGCCGGTCTTGTATAGCCCTGAGTCCAGAAAGGTAACGATCAATGAACTGTCGAAGTCTGGCATAACGAAGCCATAGCGAAACGAAGCCGGACCGACCGCTTACGTTGTGCATGGCCGGTTCAGTTCCAGTGGCCAGCTGCGGCAGAAAGTCGATGATTTGTTGCAGGTATTGATTGAACTGGTCTCGCCCGGATTTATGTTGAGCTGGGGATACGTCTACCCGATAACGGATCGGCTGTGCCAATTCAGGCAACTCCAGCTCCAGGCCAACCTCGCCGGCGAAAAAGCCCGGTTCCCAGACCCAGTGTTGCCCGCTGTCATCTACATTGAGTAAAGCATCATCGACATAGCACTTGGCATTTTGATCAGGAATGCCGATCAGATAGGTTTGGGCTTCACTCAGGCCCAGCAGAGCCTGCTCAGTATCCAGGTAACCGAGCGGTTCGATTGCGGCCGTTGACGCGAAAACCGGTAGTTTCATATCAGCGCCAGAATCGCATCATTCCGGTATCGGCCAGGTCAGATTTCAGTGACTCAACTTTGGCACGACATCGCTTCAGGTCGTAGTCAGCCAGAACCGAAATCAGCTTCACCAAGGCCTCGTGCAGCCTCTGGCTCTCGGAGCCCCTCAACTTCGGAAGCACCCGTGCGTAGATAACATCGTCCAGCGCTTGAGATAGCTCGATTTCCGGAGTTTTCTGTGCCAGAGAAAGGTAGGACAACACATCCTCAACGGTGCGCCAGCCAAAGTGCAGTCGCTCGGTTTCCAGTGCTGCGAGAAGATCGGTCAGGCAACTTTTCACCCGAGCCAGATCCTGTCCATTCAGCCCGAACTTGTGCCAGTTCGGATAAGCCTGCAGATTGATGTCCCAGAACTCCATGGTAAACGCTCGATCCAGCACCTTGTCGGAAATGCCATGAGTGGTTTCGTCCATGTTGACGGTGCCAATGAAGGCCACGTTACTAGGGAATGGGAGAGTGCTTGGCACTCCATCAAAGGATTTTCCTTCATTATGCAGCAGCAAGTGTTCCCCTGTTTCCATGGCAGACAGAACGGGTGCGAAATATTGCTCTGGGTGAGACAAGTTCATCTCGTCCAGGATCGCAATGAAAGGTTGGCCAGGAGAGTTGGCGGCTTGCAGCAGAAAATCCAGCAAGGGGGAGCGTACATAGTTGTCCGGCCGTAATGGGTTAATGTGTCCGAATAGTGGGGATGGGTCATACCAACCAGGCTGCACCGCCTGTACAAACACGTGCTTGTCTGCCGGAAGCCCGAATTGCTCCGACAGTGCTTGCCCATACCGTTGAGCCAGAAGTGTCTTACCTGACCCAGACAGGCCAGCGAGGATGGCAAAATGTCTCCGTTCGTGGGACCACAGTCC
>JGI24652J20063_1000302_pt1 | contig 13144 bp, 16 predicted proteins | sample MalvirmetagMSP97_FD_20063 | JGI IMG/M metagenome (IMG submission 20063) | reverse complement strand
CCGTCGGTAAATTTTACACTGGCAATAAGCGTGACCCTATCAAGCGCATTGAAATGGCTTCAGTTGGCCACCGCGTCCTCAACCGCATTTCCGGCATTTTGGGCAGCTTCCCCCACTTGCCCAGCGGCGTTACCGACCTGATCGGCAGCACCGGCAATCGCATTGTCCTTTGCGACCTCGGCGTTATTCATTTGCGACAGGAAGAAAATGCCGACGATCGCCACGACTAGGTTTCGTGGACAAAGCTTGACTGTGGACTCGGACCTTGATTCAAGGCTGGCTTTTGGAGGCAGCCTTGGGCGAGCGGATTGGCGTTACGGACGAAGAGTGGGAAGTGATCGGGCCGCTGCTGCCACCTGAGCGGGGTCGTGGCTGCCGTCCGGCGCAGGACAACCGCCCCTATTTCGAAGGCATGATGTGGATCGCGCGGACCGGAGCGCAGTGGCGTCACCTGCCGGATGAGTATGGCAAGTGGAACAGCGTTTTCCGGCGCTATCGACGATGGGTTACGACCGGCGTGTTCGATGCCATGCTGGAGACGCTGGCGGAACTGGCGGGGCGCGACACAGCCGCCGACATGATCGATAGCACCGTGGTCCGGGCACATCATTGTGCCGTCGGCATAAAAAGGGGACTCAGCAAACCGAGGCGCTTGGCCGATCGCGCGGCGGCTTCACCACCAAGCTCCACGCAAGGTGCGATGCCAGAGGCTTGCCCCTCGGCTTCGTGCTGACACCGGGGCAAGCGCACGATGTGCAGGGCTTCGCACCGCTGTTCCGCATGATAACTGACCGGATCGAGGCCTTCCTGGCTGATCGGGGATACGATGCCGATGCGATCCGCGAAGAGATTGAGGCGGCGGGCGTCGAGGCGGTGATCCCGGCCAAGGCGGGCCGGCGTAATCCCGCCGCGCATGATCGCGCGAAATACAAGTGGCGCAACCTGATCGAGCGACTGTTCAATAAACTCAAGAACTGGCGACGCGTTGCGACCCGCTACGACAAAACCAAGGAATCCTATCTCGGCTTCGTCGCGCTCGCCTCAGTCAAACTCTGGATACCCTTTGTCCACGAAACCTAGAATATCGGTCATTATTTAACTGTTCTCTTATCATAGTAAGCAGGTCGCCTGGATCAATCTCGGCGACGCGCTGACAATTACAGCTATATCATTTTGGCTTAGAGGCTGCCTTGTGATGCGCGCCCTTATGAGAACCGTCGTTGTGCGAGGCCTTCTTGGCAACCACCTTTTTTGACGCCGTCTTTTTGTTCTTCACGTCCATCTTGGAGTCTGGGCCCATCTTCATTCCCGCCATCGAGCCGCCACTTGTCTGTGCCGAAGCGACGCTCACACCCGCGGTGACGATGCCGATGGCCGCGGCAGCGTGAAGCAGCTTGCCAGAAAATTTCGTTCTGATCATGAGCTATCCAATCTTTTTGCGGTGATGGCGAGGCGGCCGGCCTGCCTACAAGATACTACGCGGCAAGGCGCATTAGCCCTCGCGCCCCATGATCTTTGATCGGGTGTGGAACGGCTCGGCAAGCGCATGGAGAGCATCGCGGGCGGGTTGCACCGCGACCCGCAGCTCGAATCCATCTTGAAGCGTCGCGCGCCCGAGTTGGCGTTGAGTATGGAGCGGGGCCGGTCGATCGGGCAGGAGCTGGCGCAGTGGGTCGGACAAGGCCGCAACCGCGATCGTGGCATGAGCCGGTAAGGGGGACGGGTGACGGACGAGGACAACAGCCAAGGAACCGACGCAGCCGAGGCGTTCGAGGCCATGTGCGTCGAGCTGGCGCTATTGCGCCGCGCCGTGGAGGGTCTGGCGGCCGAGCGCGGCGCGATCGACTTTCCCGACTATACCGAGACGTTGGGGCGGATGCAGAAGGGCGTGGACGCTACGGCCGACCGTATCGCGGCCATCAACGACGTGATCGCGCGAAGTCCGGCGCTGGCGATGACGCCGGAGCAGATGGCGCAGCGGATCGCCGCGGCGGGCAGCGCGGCCCGGCGCGAGGACCAGGCGGCGCTCGCCAAGGCGGGTGAGGACAAGGCCCGCGTCATGGCCGAGCTTCGCGCTATCGCCGGGTCCGCATGGACACTGGCCGAGCAGAAGAACCGGCAGCTATGGTTTGGCTTGGGCGGGGTGGCGATCGGCGTCGTCGCATGGGCGATCGTGCCGGGTTTTGTCGCGCGCGAGATCGCGCCGGCGAGCTGGCAATGGCCCGCGCGCTTGGCGGCGCGGACGCTCGACATGCCCCGTTGGGAGGCCGGTCAGCGGATGATGCAGAGCGCCGACCCGGCCGCGTTCCGCGCAGTCGTCGCGGCCGACAGGATCGTGACGGCCAACCGCAAAACGATTGAGGGGTGCAGCAAAGCCGCAGCCCGGGCGCGCGAGACGGTGCGATGCACGATCAGGGTCAGGCCGGATGGACAAGATAGTCGTTAATGCATCACGCTAGGGCAACTTCGTCGGCATCGAGCATTCGGCCCATCGCGTAGTAATCGCCAACAACGCCCGATTCTTTGTTGGCCGCCACCACATCTCCGCACACGGTATAGCCAAGCCGTTGGTAGAGTGCGAACGCCCGGTCGTTGCGAACAGCAACGTGGAAGATCAGGAAAGGTATCCTGCGGCGACGTACCCATTCCTCGGCGGATTTCACCAGACTTGTTCCGAGCCCACGTCCCTGCCACCGTGTCCGGATAGCCAGATTAAACGAGGCAAATTCGGCAGCGCCTTCGATGCACACGCTCCGCACATCTATGTAGCCGACGAGGTCGCCTATGCGTTGCAGGACGAAGATGCCTCGTTCGCCGGCTACGGCGGCGCTCAGCTCCACAGTTGTGCGGCGCAGGAGTTCCCCTCGATCTCGGACATCGAAGATCATATGTTCCGCTTCGCGAGCGAGGGCGATCTTCAAGCGTACCAAAGCTTTAGCGTCGGCAAGGTTCGCCGGGCGTGGCTCGCTCCAACTCCGCTTTCCGCCTACTTGAGCTATCGAACGCGCCGGCGGGAGTGGGGGCGCGTATATCGCCTGTGTCATGTGAAGACTTGGGCTCCCTGTAACGCGCGCGCGCGCTTTGGAATCGCGAGTTTGCCGAGGGATAGGTGACCAGAGCGGAAAGCGTGACGTGGGGAAAGCTGCGTCGGACAGCTTAGGCTGCGTGGCCCGTCCGCTCCACGCTGTTTCCGCTTCCAAAAGGCAAAAAGCCCAAGCAGATTGCCTGCGACAGATACAAGATCAACGGCCAAGGCGAACGGTGCGCCAATGAGAAGATTGTGGGCCAGCCAGAAGGGGGCGGCCACGAGAAAGACCATCTTCATCCGCGTCGTTGATCGCTGGGTCCGTGCCATGAAGGAAGCAGCCCCGCCGCAAGCGGCAAGGCCGGATAGGAGCCCATGCCAGGTCGCCACGGTAAGCAATAGCAGCGCGAGCAACGTCGCGCCGTCGAGCGCGAGCTTGGCAACCCGGTCACGAACCACCAGCGCGACGGTGAGCTGCATCAGGGAAAGAACGCATGCGGCCGAAGCGGTAGGCGCGCCGATCAGCGCGAAGTGCAGCGCGAAGGCGCACGCGCCGGTGCCTTGCACCATGAGCGCTCCCCGGCGCGAGGGTAGGAGCGGCCAGCTCACCACGCAGCCGAGGCCGACGATGCCGAATAGGATCGCAGCTAACCCGGTGCTCGCAAACGTCTGATCGAGGAAAAGCGACATCTATGCTCGCGTCGGGGTTGGTCCGGCTTCCACCGTGAAGGAAGAAGGTTAATGTGACGTTGTTGTCGACCGCTTTCCCATCGCGAGTCCCGGCCACAATGGCATTTGGCTTTTGTTGCGGACTGGTTCATTCTGCGCCTAGGGCGGCGCTCTTCCCTTTGGGTTCCGCCCGTGTTTGGACCAGGACAATGGTGCGTGACGCTTTCAAGCTTCTCGCCATCTCGACGTCGCTCGTGCTTTCTGGCTGTGTCAGTCCGCGAGAAATGGCCGCTCGCCATCGGGCGGCGTGTGCGAGTTATGGCTTCCAGCCTGGAACGGAGAGCTATGCGAATTGCCTTCTTCAGCTCGACGTAGGTGATTACGGCTACGGCCATCACAGGGGTGGCGTGCCGTTGTTTCCTGCGCGGCATCGGGCGCCCGCACCGCCTTTCCCTATTGCCACGCAAGACTAGGGTCGGCTACAGTTCACTGATGCTCCTTCGTCCTCACCTATTGATCTGCGCACTTTCGCTCGGCAGCGCCGCGCCCGTGGCGGCTCAGCAAGCGGTGCCTGCCGCGCCACGAACCGTGGCGGGTGCTTCGAAATTCATCCAGGACATGCTGACCCGCGGCACAGCCGTCGCAAAGCCTTGGCCGGGTTTCGTGCGGAGCAGCAGGATCACGAGCGTAGGAGTGAAAGGTGGTTGCCTCGTTACGCTCACGCTCGCCGACAAAAGCGCCCTCAGCGTGAAACTCGATCAGGTGGTTGCGATCCGACCGCTTTACTCGGCCAACGCGCCCCAGGCGTCGGTGGAGATCAAAGGGGGCGCGCAGCCCTACGAGGGTCTCGATATATTCGTCGGGGACAACGACGCGGTGCGCCGCGTCGGTGATGCCCTGGAGTTCATGCGCCAGTCCTGTGATCCATCGGCGAAGACTGGTTTCTAAACCGGCCAGCGGCGTCTCACCAACTTTTGCAAGGTTCATATGCTCGCAACCGACCAAGTTGGCCGTTATAACCTCATTCTAACCGTCGCGCGCACCGTCGTCGGCGCGCCGGGCATGATGTTGTTGTCGTTGTAGGCGGACGAGAAATAATCGCTGTTAAGCAGATTCTCGACGTTGATTTGCGCCTCGATCTGGGGGGTGAGCTTGAAGAATGCCGCGGCATCGACGCGCGTGAAGGCGGGTAGGATGGCGGTATTGCTGATGGAGGTGAAGCTCTTCGACTGGTGATAGACCCCGACCCCGGCCCCAAGGCGAGGGGTGAGGTCGTAGCGGGTCCACAGCGAAGCCTGCTGTTTGGGAACCAGCGGAACCTCGCGCCCGGCCGGGGCGACACTCGTCGTTTTGCGAATTGTCGCGTCCTGCAGCGCATAGCCCGCGCTGATCTGCCACTGTGCTGTGATCGCACCGCTAAGGCCGAGTTCGAACCCCTTACTGCGCTGAGCACCCGTCAGCACCGTCCGCGCGGCGTCGTTGGGGTCGGCCGCGCGGGTGTTGGTGCGGTCGAGCTGGTAGATGGCGGCCGTCAGGTTCAGCGTGGGCAGGATATCCCACTTGAGGCCAAGCTCGTAGTTGTCGAACCTTTCCGGTTCCAGCGCAGCGCTAGTGATATCGAGTGATGAGAATTGATCCCCCGACTGCGGCAGGAAGGACCGGCTATAGCTGGCGTATATCGAGACAGGTTGCACCGGCTTGAGCACCACGCCCACTCGGGGAGACCACAGGGTGTCCGTGCGGCTATAGCTCTGTGCGGCAACCAGGTCGTCGACGTTGAGCGTGAAGCGGTCGCGGCGAACGCCGCCGATGACATCGACATGGTCGCCGATCGAGATCTGGTCCTGCACGTAGAAGGCAGTGACGTCGGCGTTCGTGCGGACCGACCGGTAGCCGGTGTTGGCGGCGGTGCGCAGCGTAACCGGCGGCACCGTGATCGGGTCGGCCAACCCGACAAAGACGCGCCGCCCCCCATTGACGATATCGCCACCCCCGAAAAAGCCGTTGATCCGCTGGTTGCGCGTGCGCTGGTCGCTAACTTCGAAGCCGGCGAGCAGCACGTGGCGAACGGGGCCGGTGGTGACGGTCCACACAAGGTCGTTCTGGTTGAGCAGATTCGTGCGCGTCGTGGGATCGCTATACGCTTCGAGGCCGACGCTGCGGACGCCGCCGCGCGGCGTGACCGGGGTTACCGCAAAGGCGTTCCGATAGAGCTTGTCATAATCACCGTACAGGATCCGGCTGGTCAGGGTCAGATTGTCGCTGAAGCGGTGCTCAACGCGGCCATTTAGGACCTTGGCCTCGAAATCGCTGACGTTGAACCCCGGCACACCGAAGAAGGTGTCGCGGACGCCGGTAAGCGGACGTGATGGGCTCGTGAGCGAGCCCTGGACGGCCGAGGGGACGCCTCGGTCGATCGTTCGCTTGTCGCTGTTATATTCGAAGCCCAGATCGATCCGAGTCGCACCGCCGAGCGAGAGCGCGACGGTCGGGTTGATCGCAACCCGGCGCCCGTCATAGAAGTCGCGATTGTTTCGGAACTCCTCGTAAACGGCGTTCATCCGGGTGGAGACGGACTCGCTGAGTGGCTGACTGATGTCGGCGTCGACATACCATGCGCCATATGTGTCCGCCGAACCGCTGCCGCTGATGAAGGCGTTGGCGACAGGGCGCTTGGTGACGCGGTTGATCACGCCCCCGCCGCCGCCGCGCCCGAAGATCATCGCGTTGGGACCTTTCAAAACCTCGATCCTCTCTGCATTGTAGAGGCCGCGATAATATTGCACGTCGTCACGCAAGCCATCGACGAAGAAGTCTGCGGTGCTGCTGTTCCCGCGCAGGATGATCTGATCGCGGTGTCCCTCACCTTGGGAGATTACGGCGCCGGGGACATAGCGTAGTACATCGGCAATAGAGCGCATCGCCTGGTCGTCGATCTGCGTTTCCGTGATGATCGAGACCGCTTGGGGGACATCGTTGAGCTCGGTCGGTGTGCGCGTGGCGGTGCTGGTCGCATCGATCTGATAGCCGTCGCGGACGCCGGTCACGATGATCGTTTGCGAGGTGCTGCCGGGTCCCGGCAGGAACTGGTCTTGAGCCATTGCCGGGACGGTGAGCAGCCCGAAGCCGAGTGCAGTTCCAATACCAAGATTTCTCACCGTTGACCCTTTTGCGAATCTCTCTCAACCAACGCAATAGGTGATTTGAGAGTGCGTCGCAATAGCCCTTCGGGGTGGTCGCTGTCGGGCCCGTTGGCTTGCTCTCTAAAATATGAGACCAGCGAAACGGACTACGGCAATGTTACGAAGCCCGACGAGATCACTTATCAGAGCCTGAGTTGGCTTTGCCGTTGCATTACGCCGAACGTCCTCAGCCATGACATGGAAGAGAGCCGAGCCAGTGACGCTCACCGGACGACGATCTTGCCTTTCATGCCGAAAATCGAGTGCATGAAGTGCGAACAATGCACGTCGTAGGTTCCGATCCGGTTGACAACCAGGCGCACGTCCCCGCTTTCTCCGCCTCCCAGATCGACCTCACCCTTGTTGATCGTCGACCGGCTGGCAGGGTCAATAGTGGCTTGCTCGAAAAAGGCCTTGGCGACAAAATTGTGGCCGCCCCCTGCCGTGTTAACAAAGCGCAAGCGGTAGGGAACACCGCGTTGAAGCGTGATCGTGGCTGGAACGAAAGCGAAATTCTTCATGTCGATTTCGATCGTCCGGGCGTTCAACCAGTTCGGCGATTGAGCAAAGCCAGGCCCCGCGAGAAGAAGGCCGCAAACAGCGAGGCTTAGCGAGCGCATCGAACATCCCCAGTACAAGCGTATCATAGCACGGATTGAGCCGCAGGCTCATTTGGCCGTTCAAAAGCTGCATCGAAGCGAAAATCCCGAGAAAGGGACGTCAATTCCAACTTCCACGGCGCTAGATTCCGAGCCGATTGGCCTGCTTCGGCGTGCAAGGTGATGTTCATCGAGTAGGTTCGTCGTCGGAATCCGAATGGTGTACATGCAAGCGGGCTCGGTGCGAAACCCGCGTCCACCCAGGCATGCGAGGCAGCTCAAGGATCAAAAGAAGCATCAGAGCGGTTATGACAGCCAGATGATAGATCCCGTACGCGGCGCTTAACCCGACCGCTGCAGACGCCCAGAGCGTAGCTGCCGTTGTGAGCCCCGTCACGCGCCCAGCGTCGCGCAGGATGATGCCGGCGCCAATGAATCCTACTCCAGTAACAATTCCCGCAGAGATGCGACCTTGGTCCCCGATGGCGTTCGACACAAGTCCGAAGGCGCAGGCTCCTAGCGAAGCAGCCATGTAGGTTCGGATTCCGGCTTCCCTGCCGTGGTGCTCACGTTGCCAGCCAATTATGGCACCCAGCAACCCTGCCAGTAGGATGCGCGCTATATCAAGCCACCAGGGAATGTTTTCCGTAAGATACGTCAATGACTACAACCCTTGCTTCATTTTTTTTCGCGAAATTTATCATGAAATCGATCGTCGTAAGAGTAGCTGATTATAATAATCCAGTAGGTCAATTAGGTGATCGAGATCCGTACGAACTCTTCCTGCTGCATCCAGGGTTGCCGAACGTAACTGTACGGAATCCCGCGCCAACAGGCGCAGGATCGCCGCTGCGCAGGATTTCGCGTCACGCGCATTATAGGATTCGGAATGGCTTGGTGCTGCAAATTCCGCTGACCCTCCCTCGTTAGGAACAATCAACGGCAGCCCTGACGCGATGGCTTCTAAGGCAACGAGACCAAAAGGTTCGGTATCCGATCCGTGCACGAGCGCATCTGCGCTAGCCAACACGGATGCAAATCGCTCACGCTCGAAGATCGGCTTAAACAGCCGGATGTGGGGATTGCCAGCGACGCGGCTGAAGATTTTGGGTCGATCGACGCCGTCGCCAAGGAGGATGAGCCCAATAGCCGATTGGCCGGCTTGTTCAACCGCATCAATAACCATCGGCCAGCGCTTCTCCGGGTGATGCCTCCCGACCCCGATAAGTAAATGCGCACAAGGTGGAAGGTGGCACTCGCCCAGTAGCGCTGCCCGTAGTTGTTCATCTCGAAGATGCGGGGCGAAAACGCCGCCTTCCACGCCGAGCGGAAGCGGTGCATCGACCTGAAGTCCGCGGCCGGAATACCAACGGTCGAGCGTCCTGCCATTCGTGACAAAGGCATCGAACCTGTCGAGGAAGTGAGCAAGGTAGCGGGTGTACCACCCAAACCAACTCTCAACTTTTTGCCGCGAGGCCAGTCGTCCCACCCAACGCTGCGCGTAGGCAGTCATATGGTCATTGTGTGCGAAGAAGACTTTAGCTGCGGGCGCTCTCCAGTTGGCGACGATCCATGCGGGGCGAAACGGCGAGCTTGTCTCGACGACGTCGGGATTTAGTTCATCGAGCAGTGCCGTTACCGGAGCCCCATCCCAGAACATCCCGTAGCTTCGGTCGAACGGAAGGCGGGGTGCGGCTACCCAGAAAACGCGCCCCCCGCCGGGGCGGTGTTCGAGACGATTCTCATGGCCGGGTGCGATGACAATAAGTTCGTGACCAAGATCAGCCAGGAGTCGCATTTTCCGGTCGATGTACGTTCGAACCCCACCTCCTGTCGGGCAGTAGTACTCATTGACATCAACGATCCGCATTTGAATCGACACGAGCAAGTGTTCTAGCCACTAGCAAGGTTTGCACTATAAATAGGCAAATCAGCGCGGCGCCGATGAATCCTACCAGAGCGTCTAGTGCCGGTATCGTCCAGATACGGTCTCCGCCGGGCTCGATTGCCATCATCGCAATCGTCAACAGGATCAGGAAAAGGCGAAGCTCGGTAGGACCCATTGCGAGATAGGACAGTCGCAATTCGCCCATCACTCGCGCCGCGAGGAATGTGTGAACCGACATCAAGAGGTAACCGGCCAGCGCGACCATGGCGATGTTCATGGTCACGTACGGGGAAAGGCCGATCCCGGCCACGATCAGCAGATTTGCCATCCCGTCACAACTGTGATCGATGAAGTATCCGTAGGAGGGGCGCTCGATCTTACGATACCGCGCGAGGCTTCCGTCCATTGAGTCCCCAAACCATTGAACGACATAGCCGGCGAGGGACAAAAGTAACCAAAGGTGGCCAAGATTGCTCGCAATGTAGCCGCCAAAAACCATTGTGGCTCCAATCATGCCGATGGCGGTCAGGCGATCCGGCGTGATGGAAGCAGGCATTCGGGCGCAAAGCCATTGGAGAACCCGTCGTTCGCTCTTGGCAAGCCAATTCTCTTGTATGCGGCGTAGTTCGGAACGAGCAGGAGAGCCATGCATCATGGGAAAACCGGGAGCGTAAGGCGCGTGATCGGTTGCGGTGACGTTCGCCCATGCAGAGCGTCAATCTCCGCCTGGCGGCCTTCCAGATAGTTCCTGCGCGAAGCAGCATACGGGTCCGGCGTGTCTTTCAACTCGCGAAGTTGTGAGTCGAACTGGACCCGGTAATCAAGCGACCCAACGATGCTTGCTGGAACCGTGTAGGTGGGCTGGTTGACATCCATGTCCATTCCTCCGTCATCCTCACATCCATTACGCACGGCCGGCGACCACCCCTCGAATTCGCGGCCAGAATGCGACCAAACGAGAACGGCCACCACCTCCCCAAAAAGCGGCTCAATCTTCCATTGCGTTCAATCGCCCGAAGCTGCGCTACACAGGGCGGCGATCCGCGCGGCCGCAGACCAAAAAGTCATGTCTCGCGCTCACGCAAAAGATTATGAATCGCTGTCGCAGCTTTTGCTCCATGGCCGGTCGCGACGCTGATCTGATCGAGCCCTTCGACGACGTCACCGGCTGCAAAGAGGCCGGGGACATCGGTTTGCTGATGCGCGTCGGTCACGATAGAGCCGTCCGAACCCACCTTCGCACCCGCCTGCCGGGCCAAGTCGGTTCGGGGGGAGGAGCCAAGCCCCGGGTAAAGTGTATCGAAATATAGCGGCCCGCCTCGTTCAAGGCGTGCCACGAGTCGCTGTCCTTCGATCTCCAGCGAACGAACAGGGACGTCGATGACGGTGATATCTTGATCGCGAAGGCGGGCGCGATCGGTTACAGCCAGCGTCATCTCACACTGGGCCAACAACGTGACGCGATCGCTGTATCGCCGAAGGAATTCGGCCTCGCGCGCACCGTGACTATCGGATCCAAGCACGCCAATATTCCTGCCTCGCGCCTCGAACCCGTCGCATACGGGACAATAGCGGATCAACCCTATTGCCAAGGCTTGATCGTGAAGGGCGGCAGGCATCTTAGGGCGATGATTCACGACACCGCTTGCGATCAGCACCGTGCTTGCGACGTGCGTGCCGACAGCTGTCTGCGCGATAAAGCCGCCCGTCACGACGGCGATACTTTCCACTTGGCCCGATACTAGCTTAGCCCCATAGAGCAGGGCCTGTTGCCGCAGCCGGTCAAGAAAATCTCCACCGTTTATCCCGTCGGGAAATCCCGGCAAATTGTGCGACGTCGGTATCGTTGCGGCTCGACCGTCTCCTGCGTCGATCACCACGCATTGCCGCAGGAAGCGGGCGAGATAGATCGCAGCAGTCAGCCCGGCCGGTCCTCCCCCGATAATGATACAATCTACGGGTTCCGCCATCGCCACTCCTGTCATTTGTGAAGCTCGCCGGTACGGTGTTCTCAATGCGTTTACGCACGGCCGGGCCCTGGTCCTCACAGCGATCAAACTTTGCTGTTTAACCGCCCCAGAAATCTGATCCGCCGTGAGGGATGATCGCAACCTCCCGTCCAGGGGTGACTACACGAAAGTGACGTATCTGCACGCTAAGGGCGAACAAATCCGGTACGATGCCAGCAGATGCTATTCGCAGGCTTTCCTGCCCCTTTTATGTGGTGCCGCCCTACGGGCGCCGATATGGGAGGGCGGCAATCCGATTGACCAACGATCGAGGTAGAACCCTGCTCGCCAAATATGTGAGCTGGTTGCCCATCCCCGGTATGGCGAAGGATTGCCGATAAACCAGAGCGTGGACTGCATGGGCCGCGCACCGGTCAACGTCCATCAAACCCAACCTCCCCCACTTCAAATCGCTGAGGGCAGCCATGTCTGTGTCGATTCCACCGGGTGCAAAAGACCCAACACTCACTCCCGTCCCGGCAAGCTCCACGGAAAGCGCTCGCATGAGGGTGCTCACATAGGCTTTCGACGCGCCGTAGACCGCTTGGAAGGGCACGGATGTTTCGCCCGCCAGGCTCGACACGGCGATTACTGAGGATTCAAACGGCTGCTCCCTGAAAATCGCAATCAGGCGAGCCAGCAAATCCGTGAAACCGAGTATGTTTGTTTCAATTACCTCGGCATAAGTGTCGGCACGGCCTGCATCAAATGAACCAACGCTCGTCATTCCGGCAACCAACAAAGCGGCTGTTACTTGCAATTCTGCAACCTTAGCCGCGATTTTCTCCCTGCCCTCGATTTCACGTTGATCAGCCACTATAATCTCGCACGGCACATTGAACCGCTCGTCAATTTCGGTCTGTAGCTCCCGCAAGTTGTCGAGCCTTCGTCCAACAATCAGGGGCTTGGCCTGGTACGATGCCGCCAAGCGGAGGGCGGACGCTCTGCCCAAACCGGTCGAAGCCCCTGTGACCAGCACCCACGAGTTCTTGATCGCCAGCGGTTTCACGCGTTTTCCAGAGCCTTGTATAGGGCGGTTTTGCCGATCTTGAGCCGGGCCGCCGCCTCACGAACAGTGAGGCCCGCTGTGATATGCGCCCGCGCTTTACGTAGTTTGTCGGGGGTAACGACAGGCCGGCGACCACCCTTTTGCCCCGCTCGCGTGCGGCCTTGAGGCCGGCATGAGTGCGTTCACGGATCAGGTCACGCTCGAATTGGGCCAGCGAGCCGAAGATGTTGAACACCAGCATGCCGCCCGAAGTGGTGGTGTCGATATTCTCGGTGAGTGAGCGGAACCCGATGCCGCGCGCCGCAAGCTCGCCGACCTTCTCGATCAGGTGGCTCATCGAGCGGCCGAGGCGGTCGAGTTTCCAGACCACCAGCGTGTCGCCGGGGCGCAAATAGGCGAGCGCTTCGGTTAGGCCAGGCCGATCGGCTTTTGCCCCGGATGCGTGATCGTCGAATATACGGTCGCACCCGGCAGTGTTCAGCGCGTCAAGCTGGAGCGACAGCTTCTGGTCTGCGGTCGAGACGCACGCATAGCCAATCAGCGCCACATGATGCCCGATCCTGTCCGTTTTCCTGTAGATATCAGCGCTGATTGGCACATCTTTATCAGAGCTAAGTGACACCAATCACCAGCGTACTGCGCGCCGCTTCCACCACGTCGTCGGTGATGGCGTTCAGGCCGTTGATCCGCAAGATGCGCTCGATCTGGACGAATAGGCGGTGGAGCAGACGAAAGTTTCCGCCCGTGATCCGCACGATGGTGG
>JGI24652J20063_1000298_pt1 | contig 13316 bp, 8 predicted proteins | sample MalvirmetagMSP97_FD_20063 | JGI IMG/M metagenome (IMG submission 20063) | reverse complement strand
GACCGTCATCAGAGGCACCGCCAGTAGCACGCCCACCGGCCCCCAGAGCCAGCCCCAGAAGAAGATCGAGACGAAGATGATCACCGGATTGATGGCCATACGAAAGCCATGAATCCAGGGCTCAATAAACAGTCCGACAAGCGTGGTCAGCCCCAGGAATCCCAGGGGCGCGACAGCCATCATCCAGAGCTCGTCCAGACTGACCACAGACACGATGGTCAGCAACGAGATCGAGAGAATATTGCCCAAATAGGGAATGAACCGCGCCAGCCCGGCGACCAGCCCCCACACAGCCGGATCCGGCAGCCCGACGGCCCAGCAGATCAGACCCGTTGTGGTGCCGACGGCCAGATTACTCAGGCCGAGAACGCCCAGGTACTGGGCAATCTGATGCTGAGAATCGTGGGTAATCCTAAGCACGGTTTTCCGCTGATCAATGGGCAACTGACGGACAAAGTTCTTGATCAGACGATCACCGCTCACCAACAGGAAATAGGTTAATGCCAGTGCCAAAGCCAGGCCAGCGATGCCGTTCCGGGCTTTGGTCATCAACTGGTTGCGCCATGAATCCGTCTGCAGAACAACCGTCGTTGGCTGTTGCCTTTCTGACTCCGAGAGCTCCTCAACGGACTTTTCAACCTGTTCCGCAGACTCGGAGACCCTGGCGATCTGGCGACTGATTTCGCTCTCGCCCACCAGCAGCCTCGATATCCCCTGGGGCACTTCCTCAACCCACTTGAGGGCAGGCGTCGCGACGGCCAGTGTAATGCCGACGATGCCGGCGAGCACCAGGAGAACAAACACCAGGGAGCTGATCATCCGGGGAACCCGCCACTTAACGTATGCCTTCTTGACCAGGGGCGAGAGCAGCAGGCTCGTCATTACCGCAAGAATGATGGGCAGGACAATCTGATGAGCCACGTACAGGGTGTACAGGATTCCCAGGCCGAACAAACCGTATATCGGCGTGGCAAGATCCGATGAAATCAGCAGGCGCTTGTTCTCACCCGCCGGTTCCTTATTTGTGGATTGGTCTTCCATGATGAAGCCTGTATACCGTGAAAAAAGCTGGCCCGGTAAATCCAGGCCAGTGTTAAAAACGGTCAGTCTACCTGCACCATGGAGCGAGCGCACCCGGGAGAGGGTTACGCGGGGTTCACTTGAGTCGTATTCAGCGCCCGATCAGCTCGCCATCTTTGGCAAAAAGGAGGTGTCCACCCAATACCGCTTGGGGTTTGTGGGATTGATGTAAACGGGAATGGACTCGCTCTGGATATGGTCCGAAGGATCAAACCAGAGGTTGCCGCTCCTGAAGACATGGATATCGGAGGTGACCGGATTCTGCCACTGGCAAACGATCTGATAGGGGCTCTTACCGTTCATGACGATCATCTGGTTCTTTTCGACACCCTGAAACATACCCTGAACCCGTTGCCCGGTTTTGCGAAGTTTGGCAGCCCCACTGTTCCTGACAGCGGGCACAACAAACATACCGGCTCCAACCATAAAGAAAACACCGCCCAAACCGCCTACGATCAGGGTTACTCCCCACAGCGAAAAGAATCCATCGATTCTTGCAGACTCAGCATTGCCTGGCATGAACAACACACGAACCGTCTCTCCGCGACTGTAACTCGGAGGGTTGCTGCCGCTGGATGAGAGGAACTCTGTGAGCCTGCCTTTTTCATCTTCAAAACGGACGAGAGGATAGTAGGCATTGGAATCACTGGATCGTGATCGAATCAGGTCGGTTACAACGCCCGGCTTGGCTGTCGCGGTTTCAAGAAAGGTTGAAGTGCTCTGGAAAGAGAAAAAGGCGCCGACAAGCATGCCGACACCCACGAGTGAAAAAATCACCCGCAGCGTATTGAAGGTTTTCATATCAGTTCCCTTGAAGATTGCTTCCTTGCCCGAAAACACCCTGTTCTCGGAAGTCGGAATTATACTCGATTCGACAAGGCTTGAAAGTCACAAGATGAGACGCGGTTCCTCCAATCCACACAAACTATCTCGATGGTAATTCTGTTGCTCCAAGCAAGTTGATAGAATATTCCCGACACATGGAGTGTTAACCCCATTGCACGGAGCAAGCATGCGTTACCTCGTTTTTTCTTCTCTTGTTGTCACTTCTGCCCTTTCCGGTTGTAGCCTTTATTACGAGTCCCAGGCAAAAGACATGATTCAGCGTCAGATGGACGCCATGGTTTTTGTGGAAGGTGGGGAGTTTATGATGGGGAACCCCGGGGGGTGGAGTGTTCGCAGCGATACCATTCCGGCACACCGTGTCATCGTTGATGATTTTTATATTCAGAAATACGAGGTGACACAAGGGGATTTCGAGTTGTTTATGGATGTGACTAACTACAAACACTCGAACAATTCTTATGAAATTCTCAGGGAAGAACATCCAGAACGCTTCCAGCCGAACCTACCAGCGGTGGTATCGTGGACGGATGCATCGGAGTTTTGCAGGTGGCTGGGGTCTCAAGCTGATAGCAATATTCGACTTCCGACCGAGGCGCAATGGGAATATGCAGCCCGGAGCGGCGGCAAAATGTTGCGTTATGCAACTGCGAACGGACATGCAGAGGAAGGAGTAACCATGGCGGCACTCCCGACTCAGTATCGAGAGCAGAGAAAAACGCTCCCAAAGCCGCCAGGAACCTTCCCTGCGAACCCACTTGGCCTTTACGACATGTCGGGTAATGCTGCTGAATGGGTGAGAGATTATTATCGCGCCGATTACTATGACCGCTCGCCCATAAATAACCCAGAAGGGCCCGAGAACCCAATCATAGAAAGCTGGAGCAACGAGCCCTTCAGGGTCCTTCGAGGCGGCGATTTTAGAGACTTCTCAGGCAACACAACCGTAACAAGGCGCAAAGCCATAGAACGGGTAACAAACGAGTCCACTGGTTTTCGCTGCTCCTTCTCGGGAAATTAAACTACTGAAGCGAGCCAACTCTCAACCCTTTCAGATTGCGTCGATTGAAACAATCGACGCGGGAAGAACTTGTAATAGTTGCTCATTAAATCTTGGAGCGACCCCTTTCCTGACTCATTCCCAATTCGCTTGAGAACTTCTATGAGCTCTCGGTGACTACTAATTGTTTCAAAGACTTCAATCATAGCTTGCGTTGCGATGTCACGATGCGGATCCACTTGACCAAAAACCGGCTTACTATCTCGGATCATTATCGTCAGCAATTGTGATTTGGCAGAAGGAGTCAGTACCCCCAGTCGATTATTTTTCAGCACACGCTGTGCGACTTTTCGTACCTCTTCATCTGCTTGATGAAGCGAACGCCAGAATTCCGATAAAGTATCTGCTCCCTTCGCAACTAGCGACGAAAAAGCATCTTCACTGCAAGCAAATATACCCAAGAGTCGAGATAAACTGTCAAAGGCTTCTTCCGAAATCCAGTCTAAAAAGCGAAAATCGCTCTGCTCGAGCGACCACCTGACAAACTTAACCAACTCCCATATCTGCTCAGCATTCAGTTCCGCAGCAATGCCCCCACTCCCGCCGGGGCCAAGAACCAGACTACCTTTGAAAAAGGCCACAAGCTTGCTCTCGCGAAGTTCAATTTTGTAATCAAAACCAAAACCGATTCCGGATGAAACCGCAATTTCTGGCTTTACCTCAGCCAACAATTCAAACTCAGGATCCCCCCCTGTTTGATCATCAGTCGCTCCATCAACTTCCTCATAAGCAGCCTTCCACTTAACCCCAAATCTGGCTTCATTACTTACGGTTGCGCCAGCAAAAGCTTGCCCGTTGGTCTGGCCAGAGACACCAACATCCCCGGGTGCGCTGGACAACTTTGCATTTGCTGCGAGAGACAGACAGGCACCCGCAAACCCCTGAATCCGGTATTCCGCGTCTGCCCTGAAGTATCCACAATGGAGCTTTATCGAGTTTCCCTGATGATTTTCGTACTCGAGGAGCACCTTTGCTCCGGTCTCATCCGGCAGCCTGGCGGCAAAGGTCGCCTCACCCTGCAGGAGACTGTACGTTCCTTGCATTTGGGTACCAATATAGGCTTGGCCCTTTTCGGGCTCGTAGTTGGCCTCCAGGCTGCACTGCGCGGCAAACCGGAACATCTGTGCTTCGGCACCTGCGGCGAAACGACCATCTTCGGTTGAAGCTTCTTTTTTAAATAATTCAATTTCCAACTGGTTAAAGAAGTTGTCCTCTTTGCTCTTCCACTCAGCAAACTTCACCTTGAGCGACCGGTCGTTCTTCAGGCCGTTTTTCGCCTCGTCCCAGGCCCGCTCAAAGTCAGCAGCACTCATAACTGCTCGAACATCCGAAGCCCTAAGCGGCTTCCAGTTAGTGCGTAATTGATTCAGAACCTCTTGGCGGGCGTAGCGGTAACCTGCGCCACCAGTGTGCTTAAGTTCAACTAGAGGCTGGGACTTCATAGAACCGAGGTTCGGCTTTGCGAGAACATCGACAGCCGAAGGTGGACTGGTTTCCACCAAACGCCTCAGGGTTTTCTCTATATCCACGATGAGTTCTCGTCGCTCCTGCTGTTCCTTACGGTGCTTTTCAACTTCGTCGTGGTGGATTATGTTCCAAAGCCGGACAGCCCAGGACACTCTCGCGGCATATTCGCTGACGTAATCCATGTAGGGAATTAGCTCATCATCGAGTTCGTTCAGTCGCTTTTTTTTGTCTACCAAAGACTGAATATCAGCCTCTGCAATGAAATCTGGCCAGCGGGTGTATTTCTTCAGTTCCCGGGCTTCATGCCCGAGCCGTTGCACTCGGTGGCTATCTGCGTCCTGATCACTCTGAACCATCCGATACTGAAGCTCAGCCTCCAAAGCCGCCCTGAGGAACCTGAGCCTCTCATCCATTTCATCAAAGTCTTGCTTGCTGGCTTCGGTTATCAGCTCGTGAGCCTCAACCTTTGCCTTCACGCCAGGCAGTGTCGCTTCCAGTTCGGCACAAAGCGTTGTGAAAACTTTTACTGAGAGCAGGTCTTTCCTGTCCGTAAGGTTGGCTTGACTCGCGGGAAACAGAATCTGGCTTCGGATCTGATTGATCTCATATTCAATCCGTTTTTCTCTACGACGCTGATGCTCGAGTCGTTGTCGCTCTCGTTTCCAGCGGGCCTCGTAGTCATTGAGCAGCTCCTTTGCTGTCGAACTTTGCTCAGTTTCGGGGAGTGCCCCCAACTCTCGAAGGCTGTCCCACGCCTTTTCGCGCGCAGCAGGTATATCCTCTACGGGCCCCGCTTCCGCTTCCTTTAGCTCAATCAAGGGCTCGTTGAGAGTCTCAATCTCACCAATCAGATCCTTCAGCTGAGTGCGACTAAGCGCATAGACAGTGTCTTCCTCACCAGTGACGTGGACAAGCGCTTCGCACTCAATTGAACACTGAGAGCATTCAAGATGATCTTTCGTATCATCATTAGCCGATTGAGCTGCCGGAAAAGCGTTTTGATCTACAGAGTTTTCAGGGACAGTGAGATTCCATCCAGCTTCAATGTGGTTCACATCCTTGATGATCGGATTCTCATTCTTGATCGCACTCAACGAAACCTGATACCTCGAAGCAATACCTGAAAGCGTTTCTCCTGACTGAACTTTATGCTGTGGCATCCATGCCCTCCAATATACGTTCCATCGCGTTCATACGGTCCGCCGGCGTCATCTCCGGGGTTTTCATAACTTCCTGAAAATCTGACGTCCCAGCCAGATCAGAGCCAATGCGGATGCAAAGTCTCAACCAACGCTCTTGTAGTGAAGCGCTCTCACAACCGAGGTTCAATGCTCTCTGAAGCTGCTCCAGAACCCAGACTCTTCGGTCTCCGCTTTCAGGCAAATAATCCCGATAAACTTGCTCATAAGCCATTGCACGGTCAGCCAATCTATAGGGCGGCAACGCGGAGAGTTCAGACTGAACCAACGCGGGTTGTTCGGGGAGTTCTGTCTTTCCGGCTTGATCAGGCGATTGGTATGCTTGCCAATCCGACCCGCTATGCCAGTAGATTGTTACTCCGGCATTCACGATCGGTTTTGCTCGCCCTGCAAAAGCCGCCAGCAATGGACGAAAAGACCTTGGATCGTAAAATCGAAACAGTCGCCCATCCGACTTTGCAAGTGCTAGCAACCATCCCTGAGCCCAATTAAAAACGCACGTCGAGCTTTCCGGCGAATCAATGAAGACTCCCAGCGGCACAAAGCTCAATCGCTCTTTAAGCTTTCTATGAAATCGAGTGTCTCCATTGAGCGCCAGAAGTATGGGTCCTTGCTTCCATGATGCCTGCCATCGGGTATTCTCCAGAAGGCTCCACCACTGAACCGATCCATGCTGGTCAGCTTCGTAAAGAAATCTGAGGAAGCTATCATCGACCGCGAGGTCAATGACGGCAAAGTCCGCGCTGGAGGGTTCCTGGGCCAGCAAATCCAGGCTATCAAGCGTGCTGATGTAGTCTGCAGCGTCCATTCTCATCAAACTCACAATCGGAAACGACAGGCGCTCCCTGGTTGGCTGATTCCTTCAGCAATGTTGAGTGATCTGCCAAAACCTGCGGAGCACTCGTTCCGTTATCACGTTGGGTGGTTTCTTCAAGCTGCGAAGCCTCCTGGCGTCCGGTTGAGCCAGCAATCACGGCAGGCAGCTCCGGGGCTTTATCTGCCACTCCACTCCCACTCCCTGGCCCGCCACCAGAATTCATACGCACCGAAGGCCCGGATACAGTCACCCCGCTGGGATCAAGCTTCAGAAAGCTGCCACCCGCCTTGAGCGTCAACTCGGCGCCCGCCTCGATTACGACTTTCATGCCCGCCTTGTGGTGAATCTCGGTGCCGGCTTCAACGAGCTGGTTTTTGCCTTGTTTGCTGTGAAAACTGCCACCCACGGATAGACTGTAATCACTTCCGACCGACTCACGCTGTTCGCCATCGACTGTGCGATGCTCGTTGCCTTTCACGTGACTGAAATCGTTGTTTTCGACTGTGCGGTGACTGTCGTTCCGAATCACCTCCGTGCGGTTGTTCTCGGTGAGTAGATCCAGGTCTTTCTGGGCATGGACGTAGATCTGTTCCTGGTCCGCCTCATCCTCAAACCTCAGTTCGTTGCTGCCCTCGCCCTTGTGGGTTTTGGTTTTTAATGTGGTGCGGGTTTTGTGCTCCGGCAGCCCATAGGGTGGCGTGTTGGTCACGTGATGGGTTCGGCCGGTGATGATCGGCTGGTCCGGGTCGCCGTCCAGGAACGAGACAATCACTTCGTGGCCAATTCGCGGCAAGGCCATGAAACCATACTGGCCGCCGGCCCAGCCCTGACTGACTCGGAGCCAGGCGCTGCTGTGCTGGTCATTTTTTGAGTAACGGTCCCAGGGGAAACGGACTTTTACCCGGCCATGTTCATCGCAGTGAATCTCCTCGCCTTCCGGGCCGGTGACAATCGCGATTTGTGGGCCGTCCATCAGGGGGCGGTGCGGCGTCTGCGGGCACCAGGTCAGATCTGCAGGTATGGCATTGAACTGGTTGTGGTACGTGGTGGGTTCGCTGCCGCCTTCCTCTTCCAGAGCCTGGGGCTGCGTTCCGGTGTGGGTGATAGACGTTAGCAGCCACTCCCGATTGAGATTGTCACTATCATGCTCGGTCAGTTCCACTTTCGCGCCGGGGCTGAAATCCGGGCGGTTGCTCTCGCCGGAGGCGGTGCTGGCGTCATTGCGAAGGGATTGCAGTCTGGCTTCGGTAAAAGGCTGGCCACTGGCGTCGGCCTTGAAGCGGCCGGGGTAGTCGAAGTGCTGGTAGTCTTCCCGGTGCTTCAGATCACCAGAAGCATGCTCATGCACCAGGCCATAGGCGGGATTCCGGAAGGTGTAATCCTTCATTGCCACTGAGGCCACCCGCACCCGCTCTTCATACCGGAACCGATACACCGCCGGGCGCTGGGTGCTGCCGCCTGCTTTGGCGTTGTATGCTGCCGGCTCCAGTTTCGGAGCATCGCCATGATGGTCGGCGATTATAAGCGCCGACTGGGTGTCCCCGTCCACGCTCCCCTGTTCATAGCGGTAATGCCAACCCTCTTCAGCCGCGAGGCGTTCGAGAAAGGCCAGGTCGCTTTCCCGGTGCTGAACACAGTATTCCCGTTGCTCCGGCGTGCGCTTCAGATCGAAGATCGAATCGATAATGCCGCGCTCTTCCAGGAGAGTGCGCACAATGGTGTCGGTGCCCTGGGTTTGGAAAATCCGGCTGTTGTGCATCAGTCCAAGACGCCAGAGCGGCGGCTGGATAATCAGTTCATAGCGGGTACGCCGGTGGCCGGCATCGCCTCGGACGAATTCGTTGACCACCCCGGTAAACCGCCGAAGAGGCATGCTGTCCTGCCAGATAACGAGATCTACTGGTTGCTCCAGAATCTCTGCAGCCTGAATGGAGGGGTCGGTGCTGGCCAGCTCAAGGTGACCCTGAAACACCTCGGACAGGCGCTCGGTCAGTTTAAAGCCAACCACTGAAAATAAATCTGAGGGGAGTCCGCCAACACGGGCGGTAAACTGCAATCCACTTGCCTGGGGCATATCTTCATTCCTTGAAGAGCAATCGGTTTTTAAGCTCGTCCTGAGCAGGCCTCCGATTATAGCCATCAAGCCGTAGAATGAAACCCCGGGGCCAGTCTTGTGTCGGCATGATGAGAGGTTGACCGGAAATCCATTCTGCTGCACCCTAATCTGGTTTCATTATGCAACCGGAGAGAACAAGTGAGCGAATACAAGAACCGAGCCGTCGTGCTCAAACAACGCCCACAGGGCGAAATCCAACAAGGCGATCTCGTTTTGGAAGAGCGTCCTGTCCGTTCCCCTAACGAGGGAGAAGTTGTTGCTCAAGTGCTCTGGCTTTCACTGGACCCCTACATGCGTCCACGCATGAACGATGCCAAGGGTTACATGGACCCCATTGGCATCGATGAGCCTATCGTCGGCGAGAGTGTTGCACGTGTTGTTGAGTCCCGCTCGGACGACCTGAAAGTCGGCGACCTGGTTACCTGCTACTCCGGCTGGCAGGAATACGTCACCTTCCCGGCGGACGCGCCGATGGTCTACAAAATTCAGCAACGGGACAATGTGCCCCTTCAAACCTACCTTGGCGTTGCAGGCATGCCAGGGCGCACCGGTTATTGCGGCCTTATGTACGTCGGCAAACCGAAAGCCGGCGAAACCGTGGTTGTCTCGGCAGCCTCCGGCCCTGTCGGCACTGTCGTTGGCCAAACCGCAAAAACAGAGGGTTGCCGGGTGGTTGGCGTTGCCGGTGGGCCTGAGAAGTGCGATTTCGTGGTCAATGAGCTGGGCTTCGACGCCTGCGTCGACTACAAGGCGGGGAACCTGGAAGCGGATCTCAAAGCGGCCTGCCCCGACGGCATCGACATCTACTTTGAAAACGTGGGTGGAGCCGTTACGCGCGCCGTTGCCCCATTGTTGAATGAGGGGGCCCGGGTGCCCATCTGCGGTTTTGTCTCTGCCTACAATGCAAAAGATATGGCCAGCGTGGAAACTCCCTTCCACGTGCTCGGGGCGCTTGATCCGGCGCCGGAGCATCGTTTTTTCCTCGTGACCGAATGGCAGGACCAGCATCAGGAAATCACGGACATCCTGGCCTCACGGGTTGCTTCCGGAGAACTGAAATACCGCGAAACCGTTGCCGAAGGGCTGGACAACGCCGTTGATGCCTTTAAGGGCATGCTCAAAGGCCAGAACTTCGGTAAACAGCTGGTTCACATTGCAGACTGACTGCAATACCTGAGACGCGTGTGGTCTGTGTGATTCAGTCCGAGATTTTCAGGAGCACCTTGCCGGTGTTCCTGTTCTCAGCCACATAGGCCATCGCCTCTTCCACCTCTTCTATCGGCCAGGTGCTATCGATCAGAGGTTCAATCTGGCCGGCTGCGAGCAGTGGCCAGACGTGCCGGTAGAGCGCCTGCATCACCTCGCCCTTATCCTCGACCGTGCGTGAACGGAGGGTGGAACCGATCAGGCGCTGGCGTTTGATCAGCATGATGCCCAGATCCACCTCGGCCATCCGGCCACCCATAAGCCCAATCAGCACTATGCGCCCATCAACATTCAGAACCCGCTGATCTTCGGCAATATAATTGCCACCGACCGGATCCAGAACCATATCCACGCCACCCCACGCTGTAACAGCATCAACGAAGGAGCCTTCGTTCCGGTTCCAGACGCCACTGGCGCCCAGATTGCGACAAACCTCCAGTTTGGCCTTATCACCGGCGGTCGCAAAGACCGGATTGCCAAAGGCCGTTGCGAGCTGAATTACCGCAGTGCCAAGGCCGCTGGCACCCGCATGCAGGAGCACACGCTCGCCCGGTTTCAAGGCTGCTTCGTGATACAGATTCAACCAGGCGGTCGCAAAAACCTCGGGAATGGCCGCAGCTGTCTCCAGCGACACCCCTTTGGGAACGGGCAAAACCTGCACCGCGGGTACCACCACACGAGTCGCATAACCGCCGCCGGTCAGCAGGGCGCAGACTTCATCACCGGNTTTGAGNTGGGTAACGCCNGATCCGACCGAAGCGATGCGACCACTNACCTCCAGCCCGAGAATATCGGATGCTCCCGGAGGCGGGGGATAGACGCCAGCGCGCTGCATGAGATCCGCACGATTGATGGCTGTCCAGACAACCTCGATTTCGACGTGGTCTGCGGGCGGTTCACCCGGTCCTTCCCAGGGCTCCCAGCTTAGATTGCCCCCGGTTACCTTGATTGCTTTGATCATGTATGACGTCTCGGCCTTGCTCATATGGGCACAGGATACCCCAAGTTTTCCGAGCATTGCACAAATGGCGCAAAGACAGGATCAGCCGGTAACTTCCAGGTTGGACAGCCAAACACTCTGATAAGGTTTCAGGGTGATCGAGCCAGACAGATCATCAATAGTCATCCCGGAAATCAGATCCAGCCAATGATCGGTGCCGATGAGATTGATGTCGCTCAGCGCTACCTGCTGCACCTCGTTACTGATGTTGTGAATGCAGAAGATGGACTGGTCCCGGCGCATACTCTGGCGCCAGAAACCAAACAGCTGCAGGCCGAGATGCAGGGTGAACTGGGTGGCGTTCGGGTGAAACGCAGGTTGTTTACGCCGGATGGTAATCAGCCGCTTCAGCTCCTCGAACGCCTTGCTGTGATGGCTCAGGGGATCTGCGAGCTTCTGCTCCAGAGTATCCAGTTGCCACTGGCTGCGGTTAATGGATCGAAGCCGACCGGTGTGCTCCACCCGCTCCAGATCGTTCTCAGTCGCCAGCAGACTGTGAATGTAGAAGGCCGGAATCCCCTCAAGCGCCAGCATCACGGTGTGGGCGCAGACGAAGCGCTGCAACTGCCAGTGGTCCCGACCCGACTCCGCCGTGCCTTGCAGCGCATCGTACAGGGCGATGTTGATTTCGTAGGGCTGGTCGCGACCATCCGGCGTGCGCCGGTACGAGACCTTGCCGCCGAACGAGTCCATGGTGTTGATCAGTCGCTGCTTCTCTTCCTCCGTCAGCAGACCATCCGTTGGCCGCATACCCACACCATCGTGGGACGCAATAAAATTCAGATAGGTGGTGCCCATCTGCGCGGGCGGCATGCTCATCAGCCAGGTTTTCAGGTGCTTGCAGTCACCGGTAACCAGGGTATTGATCAGCAGGGGCGGCAGGGAAAAGTTATAGATTACATGGGCTTCGTTGGCGTTGCCGAAATAGGTGAGATTTTCGCGGTTGGGTACGTTGGTCTCGGTAATCACTACCGCATCCGGGCTGTGGTGCTCGATCAACAGGCGCAGGATCTTGATCAGCTCATGGGTTTGCTGCAGATGGATGCAGGGCGTACCCGGTTCCTTCCAGAGGAAGGCGACGGCATCGAGCCGGAAAATGATAATGCCACGCTCCAGGTAGCGCCGGATGATAGCAGCAAACTCGATGAGCACCTTCGGGTTGGCAAAATTCAGGTCAACCTGATCCTCACTGAACGTACACCAGACATATCGCTCGCCATCGTCGGTCTGGACCGGGTTAAGGAGCGGCGAGGTACGGGGCCGCACAACGGCACTCAGATCATCCCTTGGATTGCCCTCGAAGAAATAATCCTTGCCCGGGTCTACCCTTTTGCGGAAATTCTCGAACCAGCGGCTGCGGGCCGACATATGGTTGATCACCAGGTCCGCCATCAGCTTGTAATCCCGGGCGATGCCCTCGATATCCTCCCAGTTTCCGTGGGACTCGTTGACGGCCAGATAATCCATGACCGAGAAACCGTCGTCGGAGCTGTAGGGGAAAAACGGCAGAATGTGCACTGAAGAAATTGAATCTGACAGGCAATCCGCGAGGAACCGATGCAATGTCTGCAGTGGTTTTTCTTCCGCCCGCTGAACCGTGTCGGCATAGGTAATCAGCACCACATCCGATTCATCCCAGTTATTCTGGTGCGCAGGCGGCGGCGCCTGGTTGGGCTCCAGACCCATAGTGGTCAGCAACTGTTCGGCCAGAAATTCACAGTCCAGCTCTGGATAGACGACATCCAGCATGGAAACCAGCTTCGCTTTCAGAGCCTGGGTCATGGCCGGAATTCCTCATTATCCAACTCCACGGCCTCCAGCAACTGCTCCTTGATGTCGGGAATCGCGCTTGTGACCCGGTTCCAGCTGGGAATAAAAGGTGTGTCCATCGGGTTATCGAGGAAATAGGCGCCCGCCCGCATCACGTTCTGGGCGAACAGCTCCACCGCCTTCTCTTCCTTGTGTCGATCAAACGTCAGGCCGTTGATAATGGCGTCGTTCTGATAGGTCTCCACAAAATCCAGTGCAATACGGAAGTACGTGGCCTTGATAGTACGGAATTTCTCATTGGAGAAAATCTCACCGTTGGTCGCCAATTTTCGGAACAGAGCCTTGGCGATATCCATGCTCATTTTGGACAGGCCCTTGCTGGCATCTTCCGGTGAGAGCTCCTGATGCTTGTGATCATAGACATCGGCAATATCCACCTGACACAGGCGGTTGGTGGCGTAGTTGCGCTTCATCTCCGACAACACACCGATCTCCAGTCCCCAGTCGCTGGGAATACGCAGGTCATTGATCACATCCGTGCGAAACGAGAATTCCCCGGCCAGTGGGTACCGGTAACTGTCCAGGTAATCCAGGAAGTCGTTGGGGCCGCAGACCTTCTTCAGGGATCGGATCAACGGTGTTACCAACAGGCGACTGACCCTTCCGTTCATTTTTCCGTCCGCTACACGGGCGTAGTAGCCTTTGCAGAACATGTAGTTGAAGCCGGGGTTAGCCACAGGGTAGATCAGCCGGGCCAC
>JGI24652J20063_1000286_pt1 | contig 13937 bp, 13 predicted proteins | sample MalvirmetagMSP97_FD_20063 | JGI IMG/M metagenome (IMG submission 20063) | reverse complement strand
GGATATTCTTTTTTTAAATCCTGGATATAAAGTTGATGATTAATATAGTCCCAGCTAATCCATTCCCCATCATCATATATTCCGTCAATCATGTTCATATCCCTATCCTGGAAAGCTTTGCTGCATATAGGCGGGAAACGCTCAGGGTAAGGGGCGGAAAAAAGCGAAGCTTTTTGACGTCCCAGCCCGGAGGGCGACTTTACCCGCTTGTTATATGCCATTAAGTTCATTGATATCTTGTATGTCGATTGGACGGCCCGTGTTGGATTTCGACTGAATAAGATGTTCTTTTGAGGCGACACGAACATCCTAATAACCTGCTTTAGTTTCAATGGAGTTAGCTAGCGCTTCATTAAAAGGGATGGCATCAATTGCTGTTAGAACTTCTAGGGACAACCCATGTTCCTCTAAATTAATTTGCCTTTTCTGGCCGACAATATTCTCAGGAATTAAATTTGGATGTGGTCCTATAAGCTCTATAAGGCATTACAGAGGCTCGCTGCCGAACTTTCATCATTGTTGGTTAATATATCCAAATCTTTTGTTTCTCTATTTACTCCATGGAAAATTGCCGCATGGCCGCCGAAAATAACATAATCTACATTATTCCTCCTAAGTACATCTAAGTTTTCAATTTGCTTATTGTTCAAATCCATTGTTGAACCGGTGCATATAACGCCGCATTATGGGGCGGCTGGAACGCAGTGGAAGCCGTCCCAGCCAGCTTGCTGGCGACATAAATGCCTTGTTATGCGGCAACTTACTAATCTCGGTTACACTATTGTTCAATTTGAGATAGATCACGAAAACATACACCGAGGTCTTCCCATATCTCTGTGAACATAATTGGGATAGTAAACTCTAGATCACTACCGCCTTCGACCCGGTTAAATGCAACGGTAATCGATTCCCCAATCAGAAACCACGCCATCTTTTCAAATTCTGGATCAAGATAAATAAAGTTACGAGCGCCTTCCTCGCCATCGACAACACTGTATTCTTCCCCTGCCGTTGATTCTTCCTCATATCTTAAATAGGCATAATGTGGTGGTGAGTTTTTTTGCCATAAGCTGCCTTCACGTTCTTCTATATCCGTCAAGCCAATTCTAAGTGACAAGAATGGTGCTCTGTCTTGATAGGCAAAAAATACGACAGAACCAAAAACAGTAGTTGGCTGGTTTGACCTATAGGCCCAGTCTTTCAGAAGTACTTGATAAGAATAACCACATCCTTCTAGTCTTCCTTGTGAACGATATGGAGTAAATTCCAAGCTCATTAGATTTGGCCCATTGGCCGTTACGTCACTAAGTAAAGTATTCAACGTGTCGGAATCGAGCTCTAATGGAATCCAGCCTTCGTCATCTAGTTCAGCCGATTCAGCGCCCTGCAAAAGTGATACTAAAGCTCCGAGCCAAAAAGGAATTAAGACTAGACATTTCAGTGCATTGATCATGTGCCTTCTCCAGGCTAGTTTTGCTGCATAACGCCTCAAAAACCGGCGCGCTTTAGCGCGTCCGGCGCCGGAGGCGCGTAGTTATTTGACTTGTTATGTGCCAAACAGCTTGTTGGCACGATTCTCAAGCCGTAAGTGTTCAAACTCATAAGCATGTACAGGCCGGTCGAGCTTTTTGGGTAAGGCTGTGGGGTCTGTATACATATAGAGGTGATACTTACCTCCAGAATGTTGCTGTGCATATTTCACCACCTCCGTATGAGTCATAAGCCAGACAGCTTCGGACTCAAGATTCACAAAGGCCGCCAAATCTGCAGGAGAGTTTTCTGGCAACCACCAGTCAATTGCTGCCTTGCCTTTGCCGCCACCCGGCTTGGGTTTCAGGTTGGTCTTAACCTGGATTGTGACAGGATGCTTCCGGGATGGAGCATAAGCTACCAGATCAATACCTGTATCTGTACTCATTGGAGCAGACTCAACGCCAAGTAGCAGAAGGCGATACTGCACCAATAACTCACCGCACTTACCAATCTGTGCTGTTGCAAGCTTCAGCGGACTCTCCTTGGCACATAACGCCTTTTGTTAATGGGCAGCTACGTAGTAGCTGTCCATGCAATTAAACTGTTTGTTATGTGTTAAACAAAAAAGTTACTGGTACATTAATAATGAGCCCAAAAATTTAGTTTCTCTAGTGCTGTATTTGATAATAAAGGTTTGGGCATCTAATTTATCGGGAATTTCAATATTTACTTCTAAAGTTAAATCTGAGTCTTCTTCAAAAGTTAATACATTGGCTAAAGAGAATGCTAACTCCCCATTGAAGTTGCCATCATTGTTAGACAGAAGTGGAATACTTAATGGTAGCTCGCCAAGTTGGTCAGACAATAAATTGCTACCGTCATTTAATTTTAAATTTATAGAGTTAATGAGGATTGGGCTGGAAATAGATGTGGTCGAATTAACTCTTATTAATAGAGTGTATGGCTCACCTCGTGTGTGAGATCCATATGCCCAGCCTAAGTTAAGGTCGTTAGTATCATCAATGGGGAAATATATAGTAATTTCGTCGATCGAAACAGGATCAGTTGTGGCGTAATAGTATTGGAAATTTACATTTACACAACCAGATATAAATAATGAAATCAGAATAATTAAAATAATTCGCTTATTCATGACACATTCCTTGTACACATAACGCCCTTTGTTAATAGGCAGCTACGTAGTAGCTGTCCAAGTGATTAAACTGTTTGTTAGGTATCTTAAGAATTACTTTTTTGGAGATCTTCATACCAATTTCTTTCATTTTTAGGTAGCAAAATCGGAACACCAAATTGGATGCGACTAACTCTTGTATCTTTAGAAGATATTTCACCTTCAATGCCTGCACCAATTCCAGCAACTTTCAATCCGCCACTACCACTAGCTTTATCAGTAGTTTCAACTGAAATAGCAACATCAAAGTCAATAATGGTAGATTTGAGTTGAGCGCTACTAGATACTCTAGAATTTTTGGGGTAATCATGGCCGCCATCTTTGCCTGCAACAACTAAGCCGCCAAGTGCTTCATCCTTTTGGGCTTCTCTCACACCAGAGAGAATTTGTATCAAAACAGATTTTACGAATTCATCTAATTCCATTTATTTCTCCGATGTGTGACTTGATACCTAACATTTGTATACCGTGCGGGCACGGTTTGGTTTCTTGTTGTTTTTGTTATTTTGTTACTTATTGATTTGTAAAACAATATTATTGAGCAAAAAACCAATAAGTCAAAAAGCGAGCCTGCCCTCTATTTTCCTTCTTTTGGCACCGTAATTAATACTACGAGAAGTAATCTCCTGAAATTACAGCTAATTTTGGCGAAGCTAAACACAAAGCGTGCGTGCCAGGTTTGTAACCGTGCCAAAATTTTTGATTTTTACTAGTTATAGACTAAAACTTAGCCATAATTTCTTAATAATTCTTTTGAACATGGAGGTTTAGATGGGCAGTGCTTTTATTGAATCCGTTCGGCGGGATATGCGACTGCGAGGCTATAGTTACGCTACGGAGAAAACCTATTTAACCTGGATAAAAAGGTTTATTTATTTCTGCGGCAAACAGCACCCGGCGGATGTGCCGCTTGATGAGATCACTAATTATCTGTCCCATCTGGCAGCCGACAGGCATGTTTCGGTGAATACCCAGAAACTGGCATTAAATGCCTTGGTGTACCTCTACCAGAAATTCCTGAAAATAGAGATTGGGGATTTAGGCTTCAAGCTGGCTTCCAGGCAGCGATATATTCCAACAGTATTAAGCCCCAATGAAGTCAAACTGATATTAGAGAAGCTGAAGGGCAGAAATAAACTTATTGTTCAGCTGTTGTACGGTAGCGGTTTGCGGGTTAATGAATGCCTGCGGCTTAGAATTATGGATATTGATCTGGAGAAGGGGGCCTTAACTGTCAGGGATGGTAAAGCCAGGAAAGATCGCATGACAATTTTGAGCCCGAGCTTATCTTCTGAACTTAAGTCATTCATAAGTGCGGCACGTAAAATTCAGCTGCAGGATAATTTGCAGAACGTAGGGCCGTCGTTGCCGCCTGCACTGCGTCGTAAGATGCCCAATGCTTACCGACATCCGGGCTGGGCATATATTTTTCCGGCATCGAGCCTGTGTAATCATCCTCTGGACGGGACTTTATGTCGTCATCATTTGCATCAGACTGTGGTGCGAAAATTCCTCAAGCAAGCGGTCAATGCTGCCGGAATTGTCAATAAGCGGGTGACCTGTCATGCCTTCAGACACTCCTTTGCCACGACGATGCTGGCTGGAGGTGCTGATATCAGAACAGTACAGGAATTACTTGGGCATAATAGTGTCAAGACTACCCAGATATACACGCATGTACTGGGGAAACATTATGCCGGTTCAGTCAGTCCGCTGGATCACATTTGCTGAGTTATTTACGTAACAGCGAACTGATAAAAAACAGCACCGCAGCACTGACCACAATGCTCGGGCCGCTGGGCGTATCCAGATAAAAAGAGGCAATCAGGCCGCCACAAACAGCGAGACAGCCGATCAGACTGGCGGACAGGGCCATTTTTTCCGGTGAACTGGAAAAGCTTCGGGCGCAGGCTGGTGGGATCACCATGAGTGAAGTGATCAGCAGCATGCCGACTACCTTCATGCTCAGGGCGATAACGGTAGCAATCAGCAGCATCAGCAATAAACGCATGCGGCCGACATGCAGGCCTTCGACCTGTGCCAGTTCCTGGTGCAGGGTAATGGTCAGCAGGCTGTTCCAGTTCACAGCCAGCAAGATCAAGGCAGCAAATACACCACCGGCAATCCATAGCAGTTCGGTGTTACTGACAGTTAACAGATCACCAAACAGGTAAGCCATCAGATCAATATTGGCATCGGTGAAACTGAGTATCACCAGGCCGAAAGCCAGCGAACTGTGGGCGAGGATGCCGAGGATGGTGTCAGTGGCCAGGTGGTGTTTGTTTTCCATCTGTACCAGCAGGAAAGCAATGGCGATGCAGGCAAGGATGACAGCAAACTGCAGGTTGATATCAATCAGCAGCCCGAAGGAAATTCCCAGCAAGGCCGAGTGCGCCAGGGTATCGCCAAAATAGGCCATGCGACGCCAGACCACAAAGCAGCCAAGCGGCCCGGCGATCAGTGCCACCAGCAAACCGGCGGCCAGGGCTCGTAAAATAAAATCAGCCATGCTTGTGACCTGAATGCTTGTCGTCGAGCACTTCGCCGTCCAGACCATGACTGTGATTATGGTGATGGGTATAAACCGCCAGGGCTTCGGCTTCTTTTTTACCGAACAGTTCCAAATAGGCCGGGTCATTGCTGACCTGTTCCGGAAGACCGTGACAGCAGACGTGCTGGTTAAGACAGATGACTTCATCGGTGGCAGACATCACCAGGTGCAGATCATGGGATACCATTAAAATGCCGCAGCGATGTTTGTTGCGGATTGAAGCAATCAGGGCATAAAGCTCGGCCTGGCCGCTGATATCGACGCCCTGTACCGGTTCATCCAGTACCAGCAGTTGCGGGTCCTGAATCAGCGCGCGTGCCAGCAGCACGCGCTGTAGTTCACCCCCGGAAAGAGCATGCACCTGTGAAGTCAATAGATGCAGGGCTTTGACTTCCTGCAGCACGGATTCGATATTTTCGGGGCGCGCCTGCACGGCAAGCTGGAGAAACTTTTTTACTGAAATCGGCATGCTGGGATCAACCTGCAGACGTTGTGGCATATAGCCAATACGTAACTTCTTGCGTCGGTTGATTTTGCCTGAACCGGGCTCAAGTAAACCCAGCACGACTTTGACCAGTGTGGTTTTGCCGGCGCCATTGGGGCCAATCAGGGTGACAATCTGGCCCTCATCAATATCCAGGCTGACGTTATGCAGAATGTGCTTGCCCTCGATTGTGAGGGAAATATTCTGTGCTTCAAGCAGTTTTTTAGTCACGTTTAGCTTCTTTCAGGTAGCGTCTCAGTTTAAAAAAGTAGCGACCGCTCTATTCGGGGGTCAAGTCCCGAACAACTACACTACGGGTAACCTCTGTAGGAGGGGCTTTAGCCCCGAACAATCCTGGACAGTTCAAATTACTAGGACACTATCCCTTTTTTCAGCAAGTTTGCGGACAAGGCGAGGTAATATATCATAGTGGGCTTTTCTGGTTCAGCATCGGTAGCCCAGCTTGTCGCGTTTAATTTGCCTGATACTCCTTTTATTACAGCCACTCTTGTCTGGCCTGAATGCCAGTGCGCAGGAGCCGCTAAGAGTCGTGGCCAGTATCAAGCCCCTGCAGTTACTTGCCGCGGCCATCACTGACGGGGTTTCTTCACCCGCCCTGGTCATTGGCGCCGGACAGGATCCGCATCATCCTGCGCTGCGTCCTTCGGAACGACGCACGCTGGCACAGGCTGGGATGACTCTCTGGGTGGGGCCGCCACTGGAGGCTGCACTGGCTGATGTGATTGATACCGAGGCTGAAAACGTGATTACGGCCTATACGCTTCTGGAAAATTCCGGGCTGACATTCACTGAACGTGTCGATCCGCATGTCTGGCTGTCCACCGGGAATGCTCGCCTGCTGGCTCAGGTCCTGGCCCGGCGCCTGCAGCGGTTCGATAGTGCCAATCGCGTTGCCTATGCCAATAACCTGAACCGTTTTTTGCTGGCACTGGATACTCTGGACCAGGAAATTGCAGCACAGTTTGCCGGCCTTGATACTGATAATTTCGCGGTCTACCACAATGCCTTTGCCTACTTTGAAAAACAGTTTGGCCTGCAGCATCAGGTGAGTTTTACTGAGAATGAAGAAATACAGCCGGGAGTTCGAAGGATTCTGCAGATACAGGAGATTATCGCGGCCAATGAGATTTCCTGTTTACTGATTGAGCCGGGTAACAACCCCGTACAGCTTGCCCAGTTACTTGATCGCCCCCTGCAAATGACCAGTATTGACGTGCTGGGCTTTGCCTATCCATTGAGCGCCACTGCCTATGTCGATTTCATGCGCAACCTGAGTGTTTCAATCGCGGAGTGCATTGGCCAATGAGCAAATTACCGGAAAAGCCATTAATCCTGATTGACGGATCGTCCTACCTGTTTCGTGCCTATCACGCGCTGCCGCCCTTGACCACAACAAAAGGCCAGGCCACCGGTGCTGTAAAAGGTGTCATCAACATGGTGCGCAGCCTGATCAAGGAATATCCGGACTCGCCTGTTGCCGTAGTCTTTGATGCCAAGGGCAAGACTTTCCGCTCTGAAATCTATAAAGAATACAAAGCCCATCGTCCTCCAATGCCCGATGATCTGCGTACGCAAATTGAACCGATTCATGAAATCATCAAGGCCATGGGGCTGCCGCTGATTGTTGAGCCCGGGGTGGAAGCCGATGATGTGATCGGCACCCTGGCGCAACAGGCCAGCGAATCAAAACTCGATACTCTTATATCAACCGGAGATAAGGATCTTGCGCAACTGGTGAATGAGCATGTCACACTGCTCAACACCATGACGCGCGAAGTACTGGATATTGACGGCGTCAGGGAAAAATTCGGCCTCGGACCGGAACAGATTATTGATTACCTGGGACTGACTGGAGACAAGTCAGACAATATCCCGGGCGTGCCAGGTGTCGGCCCGAAAACCGCAGTGAAATGGCTTGAGCAATACGGCACGGTAGATGAACTGATCAAGCATGCTGACGACATCAAGGGCAAGGCCGGCGAAAACCTGCGTGAACATATTGAACAATTAAAACTGTCGCAGGAACTGGCCACCATCAAGTGTGATGTTGAGCTGAGTTTTAAATCTGCAGAACTGAAGCATGCCGACCCGGACCAGGAAGCCTTGCTGGGCTGGTACAAGCGCCTGGAATTCAGGACCTGGATCCGCGAACTGGAAGAAGAGGGTGTCGAGGCCGAGGCCATTCAGCTGGAAAGTGATCAGGAAGATGAAGAAGTGCCAGAAGCCGATGAATCAGAGGCTTTTCAGCGCCCGGAGGCTGTTGAATACAACTGCATACTGGAAAACAAAGACCTCGATGCACTGTGTAAACAGATTGGCCAGGCCGAAAGGCTGGCAATCTCGCTGGAAACCGATGGCGCACACTACAAACTGGCGAAAATTATTGGTCTTTCCTTTTCGCTTGCCAGTGGCAAGGCCAGTTATATTCCGCTGGCCCATGAAAGTGAAGATGCGCCTGATCAGCTTGCTACGGATGCCGTGCTGGACAAACTCAAGCCGGTGCTGGAAGACAAGGCCGTATTTAAAGCCGGGCATGACCTGAAAACTGTCTGCCATGTGCTCAAGTGTTACGGTATCAGTCTGGCGGGCTGTCGCTATGACACCATGCTGCAATCCTATGTGCTTAATTCGGTGGCTCACAAACACACGCTCGACAAGCTGTCCTCGCATTATCTGGAAGAAGACAAGCTGTTACTGGAGGAGCTGCTGGGTAAGGGTCGTAACAAGCTGACTTATGCACAAGTCCCGCTGGACAAGGCGACCCAGTATTCCGCCCAGAATGCCGATTTTGTCTATCGCTTACAGCAGGGGCTGGAAATCAAGCTCAATGCCACGGCCGAACTGGCGGATGTTTATCGTTACAAGGAAATCGCCTTGTTGCCGGTGTTGTTTGGCATGGAGGAGCTGGGGATCACGGTAGACCAGGAGGTACTGGCCCAGCAAAGTGAAAAAATTGCCAAACGGCTTCAGGAACTGGAGCAGGAAGCCTATGAAATGGCTGGAGAGGAGTTCAATCTTGGCTCTCCGGCACAGTTGCAGACTATCTTTTATGAAAAGCTCGATTATCCGGTGATCAGCAAGACCGCCAAAGGCAAACCGTCGACCGCCGAACCGGTACTGCAGGAGCTGGCACTGGAATATCCCCTGCCAAAGCTGTTGCTGGAGCATCGCATGCTCAGCAAGCTGAAAAGCACCTATACCGATAAACTGCCACAGGATGTAAATCCGCAAACCGGACGCATTCACAGTAGTTTTCAGCAGGCTGTGGCGGCGACCGGACGGCTGTCCTCGACAGAGCCGAATTTGCAGAATATCCCGATCCGTTCGGAAGAAGGGCGCCGGGTACGCAAGGCTTTCATACCGGAATCCGGCAAAGTGCTGATGGCAGCAGACTATTCCCAGGTTGAGTTACGCATTATGGCGCATCTTTCCGGCGACGAAGGATTGCGCAATGCTTTTCGCGAGGGCCTGGATGTACATCGCGCCACAGCAGCGGAAATTTTTGGGGTAAAACTGGACAAGGTTGACAACAATCAGCGCCGCAGTGCCAAGGCAATTAATTTCGGACTGATTTACGGCATGTCGGCTTTTGGCCTGGCCAAGCAGCTTGGGATCGGCCGCCATGAAGCACAGGAATACGTTGAACGTTATTTTCACCGCTATCCCGGCGTGCGCGATTACATGGAAAATACCCGCCAGCTCGCCAATGAACAGGGTTATGTTGAAACCATTTTTGGCAGACGCCTGTATCTGCCCGATATTCACGCCCGCAACGGCATGCTGCGCAAGGCGGCTGAGCGGACGGCGATTAATGCGCCGATGCAGGGCACCGCGGCAGATATCATCAAACAGGCCATGATCGATATACAGCACTGGCTGGACGTAGCAGAACTAAGCGCCCGGCTCCTGTTGCAGGTACACGATGAATTGATATTTGAAGTCAATGAAGAAGATCTGAAGATACTCAGTGAGGGTGTCGAATTTCGCATGGCATCGGCTGCAGCCCTCGATGTGCCACTGGTTGTGGACATCGGTTCAGGTCTCAACTGGGATGAAGCCCATTAAGAATAAATAGGGGACAGACCCCTATTAATTAATAGGAGTCTGTCCCCTATTTACTCCAGATCATGGCTTTGTGTCATTGCTCCAGCAGCATAAAATTTTCAATTAAAAGAAAAAACGTGAATTCGCTGGAACTATTCAATTATGAATGAGTCACACTAAATAGCAGGTTGGTTTTCTCCCCGATTTCCCAACCTGCTAGAACGACCTAAATAAACTCCTGAATGTAGGAGCACGCCGGGCCCTAACTGCTTTCTCCTGTGGTTAGGGCCCACTTTTTTTAGCTCACTCAAACGCTATTATCGTCAATATTTAACCATTGATCCAGCTGCGTACGCAGCGTCTCAATCCCCTCATTTTTCAGTGCTGAAAATAATTGCACAGAAATCAGCCCGGTATGGGCCTGCAGCTCCTTTTGTGCTGCAAACAGCACATTGCGTGCCGCGCCGCCTTTCAGCTTGTCTGCCTTGGTCAGCAGGATATGCAGCGGCAGGCTGGCATGGACGGCCCAGTCAATCATCATTCTGTCGCTGTCCTTGAAGAGATGGCGAATATCCACCAGTAAAATAATGCCCTGCAAAGAGCGCCGCTGTTCCAGATAGTGAGTGAGTTCTTTTTGCCACTTTTCTTTCATGGCCGGTGGAACCTTGGCGTAGCCGAAACCAGGCAGGTCTACCAGATAACGTTTGTCAGCAAGCATAAAATAATTCAGCAACTGGGTGCGCCCGGGAGTTTTACTGGTGCGAGCCAGTTTGGGCTGACGGGTGAGGGCATTGATCGCGCTGGATTTACCAGCATTGGAGCGGCCCGTGAAAGCCACTTCAAGCGCATCATCCGGCGGACATTGTGACAGGGTACTGGCACTGGTCAGGAAATGCGCATTTTTATAATCGAGTCTTTCAGTCATCATAGCGGATAGAGATTATCAAGAGATTTACGGCTTTGCTTTTTCATCAAGAAGCTATGGGGTATAATCCACCCGCTTTTTTGACAGGGCGGATTGTACCACAGGCCCTGTTTATACAAGGCTTGGACTCAAGGCTTGTGTGGATCACGCAAGCATTCAGACAGACTACAGAATCGGGTTTTTATGAGTAATAGCATGAATCGAATTATCCTTGCCATCATTCTGATACTGGGACTACCGGCAGCCGTAATGGCCCAGACGGGCGATGCTGCCTCCGGCGGGCAAATGATTACCGCCTGTAATGCCTGCCATGGGGAAGATGGTAACCAGATGCTTATCCCTGGTGCAGCCAAGCTGGGCGGCCAGAATGAGAATTACCTGCTCAAGCAGATGCAGGAAATCAAGGAAGGCCTGCGAGCTGTGCCGCTGATGGCCGGGCAACTGGCAAATTTTGATGATCAGGACCTGGCGGATATCGCTGCGTACTATGCCTCGCAGAATTTACCACGGGGCGCTGCGGCTCCTGATTCCGTCGAAATAGCCCAGACACTCTATCGTTATGGGGATGCTGATCTAGGCATCGCTGCCTGCACTGCCTGTCATTCACCGACCGGATCGGGCAATGCCGGTGCGGGCTATCCTGCCTTGAGCGGCCAGGATCCGGCTTATACCGCAGCGCAGCTTCGTGCTTTCCGTGATGGCAGCAGAAACAATGATGTTTCTTCTGTTATGCGCAGCAATGTTGCCAGGCTGAATGATGCCGAAATCGAGGCGCTGGCCTCCTATGTATCCGGACTGAGAACCGAATAAGGAAAAAATTTGTAAAATTCAGGCCGGATTAAGCCTGGAGAGATAAAAAGGGTGCCAAATGGTGCCCTTTTTTGTATCTTAAGGGCACGTTATATAAGAAGAATTCAGTACGGTTTATTAAATTATAGAAAATTGCTTTTGGAGATCTGGAGAACATCATGAAAAGTATTTTAAAGCCTGTCATTGTGGCGCTTGGCCTGTTGGCAGTCAGCACCAGTATATTTGCACAACCGACGCGGTTTATTGAAGGCACTCACTATGAAACACTGGATTCCCCGGTTCGTACTGTGGATCCCAGTAAAGTCGAAGTTGTCGAAGTGTTCTGGTATGGCTGTACCCACTGTTATTCATTTGAGCCCTTGATTGAAAGCTGGGAAGCGGATCAGCCGGATGATGTGGTTTTTGTTCGCAGCCCCGGCATGTGGAATGCCATGATGCAGACCCATGCCCAACTTTATTTTACGGCTGTGGAACTTGGCGTACTTGATGAAGTCCACAACGATATTTTTGATGAAATTCTGCTGCGCAGAAACCTGCTTAATTCCGAAGCGTCTGCCAGGGACTATTTCATGGAGCATGGTGTTTCCCGGGATGAATTCACCGAGGCCTGGAACTCCTTTACGGTTAATTCCGGTGTGAATCGCGCCAACACACTAATGCGCGAGTACGGAGTACGCAGTACTCCCAACATGATTGTGAACGGTAAATACCGCATTGTTTCCAATGCAGCAGTACCGACGCAGTCAGACATTCTGGAAGTTGTCGACTATCTGGTAGAGATGGAACGCAACAACATGAGCATGTAATTTCAGTTTAACTGACGCTTATTGATTTTATAAACGCCCATGCTGGAAACATCATGGGCGTTTTTTTATAGAGAGCATTCAGGCGGGATTTTTCTTGAAACAGTTTGACGAATTGGCAGAAAAGCCGCAAAGGGTAATCCTGTTTGGGGCTGGCGGACAACTGGGGCAGCAGGTCAGTGCCAGTCGTCCGGAAAATGTTGAATTGCATGCCTATGGCCATGCTGAAGCGGATATCTGTGACCAGCAACAACTGCAAAACCTTTTTGAAGAGCTGCAACCAAGCTGTATTATCAATACAGCTGCTTACACTCAGGTTGATGCCGCTGAACAACACCCGGAAATGGCTTTTGCAGTCAATGCCGATGCGCCGGGACTGATTGCTGCCACTTGCCCGGATACTTGCAGAATCATCCATATCTCAACTGATTTTGTGTTTGATGGCCTGAAGCAGCAGGCCTATTCTCCTGAAGACGAAGGCAGGCCAGTCAATGTTTATGGCCTGAGCAAACTGCAGGGTGAAGAAAACATACTGCTACGGCGACCGGACAGCCTGATTCTGCGAACAGCGTGGCTGTATTCGGGTGAGGGTAAAAACTTCCTGACCACCATGCTCAGGCTGATGTCTGAAAAAGAGTCACTTCATGTTGTCGATGACCAGCGCGGTACGCCGACTTCAGTTAACTCTCTGGCACATGTTATCTGGCGCTTCGTTGCCAAACACGACTTGCAGGGGATATATCACTGGACTGATCAGGGCGAGGCTAGCTGGTTTGAATTTGCCTGTGAAATTCAGCGGCAGGCGCTGGCGCTGGACTTGCTGGAAAAAAAGATACCGGTCCATCCGGTTTCCACTGACGAATACCCGACTCCTGCAAAGCGCCCGGCCAATTCAGTGCTGGACAAGGAAGAGACCTGTAAAATTATTCAATATAAAGGCAATGCCTGGCAGGATGAGCTTAAAGAGACTTTGCAGCACCTATTGCCCTATTAATACTTTGCTATTTCTTTATAAAATAGCAAATTGATTCAGCTTGATATCCGGGAGTTTATTTTTTGAAGTTACTTATTACTGGTGGCGCCGGTTTTATCGGCAGCGCCGTGATTCGGCATGTCCTTACCCAAGGCCAGGACAGTGTGATCAATATAGACAAGCTGAGCTATGCTGGAAACCTGGACTCACTTGACCCGGTTCTGCCAAGCCAGGACTATAGTTTTTATCAGCTGGATATCTGTGATACGACATCACTGCAGGAAGTTTTTCACAAACACCAACCGGATGCGGTGATGCACCTGGCAGCTGAATCTCATGTTGATCGATCAATTGACGGACCAGGGGCATTTATCCAGACCAATATTGTCGGTACTTATTCCCTGTTAGAGGCCGCTCGGCAATATTTTGAAAATTTAAGTCAGGAGAAACAGAAGACGTTTCGCTTTCATCATGTTTCAACCGATGAAGTGTACGGAGACCTGGAAAACCCTGACGAACTTTTTACCGAATTAACTCCTTATGCTCCCAGTTCCCCCTACTCGGCCAGCAAGGCCAGCTCGGATCATCTGGTGCGAGCCTGGTACCGCACTTACGGGCTTCCAATTTTAATAACCAACTGTTCAAATAATTACGGGCCCTA
>JGI24652J20063_1000283_pt1 | contig 14170 bp, 7 predicted proteins | sample MalvirmetagMSP97_FD_20063 | JGI IMG/M metagenome (IMG submission 20063) | reverse complement strand
ACCGGGCATCTGCTTTCGGCTATACGACGAAACCGATTTTATCAACCGACCGGAATACACCGATCCGGAAATACTGCGCACCAACCTGGCGTCGGTCATTCTGCAAATGGCGACGTCGGGCCTTGGGGAAATTCGGCAGTTTCCGTTCCTGGAGGCGCCGGATAAGCGTCAGGTCAACGACGGCTACAAGCTCCTGGAAGAGTTGGGCGCGGTGGATGACAAACGCCGCGTCACCCGACTTGGTCGAACCATGGCACGGCTGCCTCTGGACCCGCGCCTGGCCAGGATGCTGGTCACCGCCGCCGAGCTGGGGAGTCTTTCGGAAACGCTGGTGATCATTGCCGGGCTGAGTATTCAGGACCCCCGGGAACGCCCCCAGGACAAGCAGCAGGCTGCGGATCAGGCCCACGCGCCTTTCAATGACAAAGAATCCGATTTTCTGACGCTACTGAATGTCTGGAACTTCTACGAAGAACAGCGTCAGGAATTGTCCCAGAATCAGCTCAAAAAGGTCTGCCAGAAGAGTTTCCTGAGTTGGATGCGGATGCGGGAATGGCGGGATATCCATCGCCAACTCACCTTGATCTGCCGGGAACAAAAATTGATGGTCAACAAGGATGCCGCCAGTTATGAAGCGCTGCACAAGGCGATTCTGGCGGGGCTCCTGGGCCAGGTGGCGGTGAAAGTGGAGAAAAAGGAATACCTGGCAACACGAAACCGCAAAGTCCTGATCTTTCCCGGTTCGAAGGTCGCCAAGACTGGCCCGAAATGGATTGTGGCCACCGAGATCGTGGAGACCAGTCGGGTGTTCGCCCGGGTGGTGGCCTCCATTCAACCGGAGTGGATTGAGCCCCTGGCCGGACATATCGTCAAGCACCACTACTTTGAGCCCCACTGGGAGCAGAGGCGGGCCCAGGTGATGGGCTATGAAAAGGTGACGCTGTACGGCCTCGATATCGTGGCCAAGCGCCGCATTCCTTACGCCAAGGTGGATCCGGCGGAATGCCGAAATCTGTTTATCCGGCGAGCCCTGGTGGAGGGGGATTACCGATCAAAGGCGCCCTTTATCGCCCGTAATAGGGAAATGCTCGACACGGTTGAGAATCTGGAGAAGAAGACCCGGCGGCGTGACCTGCTCGTTGACGATGAAGTGCTGGTGGCCTTCTATGATGAACGCCTGCCGTCAGACATCATCAGTGGCCGGCACTTCGAGACCTGGTGGAAAGGGCTACCGGCGGAACAGTTGAAAGAACTGGAGCTCACCGAAACCGACATTCTTCAGCGACCGGTTGATGCCAAGGCCGCTGACCTGTACCCGGACTATCTGGAGTGGGAGGGTGTTCGTTACCCGCTGAGCTATGAGTTCGAACCCACCAGTGAAAAGGACGGCGTTACGCTTCAGGTGCCCTTGATGGCGCTCAAGCAGATACCGTCCCGTCGCCTGGAATGGCTGGTGCCGGGACTGTTGAGAGAAAAGTGCATTGCCCTGGTGAAATCGTTGCCCAAGGCATTGCGCCGGAATTTCGTTCCGGTGCCGGATTTCGTGGATGCCGCTCTCGAAAATCTTCAGCCTTCCAACGAACCGCTGACGCTTCAGCTTGGCGAGCAGTTGCGGCGCATGACCGGCGTGCAGATTGATCCTGATGCCTGGACCGACAGCGAATTGCCAAAACACTTGCGGATGAACCTTCGCGTTATGGGTGACGGCGGTCGCGCCATTGCAGAGAGCCGAGAAACGGCAGATCTTCAGCACCAACTTGAGGGTCAGGCCGAGCAGGCGCTGGCCTCGGCGACTCAGGATGATGCGGCAACGGAACCGAGTGGCGAGTACACGGAATGGCAGTTCGGCGCATTGCCTGAACAGGTACAGACAGAAAAAGGCGGTATGCAGGTTACTGTGTATCCCGCCCTTGAGGACCTGGGTAAGCAGGTACGCCAGATCCGTTGTCTTGACCGGCTGACCGCTGAAGATACGACTCGGAAGGCTATCGCCCGCTTGATCATTAATCGGTTTGGCCGAACCCTTGATGATCTGGAGCGCAAGCTTCCCCGGTTTAAACAATCTGCGCTGATGTTTGCTCCGGTGGGTCAGTCGAAAGTGTTGTTGGACGATCTGCTGTTGGCGACCGCCATGCAGCACTTTCTTACGGACGAAATTCCGAGGACAGCAGAGGGCTTCGACAGGGTGTTTGATGCTCACCGAGGGGATTTCATTCCTGCACTGGAGCAGGCAGACGAACGGTTGTATCAGGCCATGTCCGGTTACCAGAAAGTGGCGAAACAGTTAAAAGGTAAGATCAATCTGGCCATGGCCAACAGCATGGCGGATCTCAAGTTTCAGCTGCAGAACCTTGTGTATCCAGGATTCCTGGTTGAGACGCCGCCAGAGTGGCTGGCGGAGTTCGGGCGCTATTTTGAGGCGGCTCTGGTTCGGCTGGAGAAGATGCCCCGGGAAATGGGCCGGGAACGGGAATTTCTCCACACCATTGAGCCGCTCTGGTCCCGGTATGCTGTCAAGCAGGACGAACAGCAGCGGCAGGGCGTTCGAGACCCCGAGCTTGTGCTGTACCGCTGGATGCTGGAAGAGTTCCGGGTGTCGTTTTTTGCACAGCAACTGGGCACTGTGATGACTGTGTCTGTAAAACGATTGGACCGGCAGTGGGAGAAAACGAAGGTCTGAGGCAGTAACGGGCGCACCAATCCGGTGCCCATGACTGACACCCGACGGGCAAAAGCCCGATACTGTGTTAGTATTTCCGGCAGTAGGTCAACGAATTAACAAAACGGGATGTCTGGTGTCCCGTTTTCACTATTATGACGTGGGGTTAGCGTGATTAAAGCCGTTATTAGCGGGACCGGTCTCTACACACCGCCAGCAACCATTAGTAATGACGAACTGGTCGAAGCCTTTAACCAGTATGTTGAACTTTTCAACGCCGAGAACGCAGACGCCATCGCCAGCGGCGATGTAACGCCACTGCAGCCTTCCTCCTCTTCGTTCATCGAAAAAGCGTCGGGAATCAAGCGTCGCCATGTCATCGACAAGGATGGCATTCTCGATCCCAACCGCATGAAACCCTATATCCCGGATCGCAGCAACGAAGAGCCCTCGGTTCAATGCGACATGGCCGTGACGGCGTGCCGTGAGGCGCTGGAACAAGCGGGCAAGTCGGCTGAGGATGTTGATGCGGTGATTGTTGCCTGCTCTAATCTGCAGCGAGCCTACCCAGCCGTTTCTATCGAGGTCCAGGAGGCGTTGGGTATCGACGGGTTTGCCTACGATATGAACGTAGCCTGCAGCTCCGCTACGTTCGGGCTCCAGGCCGCCGTTAATTCTGTCGAGAATGGCAGTGCCCGTGCCGTTCTGGTGGTCAGCCCGGAGATCTGTTCGGGCCACCTGAACTTCCGCGATCGGGACAGTCACTTTATTTTCGGTGACGCCTGTACGGCTATTCTGGTTGAGCGTGAAGAAGATACTCGTAAAGGCCAGGGCTTCGAGATCCTCGGTACCAGTCTGAAAACCAAATTCTCGAATAACATCCGGAACAATTTCGGGTTTCTGAACCGCGCTGACGATTCCGGTGTCGGAAAACCGGACAAGCTCTTCGTTCAGCAAGGCCGTAAGGTATTCAAAGAGGTGTCACCACTGGTTGCCGAGACAATCCAGAAACAGCTGCAAAGCCTTTCTCTGGCCCCGGATGATCTCCGTCGTATGTGGCTGCACCAGGCCAACCTGAACATGAACCAGCTTATAGCGCGCAAGGTACTGGGTCGGGATGCCACCGAAGAAGAGGCCCCGGTCATCCTGGATGAGTACGCGAACACCAGCTCTGCGGGTTCGATCATCGCCTTCCACAAAAACAAGGATGACCTTGTCAGTGGTGATCTGGGGGTAATCTGTTCTTTCGGGGCAGGTTATTCCATCGGCAGCGTGGTGGTTCGCCGCCGATAGGAGTGAGCTGGGTCAAGACGTTGCCAGTGCCCTGAGGGTGTCTGGCAGCGGAGCCGATGAGCGCGTCTTTCGCTCGAACCAGACGATTTTTGCATAGCCCTCCGCATAGACGGCGCCGGTGTCGACATCTGTCAGCAAATGGTAGGTGTCGAGACTGGTGTTACCTGCCTTGTCAGCGTATGTTTTCACCTCAACCGTTGCCGGGTGGTTCAATTCCTTTAGAAAGGTAGCGCTGGTCTTTATAATGACGGGGCCGGTCGGCTCGTCAGGCCCGCCCAGCTCCAGTGAAGCCAGCCACACAATGCGCGCTTCCTCAAAGAATCGGAAGTAGACTGTATTATTGGCGTGGCCGTATGCATCCATGTCTCCCCACCGGAGGGGCATAGTGATTGTGTTTACAAGATTTCCCGGTACTGACATCGGTTTCTCCGGAACAACGGTTTAATAATAAAAAGTAGCGCCGGTATTTTCGACGAATTGAAACGAATTAAACAACCCAAGAGCAGATGATGAACTACTTTTTTATCCGGCGCCGGCTTATTACCCTGGCCATGTTGTTTTCCCTGTCTGCGCTTCTGCCAGCGGGCCAGGCTATTGCCCAGAACATGCAGGAACCCGCTCCAGAGGGATCTGTTCCGGTTGATCCCGCAGATCCCTGGGAGAACTGGAACCGCAAGGTGTACACCTTCAACGAGACCATCGACCGCTGGTTCCTGAAACCGGTAGCACAGGCCTATCGAACCTTCACTCCGCAAATTGTCGACCGCGGCGTTACCAATTTTTTCAACAATCTGACAGAACTGAGGAACTTCATCAACAGTGTCCTTCAACTGAAAGGGGAGTCTGCGGTGGTTGCCGTGGGGCGCTTCACCTACAACACCACCTTTGGGCTGGGTGGTTTGTTCGATGTCGCAACCGCCTTTGACCTGCCGGAACGGCCCGAGGATTTTGGTCAGACCCTGGGATACTGGGGCGCGGGTTCAGGGCCCTATCTGATGCTTCCTTTTCTCGGCCCTTCCACACCCCGGCACTTTACCGGGTTTGTGACGGACGGCTTCGCGTTGCCTTCGGCGTGGGATGAAGTGGAAAGCCCTGAAGTTTACTATGCAAGGGCTCTGCAAATCGTCGACCGCCGGGCGGATTTGATCCCTGCTGAAAGTTTCATCTCTGGCGACAGTTACGTGTTTGTGCGGAATGCCTTTCTGCAACGTCGCGAATTCCTGATTAACGACGGTAAGGTGGTTAACGATCCGTTTGCCAGCGATGATGATGAGGACTTGATGCTTGATGATTTCTAAGCGTCAGCCGGATTGAAAGGAGATCAACGGTGCTCAAGGATCCAAGAATAGCCAAGTTCCGGAAAATGCTGGCAGACGCGCCCAACTACGAGGTATGGAAAGCAGCGGCTCTGGAACTGGACTTTTTGGAGGGCAACGCCGAGTGGAAAGAGGATTTTGCCTCCGACCTTTATCATTATGAAGTCATCTACGACCGGCTGAGCAACCTCAAGCAGTATCGCCAGCAAAATGACGTGGAACGCCTCAAACGCGCTCTCCGCGAAGGCTTGCACCATGACCTGGGCAATATGGGCAATCCCGCGCTTTATACCCGGTCGCGCGTCGGCACGAAGCATCTGATCGAGGAGTACATCACGCAGGTCTGTGAAGCGCTGGACTATCTTTGTGATCAACCGGTTCCGGGTTTTCCAGTTGCAGATAAGCTCCAGTTCTTCCGCGACACCCTCACAAGTTACGGTCGCCCGGCACTTTTGCTCAGTGGCGGCGCCACCCTCGGTGTGTTCCATTTCGGCGTGATCAAGGCGCTCTGGGAAAAGGGGCTTCTGCCGCAGGTTATTGCGGGCTCAAGTATCGGGGCCATCATCGCTGGCATTCTTGGTGTGCATACGGATGCCGAAATTCCGGAAATGCTGATCCCCGAGAACCACAACCTGAAAGCCTGGAAATGGCGAGGTCTTCTAAGCGCAGTCCGTGGCGACGGGCTCATGGATCAGGAGGAGCTTCGGAACTGTCTGCGGGGCAATATCGGTGAGTACACCTTCGAGGAGGCGTATCAGCGTACCGGACGTTCAATCAACGTTAGCGTGTCCCCAGTACAGGCGCACCAGAAGGCCCGGTTGCTTTGCGGATACACCTCGCCCTATTTGATGGTGTGGAGCGCGGTGCTGGCCAGCGCCGCGGTTCCCGGTATTTTCCCGCCGGTTACCCTGATGAAAAAAGACATTCAGGGTAATACGCTACCGTATATGCCGCGCCTGAAGTTTGTGGATGGCTCGGTCGTCAGTGATTTGCCAATCGAGCGGTTGATGCACCTGTACGATGTNAATTACACCATCGTGAGCCAGACCAATCCCCACGTAGTCCCTTTCCTGAGCCAGCGGGGGCTGGATGAAAAACTGTCCCTCGGAAATCTGCCCATGCATCTGTTNAAATCCGAGATNCAGTTTCATGGCCAGGGCGTGTTCGATTACCTGCGAAAACGGGTAAGGCCNGAACTTCTGCGGTCAGATGTCCGGTCAGTTGTACACCATTATGGCTCAGCGTTACTCGGGAGACGTGACCATAGCTCCGTCGTATTCCTTCAAGGATTACAGCAGGATGCTGGCGAATCCGGATCCTGCTTACGTGCGGCAGATGATTCTGGCTGGCGAGCGAGCGACCTGGCCGAAGATCTCCATGATTCGCTCCCACGCCCGTATATCGAAAACCCTGGAGCGCTGCGTGCGAAGGCTGAAGCAACAGAACCGGCGCACGGCCGAGCTCAGGCTGATCAGCAACGCGGATTCCGGTACGTCCTGATATGTATTACGACTTTTTCGGCTTTCGCGAACCGCCGTTTTCCATTGCCCCGGACCCTCGTTATCTATATCTCAGCGATCGCCACAAGGAGGCCCTGGCGCACCTGATGTACGGAGTCCAGGGGCAGGGCGGTTTCATCGTNATCACTGGTGAGGTGGGAACAGGAAAAACAACGGTTTCCCGGTGTTTTATCGAGAATGTTCCCGATCATGTGGATATCGCGCTGATCCTCAACCCGAGGCTCTCTGCGCGGGAGTTACTGTCCTCCATCTGCGATGAGCTGGAAATCCCCCACGATATCAGTGCCACCATCAAGGAACTGGTTGATCTGATTAACCGGGACTTGCTCAAGGCCCATGCAGCCGGGCGACACAAGGTTCTGATGATTGATGAGGCCCAGAACCTTTCGGCCGAGGTGCTGGAACAGTTAAGGCTGTTGACCAATCTCGAGACGGCAGAGAAGAAGCTGCTGCAGATTGTCCTGCTTGGCCAGCCTGAACTGCAGGAAATGCTGGCACTTCCGGAATTGAGACAGCTGAATCAGCGGGTCACAGCACGCTATCACCTGGACGCCATCGGTCGGGATGAGCTGGCGGCCTACCTGAAATACCGCCTCAGTGTTGCNGGCATGCGGGGTGATATCTTTTCGCAGCGGGCGGTGAATCGCCTNTATCGCGAGAGCCAGGGCATACCCCGCCTGATCAACCTGATCAGTGACCGCGCATTGTTGGGCGCCTATGCCGAGGGTGAGCATGAGATTACGCCCGAGCATATCCGCCAGGCGGCAAAAGAAGTACGTGGACAATCCCTCGGCCCCACGCCCTCACGGGCTCACCAGTCACCAGACAGATCCCAGTACCTTATCGTTGCGGCTTCGATTCTGGTGGCCATCATCGGCACCGCCTGGCTTATTGAGCGTTGGTCACCGGGCGGAGCGTTTCTCACCGATCCCTCCTCAGCAGAACCTTTGCAGGGAGCTGTTGAGCGAGTCGAGGAGCAGGAACAGAAACCATTGCAAGAGATCCAGGAAACCGGGTCTGGAGAGCCGTCAGCACCCGTTGAACTTGCCGTGCCGGGTCAGCTTCTGGATTCCGTGGAGGCTTTTCAGGTACTTTTCGGGATCTGGGGGCGTGAATATGAACCTTCGGAAGCGCCCGTTGCCTGCGACTGGGCCAACGAGGAGGGTCTTGGATGCCTGAGTCGTCAGGGTAGCCGCCGAAGCCTCGAGTTTCTGGATCGCCCGGCGATGCTTCAGTTGCAGGATGAGGCGGGTAACCGGGGGTTTGTCGTGCTCCGCCATCTGGATGGCGATACCGCAGACATCGCCTTGCCCTCCGGCAATCAGACTGTATTGTTTGCCAGTATCGAGCGCTATTGGTTCGGGGAGTATCGGGTTCTGTGGCGCCTTCCGGAATACCTGACGGGCGACGGCTTTTACAGCAATGGCGGGGGCGAGCAACTCTGGATTGGTGCGCGAATGATGGATCTGGCGGACCGTTTCAGTAATTCCCGTGCTGAAAGTGACCGGGTGAAACGGCTGGATTCAGAAGAGCAGGTTCGCTGGTATCAGTCATTGCGAGGGCTTACCGTGGATGGGATCGCCGGAGCCATGACCATCATCCAGATCAATAACGACCTGGAAGCTAACATTCCCCGTCTAAAGCCTCTGCAGTCCGAAGGTCGCCGGCAAGTTGAAGGTCGAGAGTAATTATGTCGTACATTCTTGACGCATTGCGGAAATCCGAAACTGAACGGAGGCAAGGGCGCGTACCGGACCTTGGTCAGCAGGTGCAGCTGATCCATCGCCCGAAGAAAAAGCGGTGGTCGCCGGCTGTCTGGGTGTCTCTTGCACTCATGCTCAATGCCGGCGTCCTGGCCTTTGTCTTCTGGCCGGGAGCGCCGTTGCCCTGGGTTTCCGAGTCGCAATCCGAGACATCTGCGGCCTCGGCCAGGATGACAGCTCCTGAACCTGATGCGGTGTCGCCTGCGACAGAGCCAGCGCCGACATTGGAAGATCCCGTTGCACAAACGGGGACCATCCCTGAGCCCGATGCGGGCGAGGCGACGCCGGCGCCGATCGCTTCGGAACCTTCCCCATCACAAAGCCGGGAGCGGGCGACCGTTATCGTTCCCTCATCCGCAAATGCCGAAACTGCTGCACCAATGGTGCAGCCCGAGCAGGCAGGCAGAGTGCCACATCTGGTAGAGTTGCCGCTCTCATTTCAGAAGAGCGTTCCCGATTTGACCTTTAACAGCCATATCTACTCGTCATCCCCTGCATCGCGCCGGGTCATGATTAACGACACCTACCTGCGAGTGGGCGACGTCTTCGAAGGTCTGCGGGTAGACGACATAACGGAAGAAGGGGTGGTTCTGAGTCGTGACGGGCGCCCTTTTCGGGTTGGCGTTGTTCGGGACTGGGTGAGCCCTCGCTGATGGCGCTGACCGACGAGATCAAGCAATCGATCCAGCAGGGATATCGGGATGTGCTGGCAGGCAAGGATATTCGGGCGCGCTATGGGCAGCGCCTGATGATTGCGGAAATCGCCAGATACATGGGCGACATCACCGAGAACGATGGCCAGCGGACGTCCCCGGCCTCTGCCTGTGTGGTCGAAGCCGGGACCGGGACAGGCAAAACCCTGGCCTATCTGATCGCTGCCATCCCGGTGGCCAAAGCCCTCGGCAAAACCCTGGTTATCTCCACCGCAACCGTGGCCCTTCAGGACCAGATTGTGCTCAAAGATCTCCCGGACCTGAAAAAGCACAGCAAGATGGATTTCAACTGGACTCTGGCCAAAGGGCGGGGGCGCTACCTCTGCATGTCCCGGTTGGAAGCCCGACTGCACGATGAAGGCAATACCGACAGCGACACCATGCCCCTGTTCCTTTTGGATGGGCCGAAAAATGAAGAACCGGGCACCCGGGCCTTTTTCGAGGAAATGCTCGCCAGTTATGGCTCCCGCGAGTGGGACGGTGACCGGGACCACTGGCCGGAACAGATACCGGACGACGTCTGGCGACAGGTAACCACCGACCACCGGCAGTGCACCAACCGCCACTGCAGCTATTTCGACAGTTGCGCTTTTTTTGATGCCCGTAAAGACCTTGATGATGCCGATATCGTGGTGGCTAACCATGATCTGGTTCTTGCAGACCTTGCCCTGGGCGGCGGCGCCATTCTGCCGGAGCCGGAGAACGCCCTTTATATTTTCGATGAGGCTCATCACCTTCCGGACAAGGCCCTGAATCACTTTGCCGCGTCGCTGCCACTCAATGCTACCCGGCAATGGCTGAAGCAGCTTTCCCAGGCGCTTGTTAAAATGCAGCCTTATCTGGCAGCCGGCACCCAGGCCGCCAAGTCCCTGGATCGCATCAGTTCTGCGTCGAGAGAGGTAGACCTGGTCCTCAACCGGGTTTACGAAGAAGCCGAGCAGAATACCGGCTGGGAGTTCAATGAGGAGCGACGGACGGCGCAGTGGCGTTATCCGGAAGGTGAATTGCCGGAGGCGATGGCCGAGCTTGCAGCCGAAAGCCGGATTGCTACCGCTAACATGGTCCGGCAACTGGGCGTTCTGGCGGACGAGTTGCAGGGCGCCTTTGACGAGCGCAAGGAGCATGAATCGACCGGGAAACCGCCGAAGCCTGGTATCCGGTGATAGGCTCCTTTCACGCCCGGGCAGAGGACCAGTTGCGGCTCTGGACAGCCTGGTGCGACTCGGGAAATGCCAGTCCCCCCGTGGAAGCTGAAACCAACAGCGAGACAGGTGATGAGCCTGAAGCCAGGCCGAAAACGCAGAAAAGCCCGCCCCCAGCCCGATGGGCAGTACGCCAGCGCTGGGACCACGCCGAGGACATCACTCTTTACAGTTCACCGGTACTGGCAGACAACCTGTTGTACTCGAGGCTTTGGTCTCGCGCATACGGCGCCGTGCTCACCAGTGCCACCCTGACCGCACTTGGTCGATTCGATCGCCTGAACGCGCGGGCTGGATTGCCCCAGGGCAGCCGCTTCCTCGTGGTTCCCAGCTCTTTCCGTTACGGCGAAATGGCAACGGTGGAGGTGCCGGCGATGTCCGCCATGCCGACGGATGACGGCTTCGCCGATGAGCTTGTAAAACGACTACCGGACCTCTGGGCAGGCGAGAAGGCGACACTGGTACTGTTTACGTCCCGTCGTCAAATGCAGCAAGTGCGAGACGCGTTGGCCCCGGATTACCCGGAGCTGATTATTACCCAGGACGATATGGCAAAGGGCGAAGTGCTGAGGCAGCATTGCAGCAGGGTGGATGAAGGCCGGCCGAGTGTCCTTTTCGGCGTTGCCAGTTTTGCAGAGGGTATCGACCTTCCAGGCAAGTACTTGCACCACGTCGTGATTACCCGTTTGCCATTTTCGGTGCCGGATGATCCCATTGAGGCGAGCCTGGCCGAGTGGGTGACGCAGCGGGGCGGCAATCCGTTTATGGAAATCACCGTTCCGGACGCGTCCATCAAACTCGTCCAGGCGGTTGGTCGGCTGCTGCGGACCGAGCAGGATACTGGAAGAGTGACGATCCTGGATCGCCGCATTATTGCCCGCCGGTATGGTCAGCTGTTGCTGGATGCATTGCCACCCTTCCGCCGGATCATCGAACACTGAATCCCACCAGAACCGTTCAGCCATAAAAAAAGAGCCAGCCCCTTTGGGGTTGGCTCTCATCAAGGGGTTCTTTCGAACCCGGGCGTCGAAACAACGCGGAACAAGAAATCTGAAGGCCTGAAGTTTCAGAATTCCTGGTGAGGTTTCCCTCACCGTTGAAAATATAATAGGGGATTAGAGGGCGTAGCCGGATCGTCCAAAGGGCGTAGCGGGTTTAAGTTGTTGGTGCAAAGTGTGAGGTGCGTCACGTTGTTGGGCTCGAAATCAGCCTTGCAGCAACCCCAGTTCCCGGGCCCTGGCCAGAGCCTCGGTTCTGCGGCCCACGCCGAGCTTTCCATAAAGGTTGCGAATGTGGGCCTTCACCGTAGCCGGGGCAACGTCCATTTTTGCGGCAATTTCCTTGTTGGCGTGGCCCGCATGAATGAGCGCAAGCACTTCAAGTTCTCGCTGGCTGAGAGGTTCAGGCAGTGTTTCGGCGTTGAGTGTCGTACGACCGCGCTCACCAGAAATGGCACCGGGTTTTGTTTCAGAATGGCCCTCGCCAGACTGGCGTTGATCGAGAAGCATTTTCCTGACGCTGGCGTTCCAGCTTCCCGGCTCATCCAGTGCTGGCAAACCAAGGAGCAGGGCACGCAGATCGGGGCTTTCCTCCGCAAAGAGCCTCAAGAATCCGGCGTCGCTGGCCAGTTTTATCGCGCGGGTCAGCATTTGCTCCGATTCATCGGTCCGTTCCTGCTTCGCCAGGGCCTCGCCATAGACCAACAGAATTTCCACCAGGTGTCTGTTGTGGGCGTTGCGTTCAGCCGGTTGCAAAAGAGCGCTGAGTATTTCCTGGGCCCGCTCGGGCTGATCCAGTGCAACCAGCACTCGCGCCTCGCTAATACGACTTTGTTCAAGATGAAGCGGATTGGTGAACTCGGTATCAGCTCGGGAATCCAGGCAGGCCCGGGCTTTTTCCGGATGGCCTGAAGCCAGGTAGCAGCGTGCCAGAAGGGCAGTGCTTGCGGGTGGCTCGAACACGATTTGCTCTCGCCGCTTGCGGGCGGTCTGGGATGCGTCTTCGAGCGCGTCAATCGCGTCCTGGAGCCTGCCCTCGCTGAAAGCCAGGTGACCACGCACGTACTGAATGATCACGTGCTGGCCCGGTTCGGTGCCCCGCTCAACATGTTCGAGCAACGGTTTCAGGTGCGTGGCTGCTAGCTGGGGGTGATTTCGTTCGCGATGAATCTCACAGAGTGTACTGTTCTGCCAGCATGAGATGAGTCTTGGCTGGGTTGGGTCCGCATAGTGTTTGTCCACCCATTGCCTTATCTCGGTGCAGGTTTCCAAAGCCAGATCGATATCGCCGCGATTGTACTGAATCCACGCCAGCANGCCNCCACTGGAAAGAACCGTACTGGGTTTATGTTCGACCTGTCCGTANCGGACTGCCGATTGGAGCGCGTCTTCGGCTTCNGTGAGTTCACCCTTGCCGTAGTAATCCAGGCCCAGGCCGTAATAGGTCACCGACTTTANCGGTATGCGAGTGTGATCAATCTCCCTGAGCACCTGTCTTGTGAGATCTGCGGCGCTCTTGTCGTCACTCCGGGTGCGAGCCAGATAGGAGCGCATCAACGAGATCTCACTTTGCAGCCCGAGGGCCCCTTCGGCATCCGGATGGGAGTCCGCCACCTGCCGGTCCAGAAGATCCTCCAGGCCGGACAGNAGCGGCTCCAGACTATCCATNCGGTTGGCAAAGAACAGCCCCCAGATCCGGAGCATCTGGAGTTGCGGATTGTCGATGACAAGNTCCTGTGGCAGGGCATCAATCCAGTCCAGNACGGGGAGGTGATATCCGCCATGGATCAGGTTGTTGCCGTGCTCNGCGAGCACCCGGGCAAGCCGGGACCAGTCCTCCTGTCGGACGATCTGGGCAATGGCTTCCTGCACGTGGCCATGGGCCAATAACCAGTCCACCGTCAGGTGCCAGAGTCGCGCGGCCGAGTCAGGATCTTGGTGACTTACCCTGAGTTGCAGCGCATCCCGAAACAGGTCGTGATAGCGGAACCACTCGTTCCGGGTATCCAGCGGGATCAGGAACAGATTCTGGCTGAGAAGTTTTTCAAGCAGCTCCTGGCTGTTATCGGACCCACGGATCGAATCACAGAGGGACGCACATAGCCGGGGGCAGCAGGCCGTTTCAAGCAGAAAGTCCGACAGCTCCCGGGGTTGCTGCTCAAGTACTTCGCTCAGCACATAATCGCTGATGTGGCGCTCATCCAGATTTATCTGGTTTCCACTCGTGCTGGCGTCCTTTCCGGACAATGCGGAGAGCTGCATGGCGGCGACCCAGCCTTCGGTTTTGCGGTAAATCGCGTGGACATCCTCGTCGGCGATATCAAGGCCCATGGTNTCGTGAAAGAACTGACGGCATTCGTCTTCAGAAAAGGCCAACAGGCCAGGGTGGATGTCCTGGATCCACCGACGGACGCGCCAGCGGGCCAGGGGCAGTGGCGGTTCGGTTCTGGACGCCAGGGTTATCAGAACACCCGGCGGAAGATAATCAATGAAATAGGCGAACTGCCTGTGGATGGCCGGGTTGCCAATAAAGTGGAAATCGTCCAGCACCAGCGACCACGGGCTGTCATCATGAGCCAGTGTGTTGATCAGGCCGGTAATGGCTTCAGTAAACGTGTCATCTGAGTGGTGAGCCAGTTGTTTGCGCAAATCGGACGCGCCGGTCAGGCCGGCTTGCTCAAAAGCACCTATCAGGTACTGCCAGAA
>JGI24652J20063_1000281_pt1 | contig 14251 bp, 12 predicted proteins | sample MalvirmetagMSP97_FD_20063 | JGI IMG/M metagenome (IMG submission 20063) | reverse complement strand
CCCCAGGGCACCAGTGCAGCCAACAGCACAATCACCGCGCCCATGCCCACCTGGAGCCAGGGTACAGCTGCCAGCACACCCTTCAACACGCCAAACCGGTCCCGCTCGGGACCGAGGGACGTTGCCCCCCGGCGTCGCGGGGGCTCGGACGGAGTCGCCCGGCTCCGGATCAGCAGTGTTTCAAGCATTGGCGTCCTCCAGACTGTCTTTCAGTATCCGGACCACCAGCTCTTCGAAGCTGATGCCTGCGGCCTTCGCAGCCATGGGCACAAGACTGTGGTCGGTCATACCGGGCACGGTATTGACCTCCAGCAGCCAGAACTTGCCGTCGCTGTCCTGCATGATGTCGACCCGGCCCCAGGTCCGACAGCCAACAACCCGGAAGGCCTCCAGTGCCAGGTGCTGAAGACGGACTTCGTCTTGAGGCGCCAGACCACAGGGAATGCGATACCGGGTATCGTCTGCCAGGTACTTGGCCTCGTAATCGTAAAAAACGTGCTCGGTGCTTGCGCTCAGGCCAATGGCCGGAAGCGCCCGATCCTGCAACAGACTGACGGTGAACTCCGGCCCTTCGATCCACTCCTCCACCAGCACCAGATTGTCCAGCGCGGCGGCGGCTTCGTAGGCGTCAGCCAGTTCGGCCGCCGTGTGTACCTTGCGGATGCCGATGCTGGAGCCTTCCCGGGAAGGTTTCACACTCAAGGGCGCCCGCAGTTCACCAATGATCTGTTCGGCCTGATCTGCTCCGGACATGGTGCGGAACTTCGGCGTTGGCAGGCCACAGCCTTCGAACACGTACTTGGTTCTCAGCTTGTCCATGGCCAGTGCCGAGGCCAGCACATCGCTGCCGGTGTAGGGAATACCGGCCTGCGAAAGGATGGCCTGCAAGGTACCGTCCTCGCCTCCACGACCATGCAGCGCGATGAACACCCGGTCAAAATCAGGGTTGTCGACGGTTCTCAGCAGGCAGCCGCGGACGTCCACGGCAAACGCATCCACGCCGGCTGACACCAGCGCCGCCAGTACCGCCTTGCCGCTTTTCAGGGACACTTCCCTTTCAGCGGAATCTCCACCCATGAACACGGCCACCCGACCGAGCGACCGAACGAGCTCCGGTTCGGCCTGATAAGCCTGTGGTTCCCCATGATGCATGTCACTCACCAGCTATCACTCCCGCGGCTGCCAGCCGCGCTGCCACGCCGCCAATATCGCCGGCGCCCTGGGTTATCAGCAGATCACCGTCCTGCAGCACATTGGCCAGCAGGGACTCGATTTCCAGGTTGTCCTCAACAAATACCGGTTCCACCTGCCCCCGCTGGCGAATACTGCGGCACAGGGCCCGACCATCGGCCCCCGGAATCGCCGGTTCGCCGGCGGAATACACGTCCATTAAAAGCAGGCCGTCCACTTCCGAAAGCACCCGGACAAAGTCTTCATAAAGGTCGCGGGTCCGCGTAAAGCGGTGCGGCTGGTAAAGCATGACCAGACGCCGATCGGGCCAGGCATCATGTGCAGCCCGGATAACAGCCTCTACCTCCGTCGGGTGGTGACCGTAATCGTCCACCAGGGTGACCGTGCCCTTGGGGGTCTGGTAATCGCCGTAGACCTGGAACCGGCGACCGACACCGGCAAATCCGGCCAGCCCGCGGCAGATTGCATCATCGGCGACGCCTTCGTCTGTGGCCACGGCTATGGCCGCCAGCGCGTTCAGCACGTTATGACGGCCCGGCATTTTCAGCTCGACCGCGAGGTCGCTGCGCCCGGCCGGACGCTTCACCACAAAGTGGGTCCGCAAACCGTCGGAATTGATGCTCTCGGCCCGGTAATCCGCCTCCGGGTTGTCAATTCCGTAGGTGATGATGGCGCGGGATATCCGGGGGATGATCTCCTGAACGTAACCGTCATCGACGCACATCACCGCAACACCGTAAAACGGCAGGTTGTGCAGAAAGTCCACAAAGGTCTGCTTCAGCTTCTCGACATCGCCGCCATAGGTATCCATATGGTCCGCTTCGATGTTGGTTACCACTGAAATCACCGGCGTCAGATGCAGGAAGGACGCATCACTCTCGTCTGCCTCCGCCACCAGATAGCGGGAACCGCCCAACTGAGCGTTGGTGCCGGCGCTGTTCAGCTTGCCGCCAATCACGAAAGTCGGGTCCAGGCCCGCCTCACCCAGAATGGATGCGATCAGGCTGGTGGTTGTGGTCTTGCCATGGGTTCCAGCGACGGCGATGCCGTGGCGATAGCGCATGATTTCCGCGAGCATTTCTGCCCTGGGCACGATCGGCACCCGACGACTGCGGGCCGCCACGACTTCCGGGTTTTCCGCAGACACCGCTGAAGACACCACAACCACATCGGCACTGGCGCTGTTCTCTTCCCGGTGACCGATCTGCACTTCTACGCCCATACCCTTGAGACGATCGGTAACCGCCCCTTCTTTCAGATCCGATCCGGAAACGTCGTAGCCCTGATTCTTGAGAACCTCGGCGATGCCGCTCATCCCCGCACCACCAATCCCCACAAAGTGGATGTGACGGATCCGGCGCATTTCAGGCACCTGATAGACCAGGGGCGGATTATTTGCATCAGCCATTGGCGGCCTCCAGACAGTAATTCACGACTCTCTCCGTTGCATCAGGGCGGGCCAATGTTCGGGCGGCCTTCGCCATTTCGTTTACCCGGTCACGATTCCGGGCCAGATCACCCAGGGTTTCCGCAAGCACCGCCGGGGTCATTTTTGCCTGTGGAATCAGAATGGCTGCCTTCGCCGACACCATTTGTTGCCCGTTTTTCGTCTGGTGATCATCCACGGCGTGGGGAAAAGGCACCAGGACAGCGCCGATACCCGCGGCGCACAATTCCGAAACGGTCAACGCGCCTGCCCGGCACAGCACCAGGTCGGCCCACTGATAGGCCTCGGCCATGTCCTTGATGAACGGCTCAACGGCCGCCTCCACGCCATGCTCCTCATAGGCCTGCTTCGCCGCCTCGGCATGGCGCTCACCACACTGGTGGCGGACCACGGGCCGGTCACCTTCCGGCAACATCGCCAGCGCCTCGGGGAGCTGCTCATTAAAGACCTGCGCGCCGAGACTGCCGCCGATCACCAGCAATCTGAGAGCACCTTCACGGTCCGCCAGGCGCCTTTCCGGAACAGGCAAGGCCGCGAGGTCTTCCCGCACCGGATTGCCGGTACAGCGGGTAACCACTTTCGGCCCGAAGCTACCCGGAAAAGCCTCCAGCACGGTTTCTGCAAACCTGACCAGGATGCGGTTGGTCATTCCGGCGATGGCGTTCTGTTCATGAATCACCAGCGGCGTACGGTTCAGCCAGGCGGCAACACCACCGGGCCCGGTAACAAATCCGCCCATGCCTACAACGCAATCCGGGCGAACCCGGCGCAGGATGGTGAAGGCTTCACCCAGCGCCCGCATCAGCCGGAACGGCGCCAGCAAGAGAGCGAGCTTACCCTTGCCCCGCAAACCGGAAATATGAATCAGTGACAGCGGGATATCGGTTTCGCCGATCAGCCTCTGTTCCATTCCGCCACTGGCTCCGAGCCAGTACACCTGGTGGCCACGAGCCTCAAGCGCCCGAGCCGTTGCCAGGGCCGGGAACACGTGCCCGCCGGTACCGCCGGCCATCATCAGGAAGCGACGCTGTTCAGTCATACACCGCACCTCCCCGCGTCTTCGGACCGGTCTTCTCTCGGGCCAGCTTTTCCTGATCCAGGCGCTCCATTTCCACACGGGCAAGAACGCCAATGCAGATACAGGTAATCATCAGACTGGATCCACCGTAGCTCACCAGCGGCAGAGTCAGCCCCTTGGTGGGCAGAAGCCCGGTGCTGACCGCCATGTTGATGCCTGCCTGCAGGCCAATCAGCAGGGTCAGCCCATAGGCAAAACACGCGCCGAACGGCATGTCCGCCTTCTCGGCCCGGCGGGCAATGACGAATCCGGTCACCACCAGCAGGGTGAACAGACTGAGTACCAGCAAGGATCCCAGGAGACCGAATTCCTCAGCGATAATGGCGAAGATAAAGTCGGTGTGGGCCTCCGGCAGATAGAACAGCTTCTGGATGGAGTTACCCAGGCCGACACCACCCCAGTCTCCGCGACCGAAGGCAATCAGGGACTGGGTCAACTGGTAACCGCTGTCGAACTGGTCTTTCCAGGGATCGAGATAGCTGACAACCCGTTTCAGACGGTAAGGCTGGGTAACGATCAGAATGGCACCCAGGACCACCAGCGTGCCGATCAGGGGCACGAACCGGCTCAGCCGGACACCGCTCAGGAAAATCATCCCCGCCGCTGCCGTCACCAACACCACAGTGGCACCGAAGTCCGGCTGAATAACCAGCAGAACCGATGCCAAACCGAGGACGACCAACGGCTTCAGGAAACCAGGCCAGGTATTGAGCAGTTCATCCCGGCGACGGACCACGTAGCCGGCCAGGTAGGCAATCAGGCAGAGTTTCGCCACTTCCGAGACCTGGACGTTGAACAGGCCGAATGGAATCCAGCGGGTGGAGCCGTTCACGGTACGGCCCAGGGGCGTCAACACGAGAACCAGGACCAACAGACCGATGCCCAGCAGCAGCCAGCCGCTGCGCTCCCACCAGGCCACCGGCACGTTCACCGCTACCAGGGCCAGCAGGCAACCAAGACCGGCAAACATCAGCTGACGGATCACATAGTGGTAGCTGTTACCCATGGTTTCGGCAGCCATATCCATGGACGCCGAGGAAATCATGACCACACCCATCACCAACAATGCCACGGAGCTGATCACCAACATCGGCAGGGGCTGTATCTCGCCCAGCCACGGGTTCCGGTTCTGGAGTGGAAGATCTGCGTGCATCACAGGGCCTCCACCAGAGAACGAAACTGGTCACCGCGATCAAGATAGTCGCGGAACATGTCAAAGCTGGCGCATGCCGGCGAGAGCAACACCCGGTCTCCGGGCATGGCCAGTTCGGCAGAGCGGGAAACCGCCTCGGCAAGGCTACCTACCCGGTGTACCGGAATACCGCTGCCCAGCACATCGGCGATGGCCGGCGCATCACGCCCGATCAGCAGCACGGCCCGGCAATGCAGGGCGATGGGCGCTTCCAGGGCGGTAAAATCAGCCCCTTTGCCATCACCACCGGCAATCAGCACCACTNTGCCCTTGTCCGGGGCNAGGCTTTCAATAGCGGCGACCGTGGCGCCGACATTGGTTCCCTTGGAATCGTTGATGAAGTCCACATCNTTCAGCCGGCGCACGAATTCACAGCGATGCGGCAGCCCCGGAAATTCCCGCGCTACCCTGAGCATCACATCCATGGGCAGCCCGGCGGCATGGCCCAGTGCCAGAGCAGCCATCACGTTGCTGATGTTGTGATGNCCCATCAGCTTCAACTCGCTGGCCAGCAAGAGGTTATCNAACCCGAAGGTAATCCAGGTGCCCTGGTCATCGTCCCGGGTGCTGAACGTCTCCGGATTCACCCGATGGAAGCCGAAACACAGGAACCTCAGGTTGTCCCTTGCCATGGGTGTGCTCAAGGCATCGTCCAGATTAACAATGGCGTTCTTGCAACCCCGGAATATCCGCTGCTTGGCCTGGAAATACGCCATCTTGTTGGGGTAACGGTCCATGTGGTCGTCACTGAGGTTGAGCACCGTTGCCGCAAGGGCGTTCAGCTCGTCCGTGGTCTCAAGCTGGAAACTCGAAAGCTCGAGCACATACAGGTCTGCGCCCTGGCCAAGAAGATCAAGGGCCGGGGTACCGATATTGCCGCCAACGGCGACGTTCCGGCCCGCCGCTCTGGCCATCTCACCCACCAGTGTGGTGACGGTGGTTTTGCCATTGGAGCCAGTGATCGCGACGATCGGCGCATCGGCAGCCTCGGCGAACAGATCAATGTCACCCCGGATTCTTGCTCCCTGGCGGGCGGCAGCTGCAATGGCTGGTTCGGCAATGCTGATTCCCGGGCTGACCACCAGTTCGTTGAAACCGGCAAACAGCTCTGCGTCAAAGGTCCCGAGGTGTACCGGAATATCCGGCCAACCGACCTTCAGCTGATCAAGACCCGGAGGAGCCGTGCGGCTATCGGCCACAGCAACGTCCCGCCCCTNTTCGGACAGNTAGCGCACGCAGGAAAGCCCGGTTTTACCGAGCCCTACGATCAGTGTGCGACGATCCGAAACAATGACACTCATAGTTGCAGCGCTTTCCTATCTCAGTTTCAGACTGGCAATGCCAATCAGGACCAGAACGACCGTGATAACCCAGAACCGGACAATCACTCGTGGCTCCGGCCAGCCTTTCAGTTCAAAGTGGTGATGCAGCGGCGCCATGCGGAAGATCCGCCGCCCGGTCAGACGGAAGGACGCCACCTGCAGGATCACTGACACGGTTTCCATCACGAACACACCGCCCATGATGAACAGCACAATTTCCTGGCGAACAATCACCGCAACCACACCCAGGGCGGCACCGAGGGCCAAGGCGCCCACATCCCCCATGAAGACCTGGGCCGGGTAGGTGTTGAACCAGAGGAAACCAAGCCCGGCGCCAACGAGTGCGCCGCAGAATACGATAAGCTCCCCGGTGCCCGGGAGATGCGGGATCAACAGGTAATTGGCGAACTGGGCGTGCCCGGACAGGTAAGCGAAGATACCAAGCGCTCCGGCGACCATCACCGTTGGCATGATTGCCAGACCATCCAGGCCGTCCGTCAGGTTGACGGCGTTGCTGCTGCCAACGATCACGAAATAGGTGAGCAGAATGAACAGCACCGGGCCAAGGGTGAGGGATACCTGCTTTACAAAGGGCACATACAGGGACGTCTCCTGAGGCAAGGCGGAACTGAAGAACAACACTACAGCCGCCGTAGCGCCGATAACCGACTGCCAAAAATACTTCCAGCGGGCCGGCAGGCCCCGCGGGTTACGCTCCACCACTTTGCGATAGTCATCAACCCAGCCGATTGCGCCGAACAGGAGCGTCACCAGCAGGGTGACCCAGACGTAGCGGTTACCAAGATCCGCCCAGAGCAGCGTACTGATGCCAATGGCTACCAGGATCAGTGCGCCACCCATAGTCGGGGTGCCAGCTTTGCTGAGATGGGTTTGCGGACCGTCATCTCTCACCGCCTGACCAATCTGGTACTGGCTCAGCTTGCGGATCATCACGGGGCCGATGATCAGCGAAATCAGCAGCGCGGTGAGTGTGCCCAGAATTCCACGCAGGGTCAGGTACTGAAACACAGTCAGTGCGGAGAAATACTGTGATAGGACCTCTGTCAGCCAGAGCAGCATGAGTTATTCACCTTTTCTTTAATTCCCTCCACCACACGCTCCATGGCGGAACTGCGAGAACCCTTGACCAGCACTGTCAATGGTGTGTTTTTATCCCCAATCGCCGATTCAACGGCCTGCTCATGGCTCAGCCCGAGTTCCGTGGACTCGCCAAACCCGTCGGCATAACCTTCACAACCCGGCCCCACGGTAATCAGTCGATCGATACCATGCTCCCGGGCGCACACTCCAACTTCCCTGTGCAACACATTTGCCTTGGCGCCAAGCTCTGCCATGGCACCGAGTACAGCAATCTTCTGACCTGCACGGCCGGCCAGCACGCCGAGCGCGGCTTTCATGGACGACGGATTGGCGTTGTAACTGTCGTCAATCAGCGTCATTTCCGGCGACAACTCCAAGACCTGAAGCCGCCCTTTCACCGACGCAACACTGGCCAGCCCTGCAACAATCGCCTGATCACTGGCACCAAACTCACGGGTTGCCGCGATGGCAAGCAGCATGTTGGTGATGTTGTGATCGCCCTCCAGGCCCAGCGTGACCCGGCATAGCCAGCCGTTCGGGCCGCTGACCTGAAAGGTTCTGGTTCCGGCGTCCTGGCCCTCAATGACTGCGTGATAATCCGCCTCGGCGCCGAGACGGCTGACACCTGCGACGCGGCGGGCCCCGGCTCGGGTGCGCCACTGCGCGAAGGCCGGATCGTCACCGTTGAGCACCATCAGACCGTCTGACGCGACGCCGTCAATGATTTCGCCCTTGGCCAGGACAATGTTCTCGTAGCTGCCAAACCCTTCCAGATGAGCCTCGCCAGCATTCGTGAGAATGGCAACGCGGGGCTTTGCCAGGGCGACGGTATGGGCAATTTCACCCAACCCACTGGCACCCAGTTCAATCACACCGTACTGGTGTTCCGGAGAAAGGCCGAACAGCGTAAGCGGGACGCCGATGTGATTGTTCAGGTTGCCTTTCGTTGAAAGCGTCTTGCCCATCTGCGACAGAATGGCGGCGCACATTTCCTTGACGGTGGTCTTGCCGCTGCTGCCAGTGATCGCGAGGATGGCCGCTGTGCTTTCTTCACGGTTGGCGGCCGCTAGCCGGGCAAGGGCCTCCAGTGTGTCATTCACTACCAACTGAGGCAGAGCCAGGTTGGTATCAGGCGTATCGACCACCAGGCCAACTGCGCCTTTATCCATGGCCTGTTGCAGGAAACGATGGCCATCGAAATTTTCGCCGCGCAGGGCCACAAACAGCTGGCCAGGCTCGAGGGTGCGGGTATCAGTGGAAACTCCGGCGAAGCTCACCGACGCAAGGTCGCCCGAAGCGCACTGGGCGCCCAGCCAACCCTTGGCTTCCGCCAGCGAAAAGGCGCGCATCATGCCACACCCCCATTGAGTTTCAAGACGTGGCGAACCTGCTCCGCATCACTGAACGGGTATTTCTGGCCGGCGATTTCCTGATAAGCCTCGTGGCCTTTCCCTGCGATCAGAACTACGTCGTTTGGCGTGGCCGAGCGGATCGTTGACTGAATGGCCTCGGCCCGGTCATGGATAACAGAGACCCGGGCAGCGTCCGTGAAACCGGCGAGGATGTGCCGCGCAATTGTTTCGGGGTCCTCACTGCGGGGATTGTCATCAGTAACGACCACCCGATCTGCAAGCCTCTCGGCTTCCCGGGCCATTTCCGGACGTTTACCGGCATCACGGTCACCGCCGCAACCAAACACGCACACCAGTTCACCGGTAACGTGTGGACGCAGTGCTGTCAGAGCATTGGCGAGGGCATCCGGGGTGTGGGCGTAATCGACCACCACCCTGACACCATTAGCACCCACAAACCGCTCCAGCCTGCCCGGTGGCGGTGTGAGCCGACCCACAGCCTGCTGCACGCGCTCGATCGGCACGCCAAGCGTCAGAACCGTTGCCATAGCCGCCAACACATTGCTCGCGTTGAAACTTCCCATCAGCGGAACCGAGACAACAAACCGGCNCCACTCGCCATCGACCTCAGCTTCAAAGCCTTCGTCGGTTGGTCGGAATTCCCGNAACCAGAGCTCGGTCTGGGCCTCGTGCAGGCTGTAGCGCACGCGATCNCATTTGCCGTCCAGCTGTTCGAAGAGCTGTCGACCAAATGGATCGTCAAAGTTGATTACCGAAAAATGCAGCTCTTCNCGCTGGAAAAGCTGCGCCTTGGCGGCACCATAGGCTTCCATGGAACCGTGNTAATCCAGATGATCCCGGGTCAGATTCGTGAATACAGCGCCGGTCATCGAGAGGTTATCCACGCGNCCCTGATCAAGGGCATGGGAGGACACCTCCATCACGGCTGCCCGACCTTCCTGTTTCACGATCCGGGACAGCACCCGGTTTACCTGAACCGCATCCGGTGTCGTATGCGTCGCGGGTTGCAGGGCGCCGGGCATGCCATAGCCCAGGGTGCCGAGGATACCGCAGGGCGTTCCCGTTTCCTTGAGCAGCTGTGCGACATACTGGCAGACCGACGTCTTGCCATTGGTTCCGGTCACGCCAATCAGGCGAAGCCGTTGCGACGGATGCTCGAAAAAGCGGTCTGCGATTCGCCCCACCAGACTGCGTAGGCCAGCGACAGGTACGATCAAGGCACCGTGGTGTTCGGTGCACTCTCCCGCCTGCTGCGCTTCCAGGAGGATGACCGTTGCGCCCGCTGCAATGGCCTTATCGACATAGAAGTCAGCCGGCGTTCGGGCGCCCGAGAGGGCGATAAAGGCATCGCCGGAGGCGACTTCCCGACTGTCGGTTTTCAGTCCGTGGATGGTCACGTCGAACACCGACGGAACCACTACGATACCCTGCAATAACGTGCTGAGAGATGTGATGCACATAGGCCTACCCTCGCTCTCCGGATGCAGAAGCAGCCATTTCGGCCTCTCCCACTTCCAGTTCAGGCTTCACATTCAACAGTCGCAGTGCGTCACTCATTACCCGTGAGAATACTGGCGCGGCCACTTCACCACCGTAGTATTCTCCGGACTGCGGCGCATCAACGGCCACAACCGTAACCAGCCTGGGGTTATCAATAGGCGCCATACCGGCAAAAATCGCCTTGTACTGGCTATCCTCGTAACCCTGGGCCCCAACAAGATGAACAGTCCCGGTCTTGCCACCAGCCGAGTAGAATCCAGGCTGGGCCCGCTTACCGGTACCCCTTGAAACGGCCTCGCGCAGCATATTGCGAACCTGGAGGGTGACCTGCTCCGAGAGCACTCGCTGCCCCTCCGGCTTCTTGTCCTGCCGGACCAGGCTCAGGGGATAACGCACGCCACCATTGGCGATCACCATATAGGCCTGGGCCAATTGAAGAGCGTTCACGCTCATACCGTATCCATAAGACAGTGTCGCCTCTTCCACGGGGCGCCACTTGGGTGGCGATGGCAATACGCCCACGGCTTCGCCGGGAAAACCGATCCCCGTTGGCTGGCCAAGCCCCAGACGGGCGTAAAGATCACGAATCACATCGCCGCCAAGGTCGGTAGCAATCCGGCTGATTCCGACGTTGCTGGACTTGACGATGATCTCGGTCATATCCATGACGCCATAGTTGCGATGATCCCGGATGGTGAAACGACCGAAACGGCGAAAACCCGGGTTGGTATCAATGGTGCTGTTAACCGAGTAGCTGCCGGATTCCAGCGCCGCCGCCATGGTGATCGGCTTCATGGTTGAGCCTGGCTCGAACAGGTCGGTGATAGCCTTGTTTCGAAGATTTTCCGCTGCGAGCTGACTGCGGTCATTGGGGTTATAGGACCCCTGGTTGACCATCGCCAGGACCTCACCGGTATCNACGTCGAGCATGACCAGCGTACCCCCTCTGGCATTATGAGCCGNCACCACAGCCTTGAGTTCCCGATAGGCCAGGTACTGGAGGCGCAGGTCGATGCTGAGGGCGAGGTTCTGGCCGGGGCTGGCATCGCGAATCAGGGTCAGATCCTTGATAACCCGGCCNCGGTTGTCTTTCAGGACCCGCTTCCGGCCGGTTTCACCGGACAGCCACTGGTTGTAGGCGAGTTCGATCCCTTCCTGCCCGCGTTCGTCGATATCGGTGAAGCCCACAACGTGAGCGGTGACTTCACCTGCAGGGTAATAGCGACGGTATTCCTGACGGGTGTATATCCCGTCAATCTCCAGTTCGAGAACCTTTCTGGCCAGATCCGGCTGAACCTTGCGGCGCAGATAGATGAATTCCCGCCCGGAGTATTCTTCGAGACGCTGCCGGAGAGAGGCTTCATTGATATCGAGCAGCCGCGCAAGGTTGGTGAGTCGCGCCTCGGAGGGATTGGCTTCAGAAGGATTCGCCCAGATGGTCTGCACTGGCGTGCTGACGGCCAGCGGCTCGTCATAACGATCGGTGACAACACCACGATGAGCATCAATACTCTCAACCCGGATGGTCCGGACATCACCCTGTTTACGCAGAAAGTCGTTATCCACGACGTGGAGGTCGACCAGACGCCATCCAAGTACACCAACGACCAGGAGAAAGACGCCCACGACGGAGCCAAAGCGCCAGGCTGCCAGCCCGGACGCCAAACGCTGCCCCCATGTTGTCTTCTTTCCCTGATCGGACACGTCGATCACCCTGAATCGTTGTTGTTTTCGTTTATTATCGGTTTGCAACCGGCGACATCAGCGGTACCAGCACAATATCCTGGCGCCCCGGCACTACCATGCTGAAACGCTCAGCCGCCAGCTTTTCGACTCGACCGTGGGCACTAAGCGCACTTTGTTCAAGCAGCAGCTGACTCCATTCACTTTGATAGCGGTCGCGCTCGGACTGAAGCTGCGACAGGGTATTAAAGAGCTCCCGGTTCTCGTGGGCGCTCACCACCACGCCGATGGAGGACGCCAGCAACACGGCCACCAGCCCAAGCGAGACCAGCACTTTGCCCTGCCGGGTCGCAGCGAATACCTGCCTTGAAATCCGGACCGCAGTTGCAACACCGTCGCGGACCTTCTGCTTGTTGAGCTTTGCCGTTTTTACCGGCTCTTCAATGGCTACCGCGCCCATGGTTACGCGCTCCCCTGCGAGTTTTTCCTGAGATCTGTGCGTTCCAGCACCCGCATGACTGCACTGCGGGCACGTACGTTGTCACTTACTTCGTCAGCGCCGGCCTTGCTGGCCTTACCAACCAAGCGGAAGTCGGAGGCCTCCTGCTCTGCCGTTACCGGAACACCTTTAGGCAACTGCGGCCCGCGGGCCAGATCCCTCATGAAGCGCTTGACCAACCGGTCTTCCAGCGAATGAAAGCTGATCACCACGAGTCGCCCGCCGGGTGCCAGATGGTCAACCGCAGACTTAAGGCCGACTTCCAGATCCTCCAGCTCCCGGTTGATAAAGATCCGGATTGCCTGAAACGTCCGGGTGGCCGGATGCTTATGCTTTTCTTTCTTCGGCACCGCCTCGCTGACCAACTCTGCCAACTGGCGAGTGGTTTCGACGGGCGCTTCCTGCCGACGCTCGACCAGTAGCCGGGCAATGCGCCGCGAGAATTTCTCTTCGCCGTAACGGAAAATCACGTTTGCGATATCCGACTCGCCCGCTGTTGCAAGCCATTCGGCGGCGCTGGGCGATTGTTCGGTATTCATGCGCATGTCCAGTGGACCATCACGCATGAAACTGAATCCACGGGAGGCATCATCAAGCTGCGGCGATGACACGCCGAGATCCAGCAACACACCATTCACTGTCTGCCAACCCTGACCGACCACCGCAGCGCCCAGCTCCGCAAACGAACCGTGGAAACTGTGGAACCGGTTATCCTGGGNTTCCAATTCCTTCGCCGCGCGTATCGCCTCGGGATCCTTGTCGATACCCAGCAACCGCGCCGACGGGCCGAGNCGACCGAGAATCAGGCGGCTGTGACCACCCCGTCCAAAGGTGCCATCCACGTAATNACCGTCGGGGTCGTTNACCAGATAGTCGACCGCCGAATCCAGGAGCACCGAGCGATGCGAGTACGCNGCCCCGGCCTCCTGNTTGCGATCGGTGGTCATAAGGACAGCGCCTCCATCTCGGGCGGCATGTCTTCGTCATCAGAGGATTCATCCAGCCAGGCAAACCAGCGCTCTTCGCTCCAGAGCTCTAGCTTCTTGCCTTGCCCGATCAACATCAGCTTTTTCTCCAGATGGGCATAGCTTCTTAGAGTTGGCGGAATCAGAATGCGCCCGGCCGAATCCAGCTCCATGGGCGCAGCATTACCCAGGATCAGGCGCTGCAGCCGCCGGGCCGCCTTATTCATGTTGGGAAGCGCCTCGATTTTAGGCCGTAGAACTTCCCATTCGGGCTCCGGATAGACCAGCAGACACCGCTCCTCGTCAGCGTTTGCTGTCAATACAATGCGCCCACCACAAGCCTGCGCGAGCTCTTCGCGTACCTTGGAGGGGATCGCCAGGCGACCCTTCGCATCCATATTGATGGCATGACTGCCGAGAAAATTACTCATTTACGCTGTCTCTGGGTGCCCGATATCCACAAAAAACCACTAGAAACCACTTTTTCCCACTTCTGCACACTATAGAAACACGCAATACACAATGCAAGCGCCGCAAACAGCGCCACACTTGCAAAAGTTCCTTTTATGACAAGAGGTTACGGAGGCGGATTCGATGAAATGGTGAGATTACGGAAAAGAAAAGAAGTAAAATCAAATACCTGCAAAAAAGTCTGAAGACTGCAAGTGAGGTTTAAGATTTTTTGGCTATAAAGGACATCTGTTGAGAATGACGAATGTCACAGGAAGGGAAAAGAGCGAGCTCGCCGATAAGCCGGGTTCTGTCTTGGACAGTCATTCATCTAGGGTCTGCGTCACCACAGACCTCAAGCAACCTACCCGAATCCAGCGCGGGCCACGCCATTGGATTCCTATTTGGTCTTGCTCCAGGTGGGGTTTACCATCGCCGTGGACTGTTGCC
>JGI24652J20063_1000264_pt1 | contig 14859 bp, 10 predicted proteins | sample MalvirmetagMSP97_FD_20063 | JGI IMG/M metagenome (IMG submission 20063) | reverse complement strand
GACTGGTTTCCGAACTGATTGAGGGCGAATGGGAGCTGGCTTGCCCGGTCTTGCTGATTCTGGGTAATCCCCCCGCGATGGTCGCAGGGAAGCGCTTTCTGGAAGTGAACCTCAATCGGCTGTTCGATGGCGCGCATAGTCGGAACGAGTATGAGGGGCTGGCCGAGGCTGCGCGGGCGCAGGAGCTTGAGGAGGCTTGCCGGCAGTTTGCCATGGCCAATCCCCAGGCGCTCTATCACTACGACCTGCACACGGCCATTCGGCCGTCACACCGGGAGCGGTTTGCACTGTATCCGTTTGTTGAGGGCCGGACGGTTCCGGTCGACCAGCGTGATTTTCTGCTGGAGGCGGAGGTGGAGACGCTTCTGCTGCAGCACAAGGCGGGCACCACGTTTTCGTCGTTTTCCTCGTCGCTGTTGAAGGCCGAGAGTTTTACCATGGAGTTGGGTAAGGTTCGGCCGTTTGGTCAGAATGATCTGGGGCGCTTTTCCGGCATCCAGGATGCCTTGCGACGGCGGTTCCGGGGGCTACCCTCACCTGCGCCGCAGCCGCCGTTTGATCACCTGACGGTGTTCGAGGTGGTGCATGAGATTCTGAACACCGGGAAGAACTTCCGGTTCCACATTCCGGACGATGTCGCCAATTTCACCGAGTATCAGCCCGGCACAGTCATCTGGGAGGACGACGAGACCAGTTACCGGGTGGGGCATTCACCAGAGGCGATTGTGTTCCCCAATCCGGAGGTTCCGGTGGGCCATCGAGTCGGGCTGATGATCCGGCCAGAAACGGGGTCAGATGAAAGTTTCATCTGACCCTCGTTCCGGCTGATCAGGCCGGGGCGTTTTCGGGTTCCGGCACGCTGGCTTTGATCAACTGGGTGCAGACAGCCGGGATGACCAGCAGCGTGAGCACCGTTGAGGCCAGCAGGCCGGAGATGATGGCCCAGGCCATGGGTGGCCAGAGCGTGGAGCTTGAGAACGCCAATGGCAGCAGGCCGGCCACGGTGGTTGCTGTGGTCAGCAGGATCGGGCGGGTGCGCTGCTCTACCGCGTTGCGCATGGCGTCGCGGATGTCTCTTCCTTTCTCCAGTTCCCGATCCATCACGTCCAGCAGAACGATGGCGTTGTTCACCACGATTCCCACGAGGGCGATCACGCCAAGCAGAGACTGGAAACCGAAGGGTGAGCCGGACAGCACCAATCCGGGGAAAATACCGACGGTAGCCAGCGGCACCGTCAGAAGGATAATGCCGACCCGGCGGAAGGAGTTGAACTGCAGCAGCAGGAAGAACAGCAGCAAAAGCATCCCGATGGGGGCTGCGGTGAGCAATGCGGTATTGGCTTCACCGGAGCCCTCAGCATCGCCGCCCATGGCCATGCGGGTACCCGGCGGTAACGGGTTTCTCTCAAGCCCTGCGTAAAGGCCGTCCAGAGCCTGGCTGAAGCTGTAACCGGTTTCGAGATTAGCCGTGACGGTGTTCATTCTTACGCCATCACGCAGGTATCGAGCCGCCGGTTCCCAGGTGGTATCCACTGTCGCTACTGCTGAGAGCGGTACGGCGTCCCCCCGGTCGTTGTAGATATTCACTGACAGCAACCGTGAAAGCGACAGGGCCGTGCCCTCGCGGGAACGCAGCACCAAGGGGATGGGATCCTCTTCCTGGCGATAGCGCTCAGCCACCACACCAAAGCTCTGGCCATAGAGGCTCTGGGCCACATCGGCCCGGGTCAGGCCGTAGCGGGCCGCCGTGGCATCGTCGACGTTGATGGCAATACTCGGAACGCCAATATCCAGGTCATGGCGGACATCAACCGTGCCCTCAACGCCTCTCAGAATGCTGAAGATCCGCTCCACCGCTTCGATCCGGGCACCATCATTGGCATGGTAGACACGGATTTCCACCGGCGCAGCCCTGGGCGGCCCCTGCCCGAGGATACCCACGGTCACATCCAGTTCCGGCATCTGGTCTTTCACGTGCGCGCGAATCCAGCGGATCATGCCGGTAGTGTCTTCCAGTGTGGGTGTGGTAACCACCAGCCGTGCCCGGTTCGGTGCCTGGGGGGCGCGCTGCAGGTTGTAATAAAATGAAGGTCCGGTGAAGCCTACGAACCGGTGGACCTTCAGGGCGTCCGGCTGTGAACGGATAATTCGCTCCAGACTTTCCGTGGCCTCAGCCGTGCGGGCCTGGTCGGTGCCTTCGGGCATGTAGACTTCGACAATCACCCTCGGGCGATCGGCATTCGGAAAGAACTGCTGGGCCATGAAGGGGGTCATCGCAAGGCTGATGCCCACAAGTATGGCGCCGGCGGTAATCAGCCGTCCGGGGTAACGGGATACCAGGCCACCCAGAAAACGGGCTACTCCGATCAATCGGTCCTGGCCCGCCTTGCGGCGGGGCTTCAGGAATCTGGCCGCCAGCAAGGGAACGGCGGAGATAGCCAACAGATAGCTGACGGACAGTGTCAGCATGATCATAACCGGCACGCCACGGGTGAAATCCGCAGCACCGCCCTTGGCCAGAAGCAGGGGTGCGAAGGCCGCCAGTGTCGTTCCCGTTGAGGCACCCAGCGGGCCGGCCAGCTCGCTGACGGCCTGGCGCAGGGCATCCAGCCGCCGCATGCCCTCATCCAGGTGCCCCTGGATGTTTTCGACGATCACGATGGCGTTGTCGATCAGGATGCCCAATGAGATCACCATGCCAATGACGGCGATCTGATGCAGCACGCCCCCACCGAGGTCATAGAGCCCGACACTGATCAGGGCAACCATGGGCAGAATGGACGCGACCAGCAGCCCCATACGAATGCCCATGCCGGTAAAGACCACCGCCACGATGATCAGCACTGAAAGCACCAGGCTCCAGGCCAGGTTATCGAGCCGTTCCTGCACCTTGTCCGGCTGGAAGAACATCTCCCGGATCTCGTAGGGTTCAAAGTCTCCGCGAATCTGCTCCATGCGTTCGCGCACCCGCTGACCAAAGCGGATCGCATCGGTGGTGCCCTCTTCCATAATGATGGAGACCAGCACCACCCGTTCGCCGTCGTACCAGGTTTCCGGCTGTCTGGGTTCTACTGGTCCACGCCAGACATCCGCTGCCGCGGCCAGGGGCACCTGTGAGCCATCCGGAAGTTCAATGGGCGTGGCGCGGATGGCGTCAATATCGGCAAACTCGCTGTTGGGAAGGACCGACAGGCGGCGGCCATTGACCACCACGAAGCCGCCGGGAATGGTCTGGTTTCGCCGCGCCAGCGTGTCCAGCACCCGCGCCGGTGAGATACCAAGCCGGAAGAGCGCGGCATCGTCCAGTGCCAGGGTAATCTGCTCGTCTGCATCGCCTTCCAGCTCAATCCGGGAAACCCCCGGCAAATCCGAGAGGTTCTGCTTCAACCGTTCAGCAACGTCGGATAGTTCCGTTACCGAGGGCGAGCCACCTACGGCCATGACGATGGCAGGAATATCGATTAGACGGTCATCAAGTACCATCCGGCCCACATCGTCCGGGAAGTCCTGCTTCGCGCGCTCCATGGCCTGGCGCACTCGGTCCCAGGCGGGGTCGGTGTCGTAGATGTCGTCATTCAGGCGCAGGCGCACGATGGCAACGCCGGTACGGGCGGTGGACTGGGTATAATCCACCTCCTCCACCTGCCGAAGTTCATCCACCAGGGGCCTGAGTACGAGCCGTTCAACGGCCTCGGCGCTGGCACCCGGATAGTTGATGCTGATCAGGCCGGCCCGGTAGGGAAACGACGGGTCTTCCTGGCGTGGCATGGTGCTGTAAGCCGCGATACCCAACAGGCAGAGCATGGTCACCACCATGCCCAGCAGACGCTGGCAGTTCAGAAGCCGGCGGGTCATCAGCGCACCTCCACGGCATCACCGTCCGCCAGCCGTGTCATGCCGGCATAAACCACCAGGTCACCCGGGGACAAATCGCCAGAGGTAACCACCACCCGCTCGCCCACGACCCGGTCGACTTCCACCTCAACACGGGAGGCCACATTATCCCGGACCCGGAACACACTGACGCCCTCGGCGTTGCGGATCACCGACAGCAGGGGCACTGTGATGGCAGATTCCCGAACAGGCGTGATGCCCACTTCTACCGGCTGGCCGGGCTCCAGGGTGTTTACCGGCAGGCTCACCAGAACCGGATGCAGCTCGCCGCGAATGGCGCTGGCCTGGGCAATCTCGACCACCGAACCGGATTGTGGCGGGCGGCTGCGGTCCTGGACGGACCAGACAGGCAAGGTTTGCTCCAGCTCGACATGATCCAGCAGATACGCCGGTACCCGCACCTCTACCTCACGGCCCTCGGGCGAGGAAAGCCGCATCACCGGCTGTCCGGCCGCCACGAATTCGTCCCGCTCCACCAGCAGGGCTTCAACCCGTCCGGAAAAGGGCGCCCGAAGTGTACTTTCCTCGAGCAGCTGGGTTGCCTCCGCCAGGGACGCCCGCGCCGTTGCGACGCTCGCCTCCAGGGAGTCCCGCCGAGCTGCGAGCTGCTCCAGCGTCTGTTCGGACACCACACCGCGCTCGTGCAATCGGCTGGAGCGCTCCCACTCCCGCTGAGCCTGCTGATACTGGGTTCTCAACTCTTCCAGGCGGGCCCTGGCAGAATCCCGGGCCGGCTCCAGGCCAGGATTGTAGACCCGGGCGAGCAGATCACCGGCCTGCACCTTCTGACCGAGCTCCACCGCCTGCTCCTTGAGGGTGCCACTGACCTGGAAGGTCAGTGTCGCTCGCTGGGTAGCACGAACAATTCCGGAAAACCGCAGCGGCATATCCTGGCTCTCGCCGCCGGAAACTTCAGACACACGCACTGAAACCTTCTGCTGCCCGGACTCCGGGGCTACGTCACTGGCTTTACAGCCCGACAGAAACAGTGAAAAAACCGCAAGAGAAACGATGGCAACGGGGATTCGAAGTGGTGTCATGACTCTTCCTTTCATCCTTGCTTGTGTAGTTGGCGGGGTCCTGTCCCTGGAGAAACCCGATGATTGATTTAGACATCATGTCATTCTTTGACATTTTGTCAATAATCGGGTTTGATTCGATTTCAGGTATCCTATGCGTGCTGTTGCCAACTTACCGGATGATTGAATGAGCGAACCGCTGAAAACCCGTCGCGAGCGTGAGAAACAGGCCCGTTACGACACCATCCTGGACGCCGCCGAACTGGTGTTCTCGGAAAAGGGCTACGAACGCACGTCCATGGACGACATCGCCCGTACCGCCAGCCTTAGCCGGGCCTTGCTGTACGTGTACTTCAAGGACAAGGCTGCGATACAGAGGGGCATTATGCTCAGGGCGGGCCATAGCCTGTTCCGTCGATTTGAAGAGGCAAGACAGACCGCGGATAACGGGCTGAGCCAGATCCGGGCGATGGGAGAATCCTATTATCGCTTCTATCTGGAGGAACCGGATTACTTCTCGGCTTTGACCAAGGCGTCCACCGCCATGGCAGAGGCAGACGAAAGTCAGGCAGAGGAAATGTTGTGCTCCAAATCAGACCTGATGGAGCTGATGGTGGGGGCCATCGAACTGGGGCTACGGGACGGCACCATGAACCGCGACCGGATCAACGACCCCGTTCAGACCGCACTGTACCTGCGCGGGGCCCTGCACGGGGTGATCCTGCTCTGCCAGTCGGAAATGGGCGAGGGTAACCCGGCGTTTCCGGCCGAGCAGCTGATCCGGCACACCATGGATATGCTGACGTCGTCGATTTCTGCCTGACAACTCGCAGCCCGGCAGGCTGCTAGAGCTGGAAATCGTAGATGGAGCCCAGGCCCATGATCCCGGTGAGTTCGTCCAGGGCTTTGCGAACCTCCTCCAGCAACATCGGATCGCCAAGCTCGTTCTGGCTGAGTTCATCCCGGTAATGGGCTTCCACCCAGGTGGTCAGGCGCTCATAGAGTTCATCGGTGAGCAACACACCCCGGTTGATGGCTTTCAGCTCATCGTCGTTGAGCACCACCCTCAACCGCAGACAGGCCGGGCCACCGCCATTGCGCATAGACTGCTTGACGTCGAACACTTCCACCGCGGTGATCGGCCCGCCGGACTTCACCAGGCCATCCAGATAACGGCTGACCGAAGCCACTTCTCGGCACTCGCCGGGCACCGCCAGCAGCATGCCGTCGGGTGTGTTCAGCAACTGACTGTTGAACAGGTAGGAGGCCACGGCATCTTCCAGCGGCACATCGGCACTGCTGACCCGGACCGCTTCCAGCTCGGCACCGGTGAGCCGCTCCCTGATGTCCGCCAGCACCTGCGCTTCGTTAAGAAACGCCATTTCATGGTAGAAAAGCGTATTACCGTTGCCCACCGCTATCACGTCGTTGTGGAAAACGCCGCCATCAATGGCGTCCGGATTCTGTTGGGCAAACACCGCATTCTGGTCCCTGAGACCATGCAGCCGTGCCACCGCCTGGGATGCCTCAAGCGTTTGCCGTGCCGGGTATTTCTTCGGAGCCGGAGCCTGCTCGTTGAACGCCATCTGGCCATACACAAACAGTTCCACGCCGGGCTCACCGTAACCGGCACACAACCGGGTGTGGTTGGCCGCGCCCTCATCGCCAAAGTGGCTCACTGATGGCAGCGCCGGATGGTGCGCAAAATAGCTCTCGTCGGCAAAAATGGATTTCAGAGCCCGTCCGGTCACCGCATGCTCAATGGAACGGTGGAACTTGGCGCTCAGGTTGGCCGGAGTGAAATGCACGCGATGGTCAGAGGTATCGGCACTCGGCGATACCGTGGCCGCATTGGCCGTCCACATCGGCGACGCAGAAGAGACTGCCGCCAGGATCGATGGACTGGATTTGGCCGCCTGCTCGAGAACGCGAGCGTCCGGACCTTCGAACCCCAGGGCCCGAAGTGTCGGAATATGCGGCCGCTCATGGGGAGGCAGAACGCCCTGCACATAGCCCCGGTCCGCAAGGCGCTTCATTTTGGCCAGGCCCTGCAGTGCCGCCTCTTTCGGATTCGAGACGGAACTGACATTGGATTTGGAGGCTACATTGCCCCAGGACAGTCCCGCGTAATTGTGGGTGGGACCGACCAGACCATCGAAGTTTGCTTCAACCGCGTGTTTCACCATGGCACTGGGTTCCGTTAATCGAAATTGAGGCCGGGTGCCAGAGACTCTGGCATCTCACTCTTGCCGGCCTCCAGAGAAGCCATGGGCCAGGCACAGTAGTCGGCAGCGTAGTAGGCGCTCGGGCGATGATTGCCACTGGCGCCAACACCACCAAAGGGCGCCGCGCTGCTGGCGCCGGTCAGCGGCCGGTTCCAGTTCACGATACCGGCGCGCACTTCTTCCACCAGCCGTTCATAGAGTTTCCGGTCGTCCGTCAGGATGCCCGCTGACAGCCCGTAGTGAGTATCGTTCGCCAGTGCCAGTGCATCATCAAAGCTCTTGTAGCGATACACCTTCAGCAAGGGGCCAAAGAACTCTTCATCGGTCACGTCCAGACCTGTGGCATCCACGATACCAGGCGACAGCAGGCCGGTTCCGGACTTCAGGGACTTCATCTCCAGCAGGGATTTGCCGCCCTTCTCAAGCAGGCTGGCCTGGGCCGCCAGGAGTTTTTCGGCGGCCTCCGCGGAAATCACGGAGCCCATAAACGGCTGCGGATCGGCATCGAACTCGCCGACCTTGATTCGGGCGGAGACTTCCACCAGCCGGTCGATGAACGCGTCACCTTTCTTGCCCTTGGGTACCAGCAGGCGACGTGCACAGGTACAGCGCTGACCGGCCGACAGGAAGGCCGACTGCAGGGCATGGTGCACTGCACCATCCACATCAGCCACATCCTGAACGATCAGCGGGTTGTTGCCGCCCATCTCCAGGGCCAGGATTTTCTCAGGCTGGCCACCGAACTGTTTGTGCAACAGATGACCCACGGNAGAACTGCCGGTAAAGAACAGGCCGTCAATCAACGGGTGGCCGGCCAGGGATTTGCCCGTGGCAGAAGCGCCCTGGACGAGGTNGATCACTCCATCGGGAATGCCGGCCTTCTCCCAGAGTTTTACCGTCAGCTCGGCGACCCCCGGGGTCAGCTCACTCGGTTTGAACACCACCGTGTTACCGGCGAGCAAAGCCGGCACTATGTGGCCATTCGGCAAATGCCCTGGAAAGTTGTAGGGGCCGAAAACCGCAACGACCCCGTGGGGCCGGTGCCTGAGCACGGCGTGACCACCGGCAACATCGGATTCAGATGTCCCGGTACGGTCGTTGTAGGCTTTCACGGAAATGCCGATCTTGCCGATCATCGCCGCCACTTCCGTGCGGGATTCCCACAGCGGCTTGCCGGTCTCCAGGCCAATCTGGTGTGCCAGCTCTTCCTTGTGAGCCTCAAGCAGTTCACCAAAGGCTTCAACAACGGCCTGGCGTTCGGCAAAGCTCTTGCGCTGCCACTTCACAAAGGCATTGCGGGCTTCACGAACGGCCGCATCCACATCCTCCAGATTGGCGCTTTCGCCATCCCAGAGTGTTTCACCGGTCACCGGCTGGACAGATTCGAATACCGGCCCGTGGCCCGGTAGCCAGAGCCCGTCGATAAACAGTTCACCCGTCAGCTTTGCCATTTCGATGCACCTCCCGGTACTGAGCTTCTATAACTATGTTTGGTCAGCAGCCCCGAGTCTTTCAAGGGGGCCAGGCGAACCGGATCGCCAGATTCAATCTGCAAGGCTTCGGCAACTTCAGGTGGCAGGCTGACGGTATCCGGTCCGATACAATCTATCGGCACGGTAGTCACCCGGAAATCCCGGAATGAGCGGTTCGAAACCATGACCCGCTCCTCAGATGGAACGTCCAGGTTGACCGGTTTGCGAGTGACCATGGCGTGCCGGTTCATGCCTTCGCGAACCGTCCGGACATTGTGAACGAAGGCTTCAACCACGGGCCCGCCATCAAATATGTCTACCAGTCCGTTGAAGTTGAACCCCTCGGACTGAAGCATCCGGAGTGCCGGAGCGGTGTTGTCATGGACCCGGCCGATCACGGCACGTGCGGAATCCGGCAACATGGACAGGTATATCGGATACTTGGGCATCAACTCGGCAATAAACGACTTGTTGCCCAGCCCCGAGAGCATGTCCGCTTCGCTGAACTCCATGTCGAAGAATTTGGTTCCCAGCGCGTCCCACAGAGGGCTCCGGCCGTTGGCATCCGACACGCCCCGCATTTCCGCGAAGATTTTTTCCGAGAAGTGTTTGCGGAATTCATCCAGGTACATGAACCGGCAGCGGGAAAGCAGCAGGCCGCTGCCTCCGCCTTTGTACTCATCGGAGAGCAGCAGGGAGCAGATTTCGCTGGTATCGGTCATGTCGTTTGACAGATGCAGCGTTGGAGTCCGCACGTGCACACCCAGCTCTTTCGAGGCATTGACGGTGACGCTCAGACGGTAATTGTAGAAAACTTCATCCAGACCAACGCGAGCCTGGATACCGCTGATACCGACCGTTTTCTTGCGTTCGGTATCCTCCAGAGCGAAGAGATAGAGCCCTGCTTCCGGTGCAATGCGCTGGTTGAAGGTTTCACGGGCGTGATTGATCTTCTTCTGCAGCAGCTCGCGATCCGCCGGCAGGGTGGTCAGCCCCTTCCCGGCGCTTTGGGCCATGGCATACAGGTCGTCCAGATCGTTTTCCTGCAACGGGCGAATTACCAGCATGGTGTCGCCTCCGTGATCCCGGCGGATTGATACGTAACTGCGTCCTCGGTGCCCGAATAGGTCATAGCGGCGCGATCCTTACCCGGTCACCCGCGGTCCGGTTCAGCGTATGCCAGGTCGAGACCGGCACCTTGAGTTTGTCGTCCAGTGTTTCGGCGACCGGTGTCAGGGTGCAGCGAAACTGTTCACCCTCGCCGGCGGCAATGAGACAGGTTTCGCCGGTGTCCTCGTTGGTCCCATGAAGTTCCTTCGGGTGACTGGTCACGAGGGTTTTCAGGCTGTCGGTACGAGCTTCAAGAACCGGACCGGCATCAAAAATGTCCAGATAGTTTCCCGGCTGGAACCCTTCCCGCTGGAGCAACTCAAAGTTGGGTACAGTAATCTGGTGCGGCTGACCCATCGCCTTCTGGGCCGATTCACTCAGCAGCGTCACGTAAATGGGATTGGGCGGCATGAGCTCTGCGATGAAGGTTTTACTGAGCTGCCCGGAGTACTGGTCCGCCGTTTCAAAATCCATATTAAAGAAATGCCGGCCAAGGCTGTCCCAGAAGGGCACGCTCCCGTCGTCCAGCTGAACGCCCTGGATTTCCACGGCCATACGCTGGGCAAACCATTCACGGTGATCAGCAATAAACAGAATCCGGGCCCGCGACAGCAACTCGAACGCATCCGTGCCCTGCAGCCCCGGGCGGATCGAGAAAGAGCACAGCAGCGATACATCGGTCAGCGAGTGGGAGGGGTACAACACCTCCACACGGCGGGACACTCCCAGTTCATGGGAGGCATGGATCAGGGCATCCCGCCGGTAACTGTAAAAAGGCTGGCCATTGCCGGCATGGGCATCGATACCGGCCGTGCCGGCGATGTCTCCGGTCTCAGTGTCCTCAAGCACGAACAGGAACCTGGGAGGGTCATCCTCTGCGCTGATCCGGCCGGCAAACGACGCCAGGGACTGCTCGATCTTGTAGGCCAGGGCGTCGCCCTGTTTGGGCAGGGTGGAAGAAAGACGGGCACACTGGGTGCCCGCAATGGCGAGAATCTGGTCCAGATCATCCGGCTCAGCCGGACGTACCAGCCACATAAGATCTCCTTAGGCCGTCAGTTTTTTCACTGCCGCTTCGAAACGCTCGAGGGCTAATTCAATGTCCGGTTCCGGGATAATCAGGGATGGCGCCAAACGAATCACGTTTGCGCCGGCCACCAGAACCATCACGCCCTCTTCCAGCCCGGCGTTCAGGAAGTCCTTGGCCTTGCCCTGCCATTTCTCGGTGAGCACGCAACCGAGCAGCAGGCCGGCACCGCGCACTTCGGTGAACACGCCGTAGCGTTCGCCAATATCCATCATGCCCTTGCGGAGCTTGTCGGAACGGGCTTTCACACCCTTGAGAATCTCCGGCTGGCTGACGGTATCCACTACCCGCTGCGCCACGGCGCAGGCCAGTGCGTTACCGCCGTAGGTACTACCGTGAGTACCGACGCCCAGGCTGGCTGCAACCTTGGCCGTGGTCAGCATGGCTGCGACCGGAAAACCGCCGCCAAGCCCCTTGGCACTGGAGAGAATATCCGGCACCACGCCATACATCTGATAGGCGTAGAAGTGGCCACTTCGGCCAACGCCGGACTGAACCTCATCAAACACCAGCAATGCGTCATTTTCGTCGCACAAATCTCGCAGCCCCTGAAGGAATGCCTGGTCGCCGGGCATAACACCACCCTCACCCTGAATGGGCTCAACCACGATGGCACAGGTTTTCGCCTTCGAGATCAGTTTCTTCACGGATTCCAGATCGTTGAACTCGGCATGGTGAATGCCGCCGGGTGCCGGCTCGAAACCTTCCAGGTACTTGGGTTGGCCGCCTACGCTCACGGTAAACAGGGTGCGCCCGTGAAACGAATTCTTGAACGAAATGATCTCGTTCTTCTCTTTACCGTGATGCTCCCAGGCGTACCGACGGGCCAGCTTGAACGCCGCTTCGTTGGCCTCGGCTCCGGAGTTGGCGAAGAACACGCGCTCGGCAAAGGTGAGGTCACACAGAGTTTTCGCCAGACGCAGGGCGGGTTCGTTAGTCATCACGTTGGACAGGTGCCAGATTTTCTCAGCCTGATCGTGCAACGCGCCCACCAGCCCCGGATGGGAATGGCCCAGGCAGGTCACTGCGATGCCGCCCTGGAGATCGATGAACTCGCGGCCTTCCTGATCCCAGATCCGGGAGCCCTCTCCTCGCACCGGAATGATGGAACCGGGAGCGTAGTTGGGCACCATGACTTCATCGAACAGTTCGCGGCTGACGGGTTCTTTATTCATAAATCTCTCTCGGGAAAGCGGCTAAGCAATTAAAAATAGTTGAGTGGCCGCACCAAACAAGTAAGTAGGTGTGCGGACTCTTGCACCATAATACGCCACTCACGGCATAAGAACATCCGGTTCCCCGATGGCAGGCAATTCGATCACCTGCTGCCGTTCGTGCCCGCCCTTTTTTCTGTCCATGAGGGCGCCGATCAGAAGTTTGTAGGAATCCAGGTCAAAGGTGACTGCCTGGCCACTGAGTGAGAGATCCGCCAGTTCCTCCTCTTCATGGAGGGTGGCTACATGCATCCAGTTATAAACCACCAGGATGTCCGTGCGCCCGGACCGCTCATCCCGCTCAACGATCCCGACCGGCCCTTTCCAGGGCCAGGTTTTCAGTCGCAGGCCGTGGAAGGCAATCTGCACCCTGAGGTTATAGCGCTCGACATTCTCGAGTTCCTCACAGGCGCCCTTGCAGCGCCCCAGTGCGCGCTGGAAACAAGGACCCTCGTGCTCCGGCTCCAGGCCGAGTAGCCGGTTGCACAATTCATTCTTGGCCGCGATGCCGCTCAATGCCCGCTCGGCATCCCGCTTGCTGCGAAACAACCCGAAATAGTCCCCCAACCGGTGGGGCTCGATTTCACGAACCAGGCGCGCCTGGAGATACCCCGCCTCGTTTTTCGACAGCTCAATGCTCACCAGATTCTTGGCCGCCCGGGAGCGACGGTTGAACAGAGGCTTCAGGGTCTTGATCTGCTTGAGTTCCAGCAGGAGCGCGCCAAGCTCGCCGGCAGTTTCCGTCCACTCAACACGGCGCAGACTCTCGGACATTCTTACACCACGGGCAGAGTTATGATCGCCGGAAAAGTGCGAGGCCACCCGCTGGGCAATATTGGTGCTTTTGCCCACATATAGAAGTACATCGTTTTCGCCGTAAAACCGATATACCCCAGGGCCCCGGGGCAGGTCCTGAAGCGTATCCGACGGAAGGTGGGAAGGAATACTCGGCCGTTGCAGCAGCTCTCGGAGAGCCTTATCTAACTTCCCGTCGCCTTTTTCCGAACGTGCATGCTCAAAGAACGCAAGCATGGCGGACACATCGCCCATGGCCCGGTGGCGCTGAACCCGGGCAAGGCCATGGCGGGCAATCAGCGCGTCCATGTTATGCCGCCGGAATTCCGGATACAGCCGCCGGGAAAGCTTTACCGTACACAACACCTTCGCTGAGAACAGGCGCCCCAGTCTGCGGAATTCGGATTTGATAAAACCGTAATCAAAGCGGGCATTGTGAGCGACAAACACCTTGCCCTTGAGTTGCTCCTCCAGCTCATCCGCCACCTCTTCAAACAACGGGGCATCGGCGACCATTTCATTGGAAATGCCGGTAAAGTTCTCGATAAACGGGGATATCCGCGTTTCCGGATTCAGCAGCGTCTGCCACTCACCCACCACCTCGCCGGCCTGCCAGAACCGGATACCAATCTCGGTAATCCGGTCCCGGGCTGAATTACCGCCGGTGGTTTCAATATCAAGAAACGCGAACGTGGCTGACTCAATAACTGTACTTTCGGACGTCATGGAACAACTTTACGCCTCATTGGCAACTGCAGATGTCTGTATATGAACGAAAAGCTGTTATAGACATTCGTCTAATTTCTGCATGAATTTATTTAAATTGTCACGAATTCGTAACTACCTTGTTTTTGGGTCCAACAACAAAAATGTGTAGAGACAACAACGATGCAAAGCAACAAACTGAGATTGACAAATCGACGAAGAAATTTCTAACGGCGGTCGCGCCGGTAACTTTGCCAAAATCACAAAAGGCGACGCTGACACAGCCGACGGCCATTTTGGCATGGACGCAAATACCAGCCGTGTCGGTCTTTCTGTGGTTAATCCGGAAGGGGTCAAAGTTGTTGTCGAATTCGACTTCAGCAATAGCGCCAGCCTTGATCCGCGCCTGCGCCACGCTTATGGCGAATACAACAATGTCAGAATTGGTCGGTACTGGTCCAACTGTAACTCCTGGGTCGGCAACACTGCTAACGTGGACTTCGATGGCGTTCCGGGTACTGCTGGTGCACAAGACCGTACCGAGCAAATCACCTACATGAGCGGCCCGTTCTCCGTTTCACTGGAGAATGCTATCGACTACGGCGGAGTAGTAGGCGTAGCTCCGGTTCTTACACTTCAACCCGACGGAACGCAACAGCTAGAGCCAACACCGGGCCAAGATAGAGGCACCGTCGCCAGCTCTCCTGCACTGACTGCAAAGTTTGAAGATTCACAGGGTGGATTTTCTTACGCAGCAGCCGTCATGGCCAAGCAAACAGCTTACGACACAGGTTCGGCCGATGATTCAGCCATCGGTTTTGCCGGTTTCCTGGCTGGTAAAATTGCCATTACCGATATGATCTCAATCCAGGGTGCGATCAACTATGCAGATGGCGCCAATGCGTATGTATATCGCGCGGGTAGCAACTTTGCCGGAGCAGACGCAGCAACCACGACTGAGCAGAACACGTCCATGTATATCAACTATATGTGGAGCCCGGTTGATAAGGTTAGCATGGGCGTACAGTTCGAGAATCTGGAAACTGAAAGCCAAGGCGGAGCCGACGGCGACGCAAATCGTCTCATGTACGTAGCACAATACAGCTTCTAATCCTTCCGTTAGAAGTTAGTTAACTCAGCAGAAACCCCGGCTCCGGCCGGGGTTTTTGTTTGTGCGAAAAAGCGATCAGGAAAGAGCCAGAACGACAAAGGCCGGTGCGGCTTTTCAGAACTGTAGAGGGCCAGGGATGGCCCGAAACAAGCGCACAGGGATGTGCTTGTAGCGTGTTCTGAAAAGCCGCACCGGCCTTTGTCGCGCCACCCAACCCTCAGGCTGGG
>JGI24652J20063_1000259_pt1 | contig 15166 bp, 13 predicted proteins | sample MalvirmetagMSP97_FD_20063 | JGI IMG/M metagenome (IMG submission 20063) | reverse complement strand
TTCACAATAGCGTTGATCTGTTCCTGTTCCGGCCGGCGACCAGCGAAAACTTCAAGAAACACCGAGGCAGAGGGATCACGGGCATCGCGAACAAAGACAGAGCGCTCCGGGATAGCCAGATGCACACGGGCATTCCGAACGCCACGCATGCTGGCAACGGTGCGGGCAAGCTCACCCTCAAGCCCTCGCCGGTATGAGATGGTTTCCATAAACTGCGACGTGCCGAGACCACGCTCCTGGTCCAGCAGCTCGTAGCCCATGGTTTGACGATCGGTGACACCTTCGGCCGCCAGCTTCAAACGGGCGTTGTAGACCTGATCCGAGGGAACCAGTAATGCGCCGGTGCGCGGATCCATCTTGTAGTCGATACCGTTGCTTTCGAGGATGGTGGTCACATCCTGGGGATTGTAGGATGAAAGATCACCCACCACCGGCTGATAGTTCGGCTCCTGAGCCCAGAGCACGACCGCCAGCCCCAGCGCCACGCTGGCGGCAAGCCCCACCATAAGCCCGATCTGGCGCAGCAGGTTGAGCCGGTTGAACCCCATGAACAGGTCGCTACGGCTCTCTGGCGCGTCTCCCTCCCGGGCTGCGGGCATGTTGGAGGCATTGGTTTCTGCAGGTACGCTGGCCATGACTCTGCTCCGTTATCAGATCGGCATGTTCATAATGTCTTCGTAGGCCCGAACCACCCGGTTACGTACCTGGGTCAGCGCTTCGAAGGAGACAGAGGATTTCTGGGCGGCAATCATCACACGGGTGATGTCTACGTTCGGATCGCCCATGTCGTAGGCGGTTCGCAGATCCCCAGCCGTTTTCTGGAGGTCGTTCACGTTGTTCACCGCGTTGCTAAGCATGTCATTGAAGCTGGGCGTCTCCTGGGTTTCCTGAACCTGGCGAGGGCCGTCTATGCGACCACGAACCGATTGATCCTGCTCGACCCGCTGGTTCTGCATCATCTGTGAACGCAGGGACCGGATATCGGACAAAACACTGTTGATGTCGGCACGCTGAACCATAACTCTCTCCTGGCTCCGCCCTCCCAGGGACGGAATTGCTCTTGGGATAATCTTAGCTCCGGTGAAGCAATTGGCAGGCCAAGTAGTTTTTAGATATAAATATCAGAAGGTTACGGATAAAAGGACGGAGTCGTGAAAGTTCCATGACGGACTTTTGACGACGGGCAGGGTGCCCCCACCGGCATGGGGAATCGAAGATAAAAAAACGGCACCCCGAGGGGTGCCAATGAAGGAGTTCGTCTTGCAGGGGGTCAGACCAAGGCCATTTCGGCGTCCAGATCGATTCCGGCGTCGCGCATCTGGGCCAGCTTGTACCTGAGCGTGCGGGGGCTGATCCCCAATTGCTCCGCGGCCCTGTTGCGACGCCCACGCTCTTTCCGGAGTGTCTGAATAATAATACGGAATTCCTGCTGCCTCAGATCATCTCCCAGCGAAACCGCGCCCTCCGGCTCGTCACTGCGCAAATGAGAAGGTTCGTCTAGGGGGGAAAAGCCAGAGTCTGAAATATCCGGCTCGCCCGCTGCTATGTTGGCAACGGTTTCGGTCATCGAAACCGGCGCCGCGCTGCGAAGGTCCGGCCGGCCGGTGATGCCCAGCTCCAGACACAGATCGCCAGAGTGAATGACATTTCCCTGGTGCAGCACCAGCGCTCGCTGGATGGCATTGTCCAGCTCCCGCACATTCCCCGGCCATTGATGATTCATAAGCGCACTTTTTGCGTCCTGGGCAAAGGTAATCCCGGTCAGCTTCATTTTGCGGCAATGCTTTTTAAGCAGCGAAGTAGCCAGTGGCATGATATCCAGCGGCCGCTCCCGGAGCGGCTGCCAGTGCATCGGGAACACTGTCAGACGGTAATAGAGGTCTTCCCGGAACTTGCCTTCGCGAACGTAATCCGCCAGATCCCGGTTGGTGGTCGCTACAACACGGACATCCAGGCTGATGGTCTTGCGACCACCAACCCGCTCCACTTCCCGCTCCTGCAATACCCGCAAGAGCTTGGACTGAAGCCCCAGATCCATCTCCGAAATCTCGTCCAGCAGAATGGTTCCGCCGTTGGCCTGCTCGAATTTGCCGGGCGAGGAGGCGACGGCACCGGTAAAGGCACCTTTCTCGTGACCGAACAGGATAGCCTCCAGCATGTTTTCCGGTATTGCAGCACAGTTGATCGCCACGAATGGCTGCTCTGACCGCGGGGACTGCTGGTGAATGAACCGGGCAAGGACTTCCTTGCCAGTTCCGCTTTCCCCCGAGATCATGACGGTGGAATCGCTGCCGGCCACTTTGGTCGCCAGCTGGAACATCCGCTTGCTGATCGGGTCTTCTGCCACCGGTTCATCACTGGCTTTCTCACGCCCGCCGCCAACAACCTTGCTGACGGCATCCACCAGGAAACGCGGTTCGAATGGCTTCACCAGATAATCGATAGCGCCGGCCTGCATGGCGGATACCGCATCGCTGATCTGGCCATAGGCCGTGATCAGCATCATTGGCAGGCCCGGGTACAGCCGCTGCACCTCTGCCAGAAGCTGGTGCCCTGACAGACCCGGCATGTTGACATCACTGACCACCATATCCACCGGAGCCTCGGCCAGTCGCTCAAGGGCTTCGCTGGCATTGCATGCTTCCCGAACCCGGAATTTTGCCAGTTCGAGGGTGGTTACCAGCGCTTCACGCAGGTCATGGTCGTCCTCAACAATCAGAATCTGGGCCTTGGCCATGGTTGCCTCCGATCAGTGTCTGTTACGTAATTGCGGCAAACGCAGGGTGGCTACAGCACCGCCCTGCTCCGGCGATTCAATGGAAAACCGTCCCTGATGCGCCTTGATAACGGCCTGAACCACTGCAAGGCCGAGACCCGTGCCATGGGACTTGGTTGTATAAAAAGCTTCGGTCAGCCGGGCAGCGTCCGAGAGCTCAAAACCTGGGCCGTTGTCCACAACCCGGATGACCAGTTCCCCGGTTTCCTCGGTTACCCGAACCGCCACATGGCGAGCGCCGGCCTCCAGGCTGTTATTCACCAGATTGGTACAGGCGCCAACTAGGGCATCCCGATTACACATCAGCCGGCAGTCGCTGGAGATTTTGTTCTCGAGATTCACTGTCGCGCCCGGAGCCGGCTTCAGAGACCAGTTTGTCGGCAGATAACTCCTCGGCCAGCCGGGTTTCGCCCCGGGCGAAAATGAGCATATCCCGCACCTGCTGTTCCAGGTGGGTCAGGCGCGACATCAGGCGGGAAGCACAGCGCTGGCGCATTTCTTCGTCCAGGTCCTCCTGGCTCAGATGACCACCGTAAAGAATGGCCGCGGACAGCGGAGTACGGATCTGGTGAGCGAGAGACGCAACCATCTTGCCCATGGCAGACAGACGCTGGGCGTGAGCCAGCTGCGCCTGAAGGTGCCGGGTTTCGGTGAGGTCTGTCAGCAGAATCAACTGGCCGGGCTGGTTTTCCATGGTCCGGATCTCGATGCTGACCCTGCGACCATCCTTCAGAGACACTTCGTGACCATCGTCCCGCCGGGGCGCAAAACAGCGATGGATGACATCAACCCAGCGGGCACCGTCGAGGGGCTCCCCCAGAAGCGCAATGGCTGCCGGGTTGGTCTGCGTTACCACGCCCTGGCTATCCAGAACGACAACGCCGGCAGGCAGTGCGTTCAGCAAGGTGGACAGACGATCTGCCAGCTGCTCTTTTTCTTCGAGCTCCTGCTGACGCTGGAGCGATTCCTGGTTCAGCTCGCCGGAAAGCTGGTTGACCCGGGATTCGAGGGTCCGGTAGGAGTCAGTGATCTGCCGCGACATCCGGTTAAACAATTCCAGGGCGGTATCCACCGCCTCATCGTCCTGTTCCGGAAACAGGGCGGTAACCTTGTCATTGACGTCCGCCGCAGCGTTGGTCTTTGTACCGCCCGCGCCGGACTGAAGAACAAATTGTGCCTGACTCATAACCTGACTCCCCGATCGGCCCGTCGGTTCGGACCTCATAGTTCGGATACTTCGTTTGCAGGTTTGTAAGCCAGCAACGTGCCAACTTGATTTTTTCTATATATTTCAAAGGAAAGGAGATTCTTGAAAGAGGAGAATGACAATTTTACGTCGGTCAGAAACGGAAACGGCGCCTCAGGTTACGAACCTTTGACGCCGTTCAGGGAGCTCTAAATTCCGGGCGATCCTGCTCAGGACTCCTCGGATTCCTCTTCCCGCAGCCCGTATTTTCGAACCTTCTCTACCAGAGTAGTGCGTCGGATCCGCAACTTCTCGGCAGCCCTGGCCACAACGCCGCCGGCCTCGTCGAGCGCCTGCTGGATCAGCTGTTTCTCGAGGTTGGAGAGGTAATCCTTCAGGTCGATACCGTTCACCGGCAGCAATGCCGGGGCATCCAGGCCCACCAGGCCAGGAATACCGGAAGGCATACCCGTGTCCTCCACCGGGCGATTCTCATCATAGTCGTCAACGTAGCGGAACTTCTTGGGCAGCTCCTGCACGCCGATTACACCATAGGGATGCATGATCGACAGGCGTTCAACAAGATTCGCCAGTTCGCGCACATTGCCCGGCCAGTCGTGCCTGCACAGACTCATGATGGCCGCGGAATTCATCCGCAGCGATCCACGCTTCTCTTTTTCCATCCGCGAAATGAGTTCATTAATCAGAAGGGGAATGTCTTCCACCCGGTCACGCAGGGCCGGCATCTCGATGGGGAACACATTCAGGCGATAATAAAGGTCTTCCCTGAAATCCCCGGATTCAATCATGTCTTCCAGGTGCTTATGGGTGGCGGCGATTACCCGCACATCTGCAGACTGGGTGCGATTGCTTCCCACCCGCTCGAAAGTGCGCTCCTGCAGAACCCGGAGAATCTTGACCTGCATGTTGAGCGGCATGTCCCCGATCTCATCGAGAAACAGAGTGCCCCCCTCGGCCATCTCGAAGCGCCCTACCCGGGCCGTGATGGCTCCGGTAAAGGCCCCTTTTTCATGGCCGAACAGCTCGCTTTCCAGCAGCTCCGCCGGAATGGCACCACAGTTCACCGGAACAAATGGTTTATCACGACGGGAAGAATGGTAATGCAGGTTGCGGGCGACCACCTCCTTGCCGGTACCGGACTCACCGGTAATGAGAACGCTGACGTCCTTATCCGCCACCTGCTCCATCAGCTGGCGTACCTGCTGGACTTTTCGGCTGGTTCCCACAAGGCTCCGGAAGAGCTGCAAACCGCGCTGCTGGCCACGCTCCCGGGAGCGGGTGAACTGATCCCGATAGATCTGGGCCCGGTAGAGCGAATCAACGAACTTGGTGTAATTGAGCGGCCATTCCATGCGAGCAATGATGCGACCGCTGATCTCATCGGACAGTCCCTTGAGTTCAGGGTGACCAACAACCAGAAACGGTACGCCCTGAACGGCATCACACACAGCGGTGATCGCCTCGGTGGCTCCTGCATCCTCGCCATTCACCACCGCGACTGCGATATCTGAAAGGCTTTCCTCATCACCACTGCTCAAAAGTGCCCTGGCTTCATCGCCGGCAAGGACCTGCTCCTCGCCAATGAACTCAAGAATGGTGACTATGTCCCGCAATCTTGAATCATCCTCGCTCAGCACCAGCACTTTGTTATTTTTAGACATTCAACCGAATCTCTTGGGGGATTTGTGCGGTATTTAAGACTGTAAGAACCCCAGAGTCAATTTTATGACGCTATTTTGGTCGATTCGAAGAAACGTTCTGGTAGGCCTTCGCCGCACTCCGGTTCCTGTTTACACCCTTCAGCCCATCTTCCGCCTCCTTGCGGGCCATTCGGGCCGATTCATCGGCGGCGTCAATAAACTGCTGTAGTTCCTGCAAGCGGAGCCTCACCGGCTCCGCATCAACCTCTCCCGCTTCCAGGGCAGCCATCAGCGGCTCGACTGCCGGCTTCACCTGCTCGTTCAGCCCCGCCATCGCGTCCCAGTCCTTTTCGGCCAGGGCGCGACCGAGATCCCCCATCAGTCTATCCAGGTGGTCCAGGTGAGCTTGCGGGTCTGCCATGTCAGTCTCCTTGGAAATCAGCGGCGAGCGGCACGACGGGCGGCGGAGGCAGTAAATTCGTTGCCGCGGAACCCCGGGGCGAAATCGTACGCCGGGAATCCATTATCCAGCCCATCAATGTAATAACGCTCCGCCTTCAGGTCGTACGTCATTTCCATGGTAGTCCAGAATACCGGCTCACTGTAATAGCTGATGTTGTGAGCTTCCGACACACGCCACAGATTCCCCTCTGCATCGTATTCCTCGGACGCGAGGATCTGCCAGCTGTCTTCATCCACGTAAAACACGCGGCGATCATAAATGTGGCTGATACCGGTACGGCGTTTCGCTTCGACTACCCAAACCCGATGCAGTTCGTAGCGGGTAAGCTGCTGATTGATATGGCCCGGACGAATCACGTCGTCGGCTTCGATTTCTGGCCCGTGAAGCTTGTAGGCATTGTAGGGCACGAACAACTCGCGCTTGCCTTTCAGCTCCCAGTCGTATTGGTTAGGCGCACCGTTGTACATGTCTTTCTGGTCGACGGACCGCAGCGAGGATGAATTCGGCAGGTCGGTTTCGTAGGCCAGGTTGGGCGACCGGCGAAGACGACGGGAACCGGAATCGTACCGCCACGCAAGACGCGGCGACCGCACCTGGTCAAGCGTTTCATGCACCAGCGTGATGGTGCCGGCCAGTGACGACGGTGAGACAGTGTCCGTCTTCAGGTAAAAAATCTTGTTATCGATTTCCGCTAGCTCCGCGCCCCTCTGGCTGTATGCGAAGAAGTAGTCGTAATCATTGACCACCGGGTTGTAGGAGCCATCCCTCTGGGGCGTTGCAGAGGCACTACGCAGCGAAATTTCTTCGCCCCGATAGCGCAGGATATGGTTCCAGATAACCTCCAGACCATTTTTTGGAATCGGGAAGGGACTGGTCATGATGGTGTCACGAACGCCGTTACCATTGTCCAGCAACTGCGCTGTCAGCGCGTTCTCACGAAATTTGTCGTAGACGTGCTCGGGAAACGCGGCAGTCCGTCGGGTCTGGTAAACCGGCATGAAGAAGTCGGGCCCATACTTCTCCAGCATGGCAATGTGACCGTCTGAAAGCTTGTCCCTGTACAGCTCCAGGTTGTTGGAGGTAACAACGAAAAGAGCCTCGTCTTCGGGAAACGGGTTAATTTCCACCTGCCCCTCACGCCAGCCGTCCGGCGGCGTGGCCAAACCTCCGGTCCATTCGGGTATGCTGCCTGAGCGGTTGCCCGCCTTTTCGGCTCCGACCGGGGTCAGTTCACTACCCAGCCGCTCGGCCTCGGCGGCCGTGACCTTGGACAGGGCCTGTCCGGAAAACCCGAGAAAAACCAGTGCGACACCTGCAACGAGTTGGCTTCGCATCCCTTACACCTCCAGAAATTCATGCTGTTGGGTAGCCGCCACGAGCAGAACTCGCACAGCCGGGCGCCTTTTTGCCAAATTCAAACGGTCGTTTCAAGTGAATGTTTGTGTTTTATTGTGAAACCTCACCGCACAGAGAATGGAAGAAATTTGATAGCGAAAATGATATAGTAACGAATTAATTTTTCGGGGTTACACCCGCGCTGGGGGATTGAAGGTATTCCATGGCCTCGCAATGGCACTCACTGGTTTCTCAAAAGCTCTTTCTCGCCCGCACGCTGCTTCAGCCACTCGACCGGCCCACAGACGAGGCTCAGGAACAACTTCCCAATGAGGCGGAACAGGCGCTGCGCCGGGAAGCCGCTATCCAGGGGGCGATCGAGCTGCTTCTGCGGTCTCGAAAACTCTTGCTGGTCATGGTTGCGAGGCTATACCAGAGAAAATCAGAGGAACCTTCAAACCTTGATGAGCTGGTCGCTCTTATTGGACCGGAACCGAGTGAAGTTGGGCGCCTGAAGGAGCTGGAACAGCGATCCGGGAGTTGGTGGAACCATCTGGAGCAACTCGAGCGCGCCCAAAGCAGACCCCCGGCGACCAAAAAAACCGTGAGCGAGGAAAACATCATTGCGGTATCGGCCGATTCCGGCCCGGATCGATCGTCGGCTGCTTTGATGGAAACGCTGACCGCCGTCAAACATTTTGCCGACGATCTGGAAGAGCAGCACAGCGAGTGGTAAGCCACTCCCAGCTCCGGTTATTCAAATCGTATTAACTTGAAGGTTTATTGAATGTCACCATCGTTTTTTGAAATCGTGCAATTGACCAATGGCGATTACGCCCTGCGCCGCATTGATGATGACAGTGCGCCACTGGTAAAAATCTCTTTTTCGGAAGAAGCCCGGGAAATGATGGAAGATCGGGATATGTCGGTTGCCAAAGCAATGATTGCAGCTGGCATTGAGGCTGTAGGCAATGTTGCCCACGATATCGACTGGGAAGATGACGAACTGGACGCCTCAGACGCCCAGCCCTCCTACACTCTGCATTGATCGGTTAACGCTGCCTGAGAACGACGCCGTGGCTATTGCCCTCGGCCGAGGCTCTTTGCAGGGATTCGAAGGCAGTTCGCCCCAGTTTACGGGTCCACATGACCACCGCGTGACAGGTGCCGGCACTGAGGGCTCGCTCTGCCAGGTCCTGGGCAGGATAGTCCGGTGTTGAACGCAGCACCAGCAATTCGCCGGCGACAATCCCGTGCATTTTTTGCCACTTGCTGACCAGCGCCTGGGGCGGGTCGATCCAGGCCAGCCAGCGCTTCTCCTGATTCAGCTGGGTTAGCATTGGCAACAGCAGCTGGAAATTTTCTACCTGGCCTTCCGGCAGAATGATCTCAGTCACATTGCCACAGACTTTGGGTTCGGTGGTTTCCGGAGCGCGTCGGGCGCGAATGACGGAACGTCGCTCGCGGGCGGCGGTTGCCGACACTGAACAGGACAGAGCATTGGGGTTGTAGGCCAGATTCTGATTAAAGCTCATTTGTTCCATAATTCACCCGTTATTCAAACTATCTGAGGCTATCCGAACCGCTCAGTGCAGGTCAGAGCGGCGGATAACACCAACACCCAGACCCTCGATGAACAGCTCCTGTTCGGTCAGGTCCACTTCGATCGGTGCGAATTCTTCGTTTTCGGCAATCAGGTAGACTTTCGAGCCTTCCTTGCGGAAACGCTTTACCGTGACCTCATCGCCAACCCGGGCAACAACCACCTGGCCGTTGTGAACATCCTGGGTACTGTGAACTGCCAGCAGGTCGCCATCGAGAATACCGATGTCTTTCATGCTCATGCCCCGGACCCGCAGAAGATAATCTGCAGACGGCGAAAAGAATTCNGGCNGCANTGTGCAGTGNTCCTCGATGTGCTCCTGAGCAAGGATCGGACTNCCGGCAGCNACCTGACCAATGACCGGNAGGCCNAGGTCCTCTTCCGCCTCAGGCAGACGGATGCCGCGGCTCGCTCCCGGCACCATCTCGATGGCACCTTTCCTTGCCAATGCCCGGAGATGTTCTTCCGCGGCGTTGGCCGAACGGAAGCCCAGTTCTGCCGCGATTTCAGCACGGGTTGGCGGATAGCCGGTCTCGTCGACGTATCGGCGAATAATATCCAGTACCTGGGACTGCCTTGCTGTCAGCTTCATCAAGCTACTCCGCTATATCGGGATCGGGCCGCTGCAAACATCGGCCTCTCGTAAGAGTGGCTCCGGTGGCCCTGTTTTTTTATACAGTAAACTGACTATATACAGTGTTTTATCCAGTGTAAAGTCGGCTCCCTGATTTTCTTGCATCCGCTTAATAATGAGGATCAACAGCGGTGTGATATGGTTAGGGCACTATTCCTCACGAACCAGGGAGCACCATGACTCAAGTCAGTGCCTGCAGGATGCCTGACATCCTAGAGACGAACGAAGGGAAGGAACGCCGGGTTGGCGTCGAGATCGAACTGTCTGGTCTGGGCTACGATGAGCTGGTTACATTGGCGGCGAAGATGCTGGAGGGCACTCCTGAGCTCAAGTCACGCTATGTGACAAACTTGCAGACAGCTCTTGGCGACTTCACGGTTGAGCTTGATTCCGATCCGATCAAGGATCTTGATCTGGCGGATGAGCGCCTCCCCGAGTCCATTCGTGAACTCGGTGGACAGGCGATGGATGTGATCGACGCCGCGGCCGAACGCGTGGTACCCCTCGAGATCATAAGCCCACCTCTGAAGTTTTCCAGCGTCGAGGTGATTGAAACGCTCGTCGACAAACTCCGAAACGCCGGGGCACTGGGCAGCCGGGACGCCATCTATTTTGCGTTTGGCCTGCAGCTTAATCCTGAGTTGCCCGACCTCAGCCCGGAGACCCTGGTTCGTTATTTCCAAGCGTTCGCGGCCCTGTATGAATGGCTCAAGTACCGGCATCAACTGGACGTCAGCCGCAAATTCACCACCTACATCGAACCCTGGCACGGCCGCTACACAGAGCTCCTGATGGAGGATAACTATCATCCAAACCTCGGGGAGCTCATGGAGGATTACCTGGAGTTCAATCCTACCCGCAATCGCGCGCTTGACCTGCTTCCACTGTTTGCCCACCTGGACAAGGAACGGCTGGAACGCCATGTTCAGGATCCCCGGATAAAAAGCAGGCCAACCCTGCATTACCGGTTGCCGGATTGCGACATCGACAATCCCGGCTGGCATTTCTCAACCGTTTGGAACGACTGGGTCGTTCTGGAGCAACTGGCCAACAATCCCGACGACCTGGCCGATATACGGCAACTGTTCCGGGAGCGGCGTAAACTGAATCTTCACAACCTGACCCACAGCTGGCGGGAAACCACTGACGACTGGCTGGCCAAAAACGGGTATGTCTGAAGAGTCCAAAGAACAGGAACTTGAGGTTCCGGGCCTGACGATCGGCATCAGTGGTCCCGCTCGAAAAAGCCTTGCCCATCGGCTGATCAGTCTGGGCCTGCGCCTCCACGGTGCCCGGACCCACTATATTCGCCCCGGTTCACGGGTTGCCGTACCCATGCTTGATGGCCTGGTGCTGTCAGGCGGCACCCACGTCCATCCTGAACGTTATGGGCAGGAGCCACAGGTTACCGCCAATTATGACCGCAAGCGGGATAAAACCGATCAGTCACTGCTTGAGCAGGCTGAAGCCATTGGCATTCCCGTGCTCGGGATTTGCCGCGGCGCCCAGTTCATCAACGTTTTCCACGGTGGGTCCCTGTGCCAGAACGTGACACCGCTGAGGGTCAATACCCGGCATCGCCCGCTGCTCTTGCCCTTGCAAACCGTGCGACTGGTAACGCACAGCCGGCTTGAGCAAGCCATGCGCTCCCCGGTGATCGGCGCCAACCGGATTCACAGCCAGGCCATCAAGCGCCTGGGCCGCAACCTGCGCGTAACCGCCGTGGACAATGATCTGTTCGTACAGGCTATTGAAAGCACCGGACGCCAATGGCTAACGGGCATCCAATGGCACCCGGAATACCTGCTCTACCATGGCGGACACCGACGCATCTTTGGCCAGTTCGTGGATGCTGCCCGCCGATACAAACTGGCGCGCCTGGAACCGGATTCCGACGACGCCTGATCCATTAACGGTTTCCAAAGGAGGCACTACCATGAACGGACGGAACCGAAAGCTCCGTTTAAACCTGAAGTCCGGTTTTATTCTCCCTCTCGCGCTCACAGTACCTGCTCTGACAATGGCAGGTGAAGTTACGCTCACTGGCGAGGGCAGTGTCCGATACGAGCCCGACAGCGCCCGACTCCAGTTCACAGCCAGTGCCGAGCACGAGCTTCCCCAGAAGGCCACCGAACGGGTAGCGGCCCTGATGGCGCAGTGGCGCGAGGGTATTACCGAGTACCAGGATCAGCTCAATGATTACTCAGACGCGTCGGTAAACCTTTACACCCGAACTCTGCCCGCACCTGAAAGGGAGGAGCAGCCCCGCAAGCAGGCCGTCGCCTCCCAGACCGTCAGCTTCAGCATCAGTGATCTTACTCTGCTCAACCCCCTGCTCCAGCAGGCCCAGGCTGTGGGCCTGGATTACCACCTGGGCCCTCACCAGTTCTTCCACTCGGATGAGACCGGTATGGAACAGGAAGCACTGGCCAGAGCCATCGCAGACGCCCAGGCCCGCTGCCGATTCGTGGCCAGTCAGCTCGACCAGAGCTGTGGTGATGTAGTCACCATCAACATCAATGGCGGGCACCGCCCGGTACCAATGATGATGGCGGAGGCCAAATCCATGTCGGATACGGTCTCGAGCGTGGGTGAGCGGGAAATCCGGGCCTCAGTGAGCGCCACCTTCGAGCTGGACTGAACTCAGAAATCCCGGGTGTAGAAGATATCCAGGGAGGCCGCCAGCCCGCTGGCAGCCTCCAGATAGAAGTAACGGCCCAGATCGTAGCGCAGAGCGACCGTCGTGATCGGCTCGAAGATGCCGACACCGTAGCGGACACTCAGCTCATCCGTCAGATACCCGCTCGCCACCACCGAGGTCTGATCGCCGGAACCCTCCGCTTCCAGGGTGAGCTGGCGAATACCGAACTCTTCGCCAATTTGCCCCGTCACCTTGTTGGCCTGGGTCAGTCCCAGGGACAGCGCCGCCCGGCTCATCTGGCCCTCATCACCCTGGCTCTGGGGCGCCCGGCCAAGAATGACATAGGAAAGCGCCTCCGTCTGAGGCATGTCGGGGTTGGAGAATACTTCCGTCTGGGGCGACTGCACAGGGCCGGTCAGACGAATACCGGCCACGACGGTATCCACGGTGCGGACGGCCTCGATGTCCAGATAGGGCTGGGTAAGGTTGCCCACGAACAACAGTCTTGCCCGCCTGAGCTTGAGCTCCTGACCATAGGCTTCATACTGGCCATTGACCAGTTGGAGCGTGCCACGGGTATCCATGTCATTGCCAATGCGAAGAGATCCCTCCAGATCACCGGTCACGCCGAAGGCGGCAAAAGTCACCTGATCTTCTCCAACAACCACGGTCACATCCATATTCAGCGATCGGACAACGGGCTCTTCCCGTTCCACGCCGACAATGACCTCATCCTCCGAGACCGACACGGCCTGGTCCGGCAAACCCTGTATCTCGATGTCGCCTCTTGGCACTCCGACCTGTCCGGATACCTCCAGGGCCCCCTCACTGAAAACGATGGTCAGATCCGGCTCCACCTCAAGCTGCGCATAAGGCTCCAGGTTGAATGGCACACGGCTGCCGGAAATCGTGATTTCCCCCCGGGGAGACTGTTGCCAGTCGATTTCCCCATCCACAATGGTCTGGCTTCGCGCATTGCTCCGGATCCTGCCACTGATCTCGGCCGAGTAACCGCCAAACTGAACGCTGGCGATCACCTCCTCGATCGGTACCGGCAAGCGGGGATCGGAAACCCGTCCATTCACCAGGTGCAGTTCGCCGGTCACCGCCGGCTTCATCAGCGGGCCGGAGAGCTGGCCCTGGCCGTTCACCCGACCGGCAACTTCGTCCAGCCCGGAAAGCAGTCCTGCAAGGGCAATATCCAGACCCTCGAGACTGAAGGAACCCTCAACGTTGCGGTCGTCCGAGTTCGGATCCAGGTTCATGTCCAGCGTGAAATCGCCAAGCTCCGGTCCGGAAAGACGGACTGCAAGGTCGGCCTGTTTCGGCTTCAGGGCGACCTCGCTTGTCAGGGTATTGTAGGCGAGCGACTCCCACTCGCCGTCCACCAGCAACTGGAATTGTCCTTCACCGGCGTCCAGGAAAAGGCGTCCGTCCGGACCGTCGCCGGTGGTGGTGAAATCGACCTCTCCGTTGATCCAACCGTCCCAACGTAATGTCTCTGGCAGCAAGGGAGCGAGGGCCCCGGTTGGGAAGCGGTCGATACGATAGACAATGCGGGGAACCGGAAGCAGTGTCTGGTCCTCGGCACAAACCGTACTCTCCTCCCAGCGCCAGCAATGATTGCCAAATGTGAGCTCACCATCGGCTTTGTATGCCAGGGTCGCCGGGGCCTGAAGCCGCCATTGCTGGGACTGTTCCGGAAGGTCAATCAGGCCGCGGGACAGCTCTCCCTGCCAGGTTCTCCAGTCAGCGCCGGCCTCTCCTGCGAAAACCAGCTCAAGGTCAGCCTCGGCATGACGTGCACCGATGCTCACGGTGTGCTTTCCCTGGGTGCCATTGGCTTCCAGAGTGAGCGTTTCAAGCTCTTGCCCGAACCCGTTGAGGTTCTCCGCCTGCAAACGGCTGACAAGGCGCATGCCGTCCTGCAGATCGGCCTCAAGACTGAGGGTTTCAATGGCGAGCTTATCCTGCCAGCCCAGGTTTTTGCCACTTGCACTCAGCTCGCCCTTCGGGCGCTCTGGTGTTCCCTCCGCCGTCAGAGTGGCTTGCAGATTCCCCGTCAGGCCAGGCAGGACAATTTCCGGCGCGAGCAGGTTCAGAGCCAGATCACCACGCAGAACCTCGCCCCAGGTACCGCTACCCTCAATACGGTTGTCACCCACCAACAACTGCAGGTCGGATAGTTCCCAACTGCCTGATGAGGTATCTAGCCGTCCCTGCAGAGACGCGGGATTGGAACGCCAGTCGCCCTCAAGATCCCATCCGGCATTCATGGCAGGTACCGGTCCATCCCCGAGTTGTCCCTCGGTCGTCACATCACCGCTGAGACTGGCTTCCAGTACAGGTACCCAATAACCGGGATTGAAGTCTTTCAGGCGCAAGGCCGCCTGCCAGGAAAGCGGCCCGGAAAAGTTCACCGAGCCGTTGCCGGTAAGAGACCCGGCGCCTGTGCTGACGGCCAGGTTGGTCAGTGTGGTCTGCTCGGCATCGCCATCCACCGTGGTGGTCAGTTCAGCGCTGCCCTGAGGACCCTCGACACCGGCTTGAAGCTCTGCATGGTAGTTCCCCTCACGCCAGGACACGGTGCCATCCAGGGAACGAAGGGTTACCACTGGCGGCTCAAAGCCCGGGATCAGCGTATACCAGGGAAATCCGCGCAAACGGATGTCGGCACTGGCTTCGAGGCCCTCGCTCCAGGAGACATTGCCATTGGCCACCACAGTGTCTTGCCCTGCACCATTCTCCTTGTCTGCGGCCAACTCGATCCGGATGTTCTCCGCCGCACGAGTCGTCGCCAGGCCCTCCAGCGTCAGCCGTACCGGGCCTGTCGTGCCCGGAAGCGTAGCTTGCCCCCGGGTGCGAAA
>JGI24652J20063_1000242_pt1 | contig 15768 bp, 21 predicted proteins | sample MalvirmetagMSP97_FD_20063 | JGI IMG/M metagenome (IMG submission 20063) | reverse complement strand
TTCCGGCACCGTTCAGGACTCCATGAACGACATCCTGGAAAAGAACCACGAAGCCGGCCTTACCCTCAAGGCAGGTTGTGGTATCGGTTATGAATTCTCCACCCTGCGCCCGAAAGGCGCGTATGTGGCCGGCGCCGGGGCAACCACCTCCGGCCCGCTGTCGTTCATGGATATCTTCGATCGCATGTGCTTTACCGTGTCCTCTGCCGGTGGCCGCCGTGGCGCCCAGATGGCCACCTTCGATGTGCACCATCCGGACGTGATCGATTTCATCCAGGCCAAGCGTGAAGACGGTCGCCTGCGCCAGTTCAACCTTTCGCTGCTGATCACCGAAGACTTCATCGAAGCCGTACGCAACGGCGACGACTGGCACCTCTCCTTCCCTGTTACCCAGAAGGAAGTGGAAGACGAAAAGCTGGACCTGAGCGACGAGAGCCAGTTCGTATACCGTGATTTCCCCGAACAGAAAGGCTACGTGGTGAACGGGGAAGGCAAGGTTGCCTGCCGCATCTACCGCACCCTGAAAGCCCAGTTCATCTGGGACACCATCATGACCAGCACCTACGACTACGCCGAGCCGGGATTCATCCTGATCGACAAGGTCAACCAGATGAACAACAACTGGTTCTGCGAAGACATCCGCGCCACCAACCCCTGCGGTGAGCAGCCCCTGCCCCCGTACGGCAGCTGCCTGCTTGGTTCTGTAAACCTGACCATGTTCGTGGACTACCCGTTCACCGACAAGGCCAGCTTTAACTACGAGAAGTACCGCAAGGTTGTGGCCATCTTCACCCGGATGCTGGACAACGTGGTTGAGATCAACGGCCTGCCGCTGGCCGAGCAGCGCCACGAAATCACCTACAAGCGCCGCCACGGTATGGGCATCCTCGGCCTGGGCTCCACCCTCGCCATGCTGCGCATGCCTTACGGTTCTGCAGAATCCGTACAGTTCACCGAAGAAGTCGTTCGTGAGATGGCCGTTGAAGGCTGGCGCCAGTCCCTCGCCCTGGCCGAGGAAAAAGGCGTTGCGCCGATCATGGACGANGAGTTCGAGATTACCCCGAAAATGCTCACCAAGTGCCCGCAGCTNTCTGAAGACGGCTACAAACTGGGCGACAAGGTGAAAGGCCGCATCCTGCACGCCAAGTACAGCAAGTACATGCAGGANATTGCCAAGGTAGAGCCGAAGCTGGTGGAAGAACTGGCCGAGAAAGGCGGTCGCTTTACCCACCATACGTCCATCGCACCGACCGGCACCATCAGCCTGTCACTGGCCAACAACGCCAGTAACGGCATNGAGCCGAGCTTCTCGCACCACTACGCGCGCAACATCATCCGCGAAGGCCGGAAGACCAAAGAGAAAGTCGACGTATTCTCCTTCGAGCTGCTGGCATACCGCCATATGGTAAACCCGGGCGCCATGCCGTTCTCCGATGATGAGGACAAGAAGCTGCCGGCCTACTTCACCACCTCCGACGACGTAACACCGTCGCAGCACGTGGACATCCAGGCCGCCGCCCAGAAGTGGGTAGATTCCTCGATTTCCAAAACCGCGAACGTTCCGACAGACTTCGCTTACCAGGACTTCAAGGACATTTACCTCTACGCCTACGATAAGGGCCTGAAGGGTTGCACCACTTTCCGCTTCAACCCGGAAGCCTTCCAGGGCGTACTGGTTAAGGAAAAAGACCTCGAGAACACAATGTACGAGTTCACCCTGGACGATGGCAGCAAGGTCACTCTCAAGGGCAACGAGCAGGTAGAGTACGACGGCGAAATCCACAACGCCGCCAACCTGTTTGACGCGCTTAAAGAAGGCACCTACGGCAAGTACTGATCCGGGAACCGACACAGGACAACGAACATGACAGTTAAAATCAGCAACAAAATCGTCGGCTACCGCGTAAAGAAGGCCGACCCTGAAGCAGCCGCCGAACATCAGGCACCGGTGCACGCAGAAACCAAGCCCGTTCAGATGAACGAATACATCGAACGGCCGGACTTCCTGCTGGGCACCACCTACAAGATCAAGCCGCCGGTGGCCGAGCACGCGATGTACATCACCATCAACGACATCCTGCTCAACGAAGGCACCGACCACGAGAGCCGGCAGCCGTACGAAGTGTTCATCAACTCCAAGTCGATGGAACACTTCCAGTGGGTTATCGCCCTCACCCGCGTTATCTCTGCGGTATTCCGCAAGGGTGGCGACGTAACCTTCCTGGTGGAAGAGCTGCGCAGCGTGTACGACCCCAACGGCGGCTACTTCAAGAAAGGCGGCGTGTTCATGCCGTCCCTGGTGGCTGAAATCGGCGCCGTGATCGAGAAGCACCTGAAGGCCATCGGCCTGCTGGAAAGCGAGGAAATGAGCGAAACCACCAAGCGCATCCTCGCCGAAAAACGCGCCGAGTTCGAAGCCAGCCACAGCACGGCTACGAACGATGAAAAGGCCAGCGACTTCCCGCCGAACGCCACCATGTGTGGCAAGTGCAGCACCAAGGCGGTCATCGTGATGGACGGTTGTGCGACCTGCCTCTCCTGCGGCGATAGCAAGTGCGGTTGAGGTGATTAACTGCGCTAAGTGACGAGAAGGCCTGGAGTGAAAACTTCGGGCCTTTTTGTTTTGGGGTTCGAGAAAAGTCCGGTCTAAGGCATATTCGTATGACCGCTTCGTTATTGCGCGGTGATATTACGATTTCCTTTCACAGCTGACTTGTACTGCACTGTTTTTTGGCTAGATTTATGTTTAGGTTGCTTAGATTTGACGTAATCGTGACGCGTGATAATGAAGCTGTCGCGTTTTGCAATAATGAAGACGTCTATCTAACCACTGTTAGAGCCATATGCGAGGTTGAATTAGGTCTGTTATGAGAGAACTCTTGGATGCAGTAACAACAAGGATTCAAGCTCCCTATTTTGGCTATTCCATTTTAGCCTTCTTGGTTCTGAATTGGCGGGCTATCTTTTTGCTGTTCATGCTGGATGCACCGGCCGATGAGCGGATTGCAATATTTGAACAAGAAACCAGTTTTTGGACTGTAGTTGTCTTTCCGCTCTTAGCCGGCGCAATTTTGGCCATTCTGACCCCTTGGTCGAGATACATCTTCGAGCATCTATCTCAAAAGCCATTTTCACTTCGTGACCGTCTCCAGCTCAATGCGGATCATCAAAGAACAATTTTACAAACTGAGTTGGAGCAGGCCCGGTCCGAGTTATTTGGTCAAAAAGAAGAGGAGTTAATTGATCGAGCGAAGCGCGATGAGGAAATAGCTAATATCGAAGATGAGGAGGTCAAAAAACGTTTGGTAAGCGAATTGGCTGCGTTGAGAGCAGAGCGAGATAAGCTAAGCTCTCAGGTGAGTTCTACGAGGGCTTCAGCCGATCTGGATGTTTTAAGCAAAGAATCCGTTAGCTTGATTAAAGCGGCAGCTAAAACTAAGGGCGGAACCATACTTAAGCCAAAAACACTCAGTGAAAGATATATCAATGCTGGCGATTCCGTTTTTGGTGATCAAGATGCTAAATCATATGCTGTTTACGAATCGGCTTTGGGCGACCTTGAGGTACAAGGGTATGTCAAACCGAAGGGCTCAAAGCGCGAAATTTTTGAACTTACCCATAAAGGATGGAACATTGCTGAGTCGCTCTAACAATCGCAGGCACGGCGACGGCTTTTCCATTGGGGCTTCGCCTCCATTTCAAAGCCGCGCATGCTGCGGGCGTTAGGCAAAAAGAATGAGGCTCGACGAAGTTACAGAGACGCTGACCAATTTGGAGATCGCCCATAGACAGCTTGAGCGGTCGATTGAGCTATTCCTCGATAGACAAGATTATATTTCCGCACTGACCCTTGCTGGTGCCGCAGAAGAGATATTGGGAAAGCTTTTGAGAAAAGAGGGGAAGAATCACTGGCTTGATGAAATCACGAGCGGCACGCTCAAGCTTCTTGGTTTTGAGGGAGAAGCATTGCAATCACCTGAAGCCAAGCGGGCGGGTAAACAAATAGCCAACATTTCCAATTACTACAAGAACCGCTGCAAGCACTTTAACGACCAAGATCACGTCACTTTCTCTGTTGACGTGCAAGCGGCCGAGATGATCGATAGAGCCATATCCAACTATTGGCAACTTACCCAAAGAGAAACTGGAGCAATGGGAAGATTTCGAGAGCTTATCCTGCGGCCAGGCGACAATGCCTAACAAATTATTCCAGCTCGTTACGGCCCGAATGGGCCTCCACCGGACGGCCTTGTCAGGCCGCCGTTTATTGCTGGCGTTAGCTTTCAGAGGGGAAACTGATGAAGCACTCGACTTTGAACACTTTAATGGTTGCTAAAGCCATATATGGTGAAACCAAGTCGTTAGTGAATGTTGGAAACAAACATTCCTCGACAGCTGGGATAATTTTGCTCCAAGATTTCATCGAGTTGGTAGTACTAGCAGCGTTGGACGAACTGGACGTCGATGAAACGCGAAACTTGGAGTCTAAATCCTTCGACGAACTCTTGGGTGAGCTTAAAAAATTCAAAGTTCCGATAGTAAAGTCAGGAACTATAAAAGCATTGAATAAGCAGAGAGTGATTGCTAAACATTATGGACAGTTGACAGAGCCAACGTCGGTTATCAATTACTTTAACATTGCACGCAGATTTGTTGACGAATTGCTCTCGCATGTGGTCGGTTGTGGTCTGCAGGAAATCTTCCTCACTGACCTGTTGAAAGACGGTAAAGCGAAAGACTTAATTAGAGAGTCGATAAGTTTCGCAGAGTCGAAAAAGTACCTAGATGCTCTTATTAACCTTCGGAAGGCATTTTATTCAGAGTATGAATTTGAGTATTGTATTTATAGATTTCGCGATATAGGTGCAGGTCAGAACGGTTTTTTGGGTCTTCTGGGCCTAGACTTCTCAGGTACAAAAGCACATTATTGGAAAAAGAATAGGGAATGGATATCTGAAAACGTTAAATCCCCATCGAACTACCTTCAGGTAAATCATGAACAGCTGAAGACTGACTGTATCGAATGGGGTTTAAATACAGTTGATGTAGAAAACTTTCGGAGGCTTACTCCTACTGTAGTTGAAACCGAGAAAGAAAGCTGGCACGTGGAATATGAGCCTCATTTCGCTGCTAACGAACTAAACCAAGAAAACTTCAGTTATTGCTTGGATGTATTGTTGAGCTTTCTTATTAAAAAGCAAGAGATTGAGTCGAACAGAAAGTGGCCAAAAAGAGAATTGAGTATTCCTCCTCCACCAATTTATATAGGAAACCCGATATATAAAATGCCCTCGCGCGATTCCGAGGTTTTGGGCCATGTAGAGGAAAGGTTTTATTATTCGGTAGAAAAAATTGTATCGGGATTCGACCCGACAGAAAGGTATTTATATGTACACCTCACACCACAAAATAGTGAGAGTCTTTTCGAGGGGCATATCTGGGGTTATCTACTCAATGAAGCAAGCTAACCAATGCGGTCAAGGGACGCTCCTAACTCTCGCCCCTGCCGCTGGCGTTAGCTTTTAATTGAAGTCGAAGCTGTTAAATATGAACCTACATGACAGAATACTGAAATTAAAACAAGAGCATAGCGGATACGGGCACAATGGAATTTTGTTTTCATTTTCGCTTGATATGTGCCAAAAAATTGATGCTGCATCGGCGAGTGACGCTTTTGCTGAAAAAACGGTTAAAGAGATATTGAAGCTACTCAAGGGCTATCAAGTTGGGTATTCAGAAAAGTTGAAATCCGCATTTGAGGTTTATTCTGAGTACGCAATATTTCATGAGATCATGTCGAAAGGTATTCCTATAGAGAGAGTTCCAGAGGAAAAAGAAGCACGGCCTGATTTTAAAGTGTCAATTGGTGACGAAGATCTCTATTTGGAAGCTAAGGTGCTTGGCTGGGCTTCGGGCGGTATTCAGCACAATGCTGCTATCAATGATGGTATTGACGCGCACATATCAATTGAGGAGCAACTAAATGATGGTGAAACTGTAGCTCTTAGCGAATCTGAAGTTAGTCCGCTCGGAACCACTAAAGAATCAATTGAAAATCCTGAAAAGTACTTTATTGAAACTATTTCAGCAAAATTAAACCAGAACGTAAAGTCTGCTCAGCTGAAGTTAGGTCCCACATTCCTGATTTGTGATCTGACATCCCTGAACCATCCACCAGATCCCAGGACATCAAGCGTTATCGTTCACAACGACAATATATATGACAGTTTTTCTTCTGGAGAGCTGTGGCATATCGCATTTGGCGAACATGGAGATAGAATACTAAAGGCTATAGAGTTCGAGGGGAAGTCTAATGTTAGTGGAGAACTTCAAAGGAATGGGGTTCTAGTCGAGCACGAAGAATTGATAGGTGTAATATTTAGAGTTTCGAAGCTTTCGGGGGAATGCTCATATTCTTGTCTTATAAAATCAGAGCACTTTGACAAATATGGCAGCCTGGTAAAGCAGTTGAGTGACTTCTGGAATGATGACGAAAACTCTAATGCTTGGGAGCTTTTAAGTCGTGAAAGCTAACAAGGCGCTGCAGTCGGACAATTTTTCCGCGGCGCTCCAAAATTGCCGCTGAGCGCGGCGTTATGCCCAAGGATTAAGCAATGAATTCGTACGGAACGTTGATATTCTTCTGTGGGAAGATGGGAGCTGGCAAAAGCACGTTGTCTGGCAAAATCGCTCGTGAGAGGGGAGCCGTGCTTATTTCCGAGGATGAGTGGCTGGCCGCCCTATTCCCTGGCGAGATCAATGATTTCAGTGATTACATCAGTTACTCATCTAGGCTCAAGTCAGTGCTGAAAGCACACGTTGAGCAGGTGCTCTTGGCTGGTACCTCCGTGGTCCTGGACTTTCCCGGAAACACCCGCAAGCAAAGGACCTGGTTCAAAAATATCTACTCGCAGCACGGTATTCCTCATGAGCTGTACTATTTGGCGGTAGACGATGAAGTTTGTTTAAAACAGCTGAAACAGCGGCAGAAAGAACAACCCGAACGAGCACAGTTCGACACGGAGGAGGTCTTCCGTATGGTGACGGGTTACTTTGAGCCGCCCGAAGAGTCGGAGGCGTTCAACCTCCAGATTGTTGAAGGAAAGTCCGGATAACGCGTTACTGCTGCCAGACGCACCTACGTTGGCACTCCGTTTCTAGCCAGACAAATTTGGAAATGCCAGCGTGGCGGCTCTGGTTTGAGCCGCCCCGCCATTAGCATCCCCTTCCCTCAATCGCGCACGCCCATCTTGGCCATCTGGAATGGGTACAACTTTCTATCATTAACCAATGTCACTACGTCGAGCTCATTGATGAGGGCAGGATTCAAATACTGGTATGTCCAAAGGTAATCGAACCCGTTCTCTCTCGCCTCATATCTGTCCGCAACGATACGGACGTTCCTGATACCGGCCATACTGATCGCCATGTAACAGAGAGCGCAAGGCTCTCCTGAGGCAATCAACGTCGCCCCTTTTAAAGAGACGCTATTTTCATTCCGTGAAGCGTCCCTTATCGCCTGTATTTCTGCGTGTGCGGTACAATCCAGATGCTCGGCAACCTGATTTACCCCCTTGCCGACAACGTCTCCATTTTGATTGACGATCACAGCGGAAAACGGCAAACCACCGGCTTTTACATTGCTAATAGCCAGATCAATGGCGCTTTCGCCACAGGTTGCTAGACGCTCTTCATCAAATCGGTCACGCATCGGTGACCTCATTTCTTGACGATAACGCCGGGACGGAAAGGCTCAGCTCTGAAGCAAGGCTCTCGGCTCGAGCTTTGGCGTTGGCGACTGACACTCGGTGCCTCTCGTCGCCAAATTCCTGATATTCAGCGGTGACTTCGTAAATGGTGTCCACACCGAGGTATTTACTCAACGTTCTGAGGTGCGGCACCAGGTGGCCAGACTCTTCTCTAATTCCGCCTTTTTCAAAGCCAAACTCGCCGCTGGAGGTCACGATGATCAATGTCTTACCGGAGAGCAGAGGCTGCAGCGGGAAGTCCCCTCGTTCGAGATCGAAATCAAACGTTTTGCCAATGCGAACGATCTGATCGAACCAGGCTTTTAGCTGAGCCGGCATACCGTAGTTGTACATGGGTGAGGAGATCACAATAACGTCGGCTGCTGAGACCTCCGCGATAAGTGTATCGGAGAGTGCCAGTGTCTCCTGCTGCGCCGGGGTCCTATCTTGCTCCGGGGTAAACACCGCGCCAATCCAATCCTGGGTGATGAAAGCAGGTGGATTCACCCCAACGTCACGATAGATATATTCATCCTCAGGCCGGTTCTGTTTCCAGGTATCAATGAAGCGACGGGCGACATTCTTCGATATGGAATCGTGATCCGGGTTCGGGTTTGTCGCGGCTCTGACGCTTGAATCAATGTGTAATAGCGTGCTCATGTTCATTTCCTTGGCTGATTAATGACAGGAGCTAGTTTGTGGCGCTGGATGGACTTGCACAAACGGAAAAATTACACTTGCAGATGAATTAAACTCATCCAAACGTTCATGAACTCGTGATTGACCTGGAGATTCACATTGCAGGTGTCATTACAGGCGCTGAAAGCCTTTGAGTCGGCTGCCCGCCGGGGTAGTTTCAAGTTGGCGGCAGAAGAACTTTCGCTGACGCCGACAGCCATCTCACACCACATTGGCAATCTGGAAAGCCGATTGAATGTGAGCCTGTTTCATCGGCAGGGAAGACGGATATCCTTGACAGGAACGGGTATCCGATTAGCCAAAGCGACCTCGGAAGGGTTTCGGAAAATCGACAGCGCTTTGGAAGAGGTGGTGAAGGCAGGCAATACGGTCAGGGTGACGACGACATCATCCTTGGCAGCGATGGTGTTGATCCCTTCCCAGCACGATTTCGAACAAGCCAACCCCGAGATTTCTGTGGAAATATCGACCGGCGAGTCGGTCGACAGCCAATCCTACATCGTTCCCATTCGATTCGGGGATGTCTCAGTTGCTGAGCCTTCTGATGTCATTCGATTTGAGTCATTCAATGTATTTGGTGCCTATGGAATGACGCCTCCCTCCTGGGAAAATGCCCCCATAACCCTGTTTACCACGGAGTGGAAAAACCAAGCGTTACCGGCCCCTCCCCTCACCGATTGGTTAGAAAAAAATGGACTGGAGGGGGCAAATATCCAACTCAAAACGTTTGATCAGGAGCTTTTCGGGGTCCAACAGGCTATGGAGGGCAACGGGCTGGTGTTCTGCTCTACAACGCTCGTCGAAAGGCTGTTGAAGGCCAACGTTCTGCAGCACTTCGACACGCAATCGGTAACATCCGATTTGTGCTATTACGTTCCAGGTAGGGATAGCTTCGAAACGAGGAGTGCGGCCAAATTCCTGAATTGGATCGAAGATATCCTGAACCAGTAATGCATGCAGTCACTTTTATTTTTCATGGACATCAGCCCAATAAAAACCGGAGAACGCCAATGACCGCCTACGTGATCGGTAACATCACCGTAAAAGACCCCGACAAATGGGCAGAATACCGCAGCCTTGTTCCGGAAACGCTGATTCCCTGGGGTGCGGAACTGGTACTTCGGGGTACACAGGCAAAGGTGCTAAGCGGGCAATACCGGCACACCGATACGGTGGTTATCCGCTTTCCCAATGCGGATTCCGTCGTCGATTGGCACGACTCTCCTGCCTATCAGGCATTGGTGCCGTTGCGCACCCAGGCAGCGGATGTGGATCTGGTGACGTTCGAGGCCGACTAATAACTACTGCCACCGCGGGCAGCCTGGCGCCTATACTGGACAGCAAAACCAACAGAGAAGCGCCATGGAAAACAATTCAACAAGCCTGAGCATGACCGTTCTGATGACGCCGGACAAAGCCAATTTCTCCGGCAATGTGCACGGCGGCACCCTGCTGAAGTACCTGGATGAGGTTGCCTATGCCTGCGCCAGCCGCTACGCGGGGACCTATGTTGTTACCCTATCCGTCGATCAGGTGATGTTCCTCCAGCCCATCCAGATTGGCGAGCTGGTGACCTTTCTGGCCAGCGTGAACTATACCGGCCGTACCTCCATGGAGATCGGCATCAAGGTGGTTACCGAGAACATCCGCGATAAGTTGGTTCGCCATAGCAACAGCTGCTTCTTTACCATGGTGGCGGTTGATGACAACGGCAAAGCCGTCGCCGTGCCGCAGCTGGTCCCGAGCACCGATGATCAGATACGGCGATTTGCCAATGGTAAGGAGCGCAGGGCCATTCGTGCCGAACTGGAGGAACGCTACAAGGCACTGCATAAAAAATGAGTCCGGTGCTCTAAACGTCACGCGATGGTATGGTTCTGGAACGGATCGATGCCAGTATTGAAGACGAAGGGATCAACAGGAGATGACCCTATGCACCAAACCGGAAGCTGCCTCTGCGGCGGCATCAAGTACGAAATCCATGGCCCCCTCACAGATGTTCTGAACTGCCACTGCACCATGTGCCGAAAGCTGCACGCGTCAGCATTTCGAACCCGCGCCAAGGTAAGGTCAGCGGACTGGCGCACGGTGCAAGGCGAGGCGCTGATCAAGTTCTACGAGTCGTCGCCCGGCGAACACAAGGCCTTTTGTTCCAACTGCGGCTCCAGCCTTTACACGAGATTTGATGCCCAGCCGGATGTGCTTGGGTTTCCGATGGGCACTCTTGATACTGATCCGGGCGTGAAGCCGGAGCGGCACGTTTACGTTGGAAACAAGGCGCCCTGGTTTGAGATTACGGACGACCTGCCCCAATACACAGAAAATCCCTGAATCGAGAACCAACAACCTTCAATTCTTTAAATCAAGGAAGATTATGAAAGTAGCTCCCCTCCCCCTCGTCGTTCTCTGCCTGTTTATGGGCTTCACCTTCTGGGTGATGGCCGGCGCCGAGCAATCGCTCCTGGCCTTCGGCGCCCAGTTGATGTCGAGCCCCGATACCGCACAGGTTGTTATTGATCTCTACATTCTCGCGGTATTGGCTTGCATCTGGATGTACCAGGATGCCAAACGTCGAGGCAAAGGATTGGGTTACCTGGTTCCGTTTTTCGTTCTGACAGCAGTGTTTGTCTCCGCAGGGCCCTTGCTGTATCTGGTTCTTCGAGGTGGGCGCGAGACTGAAGCCGGTAGGCTTTAACCGTTCGCATCAGCCAAATCAGCGTCGGCCATCTTTGAGCACCCGAGCTACAATGCTAACGTTGAGTGGTTTCAGTCAGCCAGACTTCGGAGGGCCCCATGGCAGGCGGATGGTCTCGTGATGGTGCGGTTCAGGAACAGATCGACGCAAGCGTTGAGGATGAAATCCAGCGCGCACGCAGCCAGTTGGCCAAAGGCGAAAGTGCCGAGGAATGTGATGAGTGCGGAGCACCAATTCCAGAGGCCCGGCGCAAGGCCATTCCCGGTGTTCGTTTGTGCATTGACTGCCAGTCGGCCCATGAAAAGGAGCACAGCCAGCCTGGCGGCATCAATCGCAGGGGCAGCAAGGACAGCCAGCTGCGATAGAGACGGCCCACAAAGTAGCCTGGGCGGCGGTTAAAGAGGAATATCGCAAGGAGGGCGACAGGTGGGTCAAAGGCAAATCCCGAGAATGAGTCGCCATAGCACCCCCTCCCGGACTAGCGTTTGAATATGGACATTTCAATCGAACCGGGGCGGGCTGATCATCTTGATGGCATTCACGCTCTGGTCCTCGAATGGGGTTACACAGCCAGCAGGCTCCGAACGAAAGCATGGTTCGAGGCAATCACTGACTCTCCTAGCCATCAGATTTTCGTCGCCCTTTCCGGGGGTTCGGTCGTTGGATGGATAGCAGTGGAAAAGCGCCTGTTCCTCAGCGAGCTGTTTGTCGCGGAAATTACAGGCCTGGTTGTAGGCTCCCGCGCACGGAGGGCTGGTATCGGCCAGCTATTGGTCCAGTCTGCTGAAGACTGGTCCAGCTCTATGGGACTCCCGCGGGTGGTGGTACGCTCTAATGTAACGCACCTTGAGTCTCATGGCTTTTATCCGGCGGTTGGTTATACGCAATCCAAAACAACGCATGTCTACACCAAAGACCTCAAGCAGCCCGGATCGGAGCCCTGAACGCCCCGGCCTGAAAAACGGCGCTCTCCCAGCAAAGGAAACTGCATGAAAATCTATGGCGATACCCAATCCGGGAACTGCTACAAGGTTCAGCTCATCTGCCAACTGCTGAACATCGACCATCAGTGGATTGATGTCGACATTCTGGCTGGCGACACAAAATCCGATGATTTTTTGAAAAAGAACCCGAATGGCAAGATTCCTCTGCTGGAGCTCGATAGCGGCGAGACACTGTCAGAGTCCAACGCCATCATCAACTACCTCGCGTTCGGCTCTGATCTGTACCCGAATGACCGCCTCGCTCAGGCCCGCGTTCTGCAATGGCAGTTCTTCGAACAATACAGCCATGAGCCGTTTATCGCCGTTGCGCGCTTCATCAACAAGTACCTGGGACTGCCGGCAGACAAAGCCGACGAGTATGCCGCCAAGCAAACCGGCGGGCACAAGGCCTTGCAGGTGATGGAGCAACAACTGGCAGAGACGCCATTCCTGGCGGGTGAGAAGGTCACTACTGCAGATATCTCACTCTATGCATACACCCACGTCGCGGATGAGGGTGGTTTTGAGCTGGAAGCCTACCCTGCGATTCGCGCATGGCTGGATCGGGTTGCGGCATTACCGAATTTCAGGCCTATGGTTTAGAAGTGCGCGGTAATTACTCTCCTATCCCCATGTAAATCGTAAAGACTGGTTCACAAAGCGTCATAAATACGGCTTTTTATCGGTACAAAGGAAAATCCCCGTGCCTGAACTGAAAACCATCGGTCTGTTTCTCGTTACCGCGCTGGCTGAAATCGTTGGCTGCTACCTACCCTATCTCTGGCTTCGCGAGGGAAAGAGCATCTGGCTTCTGGTACCCGGGGCCCTGAGCCTGGCGGCATTTGCCTGGTTACTTTCCCTGCATCCTACTGCCGCCGGCCGGGTTTATGCGGCCTACGGCGGTGTGTATATCTTTATGGCCATTCTCTGGCTTTGGGCTATTGATGGTATCCGGCCAACCGTTTGGGATCTGGTGGGATCCGGCGTAGCACTGCTCGGCATGGCGATCATCATGTTTGCGCCTAGAGGCGCATAAATCTGCATCGCGTACCCGATAATCACCACAGATCTGCTTAAGCCGTGACCTCCTCTCGACGCGCTGACGTACAGTAATCATATGATCGACGTTCCACTTACCAAAACGAAGACGCTAGCGCCTCCTTACACTATGCAACGCTTTTCATATTGGCTTTTCGCACTGCTGCTCCTGGTCACCCCGCCAAGCCACTCAGAGACGGCCGACTGGCAAACAGAGGTGTCCAGAGAGGCTGCAAACCTTGAGCGCCTTCACTCCTTGATTGTTGTCCATGAGGGCCAGGAAGTTCTGGCATTGGATTTGAAAAGTGCCGGGCTCGACACGCCAACCAACATCAAATCTCTCTCAAAGACAGTACTCGCCGCGCTGGTGGGTATCGGCATCGAAAAAGGTGTGTTCGAGGGAACCAATCAACCGGTTATTGAAACGCTCGGTGACCGCATACCCGCCTCCGCAACCGAGGGCGTAGACCGGATAACTCTGGGGCACCTGCTGTCTTTGCAGGCCGGGTTGCAGCGGACATCTGGCCGTTACTATGGCCCCTGGGTGAACAGCGATAACTGGGTGCACCATGTGCTCACCCGGCCGTTCGTGGATGAGCCGGGCGGTCGCATGCTCTACTCCACCGGCAGCAGCCACCTGCTCTCGGCGGCGCTCACCGAAAGCGCCGGGCGCAGCACGCTCGACCTGGCGCGGGAATGGTTGGGCGAGCCACTGAATATAACCATTCCTGCCTGGGGCCGGGACCCCCAGGGGATCTATTTTGGTGGCAATAATATGGCTCTTTCGCCAAGGGACCTGGCAAAAATCGGCGAGCTTTATCGCAATGAAGGCCGCCTTGGTGATCGGCGCCTGTTTCCGGAAAACTGGGTGCGGGAGTCCTGGATTGAACGCGGAAGGTCCGCCTACACAGATGATCCCTATGGCTATGGCTGGTTCCAGCAGCCGCTCGCCGGCGAAATGGGGTATTACGGGCGTGGGTACGGAGGCCAGGTACTGTATGTGATGCCCGCTCGCAAACTGACCGTGGTGATGACCTCTGACCCTACCCCTCCCTCGCCGGGTTCAGCCTTTTTGCGCCGCCAGTTCCAGTTAATTGAGGAGCACATAATTCCTGCCGTGGAAAACTGAAGCGGCCGTCACGCATAAGTTTCCTCAACTATACTCACTGGTGGCGAACACCAAGGAGGAAACGAAATGAACAGGATCGCAATTACACTGTTTTCAGCTCTGTTGATCGCGCCAGTAGCAGCGATTGCAGAGAGCATGAAGTCTGAGGCGCCGGCCAACGCTGGCGTGTATTTCGTGCAACCAACTGACGGCGCAACCGTCGACCAGACCTTCAAAGTCGTCTTTGGTCTGCGGAACATGGGCGTGGCACCTGCGGGCGTGGAAAAAGCAGGCACCGGGCACCACCACCTGCTGATCGATACCGACGTACCGTCCGATCTGAGCAAATCCCTCCCGGCAACGGATCAAATCAGACACTTTGGTGGCGGGCAAACCGAAACCGAGATCACGCTATCACCGGGTAAACACACGCTGCAGCTTTTGGTCGGTGATCACATGCATGTGCCGCACAACCCGCCAGTGGTTTCCGAGAANATCACAGTNATGGTGGAGTAACGTTCTACCCTGAACGGAATGGCCAGTGCAGAGTTGCATTTCAGTCAATCCCCTGGGCGTTCGATCATGGTACTGTGAGCGCAAATAATCCGAACGAATCCAGGGGATAGCTGATGCGAAAGAACATTCTGATTACCGGTGCCAGCACCGGTCTCGGGGAAGGCATGGCTCGCGAATGGGCGGCCAAAGGCTGTAATCTGGCGCTCTGCGCGCGCCGGGCAGACAAGCTGGAAGCTCTCCAGCGGGAATTGCAGCAGGCTCATCCGGATATCCGGGTACTGGTCCGAGGCCTTGATGTCTGCGATTACGATCAGGTGTTCGAAGTGTTCCGGGGCTTCCGGGATGAGCTCGGTAGTCTCGATCGGGTGGTGGTGAACGCAGGTATTGGCAGCTCACAGCCCATCGGCCGTGGACATTTTGCCGCCAACCGCCACACCGCCGAGACCAACTTCATCGCCGCTATTGCCCAGAGCGAGGCGGCCATGGAGATCTTCCGCGAGCAGAACAGCGGTCACCTGGTGTTAATGTCGTCTGTCAGTGGTGTTCGCGGCTTCCGTGGGCCACTGAACGTATACGCTGCCACCAAGGCCGCCGTAGCCTCTCTGGCGGAAGGCCTGCAACTGGATACCAGGGGCAAGCCCATTAACGTCAGCAACATCATGCCGGGCTACATTCTCACCGATATTAACCGCGATACGAAAAACGCGCCCTTCCGTGTGGATCTGAAAACCGGTGTAAAGGCCCTGGTGAAAGCCATCGAATCGGAGAAGCGCCGGGCCTACGTGCCCTGGTGGCCATGGACGCCGCTGAGCTACGTGATCAAATCCCTTCCCTTTGGATTATTTGCCAGAGCAATGTAAGCAGCTTGGAATCTTCAGAATGAACAAATCCTTTGCCCTGGCAGCGTTGATTGCTGTTCTGCTGGGGTTCCTTGGCTTTCAATACTACATCACCTCCGTGCCGGATCTGGCAGAGCCCATT
>JGI24652J20063_1000219_pt1 | contig 16731 bp, 14 predicted proteins | sample MalvirmetagMSP97_FD_20063 | JGI IMG/M metagenome (IMG submission 20063) | reverse complement strand
TGGCTTGCGATTAATACCGCGGGAGAGGTCAGCGCCGTGACCAACGTCCGGGAAGGGGCACCGGAAACCGGCCGTATCAGTCGTGGTGAACTGCCTTTGCGGGCACTCACTGATTCCCGGGAGCATCTTGAACGCTATCTGCTCGACACCGCCGACCAGTTTTCCGGCTTCAACCTGGTGCAGCTGACCACAGCAGACGGATGGTATTTCAGCAATCGGGATGCCCATCCGGGCCGACAAATCCACCGTGGAGTCTACGGACTGAGCAATCATCTGTTGCAGACGCCCTGGCCCAAGCTTCTGCGCCTCCGGCAGGCTGCGGGAGATACCATTGCTGCCGCCGGACGGGATGCGGCAACACTGCACAACGAGCTGATTCCGCTGCTCCAGGACAGCACGCCCGCGCCAGACCATATGCTGCCCGATACAGGCGTTGGCCTGGAGACGGAACGCTTTCTGTCGTCGCCATTCATCGTGGGTTCGGACTACGGCACCCGGGCAACCACCGTGGTGACCGTTTCAGCCAGCGGTGAAATCGATGTGACGGAACAGAACTGGGGTCCGGATGCCCGGACCGGTGAACGACGTCACTTCCACTGGCGGCGATAGCGATCTGGCTCTGGTATAATCCGCCAAATTCTGCCACCCGATCGGAGGGCCCCTGATGGCCGGTGAACAAGGCGCCACATCGATAGCTGATTTTGAGAAGTCTCTTGATGAACTGGAAAAGCTGGTTCGCGATCTGGAGCAGGGCGAGCTGTCCCTGGAACAGTCCCTGACGGCGTTCGAGCGGGGTGTAAAGCTGACCCGGGAATGCCAGCAGGCGTTGAAGAGCGCCGAGCAACGGGTCGAACAACTGGTCCAGAACAGCGACGGCACCCTGGAAACCCGCCCGTTCTCACCGGATGATGCTGACTGATGTCCGGAAAGAACCTGCTTGCCTCTGATTTTCTGGAAACCTGCCGGGCCCGCGTCGATGCGGAACTGGACCGGTGCATTACCCGTGATTCCGCCTCTGGCCGGCTGCAGGAAGCCATGCGCTACAGCGTGCTGGGCGGTGGCAAGCGAATCCGGCCGGCACTGTGTCTTGCAGCGGCAAAGGCAATGGGACAGACCGGTGACGAGGCCCTGATCCCGGCCTGCTCAGTGGAACTGATCCACGCCTACTCGCTGATCCACGATGACCTGCCGGCCATGGATGACGATGAATTGCGCCGCGGACGGCCCACTACCCACATTGCCTTCGACGAAGCCACCGCCATCCTTGCTGGCGATGCCCTGCAGGCACTGGCTTTTGGCTGGCTTGCCGAAGCGCCGGGACTGTCTGAATCGGTGCGTCTGATCATGGTCCGGGAACTGGCCCGGGCAAGTGGCCACGGAGGAATGGTTGGTGGCCAGGCCATCGATCTGGAGTCCGTCGGCAAAACCCTGGCCCTGGCGCAACTTGAAACCATGCACCGCCACAAGACTGGCGCCCTTATCGAAACCAGCGTGCGAATTGGCGCCCTGACGGCGCCGTCGGTCGACGAACAGGCCCTGGCTTCCCTGACCCAGTACGCCAAAGCCCTGGGCCTGGCCTTCCAGGTTCAGGATGACCTTCTGGACATCGAGGGCGATACAACGGTCATTGGCAAACCCCAGGGCTCGGATGCCGCCCGCGCCAAACCCACCTACCCTGCCCTGCTTGGCCTGGAAGGCGCCAGGGAGCACCTGGCCAATCTGCTGGAACAGGCCCAGCAAAGTTTACAGGCGTTTGGTCCCGAAGCAGACCCCCTGCGGGCAATGGCCGATTACGTGGTGGCAAGAACCCATTGAATCCCGGCGCTACGAAGGCGCACACTGGCCGTAAATATTTTCGTAACAACTGGCCCGCTTTGTGTGAAACAGCTTCCCCTGTTCCCTTATAATGCCAGTCAGTTACTGAACGTACCGGAAAAGACCCGAGCAGATGCAGGACACTTATATTTTCAAGGAAATCCCGTCACAGCGGCCCAATACGCCGCTTCTGGACCGGATTGACGAACCGGCCCAGCTCAGAGAGCTGGCCCCGGAACAGCTGACCCGGCTGGCCCGGGAGCTCAGGGCCTTTCTGTTATGGTCAGTGGGCCAGACTGGCGGTCATTTCGGGGCCGGCCTGGGCGTGCTTGAGCTTACCGTTGCCCTTCACTACGTCTTTGATACGCCGAGCGACCGCCTGGTGTGGGACGTCGGCCATCAGGCCTACCCCCACAAGATCCTGACCGGACGGAAAGAGTCCATGGGAAGCATCCGCCGCAAAGGCGGTCTGGCCGGCTTCCCGAAACGGGCCGAAAGCGAGTACGACACCTTTGGCGTCGGCCATTCCAGCACTTCCATCAGCGCAGCGCTGGGCATGGCGATCGCAGCACGCCTGCAGCAGACCGGTCGAAAGAGCATTGCCGTTATTGGTGACGGCGCCATGACCGCAGGCATGGCGTTCGAGGCACTGAACCACGCCGGTCACCTGCACGCCGACATGCTGGTGATCCTCAACGACAATGACATGTCGATTTCCCGGAACGTTGGCGGGCTGTCCAACTACTTTGCCAAACTGCTGTCCAGTCGCACCTACAATCAGGTTCGCGATAGCAGCAAGAAGGTTCTGCAGGGAGCGCCACACCTGATGGCGCTGGCCAAGAAGACCGAGGAACACTTCAAGGGCATGATTGCCCCTGGCACGCTGTTCGAGGAACTGGGGTTCAACTACATCGGCCCGATCGATGGCCACGACCTGCCCCTGCTGGTTGAAACCCTGGAGAACATCCGCGAACTTGAAGGTCCGCAGTTCCTGCATGTGGTGACGACCAAAGGCAAGGGTTTTGCCCCGGCCGAAGCCGATCCGATCGGCTATCACGCCATCAACAAGATCGAGCCGGTTCCACCCAGTAAACCCGAACCGGTCAAGCCGAAACCGAAGAAGCCCAAATATGCCAACGTCTTCGGGCAATGGCTGTGCGATTCCGCCGAACAGGATGAGCGCGTGGTGGGCATTACCCCGGCCATGTGTGAAGGCTCGGATCTGCTGGCATTCTCACAGCGCTTCCCGGAACGCTACTTCGATGTCGCCATCGCCGAACAGCACGCAGTCACGCTGGCCGCAGGGCTCGCCTGTGACGGCGCCAAGCCGGTGGTCGCCATCTACTCGACGTTCCTGCAGCGGGCTTACGATCAACTGATTCACGATGTCGCTATCCAGAACCTGGATGTGCTGTTCGCGATTGATCGCGCAGGCCTGGTCGGTGAAGACGGCCCGACCCACGCTGGCGCTTTCGACATCAGCTACCTGCGCTGCGTGCCGAACATGGTGGTGATGACACCATCGGACGAAAATGAAACCCGCCAGATGCTCCAGACCGGCATGCTCTACGAAGGACCGGCATCGGTGCGCTACCCGCGTGGCACAGGCCCCGGTGCCGAAATTCAGCAGGAACTGACGCCGCTTGAGATTGGCAAGGGCCGCCGGATTCGCAACGGCAAAGGTGTTGCCATCCTCAACTTTGGCACCCTGCTGGCGCCTGCTCTGGAGGCCGCAGAAGCCATCGGCGCGACGGTCGCAGACATGCGTTTCGTCAAACCCCTGGATGAAGAACTGGTGCTGGAGCTGGCCGAGCAGCATGAACTGCTGGTGACCCTGGAAGAAAACGCCATTGCCGGTGGTGCAGGCAGCGCCGTGACCGAATTCCTGAACAGCCGCCTGGTTACCATGCCGGTACTTCAGCTGGGCCTGCCCGATACCTTTATGGACCACGGCAAGCACGGCGAGCTGCTGGCCGAATGTGGTCTGGACGCCGCAGGTATTGAATCGTCTATCCGCACGCGGATCGAGACCCTGCGCCACCAGAACCTGAAAGCCGTCAAATAGACGGAACACAAACCTGAGAATGCAAAAAGCCCGCGGAGTTCGCGGGCTTTTTCGTATGTGGCGACAAATCCAGCTCAGATTTCGGGATCGTCGTCCTGATGGGTCTCCAGCCAGTGGCCGAGCTTGCTCTGCTTGGTATCGAGGTAGTGTTCATTGTGGGGGTTGCGGCCCACGTGCAGAGGTACTCTTTCCGTAATGTCGATGCCGTAGGAGGAGAGCGCTTTGACCTTGCGGGGATTATTGGTCATCAGCCTCAGGCTCCTGATACCGAGATGCTCCAGCATGTCCTTGCACATGCTGTAGTCACGAAGATCGGCCGCGAAACCCAGACGCTCGTTGGCCTCTACCGTATCCGCGCCCTGATCCTGCAGATGGTAGGCGCGGATCTTGTTCAACAGGCCGATTCCCCGACCCTCCTGACGCAGATACATGAGGATACCCCGACCTTCCCGGGCAATGCTGCGCAGCGCCTCTTCCAGCTGGTAGCCGCAATCACACCGCATGCTATAGAGGGCGTCGCCGGTCAGACATTCGGAATGCGTGCGGGCCAGCATGGGTTCGTCGCTATCCAGGTCGCCGAGAGTCAGGGCAACGTGTTCCTTTCCGGTGTCCGGTTCTTCAAAGCCGTGCATATCAAATACCCCGAACGGGGTCGGCAACCGGCAGGTCTGGATGTAACGAACAGCCACAGTGTTTCCTCGTGGTTCAGTCAATCGGGCCGCGCATTCTATCACGGGCCCGCCCGCTTGGCGTAGTCTCGGCACTGTCGCTCCTCCGGAGTGGTCTTGGTAACCAACACTTACGAGCGCGGCGGTCCGCCAGATCAGGCTTTATCGGCGACCCAGTGGCCACTGCGGCCGCCTTTCTTCTCCAGCAGACGCACGGAATCAATCTCCATGCCACGATCGACCGCCTTGCACATGTCGTACAGCGTCAGTGCCGCCACGCTTGCCGCGGTTAACGCCTCCATCTCGACACCGGTCTGGCCGGAAAGTTTGCAGCGGGTCAGGATATGTACAGATGCCCCGTCGTCGCCCGGAGTCAGTTCAACTTTCACAGACGTCAGGTTCAGCGCATGACACAAGGGAATCAGATCATGGGTTTTCTTTGCGGCCATGATACCGGCGATGCGGGCAACAGCCAGGACATCCCCTTTGGGATGCTCACCCTCAATAATCATGTTCAGGGTTTCCGGCGCCATGCGGATGGTAGCTTCAGCGCGGGCCTCGCGTTCGGTGGCCGCCTTGTCGGTCACGTCCACCATGCGGGCTTCGCCCTTGTCGTCGAGATGGGTCAGTTTACTCACGGTCTCTCCCGGAATCGGTTGTGCAAGATGGTGAAAAATGCAGGAACGACAGCATAACAGACATGGCCACGGCGTCGCTGACAAGTGTCAGCTTTGCGGCCACCAGAAGCGGATACCGGCGATGCCCTGACCGCCCCGCTGGCGAGCCTCGCGGAGATCGCCGGGCGACAAACCGCCCAGGGCAAATACCGGAAGCACCGCTCCCGACACCAGGTCGGCAAAGACCGACCATCCCAGGGTCGGCGCACCCGGATGGCTTTCGGTCGGCTGGACTGGCCCCAGGGTCACGTAGTCCGCTCCGATAGCCGTTGCATGCTCGATCTCCTGCCTGTCATGGCAGGAAACCCCCAGCCAGACATCTTCCGGAACCGGTCTGGCCGAGAGCTTGGCCGCCTCGCGCCAGGGCAGGTGCAGCCCATGGGCGCCGGGTATGGCGCGGAATACCTCCGGTCCACCGTGCACAATCAGGGCAGCTCCGGTCTTTTCACAAACCGGCAACGCGTTCGCCGCCAACTCCCGATAGGCCAGCGGACTCAACGCCGGAGCCCGGAGCAGTACCAGCGGTGGTCGAGCGGCGCTCAGACCCTCCTGAAGGTGCGCAAGGGCTGGCTCCAGGCCATTCTCGGAACCGGTGATTGCCAACTGCCGGGGCAGACGCAGAGCGCGAATGATCGGCCGGTTGGCGGCGGGGAAATCCTCATCCCGAAGCTGCTCCGGGGTCAGCCATTCCACGGGCTGCCCCTCACATCCCCTTGCTTCGCCCCCGGCAGCGCTGGTTTCCCAGACGTCCAGGAAAACCCGCTTGTCGCCATAATCGTGCCGAATACCGATAACAGGCTCCAGGGAACCCGCCGGCACGTGAAGACCGGTTTCCTCGGCAATTTCGCGCACAAGCGCCGCCTGAACCGTCTCGCCAGGCTCCACCTTGCCACCGGGAAACTCCAGTAAGCCCCCCTGGTGAACGTGGTCTGGCCGTCGGGCGATCAGCACCCGGCCATCACGGACGATGACCGCCACAGCAACGTGAACCTCTTTGACCGGCGTCTCTCTGGCAGACATGCTCAGGTACGATACTCGGCGTTGATAGTCACGTAATCGTGGGAGAAATCACAGGTCCACACGGTTTCCCGAACATCACCCCGCTTGAGGTCGATGGCAATGGTGATCTCTTCCCGGTCCATCACGGCCTGCCCGCGGGCTTCCGAGTAATCCTCGGCCCGGCCACCGTTGCGGACCAGGCAGACATCGCCCAGATAGATTTCAAGGGCATTGAGGTCCAGTCCTTCGACACCGGCGCGACCAACCGCCGCCAGAATCCGGCCCCAATTCGGGTCCGAGGCGAACAGTGCGGTCTTGACCAACGGCGAATGCGCCACGGTATAGGCAACGTCCAGAGCCTCCTGCTGACCGGCCGCTCCGCTGACGTCGATGGTGACAAACTTGGTTGCTCCTTCGCCGTCGCGGACAATGGCGTGGGCCAGTTCCAGATAGATTGCCTGCAAGGCTTCCCGCAGCTTCGGCAGCGCCGCGCTGGAGGCCGTGATCTCGGGGCCGGAATACTGGCCGCTGGCCATCAGCATGCAGGCGTCATTGGTAGAGGTGTCGCCATCGATAGTGATGCGGTTGAAGGACTTTTCCCCCAGTTCCGAGGCAAGCGTCTGCAGCAGTTCCGGCGCAATCCGGGCATCGGTGGCAATAAAACCGAGCATCGTCGCCATGTTGGGACGAATCATGCCCGCACCCTTGCTGATGCCCGAGATGGTTACCGTGTGACCATCCAGCTCAATCTGACAGGAAGCGCCCTTGGAGCGGGTGTCCGTGGTCATGATGCCACTGGCCGCTTCAGCCCAGCGATTCTCTGCAGTGTTCGCCAAAGCCTCCGGAAGCGCGCCAACGATCTTCTGGACCGGCAACGGCTCGCCAATCACCCCCGTGGAAAACGGCAGAATTTCGGCTTCCGTGACGCCCGCCTGCTTTGCCAGGGCCTGGCAACAGGCCATAGCATCCCGCATACCTTGCTCACCAGTACCGGCGTTGGCATTGCCCGTGTTGATCAAGAGGTACCGGGGCGAGGTCTCGGCCAGATGCCGGCGGCTGAGGGTAACCGGCGCTGCACAGAACTGGTTTTTCGTGAAGATACCGGCAACCCGGCTTTCCGGGGCCAGCTCGAAAACAACCACGTCCTTACGTCCCGGCTTCTTTATACCGGCACTGGCTATGCCGACCTTGATTCCGGCTACCGGATAAAACTCAGGTAAGGTTCCCGGACCTACCGCCATTCTGCCACTCCTCTTATCTGGGGGTGCGCTCGAGGTAACACACGACCCGCTGAAAACGAAAAAACCCGCATCCCACCAGTTGTGGCTGGCAGAGTGCGGGTTCCGATGGTGCGGTCAGTGCTCTGAATCAGCTGACCTTGCCATGACACTGCTTGTACTTCTTGCCGGACCCGCAGGGGCAGGGTTCGTTTCGACCCACCTTGCGCTCCTGTCGAACGAAGGTTTCCGGAGTCGACTGCCGGGCTTCGTCAGCCTCACCCTCACCCTGGCTCTGGGCCGTGGCGCTGGTTTCGTCGTGGCGCAGACGGGCCTTTGCGAGCTCTTCTTCCAGCTCCTGTTTGCGACGGCGCTCGACTTCTTCCATCTCCTCACGGCTCTGGACACGCACGTGGCAAAGTACCCGGGTAACATCCCGCTTCATGGTATCAAGCATGGTTTCAAACAGGTTGAACGCCTCGCGCTTGTACTCCTGCTTGGGGTTCTTCTGGGCATAACCCCGCAGATGGATACCACGGCGCAGATGGTCCATGTTGGAAAGATGCTCTTTCCAGAGGGTATCGAGCACCTGCAGGAACACCTGCTTCTCGAACTTGCGCATGGCCTCGGAACCGGCAATCTCTTCCTTGGCCTGGTAGGCAGCCACGATCTCGTCGAGAATCTTCTGGCGCAGGTTTTCTTCGTACAGCTTGTTGTCTTCTTCCAGCCACTTCTGAACCGGCAGATCAATCGCCATCTCCGACTGGAGCTGTGCTTCCAGCCCGGCGACGTCCCATTGTTCCGGCATACTCTGGGGCGGAATGTATTCACTGATCAGCGAGTCGACAACGTCTTCCCGAATGGTCGTCACCATGTCCGAAATGTCGTCGGAAGACATGACTTCGTTGCGCTGGTCGTAGATAACCGTGCGCTGGTCGTTGGCCACGTCATCGTATTCCAGCAGGGTCTTACGCATGTCGAAGTTGCGACCTTCCACCTTGCGCTGGGATTTCTCGATCGCGTTGGTCACCATCCGGTGCTCGATGGCCTCCCCCTTCTTCATGCCCATGGCCTGCATCAGGCTCTTCACCCGGTCTGGGGCAAAGATGCGCATGAGGTTGTCTTCCAGAGACAGGAAGAACCTTGAGGAGCCAGGATCACCCTGACGCCCGGCACGACCGCGAAGCTGGTTGTCAATTCGACGGGATTCGTGACGCTCGGTACCAATGATGTGCAGACCACCGGCCTCCAGCACCTGATTGTGACGCTCGGTCCACTCGGCCTTGGCCCGGGCAATCTCCTCTTCTGAGGGATTGTCCATGGCGGCAACTTCGTGTTCCCAGTTACCGCCCAGCACGATATCAGTACCACGGCCGGCCATGTTGGTGGCGATGGTGACCGCCCCGGGGCGGCCCGCCTGGGCAATGATATGGGCTTCGGATTCGTGCTGCTTGGCGTTCAGGATCTTGTGTTCGATCCGCGCCTTCTTGAGCAGCATGGAGAGCAGTTCGGAGGCCTCGATGGAGGCGGTACCGACGAGAATCGGACGCCCTTCGGCAGTGACATCCTTGATCTCGTCAATAATGGCGTGGAATTTCTCTTCCTGGGTCAGGTAGACCAGGTCGTTGTAATCGGTCCGCTGGATCGGCTTGTTGGGAGGAATGACCACCACATCGAGGCCGTAGATCTGGCGAAACTCGAAGGCTTCGGTATCTGCCGTACCGGTCATGCCGGCCAGTTTGTCGTACAGCCGGAAATAATTCTGGAAGGTGGTCGATGCCAGCGTCTGGCTTTCGGCCTGAATCTTGACGCCCTCTTTGGCCTCAACGGCCTGGTGCAGACCTTCACTCCAGCGACGACCCGGCATGGTACGACCGGTATGCTCGTCGACGATGACCACCTGGCCGCCCTGGACGATATAATCCACGTCTTTCTGGAACAGGTGGTGGGCCCGCAATGCTGAGTGCACATGGTGCAACAGGCTGAGGTTGGCGGCGGAATAGAGGCTTTCACCCTCCTTCAGAAGGCCACGCTCAAGCAGCAGCTCTTCAACCTTCTCGTGACCGCTCTCTGTCAGCTCGACCTGGCGGGATTTCTCATCGATGGTGAAGTCACCGGTCGGCTCTCCTTCCTCAGGCACTTCGCCCTTTTCGAGGTTGGGGATCAGTTCATTGATGGCCTGGTACAGCTTTGAACTGTCCTCGGCTGCCCCGGAGATAATCAGCGGCGTTCTGGCTTCGTCGATCAGGATGGAGTCCACCTCGTCCACGATCGCATAGTTCAGCCCGCGCTGGACCTTGTCTTCGGTACTGAACGCCATGTTGTCGCGCAGGTAGTCGAAGCCGAATTCGTTGTTGGTACCGTAGGTAATATCGGCCTGGTAGGCTGCCCGCTTTTCCTCCGCTGGCTGGCCCGAGGCCACGACACCCACCTGCATGCCCAGGAACCGATAGAGCTTGCCCATCCAGTCGGCATCACGACGGGCCAGGTAATCGTTCACGGTAACCACGTGGACACCCTTGCCGGACAACGCGTTGAGGTACACAGAAGCGGTAGCAACCAGCGTCTTGCCCTCACCGGTCTTCATTTCCGCGATCCGGCCTTCGTGCAGGGTGATACCACCGATCAGCTGGACGTCGTAATGACGCATNCCCATAACCCGGCGGCCCGCTTCACGCACGGTTGCGAAGGCTTCCGCAAGAAGCGCATCCAGGGATTCGCCTTCGTCGATCCGACGACGNAACTCCGCGGTCTTNCCCTGCAACTCGGAGTCGGACAGATTGCCATATTGCTCTTCAAGCTCGTTAATGCGCATGACCGTCTTGCGCATTCTCTTGATTTCTCTGGCGTTTTTACTGCCGAACATCTTGGTTGCAAGCTTTGTGAACATAGACCACTGCTTCTTTGATTAAACGGAGGAAGCCGGCATTCTAACCTTATTTTGTAACAGGACAAAAGGTAGGCCTCACACAGGCGCAATAAGTCGCTGATGAGGCACCGGATTCACGGATAAAAACTGGCCGGAGGCCGACTGGCGGGAAAGTACTGACAACGGCTTGCGGGCCGGAACCGAATTAGCGGCTCGCCCGCTTGATGTAGGTTTCCGGGTTTTCAGACTTGCCATTCCGGATGACTTCAAAGTGCACGTGAGGCCCGGTGGAACGCCCTGTGCTGCCCATCAGCGCGACTACCTGGCCTTTCTGGACAACATCGCCCACCTTCACCTTGATAGTCTTGCAGTGGGCATAGCGGGTTATCAGACCATCACCATGGTCGACTTCCACGAGGTTACCGTAGCCATAGCGCTCTCCGGCATAGGTAACGACACCGCCGGCGACCGAAATAATGTCACTGCCATCCTTGCCGGCCAAATCAACACCGGCATGCCAGGTCCGCTTGCCGGTAAACGGATCGGACCGGTAACCGTACTTCGAAGACAGCCAGCCCCAGGTGATCGGACGGCCTTCCAGGTACAGCTCATCTTCGAGCCGCTTGCTGGAGGCCAGCTGGTCGAGCAACCGCAGTTGCTGCTCGCGGTCTTCGATTCGCCATTCCATTTCCTCAATCATCCGGGTCAGCTCAGGTGCGGAGAAGGAATCCCCGGACAAGGCATCTTCTGGCCCGCCGACTGCAGCCGGCTGATCGAAGTTGAATTCGTCACTGGCTACCAGGCCGGATTCAACAAACCGCTGGCCCAGCGCATCCAGCCGCAGGAGACGGCCCTGAATCTCGCCGAGACGAAGAGTCAGCGCATCCACCTGTTGCTGGACGTTCTCCTCGATACTGGCCAGTTCTGCCTTCTGGTCTGCCAGCTTCTGCTTCCACTCGGCGACCAGCTCGGAGTTGGTGGGCTCTCTGGCCTCTACTTGCTGCACAGCCATTTGATACCCTGCCCAGCCGGCCGCGACCAGCAGGGAGAGCACGAGAAACAGCAAGCCGGCAGCAAGCGTGCTGTTAATCGACAGCGCACGGGACTTTCCGTGGCGTTTGCCAACGAGAATAATGTTCATATCATCATCTGGTTTCATCGTTGAGCCGCAACCGCATCCTGTAGTGTTGCGCCCCGGAAAAATCCGAAGGGGGTCTGCCATCCTTTGGCAACAGCTACATACTGAAAAAATTGCAGCGCCCGGTAGACATACTCATTTATCACAATGTAAAACGAGTGTAATACAGGCACTACGCATAAACCGTGCCGAAGTGTAACCAATCGTAAACGCAGCCGTCGAGTAAAAACGCCGCCATGAAACGCAAAAGCGAGCAAAAAATGACCTTCGACAAGCTTGGCAGAACCCCGGTACTGAAGGATCTTGTGGCAAAGGCCGAGCTCCATCGACAGGCGGAAGGAGAAGTCCTGGCCGCCCTGCCGAGCGAGCTGGTCAACGGGACACGCTTTGTCAGCTGCAAGGACGGAGAGCTGGTCCTCACCACCGAAACCGCGGGTAAAGCGAGTCAGATCCGGTTCCGCCAGCACGAAATCATGGAAAAGCTACGAGAGAACGAACTGTTCCGGTTTGTCTGGAAACTGAAGGTCAAGGTTGCACCGCCCAGATTTCGGGAAAAGCCGGTGTTCAAAAAAGAACCCTTGAGCAAAGAAAATGCCCGGCTCCTCAAAGAGGAGGCCGGGCACACGAAGGATAAAGCATTACGCGAGGTTCTCGAAAAACTCGCTAGCCACGTCCGGGATTAAAGCGTCCTGCTTCAGCCCGCCGCCAGCACAGGCTTCATATAGGAAATCGGGGCAGTGGCCTCGTCATCAAAGGTAACCACTTCCCAGGCATCCTCTTCTGCCCTGAGCTTGCGCAACAGCTTATTGTTCAGATCGTGGCCGGATTTGATCCCCCGGAACTCACCAATCAGGCTGTTGCCCAACTGATAGAGATCGCCGATGGCATCAAGCAGCTTGTGCTTCACAAATTCGTCGTCATAGCGCAGACCGTCTTCGTTGAGGATCTTGTAGTCATCAACAACGATGGCGTTGTCCACACTGCCGCCGAGAGCAAGGTTCATGGCACGCAATTTTTCGATGTCACGCATGAACCCGAAAGTCCGAGCGCGACTCACTTCCTTGACAAAGGAGGTGCTGGAAAAATCGACGGTTGCTGTCTGGGCGCGGCCCTTGAACACGGGGTGATCAAAGTCGATACCGAAGCTCACCTTGAAGCCTTCGAAAGGCAGCAGGGTGGCCTTCTTGTCGCCTTCCTCAACCGTTACCTCACGCTTGATGCGGATGAAACGCTTGGCTGCATCCTGCTCGGCAATGCCGGCTGACTGCAGAAGGAACACAAAAGGACCGGCAGAGCCGTCCATGATGGGCACTTCCGCGGCACTTAGTTCGACGAAACAGTTATCAATCCCGAGACCAGCCATGGCCGAGAGCAAATGCTCCACAGTCGCCACACGGACACCGTTTTTTACCAGCGTCGTGGACAGCATGGTCTCACCTACATTCTCCGCGCAGGCACGAATCTCAACCATCGGGTCAAGATCGGTACGGCGGAAGATGATACCGGAGTCCACCGGGGCAGGCTTGAGGGTCAGGTAGACCTTCTCACCCGAGTGCAAGCCAACACCGGTGGCACGGATGGTGTTTTTAAGTGTCCGTTGTCTGATCATCGGTACATAATTCCGTCACAAAAAGGCGATATTCTGGGCAAAAATCTGCCCGGAGAATATCAGAAAATAAGACTGAATACCATTTAACCAATCCGTTGTTGCTGAATGTTCATCCAGCATCCAACTCATGGCAATCAGTGCACGTATTTACCGGATACCGGGTTCCATGTTTCGCACAAGAACCACAACCGGATCACAATTGCACCAGATTATCAGTCAGCCTGCCGACGGAGGAATGCGGGAATATCGAGATAGTCGACACCCTGCTCCTCGCTATCCTTGCTCTGGTCGATAGCCACGTTTCCATGGGAAACGGCCCGGCGACGCAGAACAGCGGGACGATCCAGCTGGTTGTAATCGGTTTTTCCATCCAGAGTGCGGGTATTGTCCACCACCTTGGTCGGCTTCTCACGATCACCACCCAGGCCGGTCGCAACAACCGTTACCTTCAGTTCGTCGGTCATTTCCGGATCAATAACGGTACCGACAACAACGGTGGCAGAGTCAGAAGCAAACTCACGCACAATGTCGCCAACCTCGGAGAATTCGCCCAGGTTGAGATCCATGCCCGCAGTAATGTTGACCAGAATACCCTTGGCACCCTGCAGGTTGATGTCTTCGAGCAGCGGGCTGCGAACGGCCGCTTCGGCGGCTTCCCGCGCACGATTTTCACCCGTGGCACGGGCGGTGCCCATCATCGCCATACCCATTTCGGACATGACCGTCTTCACGTCGGCGAAGTCGACGTTGATCATACCGTTGCGGGTAATCAGATCAGCGATGCCCTGAACTGCGCCCAGAAGCACATCGTTAGCTGCGGCAAATGCGTCCAGCAGGCTGGTTTTCTTGCCCATGACCGCCAGCAGCTTTTCATTGGGAATGGTAATCAGGGAGTCGACGCTTTCTTCCAGCTCTTTCAGACCGGATTCAGCAACGCTCATGCGCTTGCCGCCTTCGAACATGAAAGGCTTGGTGACCACGGCAACGGTCAGGATGCCCAGTTCGCGGGCTACTTCCGCTACGATCGGCGCGGCACCGGTACCGGTACCACCGCCCATGCCCGCGGTAATGAAGACCATATCCGCGCCCTTGATGGCTTCGGCGATACGATCGCGGTCTTCCAGGGCAGACTGTCGACCGACTTCCGGATTGGCGCCGGCACCCAGCCCCTTGGTGATGTTGCCACCGAGCTGGATGATCTGACGCGCGTCCATATCGGTCAGCGCCTGGGCGTCCGTGTTGGCGCAGATGAATTCCACACCTTCGATGTCGCTGTTAAGCATATGGCGAACGGCGTTGCCGCCACCACCGCCTACACCGACGACTTTAATGACAGCGTTTTGCTGGACATTATCGACGAGTTCAAACATTTCCCCTACTCCTTCGTGCTGTTTTCAGCCCTTGTTCCGGGCTGTTTGTTCGAGATTGTGTTTTCGAGATACCTTCGTGTACTACCCGCCCGGCCCCGTCAGAAATGACCGGTGAACCAGGCTTTCATGCGCTCAAACAGCGAGGGTGCATCTTCACCCTTGAGCACCGGTGCCCGCCCCAGATCCATCTGGCGGAAACCATGAATCAACAACCCAACGCCAGTGGCGTAGATCGGATTGTTGACCACCTCCGTCATGCCGGAAACCGCCTGCGGACAGGCCAGCCTTACCGGCATGTGGAAGATCTCCTCGGCCAGCTCCACCACGCCTTCCATGGTGGAGGAACCGCCGGTTATCACGATGCCTGCCGGAATGAGGTCTTCAAATCCGGACCGGCGCAACTCTGACTGAACCAGGGTGAACAGCTCCTCGTAGCGCGGTTCCACCACCTCGGCCAGGGCTTGCCTGGAAAGGTCCCGTGGCGCGCGATCGCCAACACTGGGCACCTTGATGGTTTCATCCGCACCGGCCAGCTGGGTCAGTGCACAGGCATACTTGATCTTGATTTCTTCNGCATTCTGGGTCGGTGTGCGCAGCGCCATGGCAATGTCGTTGGTCACCTGGTCNCCGGCGATCGGAATCACCGCCGTGTGCCGGATAGCACCGCCGGTAAACACGGCGATATCCGTGGTGCCACCACCGATATCCACCACGCAGACACCCAGCTCTTTCTCATCCTCGGTGAGAATGGCGTGGCTGGATGCCAGCTGCTCCAGGATGATGTCATCCACTTCAAGCCCGCAGCGCTTCACGCATTTCTCTATGTTCTGGGCGGCATTGACCGCGCAGGTCACCAGATGAACCTTTGCTTCCAGGCGCACACCGGACATGCCCATGGGTTCCTTGATGCCTTCCTGGCTGTCGATCACGAACTCCTGGGGCAGAATATGGAGAATCTTCTGGTCTGCAGGAATCGCAACCGCCTGGGCGGCGTCAATGACCCGGTCTATATCGGCCTGGGTGACCTCACGGTCACGGATTGCAACAATGCCGTGGGAATTCAGGCTCTTGATGTGGCTGCCGGCAATACCCGCATACACCGAGTGAATGCGGCACCCGGCCATCAATTCCGCCTCTTCCACCGCGCGCTGAATTGCCTGGACGGTGGTTTCAATATTCACCACCACTCCACGCTTGAGGCCCCGGGAAGGATGGGAACCAATGCCCACCACTTCGATGGTGCCGTCCATCTTGCGCTTGCCGACAATCGCAACCACCTTCGAGGTTCCGATATCGAGGCCGACAATCATGTTTTCCGTTTCAACCGATGACATGTGTTCCACCAAACCGTAGGTCTGAATTAACCGTTGCTATGATTTTGGGCTGGAGGCTGTCTCGACAGCCTTCCACTTGACCGCCACACCGTTGGTGTAGCGGGCATCTACCCGACTGACTTCNTCCGACCTTGCTGCCAGTCGGTTTTCATAAACCGTGATAAACCGATCAAACCGTTGCGCCACCTGATCGCGGCCAAGCACCACCTCGATGCCGTTGGCCAGCTGCAGGGTCCACGCACCCCGGTGTTCCAGCGTCAGGCCTGAAAATCCAAGCCCTCGGGCGACCAGCTTGTCGCTCATGTCCCGCGCCATATCGATCACATCCCGCACCCTTTCATCCGGCCCTGCGAGTCGCGGCAACCGCCCCGCAACTTCGGGATTCGCCGGCGCGAACAGCTCACCGGTGCGGCTTACGAGACGTCCATCGGTCCAGTAAGCCAGGGGCTTCTTCTCCCTGATATCGATCACCAGGCGATCCGGCCATACCCGACGCACCGCCGCGGACTCAACCCAGGGCCGACGCTCCAGGCTGTCTTTGATTTCCGAAAGATCCGTGGCGAAATAGCTTTTGCCGATCCAGTCGCCAGCGGCGCGCTCAATGGCGACCCGGCTATCGCCCACAAATTCTCCTTTCACATCGACGGCAAGGATCTGCTGATCCATAGCACCCAACACCTTGCCAGTGCCCCAGGGCACCAGTGCAGCCAACAGCACAATCACCGCGCCCATGCCCACCTGGAGCCAGGGTACAGCTGCCAGCACACCCTTCAACACGCCAAACCGGTCCCGCTCGGGACCGAGGGACGTTGCCCCCCGGCGTCGCGGGGGCTCGGACGGAGTCGCCCGGCTCCGGATCAGCAGTGTTTCAAGCATTGGCGTCCTCCAGACTGTCTTTCAGTATCCGGACCACCAGCTCTTCGAAGCTGATGCCTGCGGCCTTCGCAGCCATGGGCACAAGACTGTGGTC
>JGI24652J20063_1000214_pt1 | contig 16910 bp, 13 predicted proteins | sample MalvirmetagMSP97_FD_20063 | JGI IMG/M metagenome (IMG submission 20063) | reverse complement strand
GGGGCACTGGGGCCAACGCAGGAGTGCAGCAATGACACAGAACACACAGATCGCCATCATCGGCACCGGATTCTCCGGCCTGGGCATGGCCATCAAACTCAAGGAAGCCGGCTACAACGACTTCGTGATCCTGGAGCAGAGTGACGACATCGGTGGCACCTGGCACCAGAACCACTACCCGGGGTGTGCCTGTGACGTGCAGTCTGCACTCTACTCCTTCTCCTTCGAGCAGAACCCGAACTGGAGCCGGATGTATGCCCAGCAGCACGAGATCAAGGCGTATCTGAAACATTGCGCCGAGAAATACGGGCTGATGAAGCACATCCGGCTGAACACCCACGTGGCGGGAGCGCGATTTGATGAGACCCACCAACGGTGGGTTGTTGAAACCTGTGATAGTCCGACGCTTTGGGCGTACATGCAGGAAAGAGGCGTGAAGCCGGGAGACCGGTTGGATCGAACCGATAAGGGGCTGCCGGAATTCACTACCTTGAGGGCCGATATCCTCGTTTCCGGAATGGGGGGATTGAGCACGCCGGCGTATCCGGAGATCAAGGGGATCGAATCCTTCACGGGCAAGCGTTTCCACTCCCAGGACTGGGATCACGACTACGATTTGCGCGGCAAGCGGGTGGCGGTGATCGGGACCGGTGCCTCGGCCATCCAGTTTGTTCCGGAGGTGGCGAAGCAGGCGGCAAAGGTAGACCTGTACCAGCGCACACCACCGTGGATCATGCCCAAGCCGGACCGTGCCATCCGGCCAGTGGAGAAGCGGCTTTTCCGGATGTTCCCACAAACACTCAATGCGTTCAGGCAGAGTATCTACTGGTCGCTTGAGGCGCGGGTACTGGGCTTTGTGGGCAATCCGCGTATTCTGAAGTTGGGTGAACTGCAGGCCCGCCGGCATATCCGCAACCAGATTCCGGACAAGGCCTTGCGCAGAAAGGTTACCCCGGATTTTCATTTCGGCTGCAAACGGGTGCTGATTTCCAATAACTACTATCCGGCGCTGGCCCAGGACCATGTGGATGTGGTGACCGAGGGTATCCGTGAGGTGCAGGGCAACACCGTGATCGATGGTCAGGGCAACAAGCGGCAAGTGGATTGCATCATCTACGGCACCGGTTTCCGAGCCCAGGACCCGATTCCCGCGGGCATGATCTTTGGCCGTAATGGTCAGGATCTGCTGGATGCCTGGAAGGATGGCGCCGAAGCATACAAAGGCACCACCATCAGCGGTTTCCCGAATTTCTTCATGCTGATGGGGCCGAATACCGGCCTCGGCCACAGCTCCATGGTGTATATGATCGAAAGTCAGATCCAGTACGTGCTGGATGCCCTCCAAAAGATGCGCCGGCAGCAATGGAGCAGCATGGAAGTGAAGCCGGACGCCCAGAGCCGTTACAACGCTTCCATTCACGCAAAGCTTGGTGATTCAGTCTGGCAGACCGGCTGCAAGAGCTGGTACGTGAACGAAAACGGCAAGAACACCACATTATGGCCAGGCTTCACCTGGCAGTTCCGTCAGCAGACACGACGCTTTGATGCGGCTCAATATCTGGTTCGTGCACCAGAATCCGGGGTTAGCGAGCGCGAATCGGCTCTGGCCGTTTAACGGTTGGCAGCGGGGGACTTTCGGGCAGCTTTCGGGCGTGTCCAGGTTGCGTTTTGGCCCTTTTGGCCAATACTGAAAGGATGGTCTTGCCGCTCTCGGCCAAGGATGTCCCCTGATGAAGCTGTTTCACTGTGGCCGATGCGCCAACCTGCTGTATTTTGAAAACAGTCGTTGTACCAGTTGTGGGTCTGGACTGGGCTTTGCCCCGGATGTCATGGACTTGCTGGCTATCGAGCCAAACGATGATGGCACCTGGGCGGCCGTCGCCCGGGGCGACCTCTACAGGCTTTGTGGCAACTATCAGAACCAGGGTGCCTGCAACTGGCTGATCCCTTCTCCGGACGCCCACACCTTCTGTGTCGCCTGCCGACTGAACCGCACCATCCCCGATCTCAGCATTCTGAAGAACAACGATCTCTGGCGGCGTCTGGAGAAGGAAAAGCGGCGTCTGGTGTATTCGGTGTTGCGCCTTGAGCTGCCCTGCGAACCCCGTAATGAGGACCAGTACGGGCTGGCGTTTGATTTTCTGGCTGACCAGCCGGCGATGTTCGACGAACGCGCGAAAGTAAAAACCGGCCACGCAAATGGCGTGATCACCATGAATATTGCCGAGGCAGATCCTGTGGAACGGGAGCGGATGCGCAGCCAGATGGCTGAGCCTTATCGCACTGTTTTGGGGCATTTCCGTCACGAATCCGGTCATTACTACTGGGACATCCTGGTCCGGTCCGGGCCGTGGCTTGGGCCGGTTCGGGAGATGTTCGGTGATGACGCCAGAGACTACAAACAGGCGCTGGACCAGTATTACCAGTACGGCCCGCCGGGTGACTGGCAGAGCTGGTACATCAGCTCCTACGCCAGCAGCCATGCCTGGGAAGACTGGGCCGAGACCTGGGCACACTACCTGCATATGGTGGATACATTAGAGACTGCCTGGCAGTTCGGGATGCGGGTGAATGCCCGCCAGCGCCCGGTAATGAACAGCGAACCAGACCCTGCGTTTGACCCCTACCAGGCCGACGATTTCGATGCACTGATCAAGCACTGGTTACCCCTGACGCTTGCGCTCAACAGCCTGAATCGAAGCATGGGGCATGACGATGCCTACCCCTTCGTGCTTGCGGCTCCGGTGGTGGAGAAACTCCGTCTGGTACACCGAATAGCTCACGGTGGTTAACGAAAGGACCCCAAATGAAAAAGAACAAATCGATAGACTGGAAAAACTACGATCCCAACGAGTTCTACGATGAACTGATTGCTGCCAAGGGCAAGCCCCGGCCTGCGGCCACGGCGATTACCGACTACCTGGGCAATCTTGGTTCCGAGGAAATCCAGGCGCGCCAGCAGGCGGCCGAACTGGCGATACTTGAGATGGGGGTCAGCTTCACTATCTATAGCGAGGGCGAAAATATTGACCGGGCCTGGCCCTTCGACATCATTCCCCGGGTTATTTCGCGTCGGGAGTGGGAAACCATCGAGCAGGGTCTGGCCCAGCGCCTGACGGCCCTAAACATGTTCATCAACGACATCTACAACGACCAGAACATCGTCAAGGACAAGGTCATCCCCAAATATGTGTTCGCCAACTCGAAGAACTTTCGCGAGCAATGTCGGGGGTTCACGCCGCCACTGGGGGTCTGGGCGCACATCTGTGGATCCGACCTGGTGCGGGATAAAGATGGCAAGGTGTATGTTCTTGAGGACAACCTGCGGGTCCCCTCGGGTGTTTCCTACATGCTGGAGAACCGTCAGTTGACCAAACGGGTGTTCCCGGAGCTGTTCGACAAAACCAGCATTCTGCCGGTCGATGACTACACCAACCAGCTGTTCGACATGCTGGCGTCGATTTCGCCCCGGCCTCAGGACCACCCGAAAATTGCGGTGCTCACGCCAGGTATTTTCAACTCCGCCTATTTTGAACATTCCTTCCTGGCTCAGCGCATGGGCGCCGAGCTGGTAGAAGGGGCCGACCTGGTGGTTGGCGAAGATGATTGTGTCTACATGCGTACTGTCGAGGGCCTGGAGCGCGTGGATGTGATTTATCGCCGCATTGACGACGATTTCCTGGACCCGGAGGTATTCCGTTCCGATTCCACTCTGGGCGTGCCCGGTCTGATGCGAGCCTGGCGCAATGGCAAGGTTGGCCTCGCCAATGCACCGGGTGCCGGCGTGGCCGACGACAAGGTGATCTACGCCTTCGTGCCGGACATGATCCGTTACTACCTGGATGAGGAGCCGATCATCCCGAACGTGCCCACCTACATGTGTGTGAACAAGCAGGATCAGGAGTATGTCCTTGAGCATCTCGACGAGTTGGTGGTCAAGCCCGCGAACGAGTCCGGGGGCTATGGCATGCTGGTGGGGCCCCATTCCACCAAGAAGCAGCGCACCGAGTTCGCGCGCCTGATCAAGAAGAACCCGCGCAACTACATCGCCCAACCCACATTGAGTCTCTCTGTGGCCCCAACTTTGTGCGACGAGGGCCTGGCGCCCCGACACCTGGATCTTCGGCCTTTTGTGCTGCAGGGCGTGAGAACCTACGTTACGGCTGGCGGGCTTACGCGGGTGGCGATGCGAAAAGGCTCCCTGGTGGTGAATTCGTCCCAGGGCGGTGGAAGCAAGGATACCTGGATCGTGGACGAGGAGAATTGATGTGCTGTCACGTGTAGCGGAACGACTGTACTGGATGGCCAGATACCTTGAGCGGGCCGAGAACAACGCCCGGATGATCATGGCCTTTAATTCCCTGGCGTTGGACATGCCCCGGGAAACCCAGCTTTCCTGGAAGGGACTGGTGGCCGTGACGGGCATGGGGGCGCTGTTTGACCAGCATCATCAGAAGGCCGATGAGCGCAACTGTGTGAAGTTTCTGATGGCGGATGGCTACAACCCGAGCTCCATTGCCTCCTGCATCAAGGCCGCCCGGGAGAACGTGCGCACCACCCGGGACCAGATTCCAACCGACGCCTGGGAGGTGATCAACGAGCTGTACCGGTACATCCTGGAGAACATAGATCAGGGGGTTGGTAAGCGGGCGAGGTACGAATTCCTCAACGAAATCGTGGGTCGCTGCCAGATGCTCAATGGTTTGCTGGCCGGTTGCATGAGTCACGATGAGGGGTATGACTTCATCCGAGTAGGCCGCAACCTGGAGCGGGCGGACATGGCCACCCGGCAGATTGAAGTGGGCGCCCTGCAGTTCCTCGACGGCTGGGATGGCACCGAAACCTATGGCGGGCTGCTGTGGACCAGTGTCCTGCGTTATCAGAGTGCCTTCCAGATGTACCGTCACAATGTGCGGCGGAAGGTCAGCGGGCCTCTGGTCATTCGTTTCCTGTTGCAGAATGAGCCGTTCCCGCGATCGGTGCTGCACAGCCTCAGCGAAGTCGCGGGCGCTCTCGACCGTCTGCCAAGGAACGAGATTCCGCTCCGCACCGCGTTGCAGGCGGTACGTCACACCCGGGATGGGGACGTGGATGCACTGATCCGCAAGGAGGACGTGATCCTGTTCCTGGAAAAACTGCAGTTAGAAATCGGTGAGCTTCACGACGATATTGCAGAGACGTGGTTTCCTGTCTACGAGACAGCCTGAAACTCCCAATTTTATTCGCCTGTGAGATAGGTTCCATGTCGATTCACGTTGCCCTGAGCCATACCACCCACTATCGCTATGAGCGCCCGATCAGCCTGGGCCCGCAAATAGTTCGATTGCGTCCGTGTCCGCACGGGCGGACGCGCATCCTCAGCTACTCGCTGAAGGTGGAACCAGAGGGTTATTTCCTGAACTGGCAACAGGACCCCCAGGCCAATTATCTGGCCCGCCTGGTGTTTCCGGAGAAAACCGAAGAACTGAAGATCACTGTGGATCTGGTTGCCGAGATGGCCGTGATCAACCCGTTCGATTTCTTTCTGGAACCCCGGGCAGAGACCATTCCGTTTGAATACGAGGAGTGGCAGACGGCAGAGCTGGCGCCTTATTTACAGAAACTACCGGAAACACCGGAATTCCGTAAGTGGATGGCCACCATAGACCGCAAGGAAACTCCCAGCGTGGATTTCCTGGTGGGTGTGAACCAGAGCCTTGCTGACCGTATTGATTACCTGATCCGGATGGAGCCGGGCGTCCAGACCCCGGAGGAAACCCTGAAAAAGGGCTCCGGCTCCTGTCGGGATTCGACCTGGTTGCTGGTGCAGACGCTCCGGCATCTGGGGCTGGCGGCGCGCTTTGTGTCCGGCTACCTGATTCAGCTCAAGGCAGACCAGAAAGCACTGGATGGCCCTTCGGGCGCTGAGGAAGACTTCACCGATTTGCACGCCTGGTGCGAAGTCTTCCTGCCGGGCGCCGGTTGGGTGGGGCTGGATCCGACGTCCGGCCTGTTTGCCGGAGAAGGGCATATCCCGCTGGCCTGCAGCCCGGATCCGTCCTCGGCGGCGCCAATTACCGGCATGGTTGAGGAGTGCGGGGTCGAGTTCGAGCACCAGATGAGCGTTCAGCGCATCTGGGAAGCACCTCGGGTGACCAAACCCTATACCGAGGCCCAGTGGCAACGCATCGTTGGGCTGGGCCATGACGTGGACCAGCGTCTGACAGAACTGGATGTGCGTCTGACCCAGGGCGGTGAACCCACCTTCGTGGCGAATCACGACCGGGACGAGCCGGAGTGGAACACCGAGGCCATGGGCCCCACCAAGCGCAAGAAGGCCATCGAGCTCTATCACCGGATGCGGGATCGCTATGGCGCTGGCGGGTTGGTTCATTTCGGCCAGGGAAAGTGGTATCCGGGGGAGCCGCTGCCCCGATGGTCCCTGAACTGTTACTGGCGCAAGGATGGCGAGCCGATCTGGCGGGACGAGCGCTGGCTGGCGGATGAGCGCATCGAAGGCAACGCAAGCCCGGAAGATGCCCACAGGTTTTTGTCGGCCCTGGCGAAAGAGCTTGGTGTTGATGAAAAACAGCTGTTCCCGGGGTTCGAGGATGCCTTTTATTACTTGTGGCGGGAACGACGTCTACCGGTCAACGTCGATCCTTTCGATGCGAAACTCGAGAATGCCTTGGAGCGCAAGCAGCTTCAGCAGATTTTCAGCCGGGGACTAGATGAGCCCGTCGGCTACGTGCTGCCACTGCGTGTGTCGGAAAAGGAACAGGCCTGGGAAACCGGCCCGTGGTTCCTTCGCAGTGAACGCTGTTACCTGATTCCGGGCGGCTCCCCCATGGGGCACCGGCTGCCTCTGGACAGCCAGCCCTGGGTGGAGGAAGCCGATTACCCCTGGATCCATGAGCAGGACCCGTTTGCGCCCCGTGGCCAGCTGCCGGCCAGCGAGGAAATCCGCCAATGGAACAGCCGGGGCCAGTCCGGGCAGGTGTCGCCGGAACGGGCGCCGCCTAAAAAAGGAAAGTCGGCACCCGAGATTGTCCGCACCGCCCTGTGCGTGGAGCCCCGGGAGGGCATTCTTCGTATTTTTATGCCGCCGCTGGAGAAGCTGGAGCCATACCTTGCCCTGGTTTCCGCCATCGAGAAAACCGCCAAAGAGCTGCAGCAGTCGGTTCTGCTCGAGGGGTATGAGCCACCCTCGGATCACCGGTTGAGTCATTTCCGCATCACGCCAGACCCCGGGGTGATCGAAGTGAATGTGCAGCCGGTCCGGACTTGGGATGAGCTGGTTGAACAGACTGAGACTCTGTACGCGGACGCCTATGAGTGCCGGCTGACCTCCGAGAAGTTCATGATGGACGGACGTCATACCGGCACCGGTGGTGGCAACCATTTTGTATTGGGTTCGCAAAAGGCAGAGGATTCCCCGTTCCTGCGGCGCCCGGATCTGCTGCGCAGCCTGATCAGCTACTGGCATAACCATCCCAGCCTGTCCTATCTGTTTTCCGGCCTGTTTATTGGTCCCAGTTCCCAGGCGCCGCGGATTGATGAGGCGCGCAACGACCATGTGTTCGAAATGGAACTGGCGTTCCGGGAGATGGAGCGGTTATGCCCTGTGGGCAAAAAAGTCGCGCCCTGGGTGGTGGACCGCTTGCTCCGGGACCTGCTTACGGACGTCACCGGCAATACCCACAGGGCCGAGTTCTGTATCGACAAGCTCTATTCCCCGGACGGCCCGGGTGGGCGTCATGGTCTGCTCGAGTTGCGGGCCTTCGAGATGCCACCCCATGCCCGCATGAGCCTGACCCAGCAATTGCTGCTGCGGGCGCTGGTGGCCCGATTCTGGGAGCAGCCCTACAAACCCAGCGGGCTGGTTCGCTGGGGAACCGAGCTGCACGACCGGTTCCTACTACCTCACTATGTCTGGCAGGACTTCGAGGACGTCATCGACGATATGAAGGCCCAGGGTTACCCGCTCGAGAGCGAGTGGTTCGCGCCCCATTTCGAGTTCCGGTTCCCCCGGATCGGCGATTACAAGGTCAAGGGCATAACCCTTGAGCTGCGTTCGGCTCTGGAGCCCTGGCATGTGACCGGGGAACACGGCGCTATCGGCGGCACCGCCCGCTACGTGGATTCTTCCCTGGAGCGTTTGCAGGTGAAGGTACGCGGCGCTGCCCCGGATCGTTACCAGATCACCTGCAATCAGGTGCCGTTGCCGCTTCAGCCAACAGGGATGGTGGGTGAATCGGTCGCCGGCGTCCGGTACCGGGCCTGGCAGCCATCCCAGTGCATGCACCCGACCATTGGTGTGGATGGGCCTTTGGTGTTTGATATCGTGGACACCTGGAATGAACGCAGCCTGGGCGGCTGTGAATATCACGTGACCCATCCCGGTGGCCGGAATTTCGAGACTTTGCCGGTGAACTCGTTCGAAGCGGAAGGCCGCCGCATGGCGCGCTTCTTCCGGATGGGACACAGCTCGGGGCAACAGCCCCTGCGGCCGGTTCCGGAGCATCGGGAGTTTCCGTTTACCCTGGATCTGCGATATCACAAATAAGATGCCTGGACATGTGGTTTGATGCTGGCTCCGGAGAGTAGAAAGCGGCTATGCTTCCAGCTCACTGACTAACGGAGCCTGAATTCAAGGTGGCGAAGCAGCAAGCAGTTACTGACATCCTCCGCCAGTACCATCCGGTGCCGGACCGGTTTGATGAGCTTGGCACCGGGGGTTCCGGGCCCAAGTCGCACTGGCGTCCGTTGTTGCAGCAGCTGAACCTTGAGTCTGTCGCTGGTCTCAACCTCAGGGCTCAGGCGGTTTCCAATGCCATCGCCGAAGATGGCGTAACCTACAACGTCTATGAAGACCCCCGCGGCGATACCCGACCCTGGGAGGTGGATCTGCTGCCGCTGGTGTTGGGCGCCGATGAATGGCAATGGCTCTCGAAAGCCGTCGCCCAGCGTGCAGAGCTCCTGGACAGCGTTCTGGCCGATCTATACGGCGAGCAGTCGCTGTTAAAAGAAGGTCTTATGCCTCCGGCCCTGGTCTACGGGCAGGCGGGTTTCCAGTGGCCCTGCCAGGGGATTCAGCCTGCCGGGGGCCGGTTCCTGCACCTGTATGCCGTGGATCTGGCGCGCGCACCAGACGGCGGTTGGTGGGTAATGGCAGACCGTACCCAGGCGCCCTCCGGCGCCGGTTACGCCCTTCAGAACCGGCTGGTGATTTCCCGGGCGTTCCCGGCGCCATTCCACAACCTGCCGGTAACCAACCTTTCGGAATTCTTCCAGGGTTTCCAGAACAGCCTGGCGGGCATGTCGCCAGCCGGAACCGAGTCACCGCTTTGCGTTCTGCTGACCCCGGGCCGTTTCAACGAAACCTATTTCGAACATGTGTTCCTGGCCCGTTACCTGGGTTTGCCGCTGGTCGAGGGCCAGGATCTGACCGTGCGAGATGACACGGTGTACCTGAAAACGCTTCAGGGCCTGCGGCGGGTACACGCCATTTATCGCCGGCTGGACGATGGCTTCTGTGATCCGCTGGAGCTTCGCGCCGATTCCGTGCTGGGGATTCCCGGGCTTCTGGGAGCGGTGCGGGCAGGCAAGGTGCTGATGGCAAATGCCCTGGGTTCCGGGGTGCTTGAGAGTGCGGCGTTATTCGGGTTTTTGCCGGAGATTTCGAAGAAATTACTGGGCTCGCCTCTGGCTATGCCGTCGGTGGCGTCCTGGTGGTGTGGTGAGAAACCGGCTCTGGATTATGTCATTGAGCACCTGGACGAGCTGGTCATTAAACCGGCCTTCGCGAGCATGCGAATGGAGCCGGTGTTCGGTTACCAGGTGAAAGGTGCAGAGCGGGACGCCCTGATCAAGAAGATGCATGCCCATCCCCATGCCTTTGTCGGCCAGGAGCTCGTCCATCTTTCCCAGGCGCCGGTCTGGAAGGGGGATCCGGAGCAGCCGCTGGCCACCCGGTCCATCGGCCTGCGGCTGTTTGCGGCGGCCACGCCTTCCGGCTGGCGGGTCATGCCCGGTGGGCTGACCCGGGTCGCCATGGATGCGGGTGTGGAAGTCATCTCCATGCAACGGGGAGGGCTGTCGAAGGACACCTGGGTACAGGCTCGCTACACGGCTCCCTCCAAGTCACTGATCAAGAGACGGCTGCAGGTGTCTGACCTGCTCGACGGCGAGCGGGACACGCCCTCCCGGGTGGGGGAAAACCTGTTCTGGATGGGCCGGCACTCGGAGCGGGCGGAGGGAACTGCCCGTTTATTGCGGGCGGCGTTCAACCGTCTGTCGGGCCACGACCAGGCCAGCGAAGAAGCCCTGCTCGGGCTGCAACAGGCAGCCGAACAATTCGGGACCCTTCCGGAGCCTGAAGAAGATGCGGTCCCCGAGCCGCTTCCCGACGCCTTGTTGAGAGCGGTGAGTGACCTGCAATTTCCGGGTTCAATCGCGTCGATTCTTGATGCCCTGCTGTTCAACGCCAGCCAGGTCCGGGACCGTCTGTCTTCCGACAACTGGCACACGCTCAATCGGGTGGGCAAGCCCCTGAGCCCGGCGCCAACCACGCCAGACCGGTCGATTCGGGCACTGAACCTAGTGTTGCTTGATTGCATCTCCCTGGCGGGCTTTGCGATGGATGACATTACGCGGGATGCCAGCTGGGTTTTCCTGGTGATCGGCCGGCGCCTGGAGCGACTGGCCAATCTCTGTACGCTGATTTGCGTGCCCCTGTTCAGCGACCGGTTCAGCCGCCATGCCATGCTCGAGTGGCTGCTGGAAGTGGCCAACTCGGAAGTCACCTACCGCACCCGGTACCGTCGGACACCAGAGCTTCTGGGGGTACTCCATACCCTGGTGATAGACGCAAGCAACCCTCATTCGGTGATGTTCCAGCTGCGCCAGCTGCAGAAGGACCTGCCGGAAATGGGGCGTAAAACCGGCCAGCTGTTTCCGCCGGATCTGAACGAATCGCTGCAGCGGCTGCGAGCGCTTGATTTGCATCCGTTTGAGCGCAAGCGCCCGGACAAAGCCTGTGAAGCCCTGGCGGAGCTATTGTGTGACATCCGGTCGGAGGCCTATCGTGTGTCTGATGAAATTCAGCGGCAGTGTTTTATTCACACCCGGTATTCCGACCGGTCTGTGAACCCGGATTGAGGCACCTGTCATGACATTTGTCCGTTACCATGTGCGTCATGAGACCCTCTACCAGTACGATCAGGTGGTGGGGGAGTCCCACCATTTGCTGAGACTGACACCGCGGGCCCTGCCCTGGCAGCGGAATCTGGAACATCATCTGGCGATTGCACCGGAACCCCCGGTGCGAAGCTCGTTCCTGGACAGTTTCGGCAATCGGATTACCAAGATTGATTTTACCGCGGAACATGAGTACTTACGGATCATCAGCGAATTCTGGGTGGAGCTTCGTGAGCGTCCGAAACCCTCGGCAGCCGCGGCAAAAGTTCCCTGGGAAACCGTCCGCGATAGCCTGCGGTACCGTGCCGACAGGAAGTTCCCGGCGGACCATCTTCAGGCCACGGCGTTCCGGTTTGTCTCCACCAATGTGCCCATTGATTCCCAGTACGCCGCCTATGCCCGGGAGGCGTTCCTTCCGGGGCGCGCGCTGGTAGAGGCGGCTGATGCCCTGATGCGGATGATTCATCGCGATTTCAGTTTCGATGCAACGGCGACGGAAACCTTCACTCCGGTCGGACAGGCGTTCAAGGCCCGTCGAGGGGTTTGCCAGGATTTCTCCCACATCATGATTGCCTGTCTTCGCTCGTTGGGCCTGGCCGCACGTTACATGAGCGGGTATATCCTGACCCATCCGCCCGAGGGCAAGGAGCGCCTTGTTGGAGCCGATGCTACCCATGCGTGGGTGGCTGTGTTCGTGCCGGATTTCGGCTGGCTGGAGCTGGATCCTACCAATGCCCTGAGGCCGGACCTGGAACACATTACCCTCGGCTGGGGCAGGGACTTTTCCGATATCACCCCGATGCGGGGCGTCCTGCTGGGGGGTGGTGGACATGAACCGGAGATTGCCGTGACCGTGGTGCCCGAGGAGGAGTTCGCCTCCCTGTACGGCGACGGCGAAACCTATCTGGAAGAACTATCGACTTAACCGAATCCACCCGTCCGGTTGTGGTTGAGCTTATCCATACGTTCACTTCCTTACGGCGGAGTGCCGCATAGCAAGCTATGCTTGCGGGCTTTCGATGGCACCCGGACGACACGGAATGATTGAAACGTTTTTCTCGACTTACATCAGCAGCACCATTCGCTTCCTGTTCCTGCTGGCGCCTTTTTTCGTAGTGACCATGTTCCTGGCGCTGACCAGGGGCCTGCCAGCAACCGAGAAAACATCGATCATCCGCCGTGCCTGCGTTTCGGCCTTTCTGATGGGCGTGATTCTGTTCTTTGCCGGCCCGCTGTTGTTCAGCGCCATCGGCATTACCCTGAATTCGTTCCGGATCGGTGCCGGTTGCCTGCTGTTTCTGACCGCCATCAGCCTGGTGACCAGTGGTACCCGGAATCACGCCACCGGGCTGCCTGATGAGGACCGTGATGACATTGCCGTTGTGCCACTGGCTATTCCGGTGATGATTGGCCCGGCCACCATTGGTGCAATCATGGTGTATGGCGCCGAGCTTAACCGGGTATCCGAAGTGGCAGGCGGACTCCTGGGATTGGTATCCAGCCTGCTGATCCTCGCGGTGCTGCTGCACCTGTCCGGCTACCTGGAGAAGGTGCTGGGCAAGACCGGCCTGAACATCATGTCCAAGATCAGCGGTCTGATCCTCTCTGCTATGGCGGCTGAAATCGTGTTGACGGGCATTGCGGGTTTCATTGCCTCCACCTAGAGTATCGCGGGACAGGTTTTCGCTGCAGGGTGTCTGATGTCTGCCAATACCATTGAGCACAATCGCAAACGATACGATTTCTCCGGCGTGGAGTCGGTGTGGCTGTTTGGTTACGGCTCGCTGATCTACAAGGTGGATTTCCCCTTTCTGGAGCAGCGCCCGGCGTCGATTCGAGGGTGGGAAAGGCGGTTCTGGCAGGGTTCCCACGATCATCGGGGCACGCCGGAGGCCCCCGGCCGCGTGGTTACCCTGGTAGAAAAGCCAAATGCTGTCTGCAAGGGCATGGCGTTCAGGGTGTCACCCAAAGTGTTCGAGCACCTGGATGTCCGTGAAAAGAACGGCTATCTGCGCCTGAGCATCACGCTCACCTTCGACGATGGCAGCCATGCCGACGGCCTGGTTTACATTGCCACCGAAGACAACGAAGCCTTCCTGGGCCACGCGCCAGACGCGGATATTGCCCGCCAGATCGCCTCTGCCTCAGGCCCCAGTGGCCCGAATGCCGATTATCTCTTGCGCCTTGCAGAGTCCCTGAGGGCAATGGGTGCGGATTGCCCGCACACCTTTGCCATCGAATCCCACCTGCGTGATGAGTTGAGCTAAGTCCGTTTAAGTTTGCTTTAAGGTTCGGGGAGCACACTCACCAGACCTTGAATCACACTTATCCCGGAAAATCCCATGGGCTTGTCCTCAAAACCCACTCTTCACGCGCAGCCGTTTGTGCATAGCGGAACCGGTCGGTTTCAATGGCCTGCAATCAAACCGCATTGGCTGGTGTTGATCAGCGCCTTTGCACTTACCGCTCTGTATAACGTTCCTTTCTACACCGCCCTTGATCGATACGTCGGCTTTGATCAGCCGATGCTGATGTTCAAACTCGCGTTTTTGTTGCTGCTGGTCAACCATCTCCTGATCAGCCTGTTTTCGGCACGATTTATCCTGAAGCCGGTACTGGTGTTTCTGTTTTTAAGTGCAGCGCTCAGTGGGTATTTCATGAACGCGTATGGCGTGCTGATCGACAAGCACATGCTGCAGAACGTGTTCGAAACCGATGTGCAGGAGGCTCGCGGCCTGCTGAGCCTCGGACTGCTTGTGCACATGGCGCTCTTCTTTGTGATTCCGGTTGTGCTGCTCTTCCTGGCACGCGTGAGCTGGCCGGCGGGCCTGAAAAGGGTCACTCACTGGTTGGCCCCGATCATTGTTGATATCGCTCTGATTCTGGTACTGGCGTTGACCAGCTATCAGGAGATGGCTTCAACGTTCCGTAATCACCGCGACATCAAGGATCTTGTGGTGCCGGTGAACAGTGTTGCTGCCCTGGCATCGCTGGGTAGCAAGGTGGCTGCGGCGCAGTTTCCCCAGGAATACCAGCAGGTGGGGCTGGATGCGACGGTTTCTCTCCCGGTTTCCGATCGCGCCAAACCCAATCTGGTGGTTTTCGTTCTTGGTGAAACTGCGCGCGCAGACCATTTTGGTCTGAATGGCTATCAGCGCGATACCACCCCGGAGCTCAGTAAACTGGCCCGGCAATCGGGCGGAACACTGGTCAATTTTCCCCGCGTATCCTCCTGCGGGACCGCAACGGCCTTGTCGGTGCCCTGTATGTTCTCGTGGCTGGGCAGATCGGATTACGATGAAGCCGTGGCCAAGAACAGTGATAACTTCCTGGATGTCATGACCCGCGCCGGCATCGTCAGTACCTGGCTGGATAATAACTCCGGCTGCAAGGGCATGTGTGACCGGATTCCGACCGTTCGTCCGGAGGATACCGACCTTTGCCAGGGCGAGTACTGTGATGATCTGGTGCTGCTGAAGGGTGCCCATCAGCAGCTCGATGTTGCAGAAAACAACGACCATTTCATGGTGTTGCATCAGCTTGGCAGTCACGGTCCCGAGTACTACAAGCGCAGCAAACCGGACCAGAAAAAGTACCTGCCCGAGTGTCAGAGCAATGAACTGCAGAGCTGTGACCAACAGGCCATCATCAACGCCTACGATGACAGTATTCTGGTAACCGATCGCTTGCTTGGGGAAACCGTGCGCATGCTGAAATCCATGCAGGCGGATTACAACACTGCCCTCGTGTATGTCTCTGACCATGGCGAGTCACTGGGCGAGGGTGGCATCTACCTGCACGGTATTCCTTACATGCTGGCGCCGGAGGCCCAGACCCATGTGCCCATGGTTGTGTGGTTGTCAGACGGTTTCCGGATGGATAACCGGATTGATGCCGAGTGCGTCAACCGGATCGCATCGCAACCGTTGAGCCACGACAACCTGTTCTCCTCCATGCTGGGACTGATGAACGTAAAGACCGGGGCGATCGAGCCGTCGCTCAATATTTTCGAGGACTGCAGAACCACCTGAGGCGCTGAACGTTTTCTTCACCTTCTGACAGAAAATACGACACTACCGGCCATTCAAACGTCAAGCTGACGGGGCCTTGCGTAAAGATCCTGCAAAGCAGGCCCCAAGGCACTGACATTCGCTCCCGCTTCGATAATCTGGGTTCAGAGGCATCCGGCACTGGGTCCGGATGCGAGATCTGTCTCTGAGCAGAACGGGAGAATCATCATGAAGCGACTGTTGATCGGAAGCCTGGTAACGGCATTCCTGATGGTGTCTGCTCCGGTGATGGCGGATGATGACCGCCGGGGTCAGGGTTGGCAAAAGCACCATGAACGCGGCAAAGCCTCACCTCCGGGTCATGAGAAAAAGTTCCTGCAGGCCCATTACCGCGACAGCCATTACGATCGGCACCATCACAAGCCCCGGCACTACAAACAGCATAAGTGGGACCGCAAGCACCACAATCGTTACGATCGCCACGGCTACCATGGTGACAAGCGCCATTGGGGCAAGAAGCACAAGCGCGATGTCTATCGCGACAGGCATGACCGCCGGCGTGACTGGCATCGCAACCATTCAGGCCATTACCGCCTCAAACTGGGCTACGGTGACGGATTGCCGCCGGAGGCCCGGATTGGTCGGATCATTCACGACACTCACGCGCTAATTGAATCGTCCCGGCACTGAATGAAGCTTCCTGGCTCCGGAGCTGCTGTTGCTCCGGGGCTGGATTAAATCCTCTTGCAGGCTCCTTGCGCCGGTGCTGCAGGCCAATGAGCAGCAGGGGCACCACAATCATCAGGCTGCCGGCCAGGAACCACAGGTCGGGCACCTCTCCGAACCAGATCCAGCCAATCCCCACGGCCCAGATCAGACCGGTGTACTCGGCGCTGGTGACCTGGTTGGCGTCTACCTGGCGGTAGGCCAGCAATACGGTGATGTTGTAGCCCAGAATGAACAGGGCCGAGCCCATGGCGCCGATCAGGATGCCTGAATCCCACTGTGCGCCTTCCCACCAGGCCAGGGCGCCAGCCGCTGGCAGAATCAGCAGGTAGTTCAGGAATAGTTTGTGGACAGTGCTCTGCTGATTCGGAAGTTTCCGGACCAGGACGGCGTTGATGGCAAGGGCAAACGCCGAGCCAAGGGCTGCCACGGCGCCCAGTTGAATTCCACCGGCCGTAGAATGAGCACAATGCCGGCAAAGCCGCTGAAGACGGCGGTTACGCTTAGGGGTGTCAGCTTTTCCCGGAACAGGAATACCGAGAGCACCATCACCAGGATGGGCGCGGCATAGAAGACGGCGTTGGCGGTTGCCAGCGGCAGGTTGCCCAGGGCGATCACCATGCACAGGAGGCCGGCCAGGTGGATGTGGGCCCGGAAGGTGTGGATCTTCAGTCCGGCGAACAGGTTTTTCCGGTCCAGTTGTCCTGCCAGCGGCAGCAGAAGGCCCAGGGTGATCAGGCAGCGCAGAAACGCAAACTGAAATACGGGCGCGCCGGGCTCCAGGAGTTTGATGAACACGTCAGAGATCAATGCCATGGCGTTGCCGATCACCAGCAGCAGGATAGCGCTGTTTACGGTTTTTCCTGACATTTTTTTCTCCTTTGCTTTTCAAGTTCGGGTGCAAGAGCAAATCGAGCGGCTCCCTCCGAAAACCGCTGTGAATACGTCCCTGTACGCTTGCTCTCCGCCATCCATGGCTCCGAGCATTTTCGGAGG